>Ga0265303_10000723_pt1 | contig 19332 bp, 15 predicted proteins | sample Helome_2_FD_192494 | JGI IMG/M metagenome (GOLD analysis project Ga0265303, IMG submission 192494) | Marine sediment microbial communities from subtidal zone of North Sea - Hel_20160317 (Illumina Assembly) | ecosystem: Environmental > Aquatic > Marine > Subtidal zone > Sediment ... | reverse complement strand
CATCAACGGCAAACAGATCCAGTACATCATGGAAGACGGCACTTACAGTGTGGATAAAGCGGTTGCGGCGTTTAAACGTATTATGGCCCGGGACAACCCGCCGATCATGTATGGCGAGAGCACCGGTATGGGAAAGGCCGTCGCGCCGGAGATTAAAGACCGTTACAAGGTGCTTTACAGCTCTACCTCATTTTCCAGTGAACTGGCCAATGCCGCCGCCAATCCCTATGTCTTCGTACCGGGACCGACTTACAGTGATATGTTCGGCATTTTGCTGAAATACATTGCCAAGGAAAAACCGGGTGCCAACGTGGCCTTTTTTTACAGTGATACCGAATTCGGGCGGGATCCGGTTTCCTACGGCCGAGAGATGTGCAAAAAACTCGGGCTCAATCTGGTGGCCGAAGAAGTCGCCAAGGTCGGTGGAGTGGATGTTGCCTCCCAGGTGCTGGATTTGAAGCGCAAAAAAGCGGAATATGTTATTTTCCAGGGTTTTGTTCTTTCACCGGTACCGGCCGTGATCAAACAGGCCCGTGATTACGGGTTGAAGGTAAAATTTATGGGCACCCACTGGGGAACGCACAAGATGCTGTTGGATAAAATGGGTCCCCTGGCCGAAGGCTACCTGGGTGTGATGCCCTACGCCTTTTATTATCAGGACGATATCCCCATGATCAAAAAGATCCGGGCCTGGAATCAAAAACACCATCCGGAGGTCAAATACCGGCCGACCTCCTACATGCAGGGTTTTTTCACCGGTCTGGTTTTTGTGGAATGTCTCAAGCGGGCCGACAAAGCAGGCGATCTGACCGGGGATGGTCTGGTAAAAGCCCTGCAGTCCATCAAGGATTTCGATGTCGGCGGCCTGATGGCGCCGATTACGGTGGTCAACAACAAGATACCCATGGGAAGGGTTTACAAGGCCAATGTGAGCAAAAAAGTCTTTGAACCGATATCGGATTGGATCCGGACGGATTAAATCTAATTACCCATGACGGAACATTTAACACTTCCAGCACTGCTCAAACGCAACGCCGAGCTCTACGGGGACAACCGGGTGGCCATCCGTGAAAAGGAATTCGGCATCTGGCAGTCAACGACCTGGCAGGGCTATTATGAACACGTGCGGGATTTTGCCCTGGGACTGCACCAACTCGGCTTCAAACGAGGTGACAAAATTGCATATGCCGGGGACAATCGTCCCCAGGGATTGTATACCGAGCTGGCCGCCCAGGCCCTTGGCGGCGCGGTCGTGGGTATTTATCCCGACAGTCACCTGGATCAGGTGGAATATATCATCAACCACTCGGACTCGATTTATGTGGTGGCCGGCGATCAGGAGCAGGCCGACAAGGTGCTGGAACTCAAATCCACCTGTCCCGGCGTAATAAATGTTATTGTGGATGATCCCAAGGGCATGCGCCACTATGACGATTCGCTTCTAACCTATTTTAAAGATATTCAGAAATTGGGCCGGGGCCTGGTCGCCGAACAGCCCCGCCTGTTCGACGGGATGATCGCCGGGTTGACGCCGGATGATGTCGGCATGATCAATTATACCTCCGGGACGACCGGGCTTCCTAAAGGCAGTATGATAACCCAGAAGAACATGGTGGCGGTGGCCAGATTACAGGATCGGGTGGATGCGGCCCGGGGTGATTTCGAGTATGTTTCTTTTTTACCCTTTGCTTGGATCGGTGAGCAGGAATTCGGCGTGTACTGGTCGCTATACAAAGCTTTTGCGGTGAACTTTCCCGAAAAAGTGGAAACCGTCCAGGAAAACATCCGTGAAATTGGACCGCACATACTGCTGGCCCCACCAAGGATCTGGGAAAAAATTTGTTCGGATATTCAGGTCAAAATCCAGGAGGCGGTCTGGATAAAAAGACTGGTCTATAACACCTTTTTGCCGGTCGGATACCGCCTGGCTGATTTTACCCTTGAGAAAAAGAAACCGCCCCCGGTGTGGCGGCTGCTAAATTGGATTGCCTATCTGGTTCTTTTCCGCGCACTCAACAATTTTTTCGGTCTGACGCGTTTGCGGCATGCATACACCGGTGGGGCTCCGTTGGGACCGGAAATATTTAAGCTGTTTCTGGCTCTGGGCGTCAAAATCAAGCAAGCTTATGGTGCGACGGAAACCACCGCGGCGACCATTATTCACCGCACCGACGACATTCGCCTTGATACAGTCGGGATGCCCCTGCCGGAAATTGAAGTCAAAACCACGGATACCGGAGAATTGCTCACCAAGGGCGATACGGTTTTTAAAGGCTATTATAAAAATCCTGAGGCCAGCGCCAAGGCGATTCGGGACGGCTGGTTTTATTCCGGCGATGCGGCCGTGATCGATGACGATGGGCATGTGATCATCATCGACCGCATGGCTGATGTCATGAAACTATCCGATGGCAGCCGCTTTTCACCCCAGTTGATCGAAAATAAATTAAAATTTTCACCGTACATCATGGATGCAGTTGTCATCGGTCAGGAGAGACCGTACATTACCGCCATGATTTCCGTTGACGCCGGCAATGTGGGCAAATGGGCGGAAAATAATCAGATCGCCTATACCACCTACACTGACCTTTCTCAAAAAAAGGAAGTATATGAATTAATCGCCGCAGAGGTGACCACGACCAACCAGTCTTTGCCCCGGGTGGCGAAAGTCAGGCGATTTGTTCTTTTATACAAGGAACTGGATGCAGATGATGAAGAGTTGACCCGCACACGCAAGGTGCGACGCAAATTTGTCATTGAACGCTATATGGATCTGGTTGAAGCTCTTTACGGCGATGATGAAGAGCTCGATATCGAAGCGGATATCAAATATCAGGATGGAACCGGGTATCGGATGAAGACCCGGGTAATGGTCAAAAAATTGGGCGAATAGCATTTGGTTTATATAATGAGTGAAGCAGAAGACTACCAGCTTAAAGTTGAAGATCTTCACCTGAGTTTTGGCGGCTTAAAAGCGCTTTCCGGGGTAACCACCGGCGTCAAGAGGGGGGAGATATTTTCGATTATCGGGCCGAACGGCGCCGGCAAGACCTGCCTGCTGAATTGCATTAACAGCTTTTATCAGCCCGATAGGGGCAAGGTCATCTTTGAAGGCCGCGACATCACCGATCTCAAAGCCCACCGGATTGCAATCCTGGGAATTGCGCGGACTTTTCAAAATGTTGAGCTGTTCGCCCACATGACGGTTTTGGATAATATCAAGCTCGGCGGCCACGTCCATTTGAAATCCGGTGTCTTTGCAGGAGGTATTTATTTCGGCAAAGCCCGTCGGGAAGAAATGGCGTTTCGCAAACACATCGAAGAGAAGATCATTGATCTTCTCGAAATCGAGCACATTCGCAAACAGCCTGTTCACACCCTGCCGTATGGCCTCCAAAAACGGGTAGAGATCGCCCGGGCCCTGGCCATGCGTCCCAGGCTGCTTCTGCTGGATGAACCATGCGCTGGCATGAATCTGGAGGAAACCGAGGACATTGCCCGGTTTGTGCTGGATATCAACGATGAGTGGGATGTGACCATTATTTTAATCGAACACGACATGGGGGTGGTCATGGATATATCGGACCGGGTGTGCGTCCTTGACTTCGGCATTAAAATCGCCGAAGGCGATCCCACAAAAATCAGGCATAACGAGCATGTCATCAAGGCCTATCTGGGTGAGGAGGACAAAACTTATTCGCGGCTGGATGCCTAACTATTAAGTCTGATTGCCCACGGAGGAATTACGGCTTAATTTCAACAAGTGATACTCGCTAGGCCGTACCATTGGTTTCAGGTGTCAGGTTTCAGGTGTCAGGGCACCGCAGACCGCCGGAGCGGCGGTTAGATCGATAAGGAGGCCGCATCCTGTCCCAGTCCCCTATGAGGCATGGGAAATGCTGTTGCTGAAACCTGACATCTGACACCTGACACCCGAAACCTTGAAACGCGATAGCTTGCTAAAGAAAGTTAAATAATATTTTGCGCAACATTAATTAGGAATATGCATAAGTGGTGCGGATGGAACCCTTACTGGAAGTCAACAACATCGAAGTGATCTACCACAATGTTATCCTGGTGTTAAAGGGGATGTCACTCAAGGTCGAGGAAGGCCGAATTGTTGCCATCTTGGGGAACAACGGGGCCGGTAAAACCACTACACTGAAAGCCATCTCCGGGCTTTTGAAAACAGAAAACGGTGAGGTCACCGATGGTCAGATTCGCTTTATGGGCAAACGGATTGATAGACTTTATCCAGAAGAGCTTGTGCGTATGGGCATTTTTCAAGTCATGGAAGGCCGGCGTGTCTTTGAGGATCTGACAGTTGAAGAAAATCTGATCGCCGGTGGCCATACCGTATCAAATAAGGCCCGTCTGAAAAAGGATCTGCAGGTAGTATATGAGTATTTCCCCCGGCTTCACCAGCGTCGCAAGGTCCTGGCTGGTTATATTAGCGGCGGCGAGCAGCAGATGCTTGTCATCGGTCGAGGATTGATGGCATCTCCGAAGCTCATGCTAATGGATGAACCGTCGATGGGCCTATCACCGATGCTGGTCGGCGAAATATTTGATATTATCCGACGCATCAATGAGGAAGAGGGGGTCAGTATCTTACTGGTTGAACAAAACGCAAGGCTGGCACTCAGTATCGCCGATCATGGATATGTCATGGAAAACGGTCGTATTGTGTTGGATGATTCGGTGGAAAAGATTAAGGAAAATGCCGACGTCAAAGAATTCTACCTGGGACTGACCGAAGTGGGAAAAAAGAAGAGCTATCGCGATGTAAAACACTATAAGCGAAGGAAACGCTGGTTGACCTGATCAGGGGTCAAAGTGTCTGACCAGCACTTTCAGTCGCTTGAGGTCATCTTTGTTCCCAGTGCCGGCGTAACGCAGAGAAATATAGAGGTTGACGATATCCCGGACGCTGGTTTTCAAGTCATTGCGAATCGCGATCACCATTCCAGTAAAAGCCAGCGGGCCCTGGGAAGGCGTTCTGGCCAGTCCGATACGATCGAGTTTGTCACAAAATTTTAGATAGATATGCTGGACGGCATCGGTTTTCTCATAGAATTTGGCTGCAAACCGAAAAAAATATAAGATGGATATCACCCCTATTAATCCGATGCTAAGAATAATGGCTTTTGCCAATCCCGCCCATGTGCCGTTTTTGATTCCGATTTTGCTGAAAAGCGTTTTTTGCATATTATTGGAATATCCCAACACCCACATATTCCACTGATTGTTGATCGCGTCCCAGCCCAGTTCCAGGTTGAGCCGGTACTTTGCCAGCGGTCCCGAGCCGGTAAAGGCCTTAAGGGTTGATCGTTCCTCAAGCGGGAGAGCCGCCGCCGCACCCTGCTCGATCCTTTCCGGTGCAACCGTCAATGTGGGATCAATCCGCACCCATCCTTTGGCCGGCAGCCATACTTCCACCCAGACATGGGCATCGGATTGCCGAACGATAAGATATTTACCATAGGGGTTGAGCTCGCCACCCAGATAGCCGGCTACAATCCGGGTCGGAACACCGGCCGCCCTCATCAAAAAAGCGAAGGCGGATGCATAGTGCTCGCAATACCCCTTGCGGGTTTTGAAAAGAAAATCATCAATGGATTCATCACCGAGCGGCGGTGGATTCAATGTGTAGCTAAAATCATTGCTTTGAAAATAGCTCAGGGCCGAATTGACTGCACCCGCCATGGAGTTTGAGTCAGCCCGCCATTTGCGAGCCAGTGCGGCCGCTTGCGGGTTTGTGCCCCAGGGGGTTTGCAGGGCCGCAGACTCCCATTCCCATAACCGGCCCGTGTTGTATGTGATGTAGGATTGTACCCTGTATTGAAACCGCTGTCTTACGATCCAGCGTGAGGTTAAGGTATGATCCGGTGAAAATAAGGCCTTGGATCCGAATTTATAAGGCAGGTCGAGGGCAAACAACCAGCGTCGGTTGTGAGGTTCCAGGGTAATCGTATACGCTATTGAATTTTGCCCCTTTAGCGGTGCAGCGAAGTAGCGGCGATTTCTGCTGTGCTGCCATGCCTGACCGTCAAAAAACCAGAATACTAGACCACGCCAGTAAAGGCGATCCGGCTCCGGTATCTGCCCGTCGAACTCCACCCGAAAGGCGATATCGCTGTTGCGGACCAGCTGGGTGACAGATCCTGGGGTCAGGCGATCGGAAAACCCGCTCCGGGCTGTTGCCGGGCTGCGCATTCCCCACAAACTGCCCTGTATTCGGGGAACCACAACAAAGAGGATTAGTGTCAAGGGAAGGGCTTTTAGCATCAGCGTTGCGGACAACCCAAGGTTGCCGCTGAAATTTTTGCGGGGTTGATGAATGTGGATCAAAACGGCCGTCGTTACGCATATGGAAAAAGCCATGTATAGACCAACGGCAAAACTGCTGGAAAAAAACAGGCTGGAGACGGCCAGAAAGTAAATCAGAAAAATCGTGACCATTTCATCGCGGTAGGTCCTGATTTCCATGGGTTTGATACTTGCCATGATCCACAGCAAGGCCACGCTCGAATACCGGTCCAGGCTGAAACCGGTGGTCAGCAAAACAGCTGCCGTACCGCTGAGTGTCAGGACCAGGCGCAGGGCTTTACCGGGTAGGGGCAAGCGATATTTTTCGACCACCAGAATATAAGCCCAGGCGATCACGCACCAGAAAACCACCCACAGCGGCAGTCGCGAAATGTGAGGCAGCAGGGCAATTGCGAGGGCGCCGAGATGCGGCGATATGTTTTTGGTGGTCTGCATGGTTCAAGTCTGGGGCTTCACCCCCATTGGCCTCCGGCGTGTAGGTCTTACGCCCCGGAGGGAATGCTGGAATATTGGAAAAATGGGTTTTAGCCTCCTGATTCGAGGGCTTAGCCTTCGGCCTGAAAGCCCTGCAATATACAAGCAGGCTCGGATAGGATGCTGAAACATTGGATTATTGTTCAATTATCTGCAATAAACTTAAAAATGGATAATATCATTTATAAAAACCAATATTCCATCACTCCAATAATCCAATACTCCATGGTTAAAAAAAGCGCTAACTTCAAAAAAAGAATCTAAAGATATAGAAATTCCAAGATTCAAAGCTGGAATAAGGCCAGAGCCTTCAAACAGCGTAATTTGTGTCCTCTGCCTTTCCCCGGCTCTAAACTGTTGCCGGGCAGCCTGAGACCATAACTCAAGTCATTTTGATAGGCTTTGAGAACCATGTGGCACAGCAATGATAGTTTATGCTCTGGATCAGGTGCTTTAAGCGTATGCCAGTCCAGAAAAACGGCTGAACCGTATTGCCCGCTAAAATCTTTGGTGAAAAGGCCCTGCCCGCGGGATGAGGCTTTCCACGAAATCCGTTGGATAGGATCTCCCGGCGCATAGCTCTTTAGTCCATGAAAATTGTCAGATCCTGGCCCGCTATAGCTTACGTCCTCACCGGTTGGAGATCTTGCGTCTATTGTGTTTACATTGCCGGGCAGTGGCTTGGGATAGACGATGCACTCAAGATCCGGATCAATTTGCGTACCGGCTCGAAATAGTCCCAGAGGGTAATTTGAATGGATCAACAACGGCCCGGGTTTCAAGATTCCTCTTGACGCTGGGCGGGCGAACACCTGGATGCGATTATCCTCGTGCCCAATCAAGTCATGGTAAACGGTTTGGTGACCTTCAAAAGCAAAGCCAATACGAGCTCTGTTTGCGGCGCCACCTGATATGATAAACTCAAAAACTGCCTTTTCCCCTGCAAATACCGGTTTGGTGAATGATGACACAATTGTTATACCGGAAACGTTTTTATAGGTGTTGGCAATGGAGACCAACGCTATACTTCCCAGAAGAAAGGTGAGGAGAAAACCAAGGTTATTGTTGTAGTTAAAAGACCCCAGAAACATCGACAGAACCAGAAGAATGAAAATCATTCCGTGGCGGGTCGGCCGGATCCGAATCCGATTTCGACCAATGATGATGGCAAGCCCGGTGGTGTGATTATTCCCGGTTAGAGTTTGACTGGTTGCAGACATAGGTACTTGCGGTTGCTTCTGATTTTGGACCATTCCCTGCCTGACGGCTCAATGTTTACGGTACCGGCACTTGCAACAAAACCGACATCAGTCTGTCCCGTGGGAATTCAACGCCGTCATCCCGTGAACGCAAGCGGTGTCCAACGACCCAGGGCATTACCTTCTGTAAATCTTCAGGCAGGGCATAATCTCTTTGCTGGAGAAACGCGCTTGATTTGGCGGCAATGAGCAGGTTGAGGCCGGCACGCGGTGAAAGACCGACATGAAAATGAGGCGATTGGCGCGTAAACCCCAGAACATCCTGCACATAATCCAGCAGGGCATCGGAAACATGTACTTCGCTGACCTGCTGCTGCAACATCAAGACATCCTTGCTGGTCAGCATGGGCTGCATATCAGCAAGCGTACTTCTGGTTTCGCCCTGTGAGAGAAGCATTTTTTCGGCGGCTCTATTGGGATAACCAAGATCGATGCGCATTAAAAACCGGTCCAGCTGGCTTTCCGGCAGCGGGAAGGTCCCGGACTGCTCGATGGGATTCTGGGTTGCAATCACAAAAAACGGCTGGTCCAGGGTCCGAGTTTTACCTTCTACCGTAACCTGGCGTTCTTGCATTGCTTCCAGCAAAGCGCTTTGAGTTTTGGGTGTTGCCCGATTGATTTCATCAGCCAGCAGAACCTGGGAGAAGATGGGGCCCGGATGGAAAAGAAATGAACTGCTTTTACGCTCAAACACGGACACCCCTAAGATATCACCCGGCAGCATATCGCTGGTGCATTGAATGCGACGAAAGTTTAAACCCAGGCATTTGGAGAGCACCTTGGCCAGGGTGGTTTTACCGATTCCGGGTATATCTTCGATCAGAAGATGACCTTTGGCCAGCAGACAGGTCAGCGCCAGGCGGATCTGGTCTTCTTTTCCCAGAACAACACGGCTGATTTGTTCAACAATTTGATTAAATTGACGATTCATTAGGACCTGCCCAGATATAGCCCGTCATAGTCCTGGCTGCTTAACCGTTGCCCATCGGCAATAACCTTTGCATCCACAACCTCAGCGAAGAAGAGCGTGTGGTTGCCGGGCTTGAATCTATCCACGACTTTGGCTTCAAAACAGGCAATGCAATCTTCTAAGACCGGGCTCCCTGTTTTGCCCCGCTTCCATGGAATGGAAGAAAATTTTGCTTCGGAATCGGATCCCTTGAAGCGTTTTAAGAGATCCGCCTGATCGCGGGCCAACACATGCAGGGCAAAACACCCGCTTTTTTCAATGAGATGATGAGAATAGCGATTGGTGTGCACCGCCACCATGAGCAACAACGGATCATAGGAGACCTGGGAAACCCAGGAGGCAATCATTCCATTGATCTTTTCTTTATAAAATGAGGTAAGAACGTAAATCCCATAGGTCATTGTTCCCAGAGCCTGGATCCATTCATCTTTCATGGGGTTCTTTCTCCTTGTATTTCATACTCGGCAATCATGCCGCACTCAATGAACTGCCGCGCTGCCCCGAGTAGCGGGATCTTCGCTTCACTACAACAAGCAACGGTTTATCAATCGAAATATTTATAATCGCCCCAAGAGGCGAGGAATTACACCCATGTCCGCCCTCCAGAGGTTTATCCTCCGGCGGATTAATAATTATCCCATAATATGATGCAAATGTGTTAGGCGTCAAGTTATAGCGGTTGTCATAAATATGTTCCGTTTGCCAGATTTGCTAATAGGAGAAAATATAATATGTAACATCCTGAAATTAGTATAAACATGACAACCGCTCTGGCGCTTGATGACCCATGGGGTTTTAGATCTTTACCCTTGGTCATTTTCCTGCTATTTTCATCATAACTCAATCTTGAGTGGCATATTTTGATATAAGAGATAAGGCCCTCACCTTAAGGAGAAGTGATTTCAAAACCCCATCTAAGGCCCAATGGCTGCGTTGCAGGCCTCTTCAAAATGTACTGCTCATCCCGCCGCAGGCGGGACTGCGCTTTTTCATCGGCCTGCGCCTTGCCCTTGAACCTAATCTGAGGTTTTGAAACCACTTCTACCCATTAAATTTCACATAAGAGATATCAACTCGTGGGAGCGGCTCTCCAGCCGCGATTGCCCTACCGGTATGATCCGCTTCGCGGCTGGAAAGCCGCTTCCACGACCCATAAATCAACTCCGAAAATATGAATCAGAAAAGAAGCTCCATAGAAAAAAATCAAGTTCCGCAACCAGGTAACGGAAATTCCGGGATTTCAGCAAGCCATTTACTCCCCGTCACCATCCTCGCGCTGGTGAGCCTGGTTGTTTATTTTAATTCTTTGACCAACGGTTTTGTCTATGATGATTTTGCCACCATCGTTGAAAATAAGTACATCCAGCATCCAGGGAAAAGTCTGCCTTCCCTGTTTAGTCGTTCCTACTTTAATGTGGCCTCCGGAGAAGCAAGCTATCGACCGGTCGCCACGCTGTCTTATTACCTGATTTATTCAATCGGTGAACTCAACGCCACATATTATCACTTGTTCAGCGTTTTACTGCATGCGCTCAATGTCATTTTGGTATACCTGCTTGCCAATAAAATTATCAAGAATCGTTATTCCGCATTGATTGCCGGGTTGTTATTTGCCTGTCATCCGGCACTTACCGAGGCGGTTGATGCCATCTCCTACAATGAAGATCTGTTGGCGGCCGCTTTCTTTTTTCTGGCCTTTATCTGTTACACCGCCATAAATACCGGAGAGGTCAAATCCTGTATCAAAGTTTATGTTCTATCATTAATTTCTTTTCTGCTGGCCCTGCTGTCAAAAGAGATGGCCATTACCTTGCCGGCCACAATTTTTTTGTATGACCTGGCCTTTAGAGATGCCGACGGGCGATCCTTTTCTTTAAAGTTGATACTGCGTTCAATTAAAGACAGAATATATTTCTATTCGGGATATCTTGCCGTCGGCCTGTTTTATCTGTACCTGCGTTTTGGGGCCTTTTACCACCCCGGGGAATCCATCAAACCCTTTTACGGCAACCTGATTGAAAGAATTATTTATCTGCCGGCTCATATTTACAGCTTTATTAAACTGGCGGTTTTTCCTGCCGATCTTAATGCCGACTATGTGTTTTCCTATCCCGACGGCTTCTTCGAGACTAACAATCTTATCAGTCTCGTTGTTTTGGCAGGGCTGGTCGCAGCCAGCTTTGTAATCTATAAAAAGTCAAAAGCAATCTTTTTCGGCGTCTGGTGGTTTTTATTTACCCTGTTTCCGGTTTATAATCTGATTCCCCTGTTCAATCCCTTTGCCGACCGCTATCTGTATATTCCACTTTTAGGCTATTGTGTGGTAGTAGCCGTCGTCTTAAATGACTTCTTGAAGTCGCGGTTGTCCCGGCCAAGGACCCTTGCAATAATAACGCCCATATTGGTCATTTTCATCGTTGGCCTGTATTCAACGGTGACCATTGCACGCAATCGGGATTGGAAAGACGGGCTTACCCTGTGGTCCAAAACGGTCAAAAGCTCACCCAACAGCAGTGTCGCCCACGGAAGCCTCGGCCGCGCTTATCAGGAACTGGGGCGCCTGGATGAGGCCGTCGAAGAATATAAAAGGGCCATCGCCATTTATCGGGATGACTACAAGGCCCATTACAACCTTGGTGTCGTTTATGATCAGCAGGGCGCCCTTGACACAGCCGTCCAAAGCTATCAGCGGGCCATTCAGGCAAACCCGACCTATCCCAATGCTCACTTTAACCTCGGCATCAACTATCAAAAGCAGGGGTTAATGGATAAAGCCATCGGTCATTTCAGGAAAGTGACTGAACTGGACCCCTTAGATTTTGAAGCTCGCAACAACCTTGGTGTCGCCTATGCCATGCAGGGAAATCTGGGTAAGGCCATCGCGGAATGGGAAAAGGTTCAGGAGATAGATCCCCAGAATCAGAATGCTCGGGAAAATATACTAAAAGCCAAAAAAATGCTGAACAAAGGTGATTGAGGTAACCGGCACCAGATCTGCTATCAGAAAAAATTATGGCTATATGTGCGGTTGAGTTTAAATGACGCCAGAGCCTAGTGAAGTATTTAACTTGTAAGCCCCTTCATTCAACAAGGATCTTTAGGTCATCAGCACATTTTTTAACTATTGCCCCAGAAATCTTTTTTGTTTCTGAAACATAACCGGTTAAGAGTGCTCGATCACAAATGATGTTGATCAATCGAGGATAGCCTTTGGAAAATAAAAAGATTTCATGAACAGCTTCAGAGCTGAAAATACCTGTCTTGGATCCCGCAACCCTGAGACGATATTTGATGTATTCCTGGGTTTCAGGTTCCGTCAAGGGTTCAATAGTATAATGTACTGTAAGTCTTTGACGTAAGGCCTTGTTTTTTTCATCCTTTATCATATCAATGACTTCATTCTGGCCTACAAAAAAAATGTTGATTAACTTAACATCATTTCTCTCAATATTGGATAAAAGACGGATTTGTTCCAGAAGTTGCTGGTTCAGTCTTTGGGCCTCGTCTATTATTAGTAGCGCCTTTTTTTCCTCTGAATATGTATTGTGCAAAAAGTGTTCGAATTGGATTAGAAAATCTCCCTTGGTGTCAAAATCTATGTTGATATTAAATTCTTTTGAAAGCAATTTGAAAAAATCCGGAATTCTGAGGTCAGGATCCGGAAGAGTTGCTACGATGGCATCTTGGTCATTGTCGAATAAAAGATAATTAATCAGTGTAGTTTTTCCAGTCCCAATATCGCCATTAAGTAAAAGGAATGCTTTATTCTCTTGAATACCATATTTTAAGCAGGCAAGCGCCTCCTTGTGTTTTTCACTGAGCCAAAAAAATCTAGGATCTGGGCTTTCCTCAAAAGGCTTTAGTGTAAGATTATAATGGGTAAGGTACATTTGAAGGCTTGACTCCGTAAACTTATTTAATGCACGAGTCTATGTCTTTTCGGATTTTTCCAATAAACCGAGACAGTATGAGCCTTCGATTCATTGAGAATATATAATTTTCAGGCAACGTTGAGCTATCAACCGAGACAGAATATAATTTGGTATACTTTATAAGCCGGGTTTCGCTAATAATTCAACTTTTATATGCCGCATTCTATAAATATGTTCCGAAATTCAGAATTGCAATATAATTGGCTGAAAGAAAAAACGTTTGAACAACAGAACGTATATTTTGGGACAGCCGCTATAAAAGTACATGTTTCATATGGATAACACAATGGTTTTCAGAAGATGATCTGGTATCCGGGAAAATTATTGTGCATGAACGGCGCCTTTAAAGATTTGTCTAAAATTCCAATCTCATTTGATTATTCTAAAGCTTGCATTGTTACGTTTTCTAAACAATTCGATCCCACATCCCACCCTGTTACGCCATATGATTTGCCCTTTGCACTTAATATTCTTGCCACTTAAATGCGGCAGAGCGACGGTAATAATTTCTCCCACACGCAAGGAAGCTGTTGTCTGTATAAATAGGCCATAACGACTAAAATTATTAAGTCTGCCTTCATAAAATCCATTCTTTGAGGTGAAGAAAATGTTTCCTGAAGAAGGCTTTCTCGGTTTGATTCTTTTATCGACACTATTTTTTTGATTAGCGATTTTCATGAACTATTTCCTTCCCCGTAATTTTAAATTTTAAAAAAATGTTTTTCGACTAACTTCTATTTTTTGTTCCACCCTGAGTAAAATGATAGGTAAGCAAAAAGCATGCAAATTTTGACTGAAACATAAATTTGAAAAATACACGTAATAATGGATAGTTAGCTTGTGCTATCAGAGGTGCGGTTAATCTTTATGGAAAAAAGCGCCTAAGAAATAGGGAATTTATTTCACAATGTGATCAGTTTTATCAAAAGCAGAAATCAAGCGATGGGTGATAGAATTAGCGGATTTCTTTATAAAACGGCACTGATTATGGCAAAGCAAATTTGGGGATATAAATCAAACTGTTAAAAATATTTATAAAATTTTTTAATAATGTTAAAATTTGGGTTACAATTTGCAAAACAAAAAGATTAATAAACGATTGAAAATAAAAACTTTATTGATAGGCATACCCTTTGGCTCGTTTTTTGCATTATTTTTGCAACATAAAATGGGACTAAATAAATTGCATTATCAAGCAAAATACTCATTTGGACCTCAGGAGATGGAAAAAATTAGATATGATGAATGATAATCTGATCGCTAATCGGAAAGGCTTTACCATGATTGAATTGATGGCTGTTTTGGTCATCATGAGCGTTATGCTCTCAGTAACTATAAAGAAATTTGACCTTTTATCTGACTCCGCCAGTATAACCGCAATAAAAGAAGGAGTTCGAGAACTCAATACACAGGAAACTTTAGTCTGGACGCAGATGAAGTTATCCGAAACGGACTGGACATCAGATTCTGAAGTCTTTAATGCCGTTGATAAAAATCTTGGTCAGGGATACAGGTGGAATCCAGGTCCAAATACCAGCGGTGGAACATTACACTTTAAAACCCAATCAATTGTTCTTGTCAGAAATGAATCTAAAAGAAATACTGTGGGTTCCTGGAATTAGATTTTGTATAATCCATCCATAAGTTCGATCTCAGAGATCTCCTGCCACTGTTCCCATTCATTATATCGCACCTCGTACAAAGGCATCGCAAACATCATTTTCTTCCTCCGCTCCGTATCAACCCTATTCAGTAATCCGTTCGTAGCTCAGGTAAATGGCCTTCGATAAATAAAGCAGGGTAGGTTAGCAGGTCAGATGTCAAGTGGTTAAAACAGCGAAGAATTGGGAATCAAAACCACCTCGTAATATAAAAAAGCTGAATATCCGATCAAACAGCTGCCAAGAAAAATTATCAGAAGCCAAGAAAATAGCTTTGAGGTTAAAAAACCCTGAGCAGTTCGAGGCTCATCATCATATTTAGCAACATCACTTTTATATTTTTGAAGTAAAGTAAATAAACTATAAGTATATGTTGTTTTAATCATTGTTGAAAACCTTTAACCCATAAAATTTTACGCCCAACACTTGTATCGGCAGTTACAATTTAAACTCGAGAAATAAATCATAGCAGGGGAGGCAATTTAGGGTCTATTCGACTTGATTGAATCTCAGGTTTCATCTAAGGCTAGTGATAAGGACCTATCCGGTTAGGTAGGGCTATTCTTAAGAACAGCGCTAAAAAGACGCTCAATTCAGCGTTAAACAAACGACTGCAGGCCTTCTGTGCCGCCTTCAGCGACGATTAAAACTGAGGGGTATTGGGTAGACTTATTAGCCAAATAAAAAGGGCGCTCCCCCATGCTTAGGAAGCGCCCTCAAAGCCAAGAGCTACATTTATCTTGGCCATAATAATATTATCGGAATGGCTTCAATTTAACTTAAGAGCTTTGAAATGCTGGATGAAAAGAAAATAAACCGGTCCCCCCCGCAATGGTCATTTATTCATATCCTCTATGCGCCCCCAAGGCGTTGTCTTTGGCGATGTGATCGATTATGGCGCTATGTATAATTATGCGGCGTTGACACATTTTTTTAAGATTAACTTATTTTTGCCTTCAACCCTTTGATAATCAATATCATCGATCATTTTTGTTATCAGATGGATACCTAGTCCGCCGATATTTATCGAATCTAAATCTTGGGATAACTCGGGTCCTGGCACATCAAGCGGGTTAAATGGTACTCCATCGTCTTCGACCTGCACGACCAGCGTTTCCTTATCCTTTGCCAGGGTAAATTTTATCTGATGTTCTGATTCATCTTCGAATCCGTATGAGATGATGTTGGTAAACACTTCGTCCAACCCTAAATTTATTTCAAAAAGGCACTTTTGTGGCAGTCCCATCATATTGCTGCAGTCTTCCAAATGCCGGCATAATGTTTTTAATTCAGATAGTTTGTTTTTGAGGTCAAAACAAAAGTCACATTTTATCATGTGTTTGCTCCTTATTTGGGCACAAACCATTTTTAATGGAAAAGCTAAGGATATAAACGCGTTAGGTTCCCAAAAACACCAACTCCAGTCTATGATTATGCCAACTTGAGAAATACGTTTGGCATGTCTTCAGGAAATTAAAATAAGATTGAATTCTTTGGTATTAGTTTTTGCGTATCTAAATATATAGTCTCAAATTGTTTATTTGTCAATAAGTTATTTAAATAAACAATTCAAGTATAAAAGTATTTGGATTGCGAATTATAGGGGCTTGTTTTGGCCGGTCGGGTGATAAACCAACGAATGAATGGGTGGAGTCAAGGATATCTGTAATTCGCTGCTTCCACAATCTGCGCGACATTGACTGCCTCCGATAATATTTGTTTCCGGAATACAGGGTGTATTGCGCCCTTTTGAATCAGGTCGAGTTTAGACATGCCAATGGTTTCTTTCAGCCGATGCTGGATTTGAATCTAGATTCGGGACGGTGGTCATTAATCGAACATAGGCACATCGAGTAAGGTATGTGATCAATTTTGTGCAATAAAATTTGGGTAAAATTCTGCTTGATTAATGAAAGCTAATTTTTTATAAGCTTTATTCATACAACATATTGTATGTCAAGGAAAAAAAAGTACAATGCATAGTGTAGCGGATGGGCGCTTAAAATGGCTGACGCTGCCACCCCACTATCAACTAAAAAATAATGAGCGAACATTTTGGACAAAGGAAATATTTGTGAATATAAATCCACACCGGAAAAATCGAGAACAGCGCGTTAAATGTGAAGTCAATATTTCTCATGATATTGTCATACCTGATATCCATTACGACGGTATAATTTCTAATTTGAGCAGTGGAGGTATATATTTCGAATCTAACGAACAGATATTAACAGGCGATGAAATTTCTATAATGGTTAGGAAGCTAAACAAAGAGGAAATAACGTTTGATGTCTCCATTATTTGGAAAAAAGAACTTTTTAACTCATCTTTTCGTTTCGGATACGGAGCTAAATCGATTAACCCAAAAGAGTCTATATCGCAAATCTGTGAACAAGATATTAATTGGATAAATGATATTGAGAATAAACGGGAGCATCAGAGAAAAATTTACAATAAGCTGATTAGCCTTAAGAATCAAAATCAAAACCATAATGGACGAATTAGAGATATTAGCCGCGGAGGGGCCTTTATAGAAACTGATTCAATCTTTCCTGTCGGGAAAAAGATTGCGCTAACCATATCTGGGAAAAAGGACCGAAAGAGCGTTAGGTTTACAGGGTGGATTGTGCGAGAGAATAACGAAGGATTTGGAATTATATTTGATCGACGATCGGGTGCGGAAAGAAGATATGACATTGACCGCCGCAGAGGCCCGGAACGCAGAGGCAACAAAAAGCCTGATAAAAAAGTATTTGCAGGCCAGTTTTTTCCTAAGAAATCAGCCAGGAAACTCGCTGAACTCAATATGAAACATCAACCAATATTCTAGCATCAAATTTGGCTGCCTTCGAATTGCAATTTAATAAAACGTGGTTACAATGATATGATTCAGTGGTTTCGGTATATTAAGTTTAGACGAAGAGATAGAGTTCAACCCAACTATAGATCGAAACGGACTCCATGCCACCATCATAGAATCTTAGCACATTTTTAGAACACCATATTGGAATTACTCTCAAAGAAAACTTAATGCTCAGGAGATGAATATGATTTTGAAAAAGAATATTAACGGATTTGTTTTAGCCATATCACTCATTGCGATATTGATATTCTCACAGCCCGTAGCAGCTTCGGATACGGGCACGCCGACAGCAGAAAAGCTGTCCAATGCCTATACCGGCAAAGTTTATTCGCCCTATGCTAAACGCGGTTTCCCCGAGAGGCCACTGTGGGGCGATTCACACCTTCACACTGCGCTGTCAATGGATGCAGGCTTGTTCGGTAATCGTCTGTCTCCTCGTGAAGCTTACCGGTTCGCACGCGGTGAGGAAGTTGTGTCCTCAACCGGTCAGGCGGTGCGCTTGTCTCGTCCACTGGACTGGCTGGTGGTAGCTGATCATTCCGATGGAATGGGGTTTTTTGGCGATATTGCTGCCGGGAAACCGGAGTTGATGGCCTACGAACAGTCGGCACGCTGGATCAAGGCGATAGAAGAAGGTGGTGATGCAGCGGTACAGGCATCGCTCGATTTGATCACAGCATTCTCAAATAACAAGATGGATCCGGAAATGTTCGCGCTCTATTCACCCGGGTCAAAGCCCTTCAAGAATTTGTGGGAAAAAGTCATTGATGACGCCGAGGCCTTCAACAACCCTGGGCGGTTTACCGCATTCGTTGGCTTTGAATGGACTTCATTGATCAAGGGCAACAACATGCACCGGGTAGTCATCATGCGGGATGGTGCGGTCCGAGCCAGGCAGGTGGTGCCTTTCACCATGACAGCGCCCCAGGGCAGCCCCGACCCCAGGGATCTTTGGAAGTATCTGGCTAACTACGAAACCAAGACCGGTGGCGAAGTGCTGGCAATTGCGCACAACGGTAATCTGTCAAACGGGATCATGTTTCCGCTGGAAGCGCAGTGGAACGGAACCGTGTTAGACGAGACCTATGTCACCCAGCGAGACAAGTGGGAGCCGCTCTATGAAGTTACCCAGATCAAGGGTGACGGTGAAGCCCATCCCTTCCTGTCGCCGGACGACGAATTTGCCGATTACGAGACCTGGGATATCGGTAATCTCGATGTTTCAGAGGCAAAGACCAACGATATGCTGGCCGGCGAATACGCCCGTGAGGCATTGAAGCGTGGCCTGGCGATCGAAAAACGCCTCGGCACCAATCCATACAAGTTCGGCCTGATTGGTGCCACCGACAGCCATACGTCACTGGCAACCGCCGAAGAAGACAACTTCTTTGGCAAGCATAGCGGCTACGAACCCAATCCAAAACGGATGAGCCATCCTTTCATGGAAACAGACAAGGGAAAAATAGTCGGCTGGCAGATGGTTGCATCGGGACTTGCTGCGGTCTGGGCAACTGAGAATACTCGTGAAGCAATATTTGATGCGATGCTGCGCAGAGAAGTCTATGGTACAACCGGGCCGCGTATGTCTGTGAGGATGTTTGGCGGCTGGGAATTTAACGATCAGGACCTGAACTCCCGGATACCGGCCAATGCGGGCTATAAGAAAGGAGTCCCAATGGGCGGCGACCTGCGGGTGAAACCCAAGGACGCAGCCGCGCCGAACTTCATGGTCTATGCCTTGCGTGATCCGATTGGTGCCAATCTCGATCGTATCCAGATCGTGAAAGGCTGGCTCGCTGCCGACGGCACAACGCATGAGAAAGTTTACGACGTTGCGTGGTCG
>Ga0265303_10000721_pt1 | contig 19338 bp, 16 predicted proteins | sample Helome_2_FD_192494 | JGI IMG/M metagenome (GOLD analysis project Ga0265303, IMG submission 192494) | Marine sediment microbial communities from subtidal zone of North Sea - Hel_20160317 (Illumina Assembly) | ecosystem: Environmental > Aquatic > Marine > Subtidal zone > Sediment ... | reverse complement strand
TTGTCCAAATTTGCCGAATATGTCGTCTAAAAAAAATCTTCTGTAACAAGATAAAAATTAAAGTTGAACCCTGTTCTAAATAATTTCAGAGTTGGCCTCGATCAGATCCAGGTCGAGTTCATTAAAATTATTTGCAGCTTTTACCAACAGGGTGGAGCCTATGGTTTCAAATAGTTGATTGGTTCTTATAACAAATTCGGCCTGTTTTTCAATTTTGTAATTCGGTATGCCAACCAGGGTCAGATCAGTTGACGCCGATTGCTCTTCAATGATGTTATAAAATGGTTTTTGCTCTACGGCATTGTTAATAATTCTAATTTCGACCTTAACTCTTAAATCTTCAACCAGTTTAGAAATTTTCGAATGTATTATAGTACTATCAACATTGTTGTTGTTCACGAACAATACTCTAATATTGGTATTGTTCCATTTAGGGGAGGCAATTATAAATCGTGCGATATTCAGCATCATCTCGGCATTCTTGCTGTCTGTTTCCCGCCACCAAAGATCTACTGATCGATAGTTACCGAATTTGGTTTTCCTGTCAAAATCCAAATACAATAAGTTATAATCTAAATACAGCAAGGTCTCGGTCATTTTGGCATATTCCCCTGAATTTTCTAAACCTTTGGGCCATCCCATCATTATGGTATTGGGTTCAACCCCTGAAAACCCAAATACCGTGGCAATATTTGTAATACCACTATAGATGTTATCCACTTTTACCTGCCTTCCAAAAATACCAAGTTCCTTAAAAGATTCACTTCGCACAATTTGCTCAGTTTTTTTTAAAGGTGTATCATCTTTGGCGTCAACGATTAGCTTAAAATTAGTTACGATGCCTGTACGGCCCGAGACGGTTTTACATAACTCCAACAAATAGGATTGATGATCACTTCTACCGCTAAAGAGAATAATATTTGGATTCCAATTGGAATTTTCGTCCACCTGGGCATCTATCTTTTTTAACCCTTTGTTTACTACATTTTCCCAAACACTTCTCCATACGTCATTCGATTGTAGCTTAACTTCCTTTCGTTGCAGACCAAAATATAGACCCCCAATTACCGCTAGTGCGGCGAACATGGCAATCATATCTAACTTGAACATGACCCCAAAGCAGGCTATAAATCCAAGCAAACCGATCCAACGTTTAATTTTGAAACTTGGCTGAAAATCAGGATTTGCCCAACTTTCCAGGAAATAGGAAATATTGATAAAACCGTAAGCGGTCAGATAAAACATAGAGACCACCCGCGCAATAACGTCCAATTCCCCTATAAGAACACCCGCCTCCGCAATAATAAAAACCATTAATAGGGCGTTCACCGGTTCATTATTGGTTCCTTTTCCTTTACCAAATATTTTTGGGGTTACCTTATCGATGGACATGGCCTGCAAAATTCTTGGTCCTCCAAGTATGCCTCCTAAGGCCGAAGAAAGGGTAGCGCCCCATATTCCGGCAACAACAGCAGGTGCAAACAAGGCAACCTTCATAAGAATGTTATAGTCTGTTTTCAAAACATCCGAATTGATTGTAAAGGCCATAAAAACAGCAAGTACAAGATAGACTACAAGCCCTACACCAATAGCACTCAAAGTACCTACGGGAATTGATGTTTTAGGGTCTTTTAAATCCCCGCTCATAGCGATGCCAGCCGTAAATCCTGTAACCGCCGGAAAAAATATGGCAAAGACCACCTCAAGGGGTACGGAACCTTCGGTTGATAATAGGGGTACCGATTCCGGTACAAACTCAGATGATCCGGCAAAGATGGCAATCAAGGAAACGGCAATTGCCGCTAAAATAAAATATTGTGCTTTGAGGGCCAAAGACGTACTTATTAAAGCAATCATCGTTAATGTTAACAATGCAATGGTTCCTGTTATTCTGATATCATTGACAGACATGCCAAATCCGAAATACGCATTAAAACTTTCTGAAAAACCTACCAAATATAGCGCAATAGAAAAGGCGGTGCCCACAGCTAAGGCGATTCCAATTGAGCCGCCTATGGGAATTCCCATACTTCGTGATAGCACATAATAAATGCCCCCGGCACCAATCTTTTTGTCGGTCGCTACAGAAGATACGCTTAAACCCGTAGTTACTGCAATTAAATGTGCAATTATGATTATAACAATGGCACCCAATAGACCGGCATTACCAACTACCCAGCCCAAACGCATGTACATAATAACCCCTAAAATGGTAAGTATGGAAGGGGTAAATACTCCCGCAAAAGTGCCAAACTTCTTCTTTTCTGCCATGCGTTACGGTTGGTTACTTGTGATGGTTCACAAAAGACTGGTAATATAGCTAATATTTTTATATCCCTTCCAATGTTAAACATTCAAGAACACCATTAATAACAAGAGAATAAGTGTGAGTAAATGAAAAATAAAGTACCCTTTTTACTATATTTATTAGTATCATTATTTATTTCTCAAAACCTATGCGTTTAGTTTCATTTTTTTTAGTATTTCTTGTGTTGTTTAGCTGCAATATGGACAAGAAATCAACAAAGGTTCAAAATAAAGTAGTGCCCCAGCGTGCGGAATTGAGCAGAGACTCCCAAATTTTTCTTGGCAATAGGTTGTTTTCAGAAAAAACATGTATTACCTGTCATGATGTAAGCAAGGAAAAAATAGGGCCTTCGGTCAAAGAAATTATGAAGATCTATAAAGAAAAAAATGGAGATATAGTGGCATTTTTAAAGGGTAATGCCAAACCCATTGTAGACACCACCTACAGCCAGGTTGCTATCATGCAGGCCAATATTGACGGTTTTTTAAAAGGAATATCTGATGAAGAACTGAAAACCATAGCCACCTATATGCTGCATGTTGATGAATTAAACGCAGATTAGTATCGTTTGAAGAGGTAATTTAGGCGTAGGAGGGATGAGGGGTGTGACACCGATGAACGAGCTGCATGAATTCCTATTATAAAGTAACCAGCCATGATTAAATGCCTTCCAGTAACTGTAATACCTTACTTTTGCATAAAATTTGATTAAGATGCAATCGTTTGATGAATTTAAAATCTCTAACCAACTACGGTCTGCTATAACCGATTTAGGTTATACGAATCCAACACCAATTCAATCTCAGGCCTTTCCTGTAATTTCATCAGGTAAAGATGTTTTGGGTATTGCTCAAACGGGAACAGGTAAAACTTTTGCATATATGTTACCCATTTTACAAGCGCTTACATTTTCTGAAGAAAAGCATCCAAGAGTTTTAATATTAGTGCCCACGCGCGAATTGGTCGTACAGGTTGTTGAGGAGATAAAAAAATTTAGTAAATATCTCGATAATAGAGTAGTGGGCGTTTATGGCGGCACCAATATAAACACACAAAAAGCATTGTTAGAGGAAGGTCAGGACATTGTAGTAGGAACCCCTGGCCGTTTATACGATTTGATATTAAGTCGTGCATTGCAATTTAAATCGATTAAAAAATTAGTCATTGATGAAGTTGACGTCATGCTCGATTTAGGGTTTAGGTTTCAGCTTACCAATATTTTCGATTTATTACCAACAAAGCGTCAAAACATTATGTTTTCGGCAACTATGACAGAAGATATAGAAGATATAATAGGTGAATTTTTTATTTCGACAGTAAAGATTTCAGTTGCCTTAAGCGGCACACCTTTAGAAAATATTACACAAAGCAGTTATGCGGTTTCTAACTTTTATACGAAAGCAAATTTGATCGGACACTTATTAAAGGAGGCATCCACCTTTAAAAAAGTACTCGTTTTTGTAGCAAATAAAAAAAGTGCCGATCGTTTATTTGAAGAATTACAGGAGTTTTATAATGACAAAATTTGTGTAATTCACTCTAATAAAACACAAAACTACCGAATGCGGTCTATTAAACAGTTTGATGAAGGCAAAAACAGGATTTTGGTAACCACCGATGTAATGGCACGTGGTCTCGATTTAAACGAAATAACTCATGTTATTAACTTTGACACCCCACATTTTCCTGAAAATTACATGCATCGAATTGGTCGTACTGGTCGTGCAGAAAAGAAGGGAGAATCCCTATTGTTCTATACAGAGAAAGAAATTACCTTTAAAAATTCTATTGAAGCACTAATGAATATGGAAATACAACAAATTCCATTTCCCCGAGACGTAGAAGTATCGACAAGGCTAACCCCGGAAGAGCAACCTCAGGTTAGTGAACCAAATAATCCGCATAAACAAAGTAAGGAGCATGAACGTGGAGCAAGTTTTCACGAAAAGTCAGAAAAAAATAAGAAAACAAATGAAAGAGGGGCATATAAACGCATAATTAAAGCCAAATATAAAAAACCAAAAACCAGAGGTGATAAGAATTATAATAAAAGTAAAAGAAGGAAATAACTATTGTATTGAATTGATTTATGGCTACATGTTCTTATAGTTACGATTACATCAAACACACTACTTTAATTTGAAGCTTTTGGCCCCATGATCAGAAACATCCAATTAAGGGTAGGTTTAAAGGAAGAGGGTCAGGATGGCATCCTTATGCGCAAAGCTTCCAAAACCCTGGGAATTCCTGAAGATGATTTTACAATAAAGGTGCTCCGAAAGTCCATTGACGCACGAAAGCAAACCATTTATTTCAATTACAAGCTTGCCGTTTACATAAAGGAAAAAGCTCCTGAAACTTCTACTTACTCCTTTGATTATATGGATGTTTCAAAAGCGAAACCCATTCATATCATCGGTTTTGGTCCTGCGGGAATGTGGGCCGCGTTGCGTTGTTTAGAGCTAGGCTACAAACCTATTGTACTGGAGCGAGGCAAGAATGTGCAAAATCGGCGAAGAGATATAAAAGCCATCAACCAGGACCATATCGTAAATGAGGATAGTAATTACTGTTTTGGGGAAGGTGGTGCAGGAACCTATTCCGATGGAAAATTATATACACGGAGCCTTAAACGAGGTGATGTCAGACGCATTTTTGAAAGTCTGGTGCACCATGGTGCAACGGAGCAAATTCTTATTGATGCACACCCACATATTGGCACGAATAAACTACCGAAAATTGTTCAGAACATTCGGGAAACAATACTTAAGTATGGTGGTGAGGTACATTTCAATGCTAAAGTAATTAATTTTATAATTAAACGTAATCAATTAAAAACCATTGTTTTACAAGGTGAAAATGAAATGCAAGTGTCTCGGGTTATTCTAGCGACTGGCCATTCTGCACGTGACATTTTTTACCTTCTTCAAAAAAAGAAGATTGCCCTAAAAGCAAAGTCTTTTGCGATGGGCGTTCGTGTAGAACACCCGCAACAAATTATCGATTCCATTCAATACCATTGCAAAGGGAAGCGTGATGAATTGCTTCCGGCAGCTGCTTATAGTTTGGTGCAGCAAGTGAAGAATCGCGGAGTGTATTCGTTCTGTATGTGCCCGGGTGGTTTTATAGTTCCCGCGGCAACATCACCGGGAGAAGTGGTCGTCAATGGAATGTCCCCCTCAAAACGGAACAACCTTTTCGCCAATTCAGGCATTGTTGTTGAAATAAACGTGGAAGAAGATATTCCCAAATACGAAAAGTTCGGCGTCTTAAAAGGACTGGAATACCAAAAAGATCTGGAACGTTTGGCCTTTACGGCCGGTGGAAGATCACAAACCGCTCCTGCCCAGCGGTTAACGCATTTTGTAGAAGGTGTATTGTCTCCAGATCTAAACCCAACATCTTACCAACCGGGACTCAAATCTGCACCTTTGCATTCGCTACTTCCCAGGTTAATAGGGAGCCGTTTAAGAACCGGATTCACCGCATTTGGTAAGAAAATGAAAGGCTACTATACTTCCGAAGCCAATATCGTGGGAGTAGAATCGCGAACTTCATCTCCGGTAACCATCCCCAGGAACGAACAATTAGAGCATCCGGAAATCAAAGGCTTGTTCCCTTGTGGAGAAGGTGGGGGATATGCAGGTGGCATTGTATCGGCAGCCATGGACGGGGAGCGTTGTGCAGAAGCTGCTGTTGCCGGCTTGTGAAGTATTTTCCCTTCAGATAGCTAACTTCAAAGTTCACAACCCAAATAAGCGTATCTTTGCGCCTTATTTAAAAAAATGACATTCAAAGAACTCGGCCTGGCCGATCCAATACTTAAAGCACTTCAGGCAGAAGGCTATACAGACCCCACCCCAATTCAAGTACAAGCCATTCCCATTCTCCTTAAAGGCAAAGACCTTTTGGGGGTAGCACAAACGGGAACGGGTAAAACCGCAGCATTCGGAATTCCTATACTTCAGCATTTGTATAATTCACAAAACGGACAAAAGGGTAAACGACGGATAAAGGCCCTGATTGTAACTCCAACACGTGAATTGGCCATACAAATAGGCGAAAGTTTAGCCGCCTATGGAAAATTTACAGGCTTGCGAAACACCGTTATTTTTGGTGGTGTCAAACAAGGGAAACAGGTAAATACATTAAGAAATGGCGTTGATATACTTGTGGCCACCCCAGGCCGGTTACTCGATTTGACGAACCAGGGTTTTATATCTTTTCGGGACTTAGAATTCGTAGTACTTGATGAAGCCGACCATATGTTGGATATGGGCTTTATTCATGACATTAAGAAGATCATCGCCAAGCTACCCCCAAAACGACAATCACTTTTCTTTTCGGCAACCATGCCCAGAGATATTGTAGCACTTTCGAGAAAAATACTGGGCGATTATGAGCGGGTTACCATCAAACCGAAACAAGCTACCGCTGAGAAAGTAGAACAGGGTGTCTATTTCGTAAGCAAGGGCAACAAGCCTAAATTAATGATACATCTTTTACAGGGGAGACCTGATGATTCAGTTTTAGTGTTTTCAAGAACAAAACACGGTGCCGATAAAATCGTCAAAAAATTAAGGCAAGCCGATATAGGGTCGGCGGCCATTCACGGTAATAAATCACAAAATGCCAGACAGAAGGCCTTAGGTGACTTCAAGGATGGAAAACTAAAAGTATTGATCGCTACTGATATCGCTGCAAGGGGCATCGATGTAGAGGAACTTTCGTTAGTCATCAACTATGACCTTCCCAATGTTTCGGAAACCTATGTGCACCGGATTGGGCGAACAGGTCGTGCGAGTGCCAGCGGGATCGCATTATCTTTTTGTGACCTGGAAGAACGACCGTACCTTCGGGATATTGAAAAACTGATCAAACAGCAAGTCCCTCGAATGCCTGAACACCAATTTGTGGATAGTGAAGACAAAGTGGAAACCCGCACGGCACAAAAACAACAGCGGTCACACAATTCTAATCGCAATAGAAATCGGAACCATCATCGAAATTCAAATAGTAACGGATCTCAAAATCGCAACAGGAACAGAAGCCGTAATAGGAATTAATAAAGGCTATTTAGCACTTCACTTCCTTTAAAAATTTATACTAAATATTTCTTCTCAAAACATAATAACATCAAATCCTGAAAGCTATTGGGAGTAGGGGGGGTGTATCCTTTAGGTTCAGGAATACTTTTAAAAAATAAATAGACAAACCATCGGTTAGCTGATAATTGTCATAAAATGTTTACAGGGGTGTCTGTAATTTTGGCTCACCTAAGAGAAATCAATTCAGTTATGACTAAAAATCTTTTATTTTGTTTTGGACTAATATTATGCACTAATATTGGTTTTTCTCAAAAAAACAATGCTAAAGAGGTCAATTTTAAGGAAGTAATATGGCGTGTTAAAGCATTTAAACCCGAGGCGAAGTATTTAAAAATAAAGGCCATTGACAAAAAAGGGAAAGTGTACAATGTGAATGCTATTCAGAATTCTGAGCAAACAAGTTTGATGGATGTTAAGGCTTTTGTAAAAGGTAAGAGGCTTTCAGTTAAAATGTTAGTAGCAGATGAGAAGTATTACCCGGTTAAAGCCATTGACGAAGAAGGTAATATATTAGATATTAAGGCCATTACTGAAGATGGAAAGTTTTTACCTGTGAAAGGAGTAAGTAAATCAGGAAATATTGTTCATATTAGAGCCATTTATCAAGATATGATCTTTTATAATGTTGTAGCCATTTCTCCAGATGGAAACACTAACGCTGTTAAAGGCATTAAGATGAATCCTGATAATGTAGAAACCACAGTTAATGGGATAGAGGTTTTCGCGCATATAAAATCTATTCCACAAGTTATTTATTAAAATTATTATCGGCCTAAGCTAGGGCGTCTGCGCCCTAAAGTTTTATAAGATTTCTTCTCCCTATATAATGGAACCATCCTTCGCTATGCAACTAAGTCAAGGCTTCGTCGGACGGGGAGCTTCGCAAGACAAGCACATATTATGCGACCAGACTAGCTTGTCCGCCGAAGCTTTTTCTGTAAAGTCAGGTAAGAACTTAGGGTTAGTCCCGAAATGTAGGCCATCTTATCCAGTGTAGATTCCCGGGGATAAATGGCCTTATTGGGAGAACAATGGAATTATTGTAAATTCATACAAATCTTAATCTGATTACAAAATGAAGGATCCACGTATTATTTATCTCTTCATACTTGTTCTGACATTGGCCTGCAATACAAGCACAAAAGAGAAAAAAGAAGATAAAACGCTGGCGGTCAAGAAAATCCCTAAGGTAGTTACTGCCGATATAGAGGCGGGCATTAAAGCCAATATCGCTAAAAAGGTAGAAGAAGGGGGTGGGTATTTTAACATGAATACTAACGGGAAAGAACTACGGCTGCAATTGGTACGTGTACATACGGAATACCTTTCAAATTTAGGTCCGAGACGTCATTTTGCTTGTGTTGATTTGGCCGATGTGAGTGGAGATGTATATGATGTGGATTTCTTCTTAGATGGTGATCCCGGTAGCATGAACGTTACTGAAACTACCCTGCACAAGCTTAATGGTAAGCCCTTTTACACATGGAAACAACGCAAGGATAAGACCTGGTACAGAATGCCTGTCCAAAACGCATCAAATGATTTGTTAGGGGTCATTGAAGGAGAAGACAGCTTTGAATTTCAATATGAGATTACATTGCCACAAATTACGGACTCAGCAAAAATGTGGATTCCCGTTCCACAAACTGATCACTTTCAAACTGTTGAATTAGCCAGCCTTAAAGCTCCTGTGAAACATCAAATACTCCGAGAAAAGAACTATGGAAACACCGTATTCTATTTGGAATTATTTCCAGAACATAGTGGGGAAAAAATAGCAATTGTTTACGATGTGAAGAGGCAAGAGAAAAAGCCCTATGAGGATGATTCGTCGCTTACAAAATATCTGAATCCCAGCTTACTGATGCCCGTAGGCGACCGGTTTCAGGTTCTGGCAGATTCCATTATTGGACTAAAAAACAGCGAAGGTGCAATAATGCAGGCAAGGGCTTTGTATGATTATGTGATAGACAATATGCGTTACATAAAGGCAGGCAAGTATGGTACGGGTGATTCAGTTTACGCATGCGATGCGCTAACCGGTAATTGCACGGAATTTCATTCGCTATTTATTTCCCTGGCCAGATCTGCAGGAATACCATCCCGGTTTGCTGTAGGGGCTTCAATCCCATCTGATCGAGATGAGGGTGGCATCGACGGCTATCACTGCTGGGCAGAATTTTATGCTGAGGGAAAATGGTGGCCTGTAGATATCAGTGAAGCCAATAAATATACAGCTCTCGCCACTTATTACTTTGGCCGGCATCCTGCAAATCGTATCGAATTCACTAGAGGACGGGATCTACTTGTAGAACCCGGACCATATTTTGGATCCATCAACTTTCTTGCATATCCTGTAATGGAAATAGGAAAAACTCCTGCGTTCCCGGAAACATTTTTTTCATTTAGCAGGAAACCGCAGAAAATCTGATAAGCCTACCCTGATACCGAATCCTTAGGATGTTCCTCGCCTTCCGGATGTTCTTCACCATCTTTAGCTGGATTTTCTTCGCCTTCTTTAGCAGCCGGATGTTCCTCTTTGGCAGCCCCTTCTTCTGTGGGATGCTCTTCGCCTTCAGTTTGTTCTCCCTGCTGTTCAGTTTTTTCTTTCTTCTTTTGGTCTCTGCAAGAGCTCAACGTACCAGCTGCAACGAAGCCAAATAATAGCATTACCAGAGTAAAGATTTTAAGTTTTTTTAATCGGCTCATAATATCAATTGTTTTATTATTTAAAAAATCAAATTAAACGTATTCTAAGTACCTGATTCAATTAAATATAACAAATTTTGCCCGAACACCATTAACTAACCCAAAATTAATACAACTTATAACAACTGAAAGTTGTGCGGGCTATGAATTGAACAAATTTTAATTTGTATACAAGATATAAAGTAGCGTATATTAAACAGCTGCTTTTATATCACCCCAATAAAAAGAATAACAAACCAAATTGGTGGTATCCCCTCCAAAAGTGTGGTTATCTTTGCCTAAAATTATTTTATGTCAAAACTGTTTGCTGCTTTAGGAATTAATCAGCCATTACAACAAAGCTTAGCCGATTTACAAATTTCTGTTCCAACAGATATTCAGAAAAAGACAATTCCTGTTGTACTTAATCAAAAAGAGGATGTAGTTGCTTTGGCAAAAACAGGAACAGGCAAAACGGCAGCGTTCGGGCTACCTTTAATACAATTGATTGATCCGGAAAATACCGAAGTACAGTTAGTAATATTAACCCCTACGCGAGAATTAGGACAACAAATTTATACGAACCTGCTGTCTTTTACTTCTCATAGTCCATCTATTTCTATTGCTTCTGTTTGTGGAGGTATTCCCATTAAACCACAAATAGAACGCTTAAAAAAAGCGACACATATTGTCGTGGCAACTCCGGGGCGATTAATTGATTTAGTACAGCGTAAGGCCATCGTCATTCAAAAGTTGAAGTATTTAGTCCTGGATGAAGCTGATGAGATGGTAAGCGCTTTAAAAAAAGACCTGGATATTATTGTAAAGGAAATTCCTAAATCAAGAAGAACGCTATTATTTACGGCAACCATGCCGGGCGGCGTAAAACAATTGGTGCAGAATTATATGTCAAAACATGTGGTGCACCTGGAAGCAGATATGGCAAAGGTTGGCCATCAAGGTATCGATCATAAATACGTGGTAGTTGAACCCATAGAAAAGCTTGAAGTTTTGCTTCACTTTTTAAATACTAAAGAAGGGGAACGAGGTATTATTTTCTGTAGAACCAAGGCGGCGGTTAATAAATTGGCTAAGAAGTTGGCTATTAATAAATTCTCATCTGGCGCCATTCATGGTAGTTTATCTCAAGGTATTCGTGACCGTATAATGGGACAATTCAGAGCAGGATCTATAGCTATTTTGGTTGCTACCGATTTAGCAGCTCGTGGCATTGATGTAAAAGAAATATCGTATGTTGTTAATTATCATCTGCCAGATACTTATGATGCTTATGTGCATAGAAGCGGACGTACAGCAAGGGCAGGGGCAAAGGGGCTTTCACTAACTATATTACAAAAAGAAGAAGTTAAAGATATTGCTGATTTTCAACAAGAATTGGGAATTGTCTTTAATGAATTCAGAAAAGCAGACGCTCAGAGTATTGAAGAAAACAATGGCTTGTTATGGGCAAAAAAAATATTTAAAACCAAACCAAATCGCGAGGTGTCTGAAGATTTTAAAGCTAAGGTAAAAACTATATTTCATCATTTAACAAAAGAGGAGCTAGTAGATAAAATATTGGCAAATTACTTAGCACAAATACGTGTTGGGACTTCAAAAGCTGAGGAGACTAAAAAGAAGTAATCATTATGGCAAATATCATTAAAGAACAACAAGATATTTTAGAAAAATTAAAAATATATGCATTGAATCCAATGCAGGAAGAAGCCATTGCTGTCATTGAAAAAACTACGAATACCGTTCTTATTTCTCCAACGGGTACAGGCAAAACACTGGCTTTTTTATTACCTCTGATTAAAACTTTAGATCCTGTTTGTAAAGATGTACAGGCGCTCATTTTAGTGCCTTCACGGGAATTGGCCATACAAATTGAGCAGGTTGTGCGCAGTATGGGTTCGGGTTTTAAGGTAAATGCGGTTTATGGCGGCAGACCTATGTCTAAAGATAAAATTGAATTAAAACATATTCCGGCCATTTTAATTGGAACGCCTGGCAGAATTTCAGATCATTTTAGAAATGACCGTTTTTCAAAAACAAGTATTAAAACACTTGTATTAGATGAGTTTGATAAGTCGTTGGAAACAGGTTTTGAGGATGAAATGAAAGATATTATAAGTCAATTACCTGGAATAAATAAGCGCATTCTAACATCTGCTACTCAAGGCGTTACAATTCCACGTTTTGTGCGTTTAGACAAGCCATACATAATAAATTATTTAAAAGAAAAAACAGCATCCAAATTAGCTGTTAAAACAGTGGTTTCTCCAATTAAAAATAAATTAAAAACCTTGTTGGATTTGATACAATATATTGGCAATGAACCCGCAATTATTTTCTGCAATTTACGAGAGAGCATTGAACAAGTGAGTGCTTATTTAGATAAATACGGTATGAATTACGCTTGTTTTTCTGGTGGTATGGAGCAAAGAGACAGAGAACGCTCTTTGATTAAATTTAGAAACGGCAGCTGTCAAATACTAATCGCTACTGATTTAGCAGCAAGGGGTATCGACATTTCAGAAATGAAGAATATCATTCATTATGAGCTTCCAGGGACTCTCGATGAGTTTACACACAGAAATGGTAGAACAGCACGAGTAAATGCAAAGGGAACGGCTTATGTTTTGCAATGGGAAAAGGAGCACTTGCCAGAGTTTATTATAAACGTTAAAGCGGTAGATATTACTAAAAAAGCTCCCCATAAACCACAATTTTGGGAAACCCTATTTATTTCAGGTGGAAGAAAAGATAAAATCTCAAAAGGCGATATCGCCGGTTTATTTTTTAAACAAGGTGCCATCAACAAAGACCAATTAGGGTCTATTGAGCTAAAACAAGATTGTGCATTTGTTGCTGTTCCGCTATCGATTGCAAATCAATTGGTAGAAAAATTAAACAATACCCGATTAAAAAAGAAAAAAGTAAGAGTCTCAATTATTTGATTTTCAGCATATAAGTTCACATTTCTCAGAATTTACAAATAAATTGATTTTAACTAAAATCCTCCATAGCTTCCAGCCATGTTGGAATTTCTATGGCAGTAGATTTCAGATAGATAAAAAGGGTTTCAATCGCCAAGGTATAAAATAAAAGGCTAAAATTAATCTCCATCGCACTGAATAAGCTAAAGTAAACGTCATAAACCGCAGAGGTAATTCCGAACACTTTGATCGCTTTGGTTATGATAAGGATTGACAGATGATTCATGGTTTTGTTGTTCTTTGATTGTTGTCTTTTAGTTATAGACGATGGGAAAATCATTTTGTTACAGTACTATGTATAAAAAGGTACTATTTTAATAAACATTTAACATAATTTAACATATACTCCTGGTAGGTGCACGAATATAATTATCCGGTGGATGATTTTATGAGACGGCGAACTTGTCCTCCGAAACTTTTCAGCCTTCGTAGCCAAGCCACTTTGGCGAAGGAGGCTAGCGGAGGAGGATAGGAGGGAAGCAAAATCGAAGAGCATTTCGCTTTGAGATTCATGAATTCATTATTGTAAAAATAACCAGCTATGAGTAAATGATGTTTCATTGGTCCGCGTGTCGCAGAAGCTTTAGCGGAGGTACAAGCCTTTGGCGAAGAAGCAGTGTGTGGAATGGATAAAACTAAATTACAGCTCGGAATATGAGAATTATAAAACTGAGAACTCAGTGCTTAAATAAGTTTTGTTAATAATTCCTGGTATTAAAATTGGATATAAAAGATGCTCTGTTTACTCAATTTATGCTTAGTCTTAAATTGAATAATACCTGCAATATGCTTATATTAGTAAAAACTTTTCTTTAAAAAGTTGTGTTTAAGTTTAAATTGATCAAAGATGCTAACAAGTGTAATAATTTCAGTCATTGCGGGAGTTATATGTTTATTGTTTGCTATATTATATAAAAAGAATACCAGCGTTAGGATAGCTATAGGTATTATTGGGGTGGTGTTACTATTTTATGGAGGCTTTGGTTATGGAAGTATGCATCCTATAGCCTATCTTGAAACTTTCGATACCGGAAATAAATTACAAGTGGAATACCCTGTGAAAAAGGTACAAGTAATATCTCCTGTTAAGGGTGATACCGTGAAATGCCGTATTCTTACCATGGGCGTTTATCCCGAAACACATAATAAAGACATTTGGGTGCTGTTAAGACCTTCAGACAAAAAATACTATCCGCAGTCAGACTACACCAATACGTCATATAAAGAAAATGGAAAGTGGCAGGTGCTTACAAGATTTGGTGGTGACCAAGGCGAATCTTATGATTTATTTGTTTACGAAACAAATGCTTCGGCTTCTCAGTTTTTTAGTGAGACCATTGCAAAATGGAAAACAGCCAATGAATATGAAGGTTTAAAAATGGAAGAATTACCATCTGGTGCAACTGAAATAGATAGAATTCAAGTTACCTTAGAAGGTAATTGCCGAGGAGTACATTAATTGTTAAGATAGCTTCGGCACAGCATGCAAGACTTTGTAACAGTGGAGGTATTTAATAATACTAATTGACAAAACAATATATTTGAGCTATAATCCTCCTTCATTTCATTTCGGAGGACAAGTAGTCTTGCGTTATGCGGCATAAAAATAAATGGTCTTTTAGACCTTTTGTTTTTTGAGCAGCCTGCTCGCCCTTTTGGCGGAGGTATGTGCGCTGGCGCTTTTAGTACTTCACTTTCTTTTACCAATGCTACGTCTTGCCGAAAAAAGTTTCTTCTACAATGTTAATGAAATCGAAGAATGAGATTTGACGCTAGCCAAACTCATTCAAGATTCACGAGCTCCTATTTATCAAATAGAAGTGGAGCGAGTAAACACTTTGTATGCGAGCCTGCATCGAGCGAAGTCGAGATGACGTAGGAGGGAAGCCAAACGTTTAGTGAGGTTCACAAACTCATATTTATCAAATAAACACAACGTGCGTATAATGTTTACCCGCCTCCGGAGGGCCTGCCCTCCTAAGGCGGGTAAACCGGCTGGCAGGTGTGTGGAATGATTAAAATTATTTTTTAACTTTAAACTAATATTTTTGTTAGAAATGGAATGTGCCACTATCTTTTATAATAAAGAACACTATTTTCCGATGCATTTGCATCCGGACCGATATACATTTTCATACATTTTAAACGGAAGCGCGAATCTAATATGCAATAACTCTATATTTATTTTAAAACCTGGCGATTTAGTTGTAATTCCTTCCTTTGTGGCTCATCAAACATTAATAGAACATTTTTTTCATTATAAAGTAATTAGAGTACCAAAACTCCATTCTTTTGTAAATTTAAATTATAGCCCATTAGGTTTGACTATAATAAAGAATGACAGCTTATATAATTTTCAATATAATCAGTGGTTTGATCTGATTAAAACTAATGATAATGAAAAAATTAAAATACCGGATGTATTTAAGCCCTTTTTGAATAATCAAACTTTCAATTTAACTAAATCAAAAGTTCTTTTAAAAGAAGCATTAATACATTTAGAGAATAATTTTGATAGACCAATACCAGTTGAAGAATTATCTGATCTAACACATTTAAGTGGAAGTCATTTTCAACGTCTTTTTAAAGCAAACATAGGAATCTCGCCTATGCGTTATCTACAAAATCTTCGAATTGAAAAGGCAAAAGAGTATATTAAGGTTAGAAAAGGTTTAACAGATATCGCATATGATACTGGATTTTTTGATCAAAGCCATTTCAACAAATACTTTAAGATTAATGTAGGAATGATTCCTAAACGATATGCAGATATGGTTAAAAATGATTGAATTATACAATTTTAAGGTTTAAAATTGGCAGAACTTGCATATAAAATTTAAGCCATGCAATATTTAAACGCTGAAGAAGTAAAAGAAGCCCAAGAATCATTGATACGCTATTGTGGCGAGTTTTCTCCCTTTATTGCTGAAAAAGCCTCAGGAAGTTATATTTATGATAGGAAAGGCAATGCAATCCTGGATTTTACCTCTGGTCAAATGTGTTCCGTATTTGGTCATAATCATCCAAAGTTTGTAGAAATACTAGAGAAAGCGGGTGATAGTGCGATTCATTTATTAAGCTCTATCCTATCACCTCCTGTGATCAATCTTGCCAAAAAGTTAACAAGCGAACTGCCTGATAGTCTGACCAAATGTATATTATTAAATACGGGATCTGAGTCTAATGAAGTTGCTATACGAATGGCAAAACTTTTCACTGGGGGCTTTGAAATCATAGGTTTTTCAGGTTCTTGGCACGGAATGACTGCTGGTGCACAATCATATACCTATTCAAAAACAAGAAAGGGGTATGGACCAACTATGTCTGGCAGTTTAATGATACCTGCGCCTTATGAGTATCGTTGCCCAATAAAACATTGCAAAGGTAGCTGTGATAATACATGTCTTGAAGTTGGTATGAAAATGGTAGATCAGCAATCGGTTGGAGCATATGCAGCATTAATCGCTGAACCTTTGTTGAGTGCGGCAGGTATGATTGAATTAAAGCCAAATTATGTTAAAAGACTAAAAGAGTTATGTGATGAACGAGGCTTATTATTAATATTTGATGAAGCCCAAACTGCAATGGGGCGACTTGGGACAACCTTTGCTTTTGAACGGTTCGATGTCGTTCCCGATTTCTTAACTTTATCAAAAACGTTGGGAGGAGGCCTTCCTCTGGCTGCAATGGTTACAACTGCAGAAATTGAGCAAGAATGTCATAAAAGAGGTTTTGTATATATGACTTCCCATGTATCAGATCCTTTTTGTGCATCTTTTGGTTTAGCTGCCTTTGAAATACTTTATGAACAAGAATTAGCAAAAAGTGCTTTGGACAATGGTCTGTACTTAAAAGGGAAATTGATACAGTTACAAGAGAAATATGAATGTATAGGTGATGTGAGAGGGAGTGGGCTTTTATTGGGTGTAGAAATTGTAAAAGATCGAGAAACAAAAGTTGCCGATGACAGTTTAGGTCAAAGTATCAGTAATAGATGCCTCGAGTTGGGCTTAAATATGAATATAGTAAGAATGAAAGGGTATGGAAGTGTTTTTAGAATTGCTCCTCCATTAACCATAAGTAAAAAAGAAATAGATTTAGGCATTACGATGTTGGATGAAGCCATACAAGATTGTATTAAATGATTATTAAAAGTTAATATTAAAGTTCCATAATTAGGAAAATACTCACTAGAAAGTATGGCGGATAAACTAAAATCTTAGTTTTACGATATTTTGTATAATAGAAGTAGTGTGTTTTTACTCAGATAAAGCGTTGGCTAGAATTGTCTAATTCTTGAGAATAGTCTAAAAATAAAATCCTTGAAGATTGTACAGAATTATATAAGCAACTGATGAGGGATATTTGAAATAATATAGAATTATGGTTAACAGATGGATTACCTTTTATGTGTATAGCGTGTAGTTTCCTTTGACATAAAATCGGGACCGTTATGTGCCTGGCAGCACAGAACTGATTTTATGTACAAATAGCAAAGCTATGCGGAAACCTTACATAAAGACATTTGTTCTATAATTTATATTATGTCAAATAGAATTTTTCTGTACCCACCTGCTAAAGCATTCTATTTGTACAAATACTTGTAGAAATTAATCCGGCCCATACATTTCCCAGCCGCATCATCTCACACACTTTTTAATCATCCACAGGATAATTTTAAAAGATGTTGTATGTCAAATAGATTTTTTCTGTACTCACCTGCTAAAGCATTCTATATGTACAATTCTCCAAGAAATTAATCTGGTCCGCACATTTCACAGCCGCATCACCTTATACTTTTAAAATCATCTTAAGCGGTTTATTAATACATCTTACCGAATAAACATATTATTATACTAAATCTGTTAAATTAATTAAATGCTTTATATAAATTTGTATAAGGAAAGAACCATTAAAAAAAAGAAAATGAAAAAAGCCCCTTATTTTTTACTATTTATCGCTCTAACAATACTTTCAGGCTGCAGTAGCGACGACAACATAGAACCCACCGGAGTAAATGAAATTATTGTAGATGAAAAGGCATACAATTTGTCTTCCGCCAATGGCTCGGGAATTACCGGGACCGCGACATTTACAAGAGATAGTAATGAGAATACCACAATTCTGATTGAGCTTAACAATACCAATACAGAAGAACACCCGGCCTACGTCCGCTATAATAGTGCTGCTGAAGGAGGTATTATTGCCATTACTTTAGAGCCTTGTACCTGTGCTGTGAGTACTACTGTGGTAACACGGCTTGATGATGGTACCCCTATTGATTTTGATAAGCTTTTAAATTTGGATGGTCATGTAAGTATCCAGGAAAGTCCCGAAAATGATGATGTAATTGTAGCGACAGTGGATATTGGTATCAACGGAAATTAAGTATCCCTTCCATAAAAAATAGAATCAAACCCTGGCTTGAAATTAAGGTCAGGGTTTGTTATTTTATACGCTTAAGGCAAAGGATCTGTTTCATTGGTTATAAACGCTACTTTAGTCAAATAAGATTCGATTAATTAGCTGTATTCGCTCTGAAATTTCCGGTTGACGACATTTTGGTCTGTCTCGACGATTAAAATAGTTTTTTTCTAAAATATTTTCCCATGTTTCGTAAATTTGTGTAGGAAAATAACCTATAAAATTAATGAAAATGAAAAAGGCCCCTTTTTTGCTAGTATTAGTGTTTATGCTTTTTAGCTGCAGTAGTGACGATAATATAGAACCGACTGGAATAAACGAAATTATTGTAGATGAACAGGTCTACAATTTGATGGCCATGGGTGGCTCAGGAATTACAGGGACAGCGACATTTACAAGAGATAGTAATGACAATACGTCAATTCTGATTGAGCTTAACAATACCAATACAGTAGAACACCCAGCCAATGTCCGTTTTAATAGTGCCGCTGAAGGTGGTCCTATTGCTATTACTTTAGAGCCTTGTACCTGTGCAGTGAGTACTACTGTGGTAACACAGCTAAATGATGGTACCCCCATTGATTATGATAAGCTTTTAAATTTGGATGGACATGTAAGTATCCAGGAAAGTATCGCTAACCCTGAAGTTGTCGTAGCGACAGTGGATATTGGTATCAACGGAAATTAGAGGATCCTTTATATAGAATATATTAACAAACCCCCTGGCTTGTATTAAGGTCAGGGTTTGTTATTTTATACGTTTAAGGCAAAGGATCTGTTTCATAGGTTATAAACGCTACTTTAGTCA
>Ga0265303_10000719_pt1 | contig 19344 bp, 20 predicted proteins | sample Helome_2_FD_192494 | JGI IMG/M metagenome (GOLD analysis project Ga0265303, IMG submission 192494) | Marine sediment microbial communities from subtidal zone of North Sea - Hel_20160317 (Illumina Assembly) | ecosystem: Environmental > Aquatic > Marine > Subtidal zone > Sediment ... | reverse complement strand
CTTTGGCAAGCTATGCAACACGATAAAAAAATAATCAAAGGGGACATTCATTGTGTGCTGCCTAAGCGGATTGGAGACGTTCATGTCGTGCCATTAGTTCGCAAATCTATACGGAGATGGTTTTCGGTTCAACTATCATCTTCTGCCAGAATAACCAATACCGTTCGAAATTCTGCAACTCGTTCACGACCGGCAAGGAAGAAATAACATGGCGCGCGCCAAACAATTGACGAGTGAGGAACTGAAGCAGCAAGTACGGGAAAGGACTCGCGAAGTGCATATCCTCCATAGGATCAGTGAGTCCATTAGTAGTACGTTAGAGCAGGCAACCGTTTTGAAACAAATTGTAGAAGTGGTTGTTGAAGTCACAAGAGCCGATGCCTGTTTGCTGTATTTGATTTCTGAAAATAAGGACGAACTGATCCTGCGCGCTTCAAAGAATCCGCATCCCCGGCTGATCGGCCGAATCTCCATCGGATTGGGAGAAGGGATTACCGGATGGGTTGCACGAGAAAAAGTTCCTGTTGTGATTCACAGAAATGCCAGTGATGACGCTCGGTTTAAATTTTTCCATCGGTTGCCGGAAGATCGCTATCAAGCCTTCGTGTCAGTTCCTATTATCAGCAAAGGGGAAATTATTGGGGTGATCAATGTGCAACATAAACGATCCAAGCGCTATACAGAAGAAGCCCTGGCGTTACTTTTGACTATTGCGAATCAAGTAGGAGGGGCGATCGCCAATGCCAGATTGTATAATGAAATGCGAGAAAAGGCGCGTCGCCTCGAAACGCTTTCTCAAGTGTCGGAAACGGTGGCGTCCAATCGATTGATTGAAGATGTCTTGCAATTGATCGTGACCATGACCGCTCAACTGATGAGTTCGAAAATTTGCTCCATTATGCTGGTGGATCAAGATTCCGGGGAGCTTCGGATTACTGCGACACAGAGTTTGAGCGATGCCTACCGACGAAAGCCTCCATTGAAAGTCGGTCAAAGTATGAGTGGGCGAGCTGTTCAGGAGCAACGGCCAGTGTATGTGCCAGACGTCACGTCAGAAGGCGGGTATTTTTATCGTGATTTGGCTAAACGGGAAGGTCTTCACTCGCTCTTGTCGGTTCCAATGTTGATGAAAAATAACGTAATTGGTGTCATTAATGTTTATACCTCGACTCATCACCTATTTTCAGAAGAAGAAACGAAGACACTTCAAGCTATTGCGAACCAAGCAGCTGTAGCCATCGAACACACACGCTTACTGGAAAGATCTTTTGAAATGCAAGAGGCCTTGGAAGTTCGCAAACAAGTTGAACGAGCCAAAGGATTTCTCATGGCCTCTAAAGGCCTTTCTGAGCGTGAGGCTTTTCGCCTCATGCAACGACAAAGTATGAATTTGCGTAAATCTATGAGGGAAATTGCTGATGCCATCATTCTTGCCGAGGAACTTCAGCAGGCCACCCAATCCTAGAGGGCATGGTGAGTATATAGCTAATCGGATCAATGTATGGCTGTGGGTTGTTTGAAGAGTGGTGCCGCCACTTGTATAATAACTGAATTGGGCGACAACGAAGTCGCCTCCTAACATCGAATCTATGAATAGGACAATGGCGTCCTCGGTTCCGTTCGGGACAGAGGACGTTTTTTTATCATGATACTACGATTGGCCATGGTACAGATGAATGCCGTTGTCGGCGATCTTGGGGGGAATACTCGAGCAATTTGTCGATGGATTCGAGCAGCCAAGAAGGCGAAAGCAGATGTTGTCGTATTTCCCGAATTAGCGGTGTCGGGATATCCTCCGGAAGATCTTCTCCTCATGCCGCAGTTTCTTCGTGATGCTCACCACATGCAGAGTCCGATAGCGAAAGCTTCCAAAGGTCTAATGGTGGTGGTAGGGAGTATTGCCAGTCCATACCACCTTAAATCGAAAGAAAGCTCCAAGTCCAAGCGCAATGATCCATCTGAGAGACAGAAACCGCTGAATGTCGCATGGGTGTTTGCGAACGGTCGATTGGTAGGGAGCTATGCCAAACATAAGCTTCCCAATTATGGGGTCTTTGATGAACAGCGGTATTTTCAAGAGGGAATGGCCAATCCCATTTTTTGCTTAGGCTCGGTTCGGATTGGAATCAATATTTGTGAAGATATATGGTTTCCTGATGGGCCAGCCCGAACACAAGTCAAACATGGAGGAGCGCATGTCATTTTGAATCTGAATGCCTCTCCCTATCATATTGGGAAAACTCGGACCCGACTGCGCATGTTGGCGGCCCGTGCCAAAGAACATCGAGTGTTTGTGGGCTATACGAATATGGTTGGAGGGCAGGATGAGTTAGTCTTTGATGGCAATAGTCTTGTGCTCGATCCTAAAGGACAACTTATGGAGCGGGGGAAGGCATTTGAAGAAGATCTCTTACTCACCGATCTTCATATCCCCAGCGAAGCTGATACACAACCCAAGCGTTTGCCAGCGATATTGCCCTCTCAAAAGAGGGTCGGAATTTCCTTCATTCGAATACCGTGGCAACCTTCACACTCAAAGGTTGTGGCACTTTTGGATCACAAACTTTCATCATCAATAACTGAACCGGAGGAAATCTATCGTGCGTTGGTATTAGGAGTGAAAGATTATGCCAGGAAAAATTCGTTTTCCCAAGTGTTAGTGGGGATAAGTGGAGGAATTGATTCAGCTTTGACGGCACTGATTGCGCGAGATGCGCTTGGTGCCTCAAAGGTTGTGGGGGTCATGATGCCGTCTCCCTATACCTCTTCAGCGAGCAAACAAGATTCAAAGGCCTTGGCGAAACGTTTGGGAATCGCCCTTCTGAATCTTCCGATTACGGCCCTTTTCAAAACTTTTCTTCGTCAACTGCGCCCCCTATTTTTGGGTTGTCCCGTTGATACCACTGAAGAAAATTTGCAGGCCCGTATTCGTGGTACGCTCTTAATGGCCCTTTCCAATAAGTTCGGGTATCTCGTATTAACAACGGGGAATAAAAGCGAAATGAGTGTGGGGTATGCCACCTTATATGGAGATATGGCAGGTGGTTTTGCTGTTATCAAAGATATTCCAAAAATGCGGGTGTATCAATTGGCTCAATGGCGGAGTGACTATCAGGACACAGATTTTGAACGAGTCAGTATCCCAAAGAGTATTCACTCGCGGGCGCCGTCGGCTGAACTCAAAGCGAATCAAACCGATCAAGATTCTTTGCCGCCATACCCCCAACTAGATGCGATATTGCAGGCCTATGTGGAGGACAATCTTCCCAAAAGTAGAATTGTTCGGTCAGGCCATTCTGTGCGTGCTGTGCAAAAGGTGACACGGCTAGTCGATCAGAGTGAATATAAACGCCGCCAAGCTCCTATTGGAATAAAAATTACAGGCAGGGCATTAGGCAAAGATCGACGAATGCCGATTACTAATCGTTATCTTCCGAAGATATGAGCATCTACTTGCGAGATTTATTCCGGTTAAAGGCATTTCGAAACGATGAAAACTGGTAATTCACTTTCATCTACGACCCCTGCTGCAGTTGGCTCTCAGGGCTTGCAGGAGCAACGTGAGACCTTGCATCAACGATTGAGGGAAGGCGCCACAGGTGGAGAAGTCGTCCAGGCCTTCTCTGATTTCATGGATGCCCTCTTAATTGCGCGATTCCGTGAAGTGATCCAACAGGGCAATGCCGAGATTCGAGCAAGCTGGCAGCAATGTAGTTTGGTGGCCATGGGAGGATATGGACGCAGAGAATTAGCGCCCCATTCCGATATTGACGTCATGGTTTTAACTCAAGGAACCCAAGCTGAGATGGCTCACACCATTTCCAAAGGCGTGTTTCATCGCCTGTGGGATTTAGGGTTTCAGGTCGGGCATAGCGTCCGATCTATCGCGGAATGTCTCTCGATTGCAGAAACAGATCTTCCCGCCTGTACGTCTCTAATGGAGTCCAGGTTTTTGGGAGGCAATCCTGTCGTGTTCCAGGAATTTCAGAGAAAATTTGATCGACGAATTCTCAAACGACAGGCAAAACGATTTATCCTCGATAAAATCGAGGAGCGACAGCGAGAATATGCCAAATTTGGAGGAACAATATTTTTATTGGAGCCGAATATTAAGAAAAGTAAAGGTGGCTTACGGGACGTACATTTGGTGCAGTGGGTAGGCCAGGCCCGTTATGGGGCGAGAACCATTCAAGACCTATCCAATCGAGGTATTTTGGCCTTTCAAGATTACCAGGTGCTCCAAGAGGCGCAAGAATTTCTTTTGCGCCTCCGTGGATTTCTGCATTTTGGTGCGGATAGGGCGCAGGATATTCTCACTTTTGATGATCAGGTTCGGCTTGCGGAAATCTATGGCTTATCGGATCTTCCCAATTTGTTGGCCGTTGAACAATTCATGCAACAGTATTTCCGGCATACCACGGGATTGCACGATCGGTGCATGCGATTTCTTGAACAGACGCAGGAACGTTCTTGGGTAGACCGAATGCGACGGTGGTGGCCCAATTCATTGGTTGAGGGCAATTTTCAATTAGAAGACAATCGGCTCACGATTCCCTCAGAAAAATTACATAGTGTCCTGGAAAGCCCTGTTTGGCTTTTAAGATTATTTGAATTATCGCATGATCAAGCGGTACCCGTTGATTCCAAAATTTTGAATGAATTATCTCAATATTTAACCACGATCCCTAACGAACAGTTTCATACTGAAGAAGTGAGTAGGCTCTTTCGCGGCATTCTGAATCGGCCGGGACGAATTGGACAAACGTTAGAAGCCATGCATCAAGCCAGCCTGCTGGAAAAACTCGTTCCCGCCTTTGCTCGAGTTCGAGGGCTCATGCAGTTCAACCAGTACCATAAGTATACGGTGGATGAACATAGCCTGTTAGCGGTGAAAGAAACGGAGCGCTTGCAAGAGGACCAGGGGATTATTGGTGAGGTGTATCGTCAGATTCCAGACAAGGACATTCTGCATTTAGCCGTATTGTTGCATGATTTAGGAAAAGGGCGACCTGGTGACCATAGTAAAATTGGACAAGAGATTGCCCATAAAATGGCCGACCGGTTGGAGCTGCCTCAGCAAGACCGAGAGGTGCTGGCATATCTCGTGTTTCACCACTTGGTTATGTCCCATACCGCCTTCCGCCGAGATTTGAACGATTCCAAAATTATTCTGACCTTTGCACGGAAAATGAAGACCGTCGAGGTTCTCCAAAAAATGTTCATTCTGACCGTGGCAGATATTTCCGCCGTGGGGCCAGAAGTCATGACCAAATGGAAGGAATCTTTGTTGGGCGAGCTTTATACTCGAACCTATGAAAGTATGGTCGACGGGCAGAAGTCGACCAAAACGGAAAAAGAGGAATCAGTCCTGAGACCCGCGGCCCGAAAAGCACTCCTTGAATTCATCGCAACCCAGGGAAGAGAAAAACCTAAGTCTGATTCTAACTGGGCCGCGTGGGTTGATGGGCAGCTCTCGCAACTTCCCGATTGGTACATCGCCTCCACACCGGTCGAGCAAATGGCTGCGCATCTCCTTGCCATGAGGAATTTGTCTTCCAGGCCGACATATGTTGAGGGGCGATTCAATGAGGCATTAGGCATTTCGGAATATGTTCTCATCACACGAGCACAAGCCAAACCTGGCCTTATTATGCAAGTGACCGGAGTCCTTGCCGCCTTGGGACTCGAGGTCCTGAATGCGCAAATTATGACATTAGACGATGGCACGGTGTTGGATGTCTTTTCAGTCAATGACTCCGACTGTGATGGGCAGCCGTCAGACTACCGATTGTGTGAGGTCTCACAGGAGATACGGGCGGTTGTGCAGGAAGAATATTCGGTTGATCAAGTTTTAGAACGCCGTCGCCGCCTAACGTTTGGTCGAAAGTTTCCTACCGGACGTCGTCCGACGGAAGTCCTCATTGATAATGAGGTGTCTGATTCCTATACGGTCATTGATGTTTTTGCGGATGACAAGCCAGGCCTCTTATTCGCATTAGCAAAAACATTAGTGAAATTAGACCTTTCAGTCCATATGGCGAGGATTGGGACGCGATTAGATCAGGTGGTCGATGTGTTTTATGTGACGAATACTTCGGGTGAAAAAATCTTGGATGCAACGCATTGTGAACAGATGCAAGAAGCGATTCAGAAAGCCGTTAATGCGTTTTTGGATGAAGAACAATAACAGGTTTAAATCAACAACCGTGCGGAAGGTATCATAGACTTTTCCAGACTTCTTTGTTCTCATTGAAGAATTGCTCAATTGCTCGCTCCCGTTTTTCAGGCAAAAAAAGGAGCAAAAAACGGGGGCCTGGAAAGAAAATAAATAGGTGCAGAACCAATGAGTTATGTGTATGCCTATGAGACTTTTAATCCCTTTGTTGGGTTAGACCCAAGAGTCTGTAATGGGGGAGGAGGGCAGCCGCTATATTTGCTGGTTTGGAGCGGTAATAAGGCAAGAGTCTTTGATGAAATGTTTTTGGCCTAAAAATGCAAGATAGAACGAGGTCTAGTCGTCAGATTCTGGCATCATGAAGGCGGCCTTTTGCCACCACATTTCATACATGGGTACGACGAACATGATGAGAAATCCGATGACCATCAGTAAATCGCCGGTCAGCATGGTTAAGACAAACACTGGTGACACATAGGTAATGAGCCAGGGAGAGATCAGATCAAGCGTGACACCTACAAACGAAACCCACGTGGTCAAAACCTTGAGAAAAGGGCTTATCATTGTCAAATAGAGGACATGCACCAGAATCATAAACACGACAGGCATGGTAAACAGATGGAAATGCATGGTTTCCGATAATTGCCCAAAGGACATGGGCTCCCCGAAGTTGGCATCCGATCCTCGATAGTGGGCCGCAAGCCCTTTGGGTGTGAGTTGTGTCATATCGTGAGCCCACACGAAGGTAAACACAAAGCCGGCGAGCATTAAGAGAAGAAACCAGGTGTAGACGAGTCTGATATGGCGGTCAGTATCGCGGAGGCGAAATCGGGCATTAAAATTTCGCATTCAATAATATTCTTCACTTCAAAATCCGAGAAAAGATTCCAGAAATCCTTTCTCGTCACTCCCAGCCACCATGGTGTTCGTGCCCAGTCCGAGTGGCTTTAAATAAAATTCATCAACGAGGACGAGAACTCGCTTGACGCCTGCACTCGCCGACCGAACGGACATGGTTGCTCCGGAAATATTAATAATGTCTCGATTAATGCGAATGGGATCCCGAGCATCTTTGCCTTGGTATTGGTAATTGAACCGTTTGGTGGCGATTTCATTGCCTCGAGCTTCGCGATAGACAAGAACTTCAAAGTTGGTGACTTCGCCTTCGGCATCAACACCGACCATGTACGTGATGGGGCGATGTTTGCCGATGGTGTTTTGCACAATTGCATATCCATCAATTTTGCCTTGTGTCTCGCCCATATATACTGGGAAGGAGGTTTCGGGGAATTTCCAACCAATGCGTTGTTCAATGAACTCTTTTTGTTCGGCTGTCAGGGTGAGAGTTTCCCGACGAATGTTCTCCGAATCAGGGAACATAACTTTGGCCGCTTCATCTTCTTTGAAATAGATTTCCATATGCCCGAGTTCATCGGGCGTCAGCCATCGTTTCAGCTCATGGTCCCAAATTTTCTCAAGATTGGGTTCTGCAGCATGCAGGCAGGGAATTCCTGCTCCTGAAAAGAAGACGATGATGCTAGCTATTAAAAGTTTTTGGATGATGGATGAATGAAAATAAATTAACATGCTTGCCTCTTTAACCGGGTTTCAATGCGGGTGGCGAGTTGATGCTCTTGTTCTTCGTTCGGAGGAATTTGCCGCCAGGAGCGCATTTGCACGCCTTGGGGCGACCAAAATTCTCGAACTTGTTGGACGGTAAACAAACTTCCCTTCTGATCAGGTTCTATAGTAATGATAAACCGAGCGCGTTCTTCGTTCAGTTCTCGTTGAAACATCCCACTTTTTCCCCTGTTGCCAGGGGAATCTTTAACCCACTCGGTCTCGATGATCCGCTTGTCTTTATTGACCCGTCGGAGTTCAAATTCATCCACGCTTGCCAGCGCGACATCCCACGTTTTTTCTGGGGGGCATGTCGTTGCGATTTTGGGTGCGCTGTATAGGCCAGCGCACCCAAAGTTAATCAACATGAGAACGAAAATCCCGACAAGATACCGTGTCATGAGAGTTTTGATTATTGATCCTTCTTCTTTAGAAATAGGTAGCCCACGACAGTTGCCAGCCATTTCTTGATCCTGGACTATCCTTATGATCATTCCAGGTCCATGCAAATTTGAGGACAGCGTCCTCAACCGGCCTGAAATTCAGCCCTAAGCTGAACCGCTGGATGTCATTGACATTACTATTACTTTGCGTATTTGTGTCCGCTTCCCCCCATCGAGCCACTGCTGTAAACGTAGAGGATTCGCCAAAAAAGGTGGGAGCTTTTTGTCTGAGGATATCTGGCATGAAATGAAAGTTGGTTTGCACAAAATATCCCATCATTCTTTTCGGAGGAACTCCGGTTCCGGGGTCGGGATTCGATTTTCCTCCCTGAATCCGGTTCCAGGCTGCTTCTCCGAGTAGCTCAAAAGGCCCTCGTTGTAGGAGTCCGTCAACGGCAAAGCTGGTTAAATGTTTTTTCCCTTGATCGTCCCATTTGCCATAATGAATAGACCCAGCGACCTCGACTCCGAGAAATGGGCTTACTGAAACCCGACTGACAATAGCTTTGTTTTCGTTATTGTCTTGAGAAAAGCTACCTCGCGAGGATCGCATACCGCTGCCTTCCGTAATGGAAGTCCCACTGGTCGAAGAGCCCCCGTTATACCCTTGCGTGACATAGAATTCATAATCCACCTTGGACAGCGCCGTAGGATAAAACGAGCCGAACAATCCCACCCCGGACTCGGCAAAAGTGGAGGGAATGATCAAGCGGCTGACTAAGGGCCTCAGTGGAAGATCATTCAAGGGTGAGTCATGCACAAGGTTGAACCGGCCCATCGGTATTAACACAATTCCGGCTCGAAGGTTCGCCCAATCATCAAAACGGTAGTCCATAGTGGCGAATTCCATTTTCACAGCACCATCATCCTGGTTTCCTTGAGGGCCGCCATGCTCAATTTCCAATTCTGCCGCGACGCTGATTCGGTTCGTGACTTGCGAGTAAAAGAAGGGCACAAAGCGTTCTTGGTCAAACTCAAGGCCTTCTCGGCAGTCCCGCGAGTTGGCGTTATTACAATCCGAAATCGTAAAGTCGATATAACCACCGATGATCGTTTTTGGATTTCGGACGAATGGTTTGGCGTAGATGGTACGACCTCCTTCGAGTACGCTTCCACCAGTTACCCAATCTTGACGACCCAGGTTAAGATTTTGTTGGGATTTCTCCGTTTGCCCTACACCGGGTTCCTTGGAGAAATCTGTGGGGACTTCGTCAACTCTAGGTCCTCGATTTAAAATATCTTGGATCCTTCGGTCCACGATCCGATTGATGTCTTCCTCCGTGATCGCGTTGACGGCCACGGGTGTATCGGAAAGACTTTCATCTCTGGCGTTTGCCAAACTACTCAATCCCAGTTCTCCTACAAGAACAGTAAAGGCTGCCAAGGCCCCAATCACTAATCGAAACTTCATAATGCGCACCCCCCAAAAATGGTTGGGGACTCTGGCGGTCCTCTGAAGTTGTTGGTGATATGGGACTCACAGGCCCTCTAGTTAGGACGACCGGGGGTTCAAACCTTCTTAGGAAGAAGTCCTGGAAGACGGTGCAGTGGTGCAGAGTTGAAAGGTCACTTCGGAAGATTGAGAGAAGGCGGAAAAAGGTATGGAAACAAGACGTTTACAGCGCTTGCATTTCAGCTCAACCCCTCCGATTCCCAACTTTGCGACCAATTGCCCGCACTGGCACCGAGCCTCAGAGAAGTCCGGATTGGACTCTTTGATGACTGTTCGAGACTGACCGGTCTCCATAAAAATCCGATTAATTTAAAATTAATAATTGAGAATGATTATGATTTCTAACCTAATTGATATTGATAACCATTATTATTAACGAAACAGTCTAGAGTTTGTCAATCCCCAAAGAGCCTTACCTGATTGAAATAAAGTATCTACGTAATTTTTTGTAGATAAAATATTTCATCAAGAATCAGTGCAAGGCGGTATGGGCTGATTCTTCTGGATTTTTTCAGATCGAGACTATTCGCATCGTATGCTGATGATGAGTAGAATGGGACCCACGAGAGGGAAACGGATTTTGGGAAAAGGAGAGTGGTTGATGCTTTGTGTGGCGGTTCGTGTTCTGATGCTTGCGTGGCTTTTATTTACAGGGTGCGCCACTTCGGAGTCAAAAGAATTTGAAGGGGGAGCAAAAAGTGAGTCGGTTGTGGTGGGTTTAATTCAAGTGGAGCCCAATGGGCCGTATTTTCGAATGCATCAGAAAGATCCCTCCGTCCGATTTTTCGATGTGAGGAATACCAGTACTGGGGAATGGACCAGAGTCCATATGACGGAGAAAGCAGAGAGGTTTGTGACGAGGTTGTCTCCAGGCCATTATGAGCTATTTCGGATACAAATTGGCGAAGGACCCTTTCGGTCAGAATCCCAGGTTGATATGAACTTTGATGTGCTTGCGGACAAAACCATGTACCTGGGAATTTGGCGATTACGGGTTGAAGCGCCCAAAACCGTAAGAATGCTCCATTTGGATGTTTTAGGGGATGTTCCTGATTGGGACCTGATAGTGTCCTTGCACCCCGAGCTAGGTGAGAAGGCGTTGGTGGTTTCTTTGCCTCAACCCGTAACCAATCAGAATCGCCTTTTTACCGTGGCTCCTTCTCAGCCCCGAGCCAAGTATTTTTATCGGAGATGATCAGGCCAGGAATGAAGAGGTTACTCACTTAAGTTATAGGCTCATTTAGGTATTGGAGAAGTAAAATGCGTTGTTTAGCCAGAACACCATCATCTGCACATATAGTAGGGCTACTTATCATGCTAGCTCTCGGTGTATTAACGCCGACCCTAGGAAGCGGTCATTCCAAAGAGATCCTTGTTAAACGCAGTCAATTTTTAATGGGCACCCTGGTCTTTGTAACCGGGGTGGCGCCCGATGAAGCGGTGGCGAAGAACGCGGTGGCAGAGGGATTAGCCGAAATACGCCGCATTGAACAATTGATGAGTACTTGGATACCCACCAGTGAACTTTCAAAGGTTAATGCCGCAGCGGGGAAACATCCGGTCCAAGTCAGCACAGAAAATATGGAAGTTCTGAAGACCTCGCTTCGCATGGCTGAGCTGACCGAGGGGGGCTTCAATATTGCGGTAGGCCCGGCTGTGGCTGTTTGGAATGTGAGTCAGGAAGGGAGAATTCCCTCCCAGGAAGAACTGAAGGCTGTCCGTCCCTTCATCTCTCTGGAAAATGTTGCCGTAGATGAAAAAGCAGGAACGGTCTTTCTCAAACACGCAGGAATGAAAATAGATGTTGGCGGCATTGGCAAAGGCTATGCGGCAGATCTGGTGGTAGACGTCATGCAAAAGGCTGGGGCGACAGCGGGTGTGGTGGCTCTTTCAGGGGATATCAAAACATTTGGACGCATGCCGGAACAGGAACCGTTTGTCTTTGGGATTCAACATCCCCGAAAAGAACAAGGACAGATCTTAGGACGCATCGCATTAGAAAATGAAGCCGTTTCGACTGCTGGAGATTATCAACGGTATATCATGAAAGACGGGATTCGATACCACCATATTCTGGATCCTACGACGCTTCAGCCAGCTCGTGGGTGTCAAAGCGTCACGGTCATTGCCAAAGACGGGATCATGGCTGATGGATTAGATACCGGCATCTTTGTTATGGGTCCAGAAAAAGGTATGGCCCTGATTGAGTCCTTACCCGATGTAGAGGGGGTCATTGTTAATCCTCAAGGAGAACTGATAATTTCCTCCGGCCTTAAATCTCGGTTAAGTATAGAACCGTAACTTCAACTGCTCCTAAAATACGCCTGACCCTTGTCATGCGTATTTGGAAAAAAATCATCGTTATTCTGTATTCTGTTTTTCAGATCCCTTTATATTCTAGTGAATGAGAGGTCGTGGGGCCCAAAGGATTAAAGCTGCGCCCACAAGACAAATCCCCGCACCAATAATATCCCACCGATCGGGAACTACTCCTTCCATTACGAGGAGCCATAACAGAGAAGCTGCGATGTACACCCCTCCGTAGGCGGCGTAAGCGCGTCCCGCAAAAGCTACTTCGGAGCGGGTTAACAACATGCCAAAGATAATAAGGCTTGCTGTGCCTACGATGCCCCATAAGGGTGATCGTCCCAATCGCAGCCAAGTCCAAAACGCAAAACACCCGCCAATTTCCGCGATTGCCGCCGTAATATAGATCGCAATAGTGTTCACTTAGAACCTACTTTAAAAATTCATAATTTAATCTTATTTCTCAATGCAATCCGTGAGAAACGTCTCTTCCCAGGTCTTCAAATCCTGCAATACGATCTCAATGAGCTTGTCGGGGCGCTTGATGAGCAGCGCTCTTTTTTCTGGGGGAATGTCGACGAGATCATTCAAGTGCTTGTCCGACCATTGCGCTAGGTGGGTGAGGACATGGATGAGATCTTTCCCCTTAGGAAGTAAATAGTAGAGTTTTCTTCTGCCACTTTCCGGATGGGGGATTGAGTCGATGAGCCCATTTTCCTCTAGTTTCTTTAATCGATCCGATAAGATATTGCTGGAAATCCCCTCTTCCGCATTAAGCATATCTTTGTATTCATGACGCCCTAAGAACATGAGGTCACGGATAACCAGGAGCGTCCAATGATCACCGATGAGATCAAGGGCGCAAGCCAAGGGGCAAGTGGAACGGCTGTAATGTGCGGTTTTCTCTGGCATTTTTTCCTAATTAAATATTACTTGCAAATTTGAAGTTATTATTGTAGCATGCATTAAATGCTTGCAAAGTAAAAGTAATAAGAGATTCTCATTCAATGACCAAGGAACTATCCCGATGTTGATCTACCTGCCAAAGGTGTTGCGACGTCGAAGGTGATGAGCTCCCACTTCCATTCATACCATATTTCACAAAGGAGAACACACATGAGCACATTAATCGACGTGGCAAAACGCATGACGAAAGCATGGGAAGAAAAAGATGAATCAAATTTTCGAGCCTGTCTTCATGACGACTACACCTTCAAGGGTCCAATGATGGAAATGCGAAGTGCCAATGAAGCTCTTGAATTTATGAGGCAGTGTACGTTTGAGTTCACCAATGAAAACTGTGAAGTCGTGGTTGAGGGCAATACCCTTGTCCACATTTTTGATTGGAAAGTAACCGTCCCTTTCCAAGCGACAATTCCCATGGTCGAAGTCATCGAATTTGAAGGAGAAAAGGTCAAGCGCGCTCGTCTGTTCTTTGATTCGGCTCTCTTTCCTAAAGAAGTGAAGCAACAGATGATGGCTGAAACAGCAGCCTAACCCTTCAAGATTCACTTAATGGGTGGTCCAGGTAAAAAAAGGGGGGCTGAGGCCCCCTTTTTTTATGTGGCAATCGGGTCGAATGTATTTGTGTTAGCTTTTCTGCTCTTTCCCATGGTGTTTGTAGCCGCCAGGATGGCCCTTGGTTCCCATGCCAGTACCTTTGTAAGCATTGATCCGATCATGGACAGTTTTCATCCGAGCGCGTTGTTCCTCCGTGAGAACGGCCTTAGCATCCCGACTGGCTTTCACTGATGCGAAATACATTCCAGCCCGTGTGTCATAGAGGCCTTTCAATTTGGCTTCAACATCATTGAGTGACCCTTTGTCATCCCGCAAGAGGTCATGCAGGTCTACACTGGCCAGTTGAATTTCCGCTTTCATTTTGATCTTTGTCTTCTGAAATTCGGTTTTAATGGCTTGAAGCTTGGCTGCTTGATCATCCGTAATAGCCATGCCCTCTTTGAATTTCAAAATATGATCAATGAATTTTGAGGCACTTTGGTGTGGGCCATGGCTTCCACCGCCCCTGCTTCCACCATGGGCACCGTGCATGCTTCCGCCCGGATGGCCTTTCCCTTGTCCCATAGAGCCTGACCCATGTGGAGATGTTTTTCCAGTGACATGGTGGGCGCTCTCACCCCCATGGCCATAGCCGCTAGCCAAGGCTAGTAAGGGAAATCCCAAGATTAAGCTGAGCACTCCGGCCCAGATTGGCAATAACCGAAAACAGTGCCTGCTTTGTTTACGTGTCATGTGGAAAACCTCCTTTCACTCTAAGAAAGAGCGGGTTGTGGAAAGATAATGGCATGTTGTGATGTCGTGACATGTATGATCACAGATGTTTCTATATTATACACCGGAATTGGCAGCATGCAGCAGTGAATCAGTTGGCCCGAACTCAAGCGAATACCATAGAGAGTTTGCGAGCCTTGAAATTGGCGACTTTCAATTCGGCCCGACCCTGATTCGGAGGGTGTGAATTGAATGTCAATGGGACGAATCATCACCAAGACATGGGTTTCGCTGTGAAAATCAGACTGATTGGGAAAGGTGCCAATTTCTGTTTCAATTTGACCATTATTAATGATCCCGGGGATAGTGTTGGCCTGCCCGATAAATTCCGCCACGAAGGAACAGGAAGGTTGTTGATAAATGCCTTCGGGGGTATCGCATTGCACTAAGATCCCATCTTGCATCACTGCGACGTGATCGGCCATGGCAAAGGCTTCTTCATGGTCATGAGTGACCAGAATAGCCGTGGTCTGCGTTTGCCGCAGAACTCGATACAATTCCTTCCGCATTTTGATCGTCATATCCGGATCCAAGTTGCTGAACGGTTCATCCAGCAAAAGCATAAGGGGTTTGGGAGCAAGGGCACGGGCAATAGCGACTCGTTGTTGTTGGCCACCAGAGAGCTCATGAGGAAAACGATGCTCAAGACCTTGAAGCCCCACTAAATCCAACAAGTTCTGAACCCGGGCTTTCCGGTCAGAGGGTTGCCAATGATAGAGCCCAAACGCCACGTTATCCTCAACAGACATATGGGGAAATAACGCATATTCTTGAAAGACCATCCCTACGCGACGTTGTTCAGGAGGCAGGTGAAAAGAAGCAGAAGCGAGAACCTGGCCTTGCAAGTGAATTTCCCCAGCCGAAATTCTCTCAAACCCGGCGATGGCGCGAAGTGTCGTCGTTTTCCCGCAACCGGAAGGCCCTAACAGGCACAATATATTCCCCGGCTGAAGGTGGAGAGACAGGTCGCGAACGGTGGGGACCTCAGGCTGGTATCCGCAGGTGATTTTGTTTAGCTCCAACATCGGTGCTTGGGAAGATGAAGAAGACGTGGCGATGGATGAAGACACAGGATCCGTTCGTCGTGGTTCAACAAAAAGGGACATCAAAAACTTTATAGGATCTATTGTACTGAGGCTTAGCCCGCCTGCCAATTCTTTTTGGACAATAAGAAGACCGCGGGAATCGTGAGAAGCACAATGAGCAAGGCTGGCGGGGCAGCAAGTTGATACAGCTCTTCGCTGGCTTCCAACCAAATCCGCACAGCCAACGTATCAAATCCGATCGGGCGTAAGAGCAAGGTGGCAGGCAGTTCTTTCATGCAGAGGAGAAACATGAGCAGCCAAGCAGCCGAAAACCCTTTGCGGACCAGGGGAAACGTGATCTGCATAAAAGTCCGAATCCCTTTTGCTCCGAGGTTGCGCGCGGCTTCTTCCAAATTGGGATTCACCTGTTGCAGAGCCGATTCCATGGCTTGCAGGCCCGCCGGTAAATAATGAATCAGATAAGCCAATATCAAAACAAAGATGGTGCCATAAAGAATGGGGATCATATCGGTAAATAACATCAGGAGCGCCAAGGCAGCGACGGGTCCTGGGAGCACATAGCCAATATAGGCACCTTGCAAACAGGCCACATGCAGTTTGGAGGGAATGCGGGAAGCTAAATAGGCCAGGGGTGTGCCCAAGACCAGGGCGGCGGTGGCGGCGGTGGCGGACAGGAGTACACTATTTCCTATGTAAGTTCCGAATGAGGTACCGACTTCACCATTAGTCCAGGCGGTCAGCGTCCATTGAATAAGTAGAAACACTGGCAGCCCAAAGGCCGCAATAAAAATCACCAAAAATGACAGATTAATCGCCAGGACTCGGGTCATCGAACAGGGTTTCGGCGTGGCGGTCCGGACTCGGCCGGAAGTCTGGTAAAACCGACTTTGTTTGCGGAACCATCGTTCGGCGAATAGGAACACCAGAGCAAAGCCCACCAGTAGCAGACTCAGCAATGCGGCCGATTGGTAATCAAAACGTCCGGTGATTTGTTGATAAATGGCATAGGTAAAGGTTTGAAAGCGCAAAAGCGAGACCGCCCCAAAATCTGAAACCACGTAAAGCACGACGAGAAACATGCTGGCCACCAAGGCAGGTCGGATGAGCGGTAAGGATACACGCCAAAACGTTTCTCGGCGTGTGGCGCCAGTTGCTTGCGCGGCTTCTTCAAATGACAGATTAAAATTTTGGAACGCTGCGCGGGCTAGCAAATAGACATAGGGAAAGGTATTCAAGGTCATAACCACAAGAGCTCCCGTAAAACTATAGGGAGAGGGGATGTGAGCTTCTGAGTTGGTTAACCATTGCCAGGTTTGTTCAACTGGACCGGCAGTGTCTAACAAATAGGTGTACACATATGCCAAAACAAAAGAGGGGATGGCCAAGGGCAAAACAAACCCCCAGTCCCAAAAGGCTCTTCCCCAAAACTGATAGCGGGTGATTATCCACGCGGTGGAGACCCCAAGGGTCAGGGTGGCTAAGGAGACTCCCATGGCCAGGGAAATGGTATTGGTCAATAATTCAGGAAGGCGGGTGTTCCACAGATTGCCGGCTTGCGAAAGATCGCCGGTAAAAGCCGCATAGGTGACATACAGAAGAGGAAACGTCAGGAGCGCAGCGATGCTTACACCCACAAGGGAAAGCGGAGTCAGCTGAGTGTGGCGAACCATTCAGGAGCGCCCCAATGCTTAGCGAAGACCCAGGCGCTGGATCTCTTGAATGATAGGATCTCGCAGTTCGGCCAATCGCGTGAGAGGAATAGTTGAAGCCTGAAACGAAGAAGAGGGGGGAAGTTCTGGATCTGCTTTGACTGCGGGATTCACGGGATATTCTTTATTGATATGGGCAAACATTTCTTGTCCAGTTGGAGACATCAAAAAGGTAATCAATTGGTTGGCCGCAGACATATGTTTTGCATGGGCTGTCAGGCCGATGCCTGCTACGTTCATAATGGCTCCCATGCCTCCCTCGTCTTGGTCCGTGATCAAGGGGGCGATCGGGGCCTTTGGGTCTTTGGCCAAATGGCGGAAAATGTAATAGTGATTCACAATTCCTACTGCGACTTTGCCTTTTGCGACGGCATCCACGATCTGCCGATTTTTTCCGTAGACCTCATTGCCCGCGTTATCACGAATGCCTAGCAAAAAATCAGTGGCGGCCTTTTCCCCTTTGGAGGCTAACACCATCGAGGCCCCGGCTTGAAGATATTCACTATTGGAAGTAGGAATCGCCAATTTCCCCTTCCACGTCGGTGTGGACAGATCCAAGAGCGAGTGAATAGTCGAAGGGTCAACCATATTGGTGTTGTAAACAATCATCCAGATGCGGCCTGAAAGGCCGATCCAACTGTTATCAGGAGCTCGAAAGGGCTCAGGAATAGTCGTGGCCACTTCGGAAAGGGCAATCGGTTGAAGCAGATGGAGACTTCGCGCCAACTCTAGTGCCCCGGCTTCATTGGTGATAAACACATCGGCAGGAGTTCGAGCCTTTTCGGCACGTAACCGGTTCACCAATTCCGTGCTACCAGCGGTGAGGAGTTGCACCGTCGTGCCGGTTGTTTGTTCGAAATGATCCAAAACGGGTTTAATTAATCGTTCGGCTCGCCCTGAATACACCACCACCGAATCTGCGGCATATAGTTCTGGAACTCCAAAGGCTTCAGTAGCCAACAAGGTAAAAGCAAAAAGTATTGAAAGGAAAGGAAGAATCATAAATTTCCTAACGATTTGAATAATCATTTTCATGATTTCCACTTTACTATGGATCTCTTTCATGGAGCAAGATAAGAAACATACAAGAGCGAGGGGTGGTGAAGAAGAAAGCTTAGGCTGGTTGGCAGGTGTCGCAGAGGCCGTAGAGTTCTAATTTGTGGGTTTGAATAGTAAAGCCGTTTTTTCGGGCCACGGCTTCTTGCAGTTCTTCGATTTGGCAGTTGTTAAATTCTACAATTTTCCCGCATCCCGTACAAATCAGATGGTCATGATGCCCTTTGTGTGCCACATTGTCGAACTGGGTTTGGGTGCCGAAATGACGTTCCTGCGCCATGCCAGTGTCGCAAAAGAGTTTGAGGGTCCGATAGATCGTGGCGAGACCGATGTGGGGGTCTTTTTTGGCCAAGATGTGATATAACTGCTCGGCCGTGACATGCTCCATTTTCAGGAACGTCGTCAGAATGAGTTCTCGCTGACGGGTCAGCTTGAGGCTATGTTTGGCGAGATGATGTTTAAGGAGGTCGAGTTCTTTGATGGGTTTGGGCATGGCCAGATGTTCCCTGAAATTGAGAGGGGTTATTAAACCCCAAGAGGCCAATTTGGTCAAGGAATTTTTTTGAGGTGGCGTGGTCGGAAAAAGATGTGGAGTTTGTATGCGAAAACCCGTAGAAGTGACCAGTGATCGTGCGTTGCTGATTTATACGTTGCATTTGACCGAATCCATGGGATTGATGAGTGACGTGAAACTCCAACAGTTGCTGTTTCTGGCGGAGTTGCAAATGTTGGGGAAAGGATTCAAAGGCTTGCATTGGGAATTTGTTCGTTTCCCATATGGCGCGTTTAGTAAGGATGTGGATAATGATTTGCTGTTTTTGCGCCGAAAGGAACGGATCCAGAATTTTGATGTGACGGAAGATGCGGAAGGGGTTGTGGAATTAGTCGATAAAGTGGTGGATGGCCATGAGGCGAATGAGCAGATTATGGAAATCATTCGCACGGTGGTCGAAACCTACGGGCCGCAAGATACTAGTGAGATTATGAGTTCGGTGGAGGCGGTTGAATTAAGTCCGGCAGATAACCCTGAACAAAAGCTTGCGATTCGGGATATTTCGTTTCATACGATTATGCTTGTGCCTTCACGCGTGGAAACCACTGAAGCTTTCACGTTGACGACAGCCCAGGTGAAAAGCCTCAATAAAGCGATGGGGTATTAATGCAGGATTTTTTTTCTGAAGTGACCAGGTTTGATGGGACTACGAACCGTTTCCCTTTCTTCAAAAGAAAGGGAAACGGTAAA
>Ga0265303_10000717_pt1 | contig 19377 bp, 15 predicted proteins | sample Helome_2_FD_192494 | JGI IMG/M metagenome (GOLD analysis project Ga0265303, IMG submission 192494) | Marine sediment microbial communities from subtidal zone of North Sea - Hel_20160317 (Illumina Assembly) | ecosystem: Environmental > Aquatic > Marine > Subtidal zone > Sediment ... | reverse complement strand
ATGATTTTCTCGTCCTTACCGGCCTGCTGGAGGATGGCAGCGCCTTCTTTTTCAAGCTCCTGAAACAAATCCTCAATTTCTTTCAAGTCAGCGTCATCCAGAGCCACCCGGTGACTCCTGGTAAGATCAAAGGCCACCGGTGCGGTAAAAAACCCGAGCGCCGATCCCACACCGGCTAGCGGGGGAACGAGAATACGCGGCGCACCGATCTTTTTAGCGAGGCCATAAGCATGCACCGGTCCGGCACCGCCAAAGGCGGATATGGTGACGATATTCGGATTGCCGCCTTTTTCGGCAATATGGGTTTTAGCTGCGGCTGCCATGGTTTCATTGATCAGATCATGGATTCCAAAAGCGGCTTCCACAACGGATGTTCCAAGGGGTTGGGCAACTTTGGCTTCCATGGCGTACTCCGCAGCCCTCTTGTCGAGCGCCATGGTTCCACCCAAAAAATAGTCGGGGTCCAGATAGCCTAACAGCAGATCGGCGTCGGTCACTGTGGGATTTTCTCCCCCGCCCCCGTAACAAGCGGGACCCGGATCGGCCCCCGCACTTTCGGGCCCTACCTGCAAAAGACCCATTTTGCTCATTTTGGCAATACTGCCGCCGCCGGCCCCGATTTCCATTAAATCCACTACCGGCACCTGGATGGGTAAACCGCTTCCTTTTTTAAACCGCTGGACCCGCCCGACCTCGAATGTGGAGACCAGCCCGGCGTGGCCTTTCTGGATCAAGCAGGATTTTGCTGTCGTTCCGCCCATATCAAAACAGAATATGTCTTTTATTTTAAACATCCGGCCGTAATGCTGGGAGGCGATAACAGCCGCGGTAGGTCCGGATTCGATGATCCTGACCGGAAATTGCCGGGCGGTCTCAACCGATGTAATCCCGCCGCTGGACAGCATGATAAACAGCTTTCCCTTAAACCCGAGAGTTTCCAGGCGTGACGAGAGTTTGGCCAGATACCTGGCGGTAATCGGTTTGACATAGGCGTTGGTCGCGGTGGTGCAGGTTCGCTCATATTCGCGAATCTGCGGCAATACTTCAAAGGAAGTGGATAAGGACAGGTCCGGAGCCAACCGGTTGACCATTTCTTTTATTTTAATCTCGTGCACCGGATTTTCATAGGAATTAAGCAGGCACACGGCCAGAGACTCAATCCCCAACTCAAGCAACTCGGAAAGGACCGTTTGCACGTTTTCTGCTTCCAGTGCTTTTATTACAAGTCCATCGCTGGTGATGCGTTCTGGAACTTCAAGCCGCAGCGATCGCGGAACCAGCGGCAGTGGATACTCGGAAAAAATGTCGTAGGCATCGTAGCGTATCTCGCGTCCCAGCTCAAGCACATCCCGAAAGCCTTTGGTGGTGATCAGACCGGTCTTGGCTCCTTTGCGTTCAATAATGGCGTTGATCACCAGCGTCGTCCCGTGGATAATTTCATCAATTTTCGGCATAAATCCGGGCTCGCGTGCCAGCAACTCATGGATGCCCTGTTCGACGGCATCTGAGGGGTCCCCCGGCGTGGTCAAACATTTGTTTACCTGGAATTCACCGGTGGCGTCGTTGACGAGAACAAAATCGGTAAAGGTACCGCCGATGTCACAGCCCAATCTGTAGGTTCCATTAGCCACTGTTGGTCTCCTGCAAAAAGCCGATTGAGGATTTCATTTTGTTCCCTTTACTTTAAACAGGCATGCTAAAAAAGACTTGGTTCTTCCCATTCACCGAAAAGGTCCCGAAAAACGCCGGCCATCTCTCCCACAGTGGCGTAGGCCCGACAGCAGTCCACCAGCAACGGCATCACATTTTTACCGGCGCGCGTCCCATTTTTCAGTTCATTTAAGGTTCGGGTAACTTCCCGATTGTCGCGGGTCCGACGCAGTTCTTTCAGGTTGGAAAGCTGCTGGTCAACCCATTTTTCATTATACTCATGAAGTTCCACATCGGTTGGCTCTTCAACTTCATCGGCATATTTATTGACACCGACCTTGATATATTCTCCGTCCTGGACCCCTTTTTCATATTCGTAAGCCTGCCGGGCGACTTTGCGCTGGATAAAGCCCGTCGCCACGGCGTGAATCATTCCGCCGTTCTCCTGAATCTGCTGCATCTCCTCGAGTATCTTCTCCTCCATTTTTTTCGTCAGGGTCTCGATGAAGTAAGATCCCGCCAAGGGATCCACCGTGTCTCGCAACCCAACCTCATCCATGAGGATCTCAAGCGTACGCAACGACAGCAAAGCGGCTCGCGGGGTGGGGATGGTATAGGCTTCGTCAAATGAGCACAGGGCGGTCGTTTGCGCCCCGCTTAGGGCTGCGCCCAGAGCATAGAAAGCGCCCCGCATAATGTTGTTTTCAGGCTGATCTTTGGTAAGTCCGCTGCCGCCGCCGCCGAAAAGGCCTCTAAGAAATAATTTTTTCTTATCGCCGACACCATATTCCTCACGAAGCATTTTAGCCCAGAGCTTACGGGCGGCCCTGAATTTAGCAATTTGCTCCCAGAGATTGCCGAATACATTAAAGTTAAATGAAAAACGTCCGACAAAATCCTCGGCCTGCAACCCCCGTTTGATCACATTGTCCATGTAGGCCCTGGCAATTTCAAAGGCACAGGCTATTTCCTGGGCCGGGGTGGCACCGGATTCACGTATGTGGTAACCGCAAATGCTGACAGGATTACAGCGCGGAAGCTCTTTGACCGCGTATTCAATGCTGTCCCCCACCAGGCGAACCGCGTCTTCCACCGGATAAATCCAGGCCCCGCGACCGATCATTTCTTTGAGAATATCATTTTGTGGGGTAGCGCTGATTTTTTCTTTGGGGTATCGGAATTTTTCAGCTAGCGCCTGATACATCGCCAACATGATGGAGGCTACGGCGTTGATCGTCAGACCGGAGCCAATGCGATCCAGCGGAATGTCGGCAAATGCAATTTCAAAATCACGCAGGGAGTCCACTGCCATGCCGACCCGACCGACTTCTCCCACAACCCTGGGATCATCCGAATCATACCCCATCTGGGTAGGAAGGTCGAAAGCAACATTGAGGCCCGTTTGTCCTTGGGAAATCATCATTTTAAAGCGTTTGTTGGTTTCCTGCGGCGTACCGAAACCGGTGTACTGACGCGTGGTCCAGGCTCTGCTGCGGTAACCCAGGGGATGGAGACTACGGGTGAACGGATACTGTCCCGGATCACCGAGATCCTTCTCGTATTCAAAGCCGACCTCATCAAGGTCCTTGGGTGTGTATACCGGTTTTACCCGAATGCCGGATTGATAAATCACTTCTTCGATGGCGTCTTTTTCATTTTTTACATATTTTGCAACACCCATATTTTACCTCTTGCCCCATCATATTTTCTAATAACCGCTTAGACCCACGAAAATTAAGATTAAAAACCAAAAATTCAGCTCACAGCTAATAGCTGAAAGCCTGCGGGATCGGACCTTCCTGCTATGAGCTGTGAGCTATCAGCTGTCTGCTATCTTGCCAGATCTTTAATACCGGCAATGATGTCGACGAAGAGGGTCCCTCCCGGGAAAACCCCGCCAACCCCCATCTCATTTAATTTAGCAATATCTTGTTTGGGAATCACACCACCCACGGCAACGGGGATATCTTGAATGCCTTCAGCTTTCATCTTTTCCTGTAATTTTTTGCAGATTGGAAGATGGGCACCGGACATGATGCTAAGTCCGATCACATCTACCGCTTCCTGCACCGCCGTCCTGACTATTTCTTCAATGGTCCGATGCAGACCGGTATAGATAACCTCCATTCCGGCATCTCTGAGGGCCAGCGCAATTACCTTGGCACCGCGGTCGTGTCCATCCAATCCCGGTTTACCGACAAGAATTTTGATTTTCTTTTCAGTCATAGAGCCTCTTTACTCCAAAGCTAATTGAGCGCAAAGCGCTCAGTCAGGAATTAACCATTACTTGTTTTTTTTGCCAAAACCGGTCAGGACGACTTCCTGTCCTCGCAGAATATGCTCTCGAACCAGCTTTTCAACCCCGATGGCATCCCGTTTGCGCATAAATTTCAACATCTGCATATGGTCTTCATGGCTGGTCTTGGCATGTTTTTGATTCTTCAGGATGATCTCTCTAAATCGATAGATCTGATCTCTGAGGCCATTGATCATGTGGATCAATCGCGGGCTTTTGCTGAGGGCGTACAACACCTCGTGAAACTCCGTATTGATCACCGGCAGCGAATCCATTTGCCTTTTGCTCAAGCATTCTTGAAATTCTTCAACTTTTTTTTCCAATACCTTGAGTTCGCTAGGGTGGTGTTTGACCGTGGCCAGCCGGGCGGCATAACCTTCAAGAACACCTCGAATGCCAAAAGTCTCCTCAATGTCATCACGATTAAAACCCAGCACCGTAAAGCCGCCCCGCGGCTGATGCTGAATGAGTCTTTCACGTTCCAGTTTGTGAATGGCTTCTCTGACCGGCGTACGGCTGATTCCCAGCATTTGGGCGATATGGCTTTCCACCAGCCATTCACCCGGTGCAATGTTGCCCCTGATGATAGCCTGTTTCAAGTTGTCGAACACATGCTGCCCAAGGGATTTGCGCTCTTGAAGTGCCTGCAGGGGTCCGGGATCAAAACCCTTTAATTCAGCTCTCTTTCTCATCTGCTTTTCCTTAGAAAGGCAAGTCGAAATTTAGTGTACTAAAAAAAGGACAAGATAGTTCCTCAAGACAGCTTCCAATTATTCAGACAATCCAAAAAGTAAAATCAGATGAAATCCTTTTTTCAATTCCACATTCCAAATTCTATATGACTCCTTTATCTTTAAAGCGGGCTAGTTCATCCTCGGAATAACCAAGCTCTTGTCCGTATATCTGCCCGTTGTTCTCACCAAACCGGGGGGGGAACGAAAGCTGTCGGTTTGATGCTTCCAGAAACGGTGTCATATTCGGCGGCGGCGCCAGTGTAATTCGCATCCCCGATACTGGGTCCTGGGCATACAAAAGTCTTTTTTGAACAAGGGGATCGGCGATCACTTCCGTTACGGTTTGAATTTTGCTGACAGGAACCGTAATGGCAGTAAATAGTTCGATCAATTTTTCTGAGGAATAGTTTTTGGTGATGCTATTAAGGGCGGCATTAAGGTTAGTGACATCCTGTATGCGGCCTGCATTTTTTTCATATTCGGGTTTGTCCAGTGAACTGAACATCTCCTGGGACACCATGGTTTTCCATTGCCGGTCGTTGCCAACTGCCAGATAGACATAACCGTTGCTGGTTTGATATACCGAGACCGGACAGAAAAACTCATGGGTGTTGCCCCGACGGGTGATGGGTTTACCAAAGCTGTCCGTCAGGGTAATGGGAACGGTCAGCCAGGATACCGACGATTCGAACATGGCCAGATTAATGCATGAGCCTTCACCGGTGCATTGGCGTTTATAAAGCGCTTTCATCAACAGGCCGTAAGCGTGCTCACTGGTACCCATATCCGGTAGGGGTATTCCCAAAACCTGGGGATCTCCGCCGCCTTCTCCGGTGAGTTCCATTAAACCCGAGCGGGCCTGCAATATTGGATCATAGGCCCCTTCATTGCTGTCCGGGCCGAAGCCGGTAACGCCGAGCCAGATGATGTCCGGACGCAATGATTTAAGACTTTCATAGTCGATGCCCAGCTTTTTATAGTTTTTTGGCAGCTGATTGGTGGCAAAAACATCTATATTTAATTCTTTAATCAGGGCGTTAAATATTTTCCGGCCTTCCTCTTCAGCAAGATTCAAGGTCAGGTCTTTCTTTCCGGCATTAATACACAAAAAATAGGCGTTCATACGCTCTTCGGATAGGACATTATCTCCGATGAACCGGTTCGGGTCCCCGTAAACAGGATGCTCCAGCCGAATCACGTTCATTCCGTCCTGGGCCAGCCTGAAAGTCAGATAGGGCAATACCGTGGCCTGCTCGAGGGATAAAACGGTAAGATCTTTAAATAATTCCATAAAATATCTCCGTTGGGTATCAATGTTGGAATCATCTAGGTTTAGGAAATGTGGGCGCGAATGCTGATCTTATGGCAATCGATCAAATAGATCGTCCAATGTATACGGTATACAATGAACCGATGTCAACAATTGTTTTATTTATCACCCGATAATTCTATCTATTTGACTTGCTTGAGTATATCTTATATTATTTTTTTAAGATTTCGAGCATACCACAATTCGCCCTGCAGGATCTGTGTTGCACCGAATCGTGACAATCCTTTGTAAAAGATGAATATCAAACGTTAGTCAGTTGCTTTAGACCAAAGCGGAACATGCATACCCTTATTGCCTGCCATGATTGTGATTTGATTCAACGATTGCCGCATATTTCTGAAGCCGGTACGGTTCAGTGTATTCGCTGCGGGGCGGTATTGCATCAAAAAAAACGGAATAGCATTGAACGGACACTGTCTTTGACCCTGGCCGGACTGGTTTTGTTCGGACTGGCCAATTCCTTTCCATTTCTAGCATTCAAACTGGAAGCCCAGGTGCGCCAGACCACCTTGCTGACAGGAATTCAGGAGCTTTATGCTCAGGGAATGCCTGAGCTATCGCTCATCGTACTGCTTACTACCGTTCTGGTGCCCCTGGCCCAGATGATTTGCATGTTATACATACTGCTGCCCCTCAAATTTAAGAGAATTCCATTAGGTCTGCCCTCGGTTTTTCGATTGGTGCGCCACCTGCAACCCTGGAGCATGATGGAGGTTTTTATGGTGGGAATTCTGGTGTCCGTTGTCAAACTCGCCAAAATGGCGAAAATCGTACCCGGTGTTGCCCTGTTCTCCTTTTTAGCCCTTATTTTTGTTCTGGCAGCCATGAGCGCTTCGCTGGATTCGCATCTAATCTGGGAAAAATGGGAAAACCGTCAATGAATCACAATTTAAAAACGGCACGGAATCAGGGGCTTATAAGCTGTCACAGCTGCCATCTGCTCTGCCGCAGTGCCGGTCCGGATACGATCATGACGTGTCCCCGCTGCGGCACCCGTTTACACCGGCGCAAGCCCAACAGCATCAAGCGCACATGGGCGCTGGTGGTGGCGGCCTTCATATTCTACATTCCAGCCAACGTGCTGCCCATCACCGTCGTTGTCTCATTAGGCCAGGCCCAATCGGACACCATCATGAGCGGGGTCATTTATTTCATTCAGACAGGGATGTGGCCGATCGCCCTGGTCATATTTGTGGCCAGTATTTTTGTACCGGTTCTAAAACTGATTATACTGACCTTCCTGTTGATAACCGTCCAGCGCAAATCCAGCTGGCGCCAGAAAGACCGCACCCGGCTTTATCGAATTACCGAGGTCGTCGGCCGTTGGTCGATGGTCGATATTTTTGTCGTCACCATCCTGGTTGCGCTGGTCAAATTGGGAGGCTTGGCCTCCATCCAGGCCCAGTACGGTGCTGTCTTTTTTTGTGCGGTGGTGGTAATTACCTTGTTCGCGGCCATGTCATTTGATCCGCGGTTGATCTGGGATACAGAGGAGTCGTTAAATGAGTGATTCTAAAAAAGACGTACCTGATTTAAACGATGTCCCCGAAGCCGAGGTACGGTCGCGCAAACGCCATATTTCGATTTCAATCGTGTGGCTGGTTCCCCTGGTTGCCGTCCTGATTGGCGGCTGGTTGGTCTTTATGACGCTTTCTGAAAAGGGGCCTGAAATCTCGATCACATTTAAATCGGCCGAAGGTTTGGAAGCCGGTAAAACCAAGATCAGGTACAAAGACGTAGAGCTCGGTAAGGTCAGCTCTATCAAGCTGAGTGAAGATCTGTCGGAGGTTGTGGTAAAAGCCGAGCTTGTTAAAGATGCTGAGAATTTTCTGTCGATAAATACACGCTTCTGGGTCGTTCGCGCCCGGGTCGGTGTCAGCGGTGTTTCCGGTCTGGGCACCCTATTCTCCGGCGCCTATATTACTCTGGACCCCGGCAACCCCGGTAATAAAACCCACCATTTCAAGGGGCTGGAACTACCGCCCCTGGTGACCACCGACCTGCCGGGGCGTCATTTTTTATTGAAGGCCGACAGCCGAGGGTCCCTGGATGTAGGCTCGCCTGTTTTTTATCGCAAGATCCAAGCAGGCCAAGTGGTGGCCTATGACCTGGCCGATGACGGCCACACCCTTACTTTCAAGGTTTTTATCAACGCACCCTATCATGAATATGTTTACAGCAATACCAAATTTTGGAATGCCAGCGGTTTTGATTTCAAATTGGACACCCAGGGGGTGCGGGTGGATACCGAATCGCTGGTCAGCATCCTGATTGGCGGGATCGCATTTGGTATCCCCCAGGCAGCGGAGCCCGGCCCCGCGGCCGAAGTGGATGCGTTGTTCAATCTGTATAAAAATCTTGATGAAGCCAAAGAAAGAAAATATCTGGTAAAAACCAGATCGATTCTTTATTTTGATGAGTCGGTGCGAGGACTGGACATCGGTGCCCCTGTAGAATTCTGGGGCATCGAAATGGGCCAGGTAATCGATGTCAAACTCGTTTTTGACGATCATATAAAAAACTTTCGCATCCGGGTTATCATCGAAACGGAGTCCGAACGGTTCTACGAGGCCGGATTCATTGGCGACGATGTCGATCGCCAACAATTAGTTGAAAGCCTGCTGAAAAGAGGTTTCCGGGCTCAACTTAAAACCGGCAATCTTCTGACCGGCAAGCAAATCATCATATTGGATTTTTTCCCGGATGCAAAGCCGGCTGCCCTGACATACGATGAAGGTTATCCTGTATATCCGACAGTGCCGACACCGATGGCAGAAATTAGCACGAAATTCATGCAAATTCTGGACAAAATTGACCATCTGCCCATCGAACAGATTGGAAAGGACCTGCGGGATACCGTCCACGGTGCCAAACAGATAGCCGAATCGCCCGATATATTAAAGGCCATTGGAAACTTAAATGCCGCATTGGCGGAAACCCGCATGCTGGTTTCCGACCTGCGAACCAAAGTCACTCCGGAGATCAATACCGTACTTGAAGAGGCCCGGCAATCGCTGGCCAATGCCGAACAAATGCTGAATGCCGAGTCCCCATTGCAGGTCAAAATGAATACAGCGCTGGAAGAAATCAGCGGCGCGGCACGCTCATTGCGACTGTTAATGGATTACCTGGAGCGGCATCCGGAATCACTGCTCAGGGGGAAAGGAAAGGCAGAATGAAGGAAAAATCGAGGATAACCCGGATTGCATACGTGACAATATCTGTTGGCGCAATGATGTTAACCGCATGCGGAAGAACCCCGCCGGCGAAATTTTACACCCTGCAGCCGGCTCAACAATCTTCCATGGGCCAGTCCATGCCCCGCAATCTCGCCCTGGCTGTCGGCCCGGTGGCAATTCCCGCTGCCATGGACCGGGCGGAAATCGTCACCCGGGATGCCGGCAATGAAATCAGCTTCTCTGAATACCATCGCTGGGCCGGTCCGGTTCAACAACGCATTGCGGCGGTAATTTCACAAAATATCGGAATCCTGCTGGTAACTGACCGTGTAACGCCCTTTACCCGGGAAAATATTTTCCAGCCAACCCACCGGGTCGTGATCAATATTAACCGCTTCGATAGTCAGCTTTCCAAAGAGTTCCTGCTCGATGCAACCTGGAGCATCAAAGAACTTAAGGGTAATAAACTGCTTTTGGTTCAAAATTCCATCATCCGTGAATCCCTGGCATCATCAACTTATGAGGGGCTGGTCGCCACTCAAAGTAAGGCGCTGGCGGCCTTAAGTCAAAAAATAGCCGGCGCGCTTGTGGAAGTTGTTCCTTAATTATTATAAAGAATGCGCCCCCGAAAAATTCAGAGGGTGCATTTCTTCAGCCCATGCGTTTTATATAAAAGGAGGTTTCTTTGCCTTCGGTTTCGGTTTTAATAATTTCGTTTCCACTGGTTTTGGCCCAGGCCGGGAAATCGCTTAAGGCACCCGGATCACTGGTTACCGCCTGAAGCACCTCACCGACTTCAACCTCTTTAATTCCCTTGCTGACTTTTACAACCGGCATGGGACAGGCCAATCCCTTGAGATCCATCACTTTAGCAACACTGATTTCTTTACTCATCTTAAACCTCCATTTAATTTATGGTATGATCACAGCATCGAATATACTATCAATTACAATATATTGGTTTTAAGTTCTCATGTATCATGCACCCTGTGCCTGCGCCCCTGACACCTGAAACCTGACACCTTTATTTGCTGTGCATACTGGCCGCGCATTCATTTTTTCCCAGATCCATGATTTCCTGGTCTTCATCGTCGACCTCGAGTAATCCGGCATTGACTTTACGGATTTCGGCATACTCATCCGGCTGTTTGCGCATGTTGTCTTTGATAAAGCTGACAAACTCGTCCGCCTCCGCGATAGCATAAATATCAGCATTTTTATTTCTGATGCTGCCCAGTGTGTCGACAAACATTTGCTGCGGGTTCGCTTCGCTCCATTCGATGTAATGCCCCGGCAAAATGAGTAGATCGTCATCTAAGCCGGCAATCTTGGTCTTGAGCGTATTAAACAGCAACTTGGACCAGTCCTCCGCCATCCCCCCCAGATCGGGACGACCGATTGACAGAATAAAGACGGTGTCCCCGGTTACCATGTATTTGCCATCTATCAGATAGGAGGTACTGCCCGGTGTGTGCCCCGGCATGTGAATGGCCTGGATTTCGGGACCCCCCTTTGAAAATTGAAAAACTTCCTGATCACCAGGGCTTTTGTACTCAAAAGTGGCATCTTTAAAATCATCCGCGTGACCAACTATATGAGCACCTGTGTCTGAAAAAATTTGCTGACTGCCGGATATGTAATCGGCCTGCAGATGGGTTTCAAAGGTCTTGATGATCCGGGCGCCGTGCTCGTTGGCAAAGTTCTGATAAAATTGAACGTTTCGGGATGGATCAAATACAGCCATCTCATCTTCAAAAATCAATCCGTAACTGCAGGAAGCCTTGCCCGGACGAATAAACTGGTAAAGCTCATAACCGTTTTCCGATGCCACCAGTTTGGGAGCCAGCATGTTGCCCCAGGATTTTATCCCCTCTTCCAGGTATCTGACATCCTGCCATCCATTATTAACCAGGATTTCAGCAACATATTTGGCCGATCCTTCTTTGGCGCACACAATCCGGATACTTTCCTCTTTGGGAACCTGAACCTGGGCCACCGATTCTTCTTCTTTTTCGATGAACTCCATGTAGGGAATGTTGATCATTTTCGACAGAAGGGGGCCCTCAACTTTAAAACGGTCGAATTCTTCATTATTGCGGACATCCAGCAAGGTGAAATCCTGCCCCTCACTGGTCACCCATCCAAATAGATCTTCTGCCCTGTAAGACTGCAACTCCATAACAGACCTCCTTTAAGCTTTTGGGGTTTTCAACAATCATTATGCTTTTTGAGCCTGTAAAGTCAATTTGGTTACGAGCTTTTTTTTATTGGATCAAATTTAACAATCAGGCCCTTCAAAAACAGAGATTCAGAAATTAAAATCGGATATTTTCCATTATAAATATTCCAAATCTCATATCTGAAATCCACAATCCAAAATCCCAAATCGAACTACTTTCCTTTGAACTGGGGCTTTCGCTTCTCAAGGAAGGCCATTTGTCCCTCCTTCAAATCTTGACTGAGGAAAGCGCCCTCGGTCAGGGATTCGGCCTCCTGGATGCTGTTTTTAAGCGGTTGCGAAGAATTCAACAAAAGATTTAAAATCCGTTTGGTTCCCTTCAGCGCCAAGGGAGAATTGGCTGCAATTTCTGCGGCCATCTGGTAGGTAAAATCCTCCAGTTCTTGCCGGGGGACTAAATAATCCACAAGCCCGAGTTCTTTTAACCGTTTCCCTTCGTAAGTTCTGCCGGTATAGAATATTTCCCGGGTGCTTTTAAGACCGATGACATTTATAAAGCGTTGCAGACCGCTCCAGGGATAAACCAAGCCGAGTTTTGCCGGCGGCATCCCCATGCAGATATCATCGGCCCCGATGCGGATGTCGCAGCAGACAGACAGCTCGCATCCGGCACCGAAGGCCACGCCGTTGATCATGGCGATTACCGGAAAGGGATAATTGACAATCGTTTTAAATAGAATCTCAATCGGTTTCAGCGTTTTCAGTTTCTCGTGAACATCATCACTGATTTGAGTGGGCAGGGAGCGGATATCGTATCCGGAGCAAAAGGCTTGATTCCCGAAGCCCCTTAAAACGACTACGCGCACCGTGTCATCTGCTGCCAGTTCTCCAAGAATATCCAACAGGGTCTCGACCAACTCTGGGGACAGGGAATTTTTCTTTTTCGGTCGCTTCAAGGTCAGGGTACAAATGCTATTTATGGTGTTGACCAGAAGTGTGTTGTCCCTCACAAGCGTCTCCTGTAACTATTACCCTAATTGAGCGATAAGGCTCTATTAGCGGTAATTTTTATTAGTTAACGAATAACAAGTAACAGATAACACCCCCAATTGGTTTTTAACTTAATTGGGAAATTAAGATGGTTTACTATAATGCACCGGTGCTGAATATTCAATGCTAACGTTTAAGCAGTTTCAATTTTAATGAGACAAAAATCGGGGTAAAGGTTAAATTTGCGAAGATAGATGGCTGGTGATTTAAAAATCCAAAAGGGCGGTTCAGGATATTCTTGTCCTAAACCACCCTTGACGAGAGGAACCTTATGTAAGTCTGTAGCCTCCCTCTCGATTGCTACAGAACTTGTTGGAGGAGGTGGGTGCTTTTTTTGAATGCTACACCCATTTTTATATTAAGAACGATTTGAGGTGTGCGCAAGGATCAATCGCTAAAAAATTCGCTTTTTCAGTGCTTACCGCTTGAAGATTATACAAAAGCCCATTGAGATATCAATAGATGGTTGCTCTGCAAGATTTTGGTGCTTATGGTAATAATCAGATCGTATAATCCATTAGACAGCAAAGGAGGCCAGAAAATGAAACAGGTCTCCGAATAATTCCAGAAAGGCGTGCCGGTTAGGATAGGCGCAGGATTTTAAGGCTTCTCGGATGCACGTGCATCTTTTTACTGGACTGTTCAAAATTATTTTTTTTGGATGACAGAACCCTGAAAAAAAACGGCAGACTGGGAAGCCTTATCCTATTTTCCCTCGTTCCTTTTACCCCAACCATTTTTAGATAGTGTCAAATAATTATTTCAAGAAAAGGGTTGACATTCGATTTATACCATTTTAGTAGGGTATCGGTGCTTTTGATGTGGATTGATTAATGCTGAGCTGATATTCTGCACCATACGGGGTGGTCTTTCGGGGCCACCCCTTTTCATTTTGGAAGTCCGCAGTGTTGGTAGTAAAGTAGCCAAAAGTGATATGTGCAAAGTTATTGGCAAACGGGGCAGAAATGCACAGGCAATCAGGACAATTCTGAGTGCTTTATCCGGTAAAAGACGAAAAAACTACATGTTTGAGAATGTAAAGATCTCAAGCACAAGGAAGTAAAGATCCGGGTCCAGAGGGCCCGGCTTTGTCCACCCCGCAGGGGTGATAGGGGTGATTCCCTTTGCCAGCAGTGTTCAGGTTTCAGGATTCGGTTCTTACTGACACCTGGGAATAGCAAGATACCGCCTAGTTATGGCCGGGCTGGAGTGATTGTAACGGTTGCAGATAATCTCAAAGCCAACCCCGTGAATAGTTCGCTGAATATATCCCCAGGTTTTTCGAAGGGAATGTGCCCCGTAATTACCCCGAAGGTTGATAGCCTTCGTCCACTTCTTGACCATTTTACTTACACAAGAGTATACATTCAGATGTCGTGATTGATAGGAGTGAATGCTTCTGGTGAGGGGAAACTTAGTGATGTTTAAATGGAGTAGATGTTGTGGAAAAAGGATTAATACCCAATTCCTTTTGTTGAAAGACAAAGCCCCACTTTGTTATTCAGTATTGAAATCGATTTAGAAAATTTGCCATCATCCAACGTATATGGCCCTGATTCCACCTTAACCAATCCTCGTTTTTCAGCCTCGCTGATGGTGAATTTTCTCTGCTTTTTGAGATTCCCATAAAAAATGATGATCTTTTTTAGTTCTATCTCATCATCGTTGATGTAAACGTTCGGAGTTACGGATTGCATATATACCTCCTTACAAGTTCAAGTCGGTGTTTAACGAACCATCATCTCCATATCGACGAAAAGCAGGTTTATGCATGATTATCAATGTGGATTATGGATGTCAAGAGAATGATCTAATTAAATGGATATGACCGAGAGAAGGACCCCAGCAATCCGTAAAATCGATAGTTGCGAATTGGGCAGGTTTTTTGATTTCCGACCCACGGGCGGGCTGGTGGCACCCCTACCGGGGGGGCTTCCTGATGTCTGTCAACTAAGGCATATATACGGTAACTTACACACGGGTTCCCCTATTTTTTTTAAAAAAAATTAGACAGAGACTATTGGTATACAGCGGTCTTTTATTGACATTCCAAAAGGTACTCTGTATACGGTATACGAATCGATCGAGGAATCTTTAGCACGTTCGTAATTATTTAGCCAGATTAGCAATCGTATAAATAGCGTCACAAATTTTTTTTTAATGAACACCCCGCCGCCCCGAGTAGCGGGATCTCCGCTTCGCTACGACAAGCAACGGGGTATCAATCGAATATTTATAATCGACCCAAGGGCGGGGAATGAAACCCCTGCCCGCCTCCAGAGGGTTTATCCTCCTCAGGCGGATTCAAATCTTTATATATATGTCAGTTGGTTGGATACTACTAATGGTGTATACATTATACAGCTTTTATCCAACTCTTAACCAAGGATGGTGAGAAATGACACAACCCAAAACCCATCAAAGTGAACTGAAGCGACTTGAAGCCTTAGAAAATAAGGCTGAAATGGGCGGCGGGCCCAAAGCCATTGAGCGTCATCACAAAAGAGGTAAATTGACGGCACGCAAGCGTTTAGATCTGTTGTTCGATCCGGACAGCTTTGTTGAAGTCAACAAACTGGCCCAGAGCCAGTCGGTTGATTTCGGCATGCAGGAAAAGCGGGTTCAGGGGGACGGTGTCGTCATCGGCCATGGAACCATAGATGGGCGGCTGGTATTCGCCTATGCCCAGGACGTGACGGTCCTCGGCGGATCTGTCGGTACGATCCACGGACAAAAAATCTGCCGGATCATGGATGAAGCCATTAAAGTTAAAGCGCCTTTGGTGGCCTTGAATGATTCCGGCGGCGGTCGGCTGCATGAAGGCTTTTTCGCCTCCAAAGGCGTGGCCGGAATGTTTTATCGCAATACGGCTGCTTCGGGTTTGATCCCGCAAATTACCGGCATGATGGGCTCCAGCGCCGGAGTGGCGGTTTATTCACCGGCGTTGACCGACTTTATTGTCATGGTCAAGGGACAAAGCCATATGGTCATCACCGGACCGGCAATCATCAAATCAGTCACCGGGGAGGACATCAGCCTCGAAGAACTTGGTGGAGCCAAGGTTCACAGTGAGATCACCGGTCAGGCCCACTTTGTGGCCGGCAGTGATGCCGAATGCATTGAAATTATCAAGAAGCTGCTCAGTTATCTGCCCTCCAATAAAGATGAACAACCCCCGGTTGTGGCATGCAATGATGACCCCGACCGTATCGATGACACCCTGGAAAAAATTGTACCGGCAGATTTTAAAAAATCTTATGACATGCATGAAGTCATTTTGCGAATTGTGGATAATGAAGATTTTTTCAAGATTCTGCCCCGGTTTGCCCCGAATATCATCATTGGCTTCGCACGCCTGGACGGTCATTCCGTGGGGATTGTTGCCAATCAGCCCCGCTTCAAAGCCGGGTGTCTCGATGTCGATGCCTCCGACAAAGCCGCGCGCTTTATTCGTTTCTGCGATGCCTTCAATATTCCGTTAATCAACCTGGTGGATGTGCCCGGCTATTTTCCGGGAGTTGCCCAGGAGCGGGCCGGAATCATCCGGCATGGCGCTAAAATGCTGTATGCCTATTCGGAAGCCACGGTACCGAAAATCACCCTGGCCCTGCGCAAAGAATACGGCGGGGCGGTAATGGGCATGTGCTGTGTGGGTATGGGAGTCGATCTGATGCTCGCCTGGCCCATCGCCCAACTTGTGGTGCTCGACACCACTGCCGCGGTCAATCTCATTTTTCGCAAGGAAATTCAGGCCTCCGAAAATCCGGATGAGCTCAGGCAACAAAAAATTGAAGAATATGATTATAAATATTCCAATCCCTATCATGCGGCTTCCAATATGCTGGTGGACACCGTTATCAAGCCGCGTGAGACCCGGCCACAGCTTATAAAGGCGCTGAAAATGTTGGCTAACAAGCAACGGCCGGAGCCGAATAAGAGGCATGGGAATATTCCCTTATAAACTTAAACCTGATCCAGAGAAATACGCGAGACCTGCTGCTATAACAAGAAATGGATGCTTATCGAAGAAATGCCTAAAGTTTTAAAATGCCTAAATTGCCTAAAGTTAAGGTCCTCTATCGATTCAATGATAGCAGAATCATCAAACCGGTTATAAATAAAAAAGATGAAGCGCAGCGCCACCACAATTTTAGGCACTTTAGGCATTTTCCCAATTTATTCGAGTTAGAATTATTAATTCTTAAGTATTCAAGCTGACAATATATTTAAGAAAGGACACGCAACCATGGATTTTGATCTTTCCAAAGAGCAAAAAATTATTCAAAAAGCGGCCCGGGAATTTGCGAAAGGCGAGTTTACAAATGTGGCCCGGGAACTGGACATCAATGAAACCTATCCGGCGGATATTGTAAAAAAGGCCAAAGGACTGGATCTTGTCGGCCTTTTTATCCCCGAGGAGTATGGGGGACCGGGATTGGGCTATCTGGAGCAGGCCATGGTGCTGGAAGAGTTCTGGAAAATTGATCCGGGAATCGGTCAGCAGCTCAGCTCGATTTCATTTGGGGCGGAGGAATTAATTCTTTTCGGAACCGAGGAACAAAAAAAGAAATGGTTGCCGCCTCTGTTTGAAGGTGACGCGGTGATGGGCTTTGCCATCACCGAACCGGATGCCGGCAGCGATACCGCCTCAGCCACCACAACAGCCGTCAGAGACGGCGATGACTATGTGATCAACGGCAGCAAGGTCATGATCGGCAACGGCACGGTCGGCACCTTTATGCTGGTCTACTGTCTTACCAGTCCCGAAGTGGAACGAAAAACCGCCCGTCACAGCATTATCATCGTTGAAACCGACCGCGAGGGCTACAAAGCCGATCCCATGCACGGCAAAATGGGCCTGCGCGCCTCCGACACTTCAGCAGTCTATTTTAATAACGTAAGGGTTCCCAAAGAAAATCTGTTAGGCGCCGAAGGCAACGGGTTCATCCAATTGATGAAATTTTTTGACCATTCCCGGGCTTATGTCGCCGGACATGGCGTTGGATTGGCTCAGGGTGCGCTGGACATGGCCGTCAAACATGTCAAAGGCCGCAAACAGTTCGGCCGGCCGATCGGTGCGTTCCAGGCCACCCAGTTTAAAATTGCCGAGATGGCGACCAAGGTCGAGACCGCTCGAACCATGGTCTACAAATCAGCCTGGCTACTGGACCAGGGAAAGCCAGACACAAAGTTGACTGCCATGGCCAAATTGTACGCCTGCCATGTGGCCGTTGAGGTGGTGGATGAATCCCTCCAGCTTCACGGCGGTTACGGATACTGGAATGACTACGACATCGAACGGTTTTACCGCGCCGCCAAAGTGCTGGAGATCTATGAAGGAACCAAAGAAATAGAAAAGATCGTCATATCGAGGGAGATATTGGGGAAATTGTAATCGCTTCGGGGTCACGAAGAAATAAATTCAGAAAATCTCGCAGTCTTTAGCTTTTCAGACTGGCAATATAATTTCAACGCTTTTTGATAATGTGGTCCATTTTAGATTGGCATACGAAATACACAATAATATGATAGATTTGATTCATAGCCGAAAGATTCAATTTTCAAAATTAGTATAAAGCGTTAGCTAATCTTAGCCAGCTCCATACTCTCTCTTGAAGAGTTTAAATAATAAAAAGGGCGACCGAGGAATATTTTTATAATTCCTTGTAATTGCTGTTAGGTGATACCGTTCAGTTCAAACTAAAAACCTTTAGAGCATCATCCATGGTGGCAACGACTGGTAAAAGGGAGCCAATCCCAGCAATTTCAAAGACTTCCTTAACATAGTCCCGCATGCAGCAGAACATGATCTGGCCTTCTTCGCGTTTGATGGCTTTGGTGGCTATTAATATTACACGTATACCGTCACTTGAGATGTAACTGAGATCCTTAAAATCGACAATCATTCTTTTTGACCCGTCCGAAATTGTCTGGAAAAGTCTTTCCTCAAGCACTTGGGAGGTATTTGAATCCAGACGCCCTTTGAGCCGAAAAATACTGATGTCATCTTGGATTTCTTCGATTATTTCCACTTACTGCCCTTTCCAGTCATATCGGTACCTATCATAATTTGCTTCATCCTCAAGCTCCTTAAAAGCGCCTCGTTTTCGTCCTGAAGAAATCTCCGCCTTCACCCAGAACAATTTCCCGCTGCAGGGCTGAAGGATCTCCTGGATCCTATTTGTAATTGCAGGAAGATTGAAAAAGGTTCGCTGATTTATTTGATTACCAGAGTTGGGATTCATTTCTTGTATCTTTAGTATCTGGGAGCTTGAAAGGCAAAGGAAGCTGGCGGTATTTACAAACTTTTCCAGAATTGGTTTCTTGGTCATCAAAATTTGAAATTGAGATGCCCAGCAGTCTAACTTTCTTTTCGCCAGCTTCAGTTTTAGATAACAATGGTCGGACGTATTTCATAATAACTGAAGCGCCCTCTGCCGGTTCATCAATCGTAATGCTTCTTGTGATGGACTGGAAATCAAAATATTTTACTTTAAGTGTGATCGTCCGCCCTTTCGCATCCTTTTTAATCAATGAGTTTTCTAATTTAGCGGCTATATCCTCCAATATCTCGATTATATGATCCGTATCGTCAATATCCTCGGAAAAGGTTGTCTCTTTACCAATTGATTTTCTAATCCTGTTGGGCTCGACCGGTCTATCATCCAATCCGTGGGCAATATCATAAAAATAGTTTCCCGACTTTCCAAAAATCTGAATCAGCTGTTCCTTTTTGTATTTTTTAAGATCGGCGCCGGTCTTGATCCCGATGTTGAGCATTTTTTCCTCAGTGACTTTGCCGACTCCAAAAAATTTCCTGATTGGCAACTTATCCATGAATTCGTCTGCCATCTCAGGGGTAATGACTGTAATTCCATCAGGTTTATTAATATCAGAGGCAACTTTCGCAAGAAACTTATTGAATGAAACTCCAGCAGATGATGTAAGCCCACCTGTTC
>Ga0265303_10000716_pt1 | contig 19385 bp, 20 predicted proteins | sample Helome_2_FD_192494 | JGI IMG/M metagenome (GOLD analysis project Ga0265303, IMG submission 192494) | Marine sediment microbial communities from subtidal zone of North Sea - Hel_20160317 (Illumina Assembly) | ecosystem: Environmental > Aquatic > Marine > Subtidal zone > Sediment ... | reverse complement strand
CGGCTAATGTGTGGGATGGATGGATGCTTAATTCAGTTTTAGCAGCTACTTTTTCTAAGACGCAACAGGTAGGCCCGATAAATGCATCCCCGGTAATTGAGGACGCAGGTTTGGTAGATACCTACTTCCCTGAAGATAGTCGGATTTATCTGGAAGAAGCGGTACCAAGAACAAAAGTAAACTTGACGTTTAATCTGGCTTCGGATAAATGGATATTCTTTTTAAGAGGTGTATATTTTGGAAAAGTTACAGAAGCTACCACAAATGTTGACAGGCAACAGGTTTTTAGTTCCAAATTTGTAACAGATCTTTCGGTTAGTTACAAGGCTACACCCTCACTTACATTTACAGTCGGGGCAAACAACTTATTTGACACTTATCCCGACAGGGCAGCCGAAGTTTTGGCTGACGGTGGAAATAATCGTAGTAGCGGTCGTTTTGATTGGTCTCGGAGATCACAACAGTTTGGTATTGGAGGCAGATTCTTATTTGCACGAGTAGCTTTCACTTTAAGATAAGCCATACAATGGCAATCTAAAAAAGCTACCCTATAGGGTAGCTTTTTATATTTATGGCTTTAAATTGACAAGAAGTATAATTTTTGATAAAGAATATAGTTTATATAGAAGTCTATTTAATAAATTCTCAAAAGGATTTGTGCTCATGAAATTGAAATATTATTGTTCTATTCTACTGTTTTTTATCCTCTTCACAAGCGTAGGTCAAACTGTTGACTGTACCTTGGGTATTGGTGGTAAGGATACAGAAACCATTATTAAAGTATTTCAGCTTAGTGAAGAACAGTTAGTACAAATGGAGGGCTGGATTGAGGAATTGAATAAATCTAATGAATTAATTGAGGAACAAATTGATGTCCTTTTGGACAAGCATCCGCAAAGTAACGAAGAGGAATTACAAGCTCTGGCTGAAAAATTTAAACCACTTCGTGCACAGATTATCGCCAATTCAAAAATATGCGATCAAAAATTAGTGGGAATACTTAACGAAAATCAATACCAGCGATATATTAGTTTGTGTTTCGAGGCTGTGCGCAGACCACTAAAAGGATTAACTTCTAAGGAGGATTCACCACCGGAGTGAATTTAACACTTTATAAAAGTCGAAAAAGTTGGTAATGGAGCGCTAACCTAATGGAAGTTTGTATTTTTGAGCAAAGTTTTTATAGATTATGTACAAGCTCCTGATCAGACCTTTTCTATTCCTTCTGGACCCGGAAAAAGTACACCACCTTTCATTTACAGTTATTAGATTACTATCTAAAATTGGATTTTCAGGTTTCTTCAGATTCCTTTATCTTATTGATGACGAACGTTTGGAGCGAGAGGTTTTCGGAATAAAATTTAAAAATCCTGTTGGCCTTGCAGCCGGATTTGATAAGAATGCCAATTTATATAACGAACTCTCCAATTTTGGATTTGGTTTTATTGAAATTGGTACTGTAACACCTAAACCACAAGCTGGTAATCCAAAAAAAAGACTTTTCAGATTAAAAGCAGATCAGGCAATAATAAACAGAATGGGCTTTAATAACCTGGGAGTTTTTGAAGCCGTTGAAAACTTAAAGAAAAAACACAATGTTATAATAGGCGGCAATATTGGTAAGAACAAAATCACTCCAAATCAGCTTGCAATCAAAGATTATTTAATATGTTTTGATGTACTTTTTGATCATGTCGACTATTTTGTGGTGAATGTAAGTTCTCCAAATACTCCGGACCTTCGGGAATTACAGGATAAGGAGCCTCTTACCGCGCTTTTGATGGCATTAAAACGTGATAACCATAAATATTCACAAAGTAAACAAGTAATTGAGAAGCCAATTCTTTTAAAAATAGCACCTGATCTTACTAATGATCAGTTATTAGATATAATTCAAATTATGGAAGACACCCGGATTTCCGGGATAATTGCCACTAATACTACTATAACAAGAGAAAATCTGAAATCGGATTACTATCTCAAGGAAGAAAAAGGAGGATTAAGTGGTAAACCCCTTGCGAACAGAAGTACAGAGGTTATTCGATTCTTGTCTGAAAGAAGTAATAAGGCGTTTCCAATAATTGGGGTGGGTGGAATTCATTCCGCAGAAGATGCCCTCGAAAAACTAGAAGCAGGTGCAGATTTAATTCAGCTATGGACAGGGTTTGTTTACGAGGGCCCAGCACTGGTAAAAAAAATAAATAAGGCCATTCTGGACAAAAGCTAAACGCAGTTATTTAATTTCACATGAATTTGATTAGTGATGCCTTACCTTAAAAATGGCAATCCAGACTATTATTTTGTCCAATAATCAACCACCATTACATCATCTACCGAAGGTCCTATAAGACTGACAAACGCCTTATGATCTGGATGTGGTAAATATATTGCACGATCTTTTTCACTTTTAAAACTGACAAAAAAGCAATGTGTAAATCCTTTATCCAGTCCTTCCGGGCTATTGTTTAAACCCCATTCGAAATCAGAGATTTGTGGTATTTTACCCGCTAAAGCTCCAAAAGCCTCTTCAAAAGAATCTAGTTGTTCCTCAGACGTTTCTTCCTTAAACTTAAAAAGGACCACATGTCTTAAAACACTGTCCTTCGTATTTTGTAATTCCGTTTTTGTCTGAATTAATTTTTTGTCCATTTTTAAGGAAGCAAAGCTGAGTGACACCAGGCCAAGGACTGCTGTAATTAAAAGTATTTCAGTTTTCATAAATTAAATTTTTGTAAGATAAAGAAAAGCAGGAAACTTTTGTATTTTGAGCAATGATACTCATAAATTCTTAACTTGAATTACGAAATACTTTCTGCCTTTATCCTTGCAACAGCTGCCCTGGCTATATCACCGGGACCCGATAATATTTATGTTTTAACACAAAGCATATCCAATGGTATAAAATATGGCATTTCAACTACCGCCGGTCTAATTACCGGATGTATTGTTCACACTACTTTCCTGGCATTTGGTATCTCAGCGCTAATTAAGGAAAACGATCAGATATTTTTCGTAGTTAAACTATTTGGAGCATTTTACTTGTTTTACCTGGCTTATAAGGTATACCATACCAAGGTGCATATTACATTGGATAATACGGAGATTCCGAAAAAATCTTTGAGTCAATTGTATAGACAAGGTTTTATAATGAATGTACTCAATCCGAAGGTTACTATTTTCTTTCTTGCTTTTTTTCCCGGATTTCTTTTTAGCGAAGATTTGGATACGGTAATTCAATTTTATGTTCTTGGTTTATTATTTATGATAGTTACATTCATTCTTTTTTCTTCAATCGCATTGCTTTCAGGGTCTATTGCCAAGCAAATTAAAAAGCATTCCGGCATTGCCTTATTCCTGAAGTGGTTACAAATAGTTGTCTTTTCCGGCATAGGTATTTACCTGTTATTTTCGGATAAATAATACTAATTTTGGTAAATACTAGATTCGCCATATGCCCGAAAAAGTTAAGATAATTGAATGTCCCAGAGATGCCATGCAAGGCATTAAAAGATTTATTCCAACTCAGAAGAAAATTGCATACATTCAATCTTTGCTGGGTTGTGGTTTTGATACAATAGATTTTGGGAGTTTTGTTTCACCCAGGGCCATACCACAGATGGCAGACACGGCTGAAGTACTTTCAAAGTTAGATCTATCAAAATCAAAGAGCAAGTTATTGGCCATTGTAGCCAACGTACGAGGGGCAAATGAGGCCAGCGTTCACCCTGAGATTGATTATTTGGGATATCCTTTCTCTATCTCCGAAAACTTTCAAATGCGTAACACGCATAAAACAATCTCACAATCCACAGATGTTCTGGATGAGATTCTTGAAATTGCAAATGCAACTAACAAAGAGGTAGTTACTTATATATCTATGGGATTCGGCAATCCATATGGTGATCCATGGAGTGTAGAAGTTGTGGGAGAATGGGCAGAAAAATTGGCTAATATGGGAGCCCGGATATTGTCCTTGTCTGATACAGTTGGGACCTCCACCCCTGAAGATATTAACTATTTATTTTCACATTTAATTCCCAAATATCCGAATGTTGAGTTTGGAGCGCATTTGCATACAACACCAAACAGATGGCATGAAAAAGTTGATGCGGCATATAATGCGGGCTGTCGCAGATTTGATGGTGCGATAAGAGGGTTTGGGGGCTGTCCAATGGCCAAAGATGAATTAACCGGAAATATGCCAACTGAAAAAATGTTGTCTTATTTCACTGAAAAAAAGGTAGATACGGGAGTTCAGTGGATGGTCTTTGAAGCTGCACATAATAAGGCAACAGAACTCTTCACGGCCTATAATTAAGATAATTTGAACTTAATTTAATTAGTGTTTCCCCGGAAATGTTAAAATTTAAAAATTACTTAGAATTATTATAAATAAAGTGTTGAGGTTAAAACTTTGATATTATATTTGCTCTTTATTTATAAACAGTCTAAATAAAAATAACTTACCAAAATGAAAAAAACCACCCTTGTCTTTTTATTATTTTATTGCGGAATAATGCTAGCACAGACTAAAACGGATTCCATTACTCTCGATCCGCAAAAGCAGATAAATGCCGCACAGCGTTTACTATCAGGAAATTATGCATCGGCAGTGACCGTAGGGGCATACGGTGAAGTTTTATATAATCAACCCGAAGGATCCAATGGGGAATTAGATGTACAACGATTGGTGTTACTCTTTGGTTATAATTTTAATGACAAAGTGCAATTTGTTACAGAAATAGAAGTGGAACATGTTGAAGAAGTCTTTGTAGAACAAGCTTTTATAAATTATAATGTGGCAAACAATGTAAATCTAAGGGGTGGTTTAATGCTGGTACCCATGGGAATAATCAATGAATTTCATGAACCTACTACTTTTAACGGAACAGAACGTCCCGGTGTGGATAATGTAATTGTACCTACAACATGGAGGGAAATTGGAATTGGGGTAAACGGAAGATTTAACTCGATCTCACTTGGATATCAGGCTTATATATTTAATGGCTTCAAGTCCGCAGAATCAGATGGAGAAGGAGGTGTTAATGGCCTTTTGAACGGATCTAACGCACTTAGGGGTGGGAGGCAAAAAGGTATTAAATCCATAGTTAGTAGCCCTACCTTGTCAATTAAATTTGACTATTATGGTATTCGGGGCTTGCGTTTAGGTCTGGCTAGCTATCTCGGAAAGACCCAGGCCGACGATGACGTGAAACAGTTGGAAGGTGCAATTATCGGTACTTCCATGCTTGGACTTGATGCCAGGTATGCCTATAAACGATTTATGGCCAGAGGTGAGTTTATTCAGGGATGGCTGTCCGATACCGAAGCTTATAACACACTTACCGGACAGGATTTGGGAAGTGCTTTGCAAGGCTGGTATGTGGAAGGTGCGTTTAATCTTTTACCACAAGGAAAGAAGCAAAAACTCTTTGCCTTTGCCCGTTATGAGTCCTATGACACTCATGCCCAGACAGATGGAACATTGGAAAGAAATGATGCTTATAACAGATCGGATATTACAACGGGTTTAACCTATCATATAGTACCGGGAGTAGTAGTAAAAGGAGACTATCAATTTAGATCTAATGCCCTTGAAGGAAGTGATGTTCCGAATCAATTAAATTTTGGGATCGGAGTATGGTTCTGATAAATCCAGCAATGAAAATAATTTAGTATTTACTTCGGAATAGCTTATTAAGATTAAATCTAAATTAATACATTTGCCTTATGTGGTTTCACAAGCGATTTTGTTTTTCTTTTATTCTGGTGTCCTTCCTATTATTCGGATTTGGTCTTCCAAAAGATATTCGGAAGAGGATAAATAAGGAGATCGAAAAGACATTTGAATCTTCGACCATAGAAATGCTCCCGGTCATTGTTCCGGAAGAAATCAATAGTAAACTTCCAACAAAAATTACCGGAACTAATTTTTTTACGCTATCTGAAGGTTCTGAACTTTTGGGTTATGCATTTGTAGGTTATGCACCAAGCAAAACAGCCAAGTTTGATTATCTCGTAATATTCGATCAGGACTTAAAGGTTATTAATACCAAAGTGCTGGTGTACAGAGAAGATTATGGAGGTGAAATCGGAAGCAAACGTTGGTTGAAGCAATTTTTGGGAAAAACAGGGAATGATAGAGTAAGCTATGAAAACAATATCGATGCTATTGCAGGAGCCACTATCTCTGTACGATCCATGACTTTGTCAATGGATAAACTTTTTCAGACAATTGGACAACTTCAGGAAAAAAAGTTTTTATAATGAACTACAATGGTCTTTTACAACGATTACCTGTGGAGATCAAATGGTTTGTAGGTTCATTTGTTTTGGTATTATCCGTTGGGTTTTATACGGGACTTTTATTTGTTAATCAAACCAGTACAGCAGCACCAAGTGGTATTGTGGAAAATTATTTAGGCAATGAAGCTGACGAAGAAGCCCAAGTTATGAAATTTAAGAAAAGTGAGTATGAAATGCTTACAATCATCCATACGCATATCTTATCCATGTCCTTTATTTTTTTCTTATTGGGAATTCTGGTTTGGCTCACCCGGCTACCTAAAAAGCTTAAGCTGTTTCTCACAATAGAACCTTTCCTTTCAGTCATCCTCACATTTGGAGGCATTTATGTCTTATGGTCGGGACTTGAATGGATGAAATATGTAGTGGTTTTTTCCGGTATATTGATGACCATCACCTTTATGATCTCTACGTTCCTGGTCCTTTATCAACTGGTACTTCCGATTAATTCAAAACGGTAAAAAAACCGTAACCCTCGAGTTGTTTTAAATGTAGTATATTTGCACGCAATTAATCCTTAATTGCCATGAAAGCTCACCTTAATAAAATTCTTGGAGAAGGCCTCACATACGATGATGTCCTTTTAGTTCCTGCTTATTCCGAAATACTCCCCAGAGAAGTAAGTATTCAGACAAAGTTTACCAGGAACATCTCTATAAATGTTCCTATAGTTTCAGCTGCTATGGATACGGTTACTGAATCAAAAATGGCTATTGCCATGGCTCGTGAAGGAGGTATTGGTGTATTACATAAGAATATGTCCATTGAGCAACAGGCAGTTAAAGTTCGAAAAGTAAAAAGAGCTGAAAGCGGGATGATTTTGGATCCGGTGACATTACATCTTGATGCTTTAGTTGGTGACGCTAAATCAAATATGCGGGAACATAGTATAGGGGGTATTCCTGTTGTTGATGAAGATCAAAAACTTATCGGAATTGTAACCAACAGAGACCTTAGATTTGAAAAGGACAATAGCCGTCCTATTGCCGAAGTAATGACAAAATCCAATCTTATTACTGTCGCAGAAGGAACTTCCCTGGAGCAGGCAGAGGGGATACTTCAGATCAATAAAATTGAAAAACTTCCGGTTGTCGATAGTTCGAATAAACTTGTAGGACTTATCACCTTCCGGGATATTACGAAGCTAACGCAAAAGCCAATATCAAATAAAGATAAATATGGAAGGTTAAGAGTAGCAGCGGCTATAGGCGTAACTCCAGATGCCTTGGAAAGGACAGAAGCACTGGTGGCAGCCGGAGTTGATGCTGTAGTTATAGATACTGCCCATGGACATACAAAGGGCGTAGTTAAGATACTTAAAGACGTTAAGAAACAATTCCCGGAGCTCGATGTTATAGTTGGTAATATTGCCACAGCGGATGCCGCAAAATATTTAGTAGAGGCCGGGGCAGATGCCGTCAAAGTTGGGATAGGACCTGGTTCAATTTGCACAACAAGAGTAGTGGCAGGTGTTGGGTTCCCACAATTTTCAGCAGTGTTGGAAGTTGCAGCAGCTATTAAGGGTAGCGGCGTTCCGGTTATTGCCGATGGTGGAATACGTTATACCGGAGATATCCCAAAAGCGATCGCAGCCGGAGCAGATTGTGTTATGCTTGGGTCTTTATTGGCGGGGACCAAAGAATCTCCGGGAGAAACAATTATCTACGAAGGCCGAAAATTTAAGTCCTATAGAGGAATGGGGTCTGTTGAGGCCATGAAAGAGGGGAGTAAGGACCGGTATTTCCAGGACGTGGAAGATGATATTAATAAATTGGTACCTGAAGGCATTGTTGGTCGCGTTCCTTATAAGGGAGAGCTATATGAAAGTATACATCAATTTGTTGGCGGTCTCAGGGCCGGGATGGGTTATTGCGGTTCCAAAGATATTGACACTTTAAAAGAAACAGGAAGTTTTGTAAAGATTACGGCGAGCGGTATTAATGAGGGCCATCCTCATGATGTGACAATTACAAAGGAATCTCCCAACTACAGCAGATAATTTATTTCACATTACCACTATAGGTTTTCCAGTCTTTTTCCTTATAAATATTATCTCCAAAATATCGGGCAATATTTAAAAATGGATCTGGTTTTTGATATCCAGGTACAGGAGAGAGCATATTGAATTGCTCATCCATGAATACCACAGTCGGGTAGCTTAACCTCCCTTGCATTAGAGCCGCAGCAAACTCATGGTAACCTCTTTTACCAGATGGAACATACTTATAGGTCTTGCCCTTAAAATCAATGGGTCCTTTCCCTTCTCCATCCAGCTTAACCATATAAAAGTTATTGGACATGTATTCTGCCACTTCTGCATTTTGAAAAGTATCCTTATCCATTTTTTTACACCAGCCACACCAATCGGTATAGACGTCCACAAATATTTTCTTTGGATTCTTGTCTGTTGCTGCCAGTGATGCAGCTTCATTCCAGCTAAGCCAATTAACCTGCTGAGCACTTGCGGTATATGTTAATAAACCAATAATGACTACCAGAAAGGGCTTAGAAATTGCCAGGGACTTAAATTTCATAAGATTTGATTTGAGTTATTAGTCCAAATACTGTACCAAAACTAACGAAAATTTAACGGCTTTATTTCACTGTGGCTTTTTGATTCTTTGCTGCAAACAAATCTTTAACATCAATTTGATTTCTAATCAGATCATCAAAAGATTCTCTTTCCCGTATAAGTACAGATTTACCCTGATACCAAAGGACTTCAGCCGGTCTGTATCTGGAATTGTAATTACTGGCCATACTAAAGCAATAAGCTCCTGCATTTTTAAAACAAAGGACATCACCTTCAGCAATTTCATTGATTCTCCTGTTATTGGCAAAGGTATCGGTTTCGCAGATATAGCCAACTACTGAATAATAGCGTTCTTTTCCTTCCGGATTGGAGATATTGATAATTTCATGATTGGCACCATAGAGCATAGGGCGAATTAGATGATTAAAGCCAGAATCTACACTGGCAAAAACAGTAGAAGTAGTCTGTTTTACCACATTTACTTTTGCAAGAAAGTATCCGGCTTCACTTACAAGAAACTTTCCTGGTTCAAAAGCCAAAGTCAGTTCTTTTCCATACTCTTTACAAAAGTCATTAAACCGACTACTTAATTTTTCACCCAATTCCTCAATATTGGTCTCTATATCTCCATCTTTATATGGTACTTTAAATCCGCTTCCAAAATCTATAAAGTCCAGCTCTTTAAAATTTTTAGCAGTTTCAAAAAGAATTTCTGAGGCATATAAAAACACCCCAATATCCAAAATATCACTCCCGGTATGCATATGTATGCCATTGATTGTCATTTTAGTTAGTTCAACAATTCTCAATAAATGAGGAATTTGATGGATGCTAATACCAAATTTTGAATCAATGTGGCCCACTGATATATTAGAATTACCACCGGCCATTACATGAGGGTTTATTCTAATACATACAGGAATATCAGGGTGTTTGCTACCAAATTGCTCCAGGATAGAAAGATTATCAATATTTATTCGTACTCCTAAAGTTGCGGCTTCTTCTATTTCCTCTAAAGATACTCCATTGGGGGTATAAATGATTTCTTCGGGCTTAAAACCAGCCAGAAGTCCTAGTTTTACCTCTTGTATTGATACAGTGTCCAAACCACTCCCAAGGTCATTCATTAACCTCAATATTGTTAGGTTGGAAAGTGCTTTTGCCGCGTAATTTAATTTTAATTTTTTAACCGTTTTAAAGGCATTGGTTAGCCTGTTGAACTGAGATTTTATCTTTTCAGCATCGTAAACATATACAGGATTTCCGTACTCTTTTGTAATGTTTAATAAATCGGTATACTTCATCTTAACCTTGTTTTGAACAAAACTAAAATACTTGGGGCTAGTGCACAAAATAAAACGCAGAATAATTATAAATAAAACAAATAGTTACAAATATAACAATCTTAATTAATGCATCATTTGCGACTATGTAGTTCACTTTGTATTTTTAGAAAAATATTTTAATATGAAACTACCCTTTTTCCCTTTGCAATCTGTTTTCTTTCCTGGTGAAAAGGTGCCTTTACACATTTTTGAGGAAAGGTATAAACAACTTATCAATGATTGCCGTAAAGAGGCTATTACATTTGGTATACCAGTGTATATTGATGATAATATTGCTTTTGGAACTGAGGTTCAGTTGATGGAAGTCGTTAACACCTATGAAAGTGGGGCAATGGATGTTGTATGTGTAGCGAGACAGATATTCAGGGTGATTTCCTTTGATAATTCAATGAATAAAAGGCTATATGCCGGTGGCGAGGTACAATTCATAGATAATATTAAGGACAGTGAATTAACTGCGAAACAAGAAGTATTTCAAAAACTTAAGGAACTATACCAACTAATGGAAGTTCCTTTTGCGCCCATTGAAATAGAAATGTTTAATAGCTATACCCTTGCACACAAAATGGGTCTTTCTTTTGAACAGGAATACCAGCTCTTACAGTTGGCAAGTGAAAGGGAACGTTTGCAATTTATAATGAATCATTTATTGACAACCATTCAGGTCCTAAATGAAGTTAATCGTACTAAAGTACTCATAGAATTGAATGGTCATTTCAGAAATTTTGATCCCTTAGATTTTAAAGCTTTTAAAATTTAGATATAAAAACGGATTGGATGACAATTAATATTCCTTGCCAAAGAATACTAATCCATAGTTTGTGGATTCTTAAAAAGATTAAGTCCTATTTATCGTTTTATTAGGGTAAATGCTGCCCGTTTCCTATTTTTGCCTCTTAACAATCACAAATTGTAATATGAATCTTCATGAATACCAGGGAAAAGAAATTTTGGCAAGTTTTGGAGTACGAATTCAACGCGGTCTCGTCGCCCACAGTCCGCAGGAAGCCGTAGATGTAGCAAAACAACTTACACGAGAAACCGGCACTAAATGGTTTGTGATTAAGGCACAGGTACATGCAGGTGGAAGGGGAAAAGGAGGAGGCGTAAAGCTGGCAAAAAATTTAAAAGAAGTAGAGGAGGTTTCAGGTAATATTATAGGAATGAACTTAGTTACCCCTCAAACTTCAGCAGAGGGTAAAAAAGTGCATCAGGTACTGATTGCGGAAGATGTCTATTATCCGGGTGAAAGTGAAACAAGTGAGTTTTATATGTCCGTTTTACTGAATAGGTCTAGTGGAAGAAATATGATAATGTACTCAACGGAAGGGGGCATGGATATTGAAGATGTAGCTGATAAAACACCGCACCTTATTTTTACGGAGGAAATTGATCCGGCTGTTGGATTATTGGCATTCCAGGCCAGAAAAATTGCTTTTAATCTGGGTTTATCCGGAATTGCTTTTAAAGAAATGACCAAATTTGTTACAGCACTTTATAAGGCATATGACCAAAGTGATTCTAATATGTTTGAAATAAATCCGGTTCTTAAGACATCGGATAATTTGATAATGGCTGTTGATGCCAAGGTATCTATAGATGATAATTCCCTATACAGGAGAAAGCAATATGCCGAAATGCGGGATTTGCGTGAAGAAAGCCCCATTGAAGTGGAAGCGCGTGCTGTAGGATTGAATTATGTGGATCTTGATGGAAACGTAGGATGTATGGTCAATGGAGCAGGATTAGCAATGGCAACTATGGACTTGATAAAAATGGCAGGCGGGGAACCGGCTAACTTTCTTGATGTGGGCGGTACTGCTGATGCCAAAAGGGTGGAAGAAGCATTTCGTATTATATTAAAAGATACTGCGGTGAAGGCTATCCTTATAAATATTTTTGGAGGCATCGTAAGATGCGACAGAGTAGCACAAGGGGTTGTAGATGCGTATAAAAATATGGGAGATGCTATTAAAATTCCGATTATTGTTCGATTACAAGGTACTAATGCCGAATTGGCCAAGGAGATAATTGATAATTCCGGACTTGCCGTACAGTCAGCTGTTCAATTCCAGGAAGCTGCGGATAAAGTAAAAGAAGTTTTAGCCGAAATTTAGGATTACTAAGATTTTATAAAAAAGGGCTATGTTTTGAACATAGCCTTTTTTTTTATTTCTATAAGTAACAATGTGTTATCTATATTAAATAACCATTAACTTTTTTTAAGGGCTTTACATCATATAAATAATTCCTGGTATTGAATGAATTAGTAGTTGAACTATTGTTTAAAGTTTTGTTAAAACTAAAAACAGCTGTAACATTCTTAAATTTTGGTCGTCTATTATAACAAATCATCAATTAATTTATTCATCAATCATTAAACAAACAACATCATGAGAAAATTCAGTTTTGTTTTAGTAGCGGCAGTTCTACTAACTTCAGGAAATCTTTTTGCAACCGAACCAACGCCAACAAATCCAAACACTAATATTGCTACTCAAATAGGAGAGCTGTTAGAAAGAAACAATTTTATTATTAACGATAATGATTTGACAGCCAATGTGTTGTTTACTTTAAATGCAGACCATGAAATAGTAGTCATATCCGTTGATACAGAAGATGACGTCTTGGAAATGTTTGTAAAAAACAGGTTGAATTACAAAAAAGTACAAGTATCAAGTGTTAAAGAAGGAAAAATGTATACGGTTCCGGTTCGTATTACGGAATAACAAATTTTTGATGCAAGAGAAAATCCTGAATTTATTCAGGATTTTTTTTTGTTTTTGTATTTGACATAACTAAGATCCGGCTTTTTTTTCGGTTTTTCATATTTCCTAGGTGCAGTGCTTTCCGTTTTTTTTGTTTGTTTTAAAACCTCTATTGGGATTTTTGGATTTTCTTTTGTCCCTCTTAAATGAATAACTAAACCGTTAAGGAAATTGCGCAATACCTGATCTCCACATTCACGATATTTAGGATGTCCTTCCTTCCGGCAAAAGGCACCGATTTCGCTTTTTGAAATTCTGAAATCAACTAATTCAAGAATTTCTACAATTTGATCATCACGAAGCATTAATGCCACACGAAGTTTTTTTAATATATCATTATTGGTCATAACAGGCATTTTATGCAAGTTATTACAAATAACGAATCCTTTGCCGTTTTTGAGTCTTTTGGACCGTTTTTTATACGAAATTGGGCATTTTGGTGTTATAGATATGACTAAATTAAAGGAGGGATTAACAAATAAGGTAATGAGTACCTATAAAGAAAAACTTAGCATATTATCCGAAATGATTGCTTTTGCAAAGGCCGATCATGCTTTAAAAGATGCTGAATATAATTTTCTGTTTGGTGTGGCTGTTAGTTTGGGTATCGATAAGGATATATTTGATTCACTTCTCGACAAACAGGAAAAAATAACTGTACCTAAAACTCAAGCAGATCGTATTCTGCAGTTCCATAGATTGGTGCTACTAATGAATGTTGACCAGGAACAACATCAAATTGAAATTGGTAAACTACACAATATTGGCCTTGGCATGGGTTTACCACCATCTGCCATCGAACAGGTTTTAACCGTTATGCATGATTATCCGGATAAAATAATTCCCCCTGATGTGCTAATCAATATTTTTAAAGCACATTACAACTAAATATAAGCATCAATATTCTATTAAATTCATTCTTCCAGGTATTTAACCCGTGGCTTTCAATAAACCTTTTAGCAACTAAAAGTTGTTGCTTTGAAGTTAGGTAAATGCGCCATAATGGCATTGAAACAACCCGTTAATAAGCCAAAAAGGCAGTTAATCAAGCTTGGTATATGATTTGACTATTATTAAACAAGTGAATAAGTTTAATAAAAAAGATAGTATCATGAGTATAGTTAAAAGAAATAATTTGGTTTTTCCTTCCTTAATGAATGAAATCCTTAAACCTGATTGGTTTGGGGGATTGGAAAATTATAGTAACACATTTCCTCCAGTTAACATTCAGGATAATGAAACAAGTTTCGAATTGGAGTTATCTGTTCCCGGAAGAAAAAAAGAAGATTTTAATATCGAAATTGATGAACAGGTTTTGACAATTACCGGTGAAGCGGAAAAAGAAGAAGAAGTTAAAGAAGCGAGTTACACTCGCAGAGAATTTTCTTATTCTTCATTTAAAAGATCGTTTACGCTTCCGGAAACCGTTAAAGAGGAGGGAATTAAAGCCTCTTACGAAAATGGTATTTTAAGGTTTAGTCTACCTAAGAAAGAAGAGTCACTTCCTAAGCCCAAAAGATTAATTGAGATTGAGAAATAAGTATTAAAAACACTATGTGGTACCCTCTTTAGGGTATTCATAATAGTTGGTTTGTTTAGTTGGTTAGGAAGAGCGTCTTGATTTATCAGGGCGCTCTTTTTTTAGCTCTGGTGTTGCAGCATCTTTATTTCATCTCTGAGTATTGCAGCATGCATAAAATCTAAATCTTTTGCTGCTTTTTCCATTGCTTTTCTCTTCTCTCTGATCAGCTTTTCCCTTTGATCTTTCGTAATATACTGCAAGTCGGGTTCTGCAGCTCTAATTTCTTCTTTTATAAAATGGTAGGTAGAAACAGAATTCTTGGCAAGTGCATTGTCCAAACTTTTGTTAAGTGCCTTAGGGATGATATTATTTGAAATATTATATGCTGTTTGTTTTTCCCGTCGGTAATTCGTCTCATCTATCGTTTTTTGCATGCTTGCTGTAATTCTGTCGGCATACATAATTGCTTTGCCGTTTAAATGACGTGCAGCTCTTCCCACAGTTTGTGTTAATGAGCGGTTACTTCTCAGAAACCCTTCTTTGTCTGCATCCAATATTGCCACAAGCGATACCTCAGGCAAGTCCAAACCTTCTCTCAATAAATTAACTCCAATTAAGACATCAAAGACCCCTTTTCGTAAATCCTGCATTATTTCAACCCTCTCCAAAGTGTCCACATCACTATGTATATATCGACATCTCACATTGATCCTTGCAAGATATTTAGCGAGCTCCTCGGCCATTCTTTTGGTAAGTGTGGTTACAAGGGTGCGTTCGTCTAGTTCTACCCGTTGTTGTATTTCTTCTACCAGATCATCAATTTGATTTAAACTTGGACGGATATCTATTTCCGGATCTAAAAGGCCTGTAGGACGAATTACCTGTTCAACAAAAACACCCTGACTGTTCTGCAATTCATAATCTGCGGGGGTAGCACTGGCATAGATTACCTGATTCTGAAGCGCTTCAAATTCTTCAAATTTCAAAGGTCGGTTGTCCATGGCTGCCGGTAAGCGAAATCCATACTCCACAAGATTTTCTTTTCGGGACCTGTCACCACCATACATTGCGTGCACCTGAGGTATTGTAACATGACTTTCGTCTACAACCATTAAGAAGTCATCCGGGAAATAGTCCAGTAGGCAGAATGGTCTGGTGCCAGGTTCACGACCATCAAGATACCTTGAATAATTTTCGATACCCGAGCAATATCCTAATTCTCGGATCATTTCCAAATCAAAATTTGTACGCTCTTCTAGTCGTTTGGCTTCAAGAGGTTTAGGAATACTTTTAAAGTATTCCACTTGACTTACAAGATCTTCCTGTATTTGATGAATGGCGCCCTGAAGGATATCGGGTGAGGTCACAAACATATTAGCAGGATATATATTTAAGTTTTCATAACGCTCCAATGCCTTATTCTTATAAGGATCAAAAGCTTCAATTTCTTCTATCTCATCCCCAAAGAAATGGATTCTGTAGGCGTGATCAGCATAACTTGGAAATACATCTACCACATCCCCTTTTACTCTAAAATTCCCATTTCGGAAATCCGCTGTCGTTCTTGAATAAAGACTCTGTACAAGTTGATGAAGAAATTTGGTTCTGGAAATAACCTGATCTTTCTGTATGGAGATTACATTTTTTTGAAACTCCACAGGGTTTCCGATACCGTATAAACAGGAAACTGAAGCCACCACAATAACGTCTCTTCTTCCGGATAATAGAGACGAAGTAGTGCTTAGTCGCAGTTTCTCTATATCCTCATTTATGGAAAGATCTTTTTCAATATATAATCCTGAGGTAGGAATATAAGCTTCAGGCTGATAGTAATCATAATAGGAGACAAAATATTCAACGGCATTTTCCGGAAAAAACTGTTTGAATTCAGAATATAGTTGGGCCGCTAATGTTTTGTTGTGAGCCAAAACTAGTGTTGGCCGTTGAACTTCTTCAATTACATTGGCCACAGTAAACGTTTTACCAGATCCGGTTACTCCTAATAATGTTTGATATCGTTCACCAGTTTCTATACCTTCTGTCAGCTGTTTAATTGCTTCAGGTTGGTCTCCTGTTGGTTCAAATTCCGATACTACCTTAAATTTCATTTAGCAAAGTTACAAAAGGGGTAAATAATATTCCTGGAAGGGTATTTGTTATGTATGTTTTACCTTTTTAAGGCAAAAAATCCCCTGATTTCGTTATTTAAGTTATCCCTTGCATTAAACCAATAACTGGAGGCCGGTAGTGGTTGTCCATTAAATGTGCCATCCCATCCCTTCGAAGTGGGCATAATCTGGGTTAATAAAGTTCCATATCTATCAAAAATGTAGATTACACCTATGTTCATTTCTCCGGTCAAAGAGGTTGGAATAAACTGCCAGAAGTCATTAATCCCATCACCATTGGGCGTAAAGAATTTAGGAAACCCTTCCAGCGTCAAATCCTGTTCTAATAGTTCTTGCGCAATTCCGCACCCATTTTTATCTCTAACGTATACTGTGTATGAACCAGCCGGACTAGTATTAAAAACATTACTGTCCTGATAAGGTCCGTTTGTATCATTCAATGCATATTCGTAGTCACCAATACCACTGGCATCTACCGTAATTCTTATGTCCTCTTCTTGTTCGGTTATATTCACAGAATTAATCGTTGCTATTTCCGAAGATACCACATTAAAAATTTTGGATGTGGGACATTCAACAGTACCACTTGCTTGTAAAACAGTATTATAGGCTTCATAACGGTACTCACCTGTCTCCACAAGGGCTACATCAGACGTATCTGAGATCAGTGTTTCATTCCCAAATTCATCTATCTGAAACCACCTGAATCCCTCCGCTGCATCTGTTGAGGATACTAAAAAAGGAAGTTCATCCTGACAAAAAGAAATAGTGTCAGGAAAAGATATTTCGGGATTTATGATGATAAGTTCCCCTGTAACTGAATCAAAATAGGGCCCGCACCCAATTATGGTTGAGAAAGATTCTGTGATACAACCAATAGCTTCCCCTGCAGCGTTAAATGGTATTATTGTTATGAAAAATGTGCGATTAGGCTCAAAGTTTATCACAAAAGTAGAATTCGTTGAGAAAACAACATTGTCCAGTACTTCTGTTGTAAAGGGTGAATTTCCTATAGTCACTTTATATCCGGCAGCTCCTGCCACTGCTGTCCATTCTATCAAAGGGGTAAGTGGCACATTTATTTCCCCATTAAAGGGGCTAATAAGTGTTGCACAGCCAGGGAGGACAGCCACGGCGCCCGTAGTAAAACTTTGTTCCAGGCAGGGAGACAAATCTCCATTCTCATTGTATGGCGTTATTTGAACAAATATCTGCGTACTTGTTGGCAAGTCCAGAATTGGATTATATAACAGGACATTACCTACGTCCAGATCGTTTACAATATTACCCGTACCAGGGACCGTACTCATAGAAATTCGATAGCCGGTAGCTGTGGGCGAATAATTCCATGAAATATTTGATCCTATGTTTACATTTATTGCACCATCAGTAGGGCTCGTCATTGTGCTACATGGAGGTGGGCTTGTCACATCCTCAGTCCAAAAATTTGAACTTGGGCACATGACATCGGGAATCGCCGGGTCAAAAAAGAAAAGGGTTATGGTGACATATATCTGAGTATTCTCGGGGAAACCTAATGGAGGAGTGTAAGAAAGGGCAGCTCCTACATTGGTCTGATTTACAATATCCACTCCACCAGGAATAGTTCCTATAGATATAATATAACCAGGGACGCCCACTACAGCATTCCAGGTAATAGTGGAATTGACAGGCACATCTGTTGTTCCGTTAGCTGGAAATGTTAACACAGGAGAATTACATTCCTGTGCCGATAAAAAAAATGACCAGCATAGAAATATAAAAAAGACTGTATTATTCTTACCTATTCCCAATTTGTACTTGCTATATCCTATATCAATAAAATTTTATAATTACTTTTTCTTTACCTTTTTAGGGTAAAGTGACCCTTAATTTCTCTGCCGTCTTCCAGTTTTAGCTTAAACCAATAATCAGAGGCGGGTAGTATGTTAGATCTTGATGTGCCATTCCATCCTTTTTGTTCGGGATTGATTTGTATAACCAATTTTCCATAACGATCAAAAATAGCGATCAATGCATCAGGTTGAAACTGTTCATTTATTCCTGTAACTTGCCAGTAATCATTGACTCCATCCCCGTTAGGAGTAAAAAATTTGGGATAACCCATAACAGACAGGTCTTGTAACACTTCTCCACAACCATTAGTGTCCCTCACTGTCAGTGTTAAAAAACCCGGTTCAACATTGTTAAAAACATTCTCTGGTTGATAGTTAATCCCGTCAAGTGAATATTCATAAATACCTTCTCCTGACACCTCAATCTCCACGGAATTATTATTTGAAAAATCAGTAATATTGATATTCTGAATTATTGGCTTACCCGAGGGAATTACCGTGAATTTTTTGCTATTTTCACAGAGTATTTCCGCACCTCCAATATCATAAATAAAAGTTGTTTCAAGTATATAATCCCCTGCTTCTGTTATATTAACCTCTGGCTTTTCAGATATAAGTTCTTCCCTGTCATTTATTTGCAGGAACCATCTGTAAGAATCAAAACCCTCAGGGCCATTAATATAAAGCTGGGTGCCTTCACATTTTGTATAATTCTCTTCCAGGAATAGTTTGGGAGATTCAGTAACCACAAATTCTATAGCATCGACCCCCAAACACTGTCCGGAACTTTCCCGCAGGCCATAGACGGTGGACGTTTCGGAAATGTAAAGATTGTCTATTTCATTTTGTTCTAAAGCCAAATCCTCTCTTGTTTGAAAAAACCGAATTTCTTCATTTGTATAATTAGCGGCAATAGCTTCCAGGTCAAAGCTGCCTAAGAGAATCT
>Ga0265303_10000715_pt1 | contig 19386 bp, 19 predicted proteins | sample Helome_2_FD_192494 | JGI IMG/M metagenome (GOLD analysis project Ga0265303, IMG submission 192494) | Marine sediment microbial communities from subtidal zone of North Sea - Hel_20160317 (Illumina Assembly) | ecosystem: Environmental > Aquatic > Marine > Subtidal zone > Sediment ... | reverse complement strand
CAGGCACTGCCGACGCGCACCGAATACACCTGCCCCATGCACCCCGAAATCGTGCAGGACACACCGGGTGACTGCCCGAAGTGCGGCATGGCCCTGGAGCCGCGCACCGTTGCCGTCGAGGAAAAAAATCAGGAACTGATCGACATGACCCGGCGCTTCCGGGTCAGTACAGTCCTGGCCCTGCCGGTATTTGTGCTGGCCATGGTGGCTGACCTGATGCCGGGCTGGTTGCCTGCCGTTCTATCCATGCGCACGGTCCAGTGGATTCAGTGTGCCCTCGCCACCCCGGTGGTGCTCTGGGGTGGCTGGCCGTTCTTCGTGCGCGCCTGGCGCTCGCTGTTTACCCTGAATTTCAACATGTTCACCCTGATCGGGCTGGGCGTGGCGGTCGCCTGGGGCTACAGCGTTATTGCGCTGCTGCTACCCGATGCGTTTCCGCCCGCCATGCGGCATGCAGACGGAACCGTCGCCGTCTATTTCGAGGCAGCCGCCGTGATCGTCGCCCTGGTGCTGCTTGGACAGGTCCTGGAGCTGCGCGCGCGCAGCCGGACCGGTGCCGCTATCCGCCTGCTGCTGGGACTGACGCCCGACACTGCCCGTATTGTGCGAGATGACGGCAGCGAGCAGGACATCCCGCTGGAGCAGGTGCAGGCGGGCGATGTCCTGCGTGTACGGCCAGGGGAGAAGGTGCCGGTGGATGGCGTTGTGACAATGGGTCACAGCAATGTGGATGAATCCATGGTGACCGGCGAACCCGTGCCGGTGGAAAAGTCTGCCGGTGAAATGCTGATCGGCGCGACGGTGAACGGCAACGGCAGTCTGCTGATGCGTGCCGAACGGGTCGGCAACGATACCCTGCTGGCGCAGATTGTCCGCATGGTCGGCGAGGCGCAGCGTTCGCGCGCGCCGATTCAGCGACTGGCTGACAGGGTAGCCGCCTGGTTTGTCCCGGCCGTGGTGCTGATCGCCGCACTTGCCTTCAGCGCCTGGTACCAGTGGGGACCGGAGCCGCGGCTGGCGTACGCCATCATCAATGCCGTCGCCGTACTCATCATCGCCTGCCCCTGCGCACTGGGCCTGGCCACGCCCATGTCGATCATGGTAGGCACCGGCAAGGGCGCAAGCATGGGTGTGCTGATCAGGAATGCACAGGCCCTGGAAACGCTGGAGAAGGTCGACACCCTCGTGGTGGACAAGACCGGCACGCTGACCGAGGGCAGACCGGTACTGATGTCTGTCAGCGCGTGCGGCAGCTACAGCGAGGATCAGCTCCTCCAACTGGCGGCCGGTCTGGAACAGGCCAGCGAACACCCGCTGGCCGATGCCATCGTGCGCGGCGCTGCCAGCCGGGGGATCAAACCAGTACAGGCAGGAACATTTACCTCCATACCCGGCAAGGGTGTGACCGGGTCCGTTGATGGCCTGTGGGTTGTCCTGGGAAACAGCCAGCTGCTCGAATACCTGCAGATCAACATGCTCGACCTGCCACGACGGGCCCAGCACGGCAGGAGCGCGGGACACACCGTCCTGTACATGGCCGTCAACGGCCAGGCGGCCGGCCTGCTCAGTATTGCAGACCCCCTCAAGGACTCAACGCAGGACGCCATCCGTGAGCTGCACGCCGCCGGTATCCGCATTATCATGCTGACGGGTGACAATCACACCACGGCCGGGATGGTTGCCAGGACGCTGGGTATCGACCGCGTAGTGGCCGATGTACTCCCACAGCAGAAGGCGGATGTTGTGAAACAACTTCAGTCGGAGGGACATACCGTTGCCATGGCCGGCGACGGCATCAATGATGCGCCGGCACTGGCACAGTCACATGTCGGCATTGCCATGGGGACCGGGACCGATGTTGCCATGGAAAGTGCCGGCGTTACCCTGGTGAAGGGAGACCTGCGCAGCATTGTCCATGCGCGCCGTTTAAGCCGCGCCGTGATGCGCAATATCCGTCAGAACCTGTTTTTCGCCTTTATCTACAATTCGCTGGGTGTGCCAATAGCCGCCGGCGTGCTGTACCCGTTCACCGGCCTGCTGTTGTCGCCGATGCTGGCCGCCGCCGCCATGAGTTTCAGCTCGGTCTCGGTCATCAGCAACGCCTTGCGTCTGCGCCGCATGGAATTGTAGGCGGCAGCAGCCTCCGGCTCTGTCTACCCGTTCAGCCAGTGCGCCGGGATTTCAGCTGGTCAGGACTGCTTATATGACTGTTTTATTACCACCAGGATACCCGCTACGGTAATAACGGCACCGGTGACGAGGATCCATGGCCTGATTTCGGTAAAGAAGGCCTCCCTGACCAGTGGATGATCGGCGCTCAGCGAGCCGATCAGCAGGCAGGTGATGCCGGTCAGCACGATTCCGTCGGCGGCCGACTTGCCGGCGATGACAATAAAGGCAAGCGTCTGCAGGAGCAGCGCACCAATAACAGCCATATTGGGATACGGCACCAGGAAGAAGCAGGCAACGGCCAGTGCGGATATCGAGTAGGCGTATCTACGCAAACCGGCTATCATTTGCGGCACCTCGTGGGCATAACCGTGGCTGTCGGCAGCAATAACTACCAGTCGCGCAGCCTGAATGACGGGCAGGCAGACAGGATATCGCAACCGATCGGGTTGCAACAGGGGACTGGCACCATTGGAGCAACTTCGCAGCTTTTTCGTAACGCTGACATCAAGTATTCGCGACCTGTTACCGATCCTGCTGGTCGTCGCCTTCTTCCAGCTGGTCGTCATCCAGCAGCCGTTCCCGGACCTGGCCCGCGTACTGACCGGTTGCCTGCTGGTCGTGTTCGGTCTCACTTTTTTCATACGCGGCCTCGATCAGGGCCTGTTCCCGATCGGCGAATCCCTTGCCTATGCCTTTGCGCGCAAGGGCAACCTGTTCTGGCTGCTGCTGTTTGCCTTCGCACTCGGCTTCGCCACCACCATTGCAGAGCCGGCACTGACGGCCGTGGCGGGCGAGGCCGCGCGAATCGCGGCAGATGGCGGCCATATTGCCGATGATGACGATGCCAGGGCCGGCTATGCGCTGGGCCTGCGCATCACGGTGGCCCTGTCGGTCGGCGTTGCCATCCTGACCGGCGTATACCGGATCGTGCGCGGCTGGCCGATCCAGTACCTGATCATTGCCGGCTATATCGGTGTCGTCATCATGACCGTGTTTGCGCCATCTGAAATCATCGGCATTGCCTATGACTCCGGCGCCGTTACCACGTCCACCATCACTGTACCGCTGGTTACCGCGCTGGGCGTGGGGCTGGCGGAAAGCATCAAGGGCCGTAACCCGATGACGGACGGCTTCGGCCTGATTGCCTTTGCCTCACTCACCCCGATGATCTTTGTCATGGCCTACGGAATGATTATCTGATGGAACTGGCCAGACACCTGCTCTCCACCGGCCTGTCGACGATTAGCGATGTGCTGCCGATTGCGGCGATCATTTTCGGTTTCCAGCTGCTGGTACTGCGCCAGCAGATACCGAACCTCAAGAGCGTCCTGTACGGATTCGTCTATGTGCTGGTCGGCCTGACCCTGTTCCTGGTCGGCCTCGAGGAGGCACTGTTCCCCGCCGGCAAGCTGATGGCGCAACAACTGACAGACCCGGTGTTCATCCGCGGCACCATGCATGTGATTGGCGAAACGCTGCACTGGTATGACTACGGATGGGTCTACCTGTTCGCCGCGGCCATCGGTTTTTCCACGACTATCGCCGAACCCGCACTAATCGCCGTCGCCATCAAGGCCAACCAGATTTCGGCGGGCGCCATCAGCGTGTGGGGACTGCGTATCGCCGTCGCCATCGGCGCAGCCGTCGGCATCGCACTCGGTACTTTCCGCATCGTGACGGGCATGCCGCTGCACTACTTTATTATCGGCGGCTATATCATCGTGGTCATACAGACAGCTTTCGCACCCCGCATGATCATCGCCCTGGCCTACGATTCGGGCGGCGTGACCACATCCACCGTGACTGTCCCGCTGGTCGCCGCGCTGGGACTTGGGCTTGCCAGCACGATACCGGGACGCAGCGCCCTGCTGGACGGTTTTGGCCTGATTGCCTTTGCCTGCCTGTTCCCGATCATGTCCGTCATCGCTTATGCACAGATCGGCGAGTGGTGGACGAAACGTCAACGACGCAAACAAAGGGAAGATGATCCCGATGCTGGGGATTAACCAATATTATGAGAGGTAAACAGTTATGCATTTCAAATTGATCATTGCCCTGGTCAGCGATGCAAAAACCACTCGCATTATGGATGCTGCGCGTGAGGCCGGTGCAACCGGCGCGACCGTGCTAAACCAGGCACGCGGTGAAGGCATCATGGCCTCGAAAACATTTCTTGGTCTGAACCTGGAGACGCAGCGCGATATGCTGATGTTCCTGGTCGAGGAGCATATGAGCCGTGACATCCTTGAGACCATCGAGCGAATCGGAAAATTTGAAAAAAATCCGGGTACGGGAATCGCCTTCCAGCTGGATGTCGAGGACGTGGTAGGTGTCAAGCGACAGATCACCAAATTAAGCGGAGCAGTGGAGGAAAAAATATGAGTGAACAACCTGTACGCGTCAAGGATGTTATGAATAACAGTTTTCAGCTGGTTGACGGTCTCATGACGGTTGAGCATGCGCTCCTGCTTATGAAGGAGCATGACTCGCGACTGCTGGTCATCGACAAGCGCAATGAAAATGATGAATACGGCATCGTGCTGTTATCGGATATTGCCCGCGATGTACTGGCTCCCAATCGCTCGCCGGAGCGCGTCAATGTCTACGAGGTCATGTCCAAGCCGGCGGTCGGTGTCGATCCGCAAATGGATATCCGTTACTGCGCGCGACTGTTTCAAAGGCTGGGTTTTTCCTACGCACCGGTCATCGATCATGGAAAGGTGCTGGGCATCGTGGGTTATACAGACCTGGTGCTTCAGGGACTAGCCAAGTAACTGCAATACCTGTCTGACCGTTTTGTTCAGCGCAGTCCGACCGAAATGCGCCTTGCCCATGACCATCAAACCGGTCATGGTCGTTGCAATGGTGGTAGCCGTTCCCGCCACGTCCAGGTCCGGCGACAGTTCACCGGCCTGTTTCGCCTTTTTCAGGCGTTGCTGCAATCCGGTTTTCAGGTCATGTATGGTCTGTGCCAGCGTGTCGGATGATTTTGCATCATGCTGACCACTCTCCAGCACCGACAGCACCACCAGGCAACCACCCGGGCGGTCCTCGTCGAAATGAATATCCAGCGCCGCGTACAGGAGACGCCTGATACCCTCGCGGATGTCCGGCGCACTGTCCATCGCCTCGAACAGTGCTGACATGACGGATTCCTTGTAACAATCCAGTATGCGGTTGAAGACCTGCCGCTTGTTACCGAAGGCATTGTAGATACTGGTGCGCTTCAGACCCATCGCCTCTTCCAGGTCCTGGATCGAGGTGCCTTCGTAGCCCTTCTCCCAGAACACCAGCATGGCCGACACCAGCGTCTGCCGTTCATCGAATTCCCGTGTTCTCGCCATTGCCGGACCTTAATATCTCTATGTGCTTATATTATACCGTTCGGTACATAATTGCTTGACAGCATAAGTATTGTCGCATATACCTATATTGTACTGTTTGGTACATATTCAACTGCTGTGGAGGTTAGTATGACTGCAATCGCACAGAAACTCGATGCCCGCGGCCTGAACTGCCCGTTACCCATCCTCAGAACACGCAAGGCCATAAACCAGATGGAAAGTGGCGAGCTGGTCGAGGTCACGGCAACCGACCCCGGCTCGATCAAGGACATGCAGGCCTTTTGCAAGCAGACCGGCAACCGCCTGGTCTCCAGCAGCGAAGCGGACAACAGTTTCGTCTTCCTGATCGAAAAAGCCTGACAACAGGCAAACCAACCAAGGAGAAAGAACATGTCAACGACTGCAGAAACCCTTCAGAACAATACGCAACTGGATGCGTGGCTGGATCAGAAACTCGACGAGCTGTTACCGAAGAAACTCGCAGACATTGACGCGCAGAGAACGCCGTCGATGTCGATTATCGCCACCAAGGGCACCCTCGACTGGGCCTACCCGCCCTTCATCCTTGCCTCGACCGCATCGGCACTGGGCTGGGATGTTGATGTGTTCTTCACCTTCTATGGCCTGCTGCTGCTGAAGAAGGACATCGATGCCGAGGTCAGCCCGCTGGGCAACCCGGCCATGCCGATGAAGATGCCGTTCGGGCCGAAATGGTTCCAGGACTTTGCGTGGCCGATGCCGAACCTGATCATGGCCGGTATCCCGGGATTCGAGAAGGTGGCCACCGGCCTGATGAAGAAGACCTTCAAGAACAAGGGTGTGGCCAGTGTCGAAGAACTGCGCAGCCTGTGCCTGGAAGCGGATGTCAAAATGGTCGCCTGCCAGATGACCGTGGACGTGTTCGGTTTTGATCCCGGTGAGTTCATTCCCGAGGTGACGGACTTCGTCGGCGCAACCTCCTTCCTGCCGGTTGCGCAGAAATCCGACGTCTGCCTGTTTATCTGATGCTATGCCGCCCGGTCGAGGTGGACCGAATCGGGCAGGGTGATCTGCATCTCGATGGGCAGGTGATCCGACAGGGAGAAGTTCAGCGCCTTGACGTGGTCGATCTGCAGGGTGGGTGTGACCAGGATGTGGTCGATGTTGTGCTGCGGCCGCCAGCTCGGGAAGGTCGAAACACCGTGATACGGCTCACTCATCATGGTGCGGTCGATTAAATAATCCATTTCACGGCTTTCCGAGCGGCAATTCATGTCGCCCATCAGCACCACGTGCCGGTACTCGTTGACGATCTCGCTGATATAGTCGATCTGTGCCATGCGCGCCCGCTTGCCAAGCGCCAGGTGAACGATCAGCGCCACCAGCGAGTTACGGTGAGTGCCATAGCGGACAAACAGCACGCCACGACCCGGGATGCGGCCGGGCAGGCGGTGCTCGACGATTTCCGCGGGATGAAAACGGCTCAGCACACCGAGACTCTGGCTGGCTATCCTGCCAATACGCCGGTTGGTCTGGTCGGTCCAGAACGGCATGTCCGCCTTGTCGCTGAGGTATTCGGTCAGGTTCACATAGCCACTGCGCAGGCTGCCGGCATCCAGTTCCTGCAGACCGATAATATCGTAACCCCCCCTGACGAGGTGCGCAATCCGGTCAAGGTTGCTGAAGCGCGCCGAATGCGGCAGCACGTGTTTCCAGCTGTGGGTAATGTAATGGCGATAGCGCCCGGTCTTGATACCTGCCTGGATGTTGTAGCTGAGTAGTCTTATGGTCTGTCCCATGTGTGTTTCCGTATCCGACGGCGTCCGCATGTCCAGGTATTGCTGCCGGGACGCGCTTATGTCGGACATACCAGTGTTCCCAGTTGTTCGGTTAATTTAACGTTCTCCCGGTAATCGACCGGGCAGTCAATGATGCTGACACCGCCATTGGACAGCGCTGCTTCCAGTATAGCCGGGAAATCGGCGGTTCTCTCTACCCGGTAGCCGTTTGCGCCGAAAGATTCAGCATATTTAACAAAATCGGGGTTGTCGAAGCGCACGTTCGAGATGCGCTGGTACTGGTTCATCTGTTTCCACTCGATGAGCCCGTAGCTGCTGTCGTTCCATATCAAGATAACAATATCGAGTCCGTAGCGTATCGCCGTTTCGATTTCCTGCGAGTTCATCATGAAGCCCGCATCGCCGGTGACGGCGACGACACGGCGGTCCGGTTCTGCAATCCTGGCGGCAATGGCGCCCGGCACCGCAATGCCCATGCTGGCGAAGCCGTTGGAAATAATGCAGGTATTGGGGTACTCACAGCGGAACATCCGCGCCATCCACATCTTGTGCGCCCCGACGTCGCAGACCACGATGTCCTCCAGGTCGAGCGCCGTGCGCAGGTCCCAGATGATCTTTTGCGGCTTGACCGGGAACTCCAGGTCGTCGCGATGCTGGTTCATTTCCTCGACCAGCCGTTCGCGCAGCGGGCGGATGTGCTTCCCCTCGTGCGGCCTGGCCAGCCTGGCAATGCGTTCCAGGCTGTGCTTGATGTCGCCGGTCACACCGACGGCCACCGGGTAATGAGCGTCCACCTCGGCCGGCGAGAGGTCGATGTGGATGATGGTACGGTCGCGATCCGGGTGCCACAGATAGGGATGGTATTCAACGAGGTCATAGCCAACACAAATAATCACGTCGGCCTTGTCAAAACCGCAGCTGACATAGTCGGTCGATTGCAGGCCGGCACTGCCCAGTGCGCAACGGTGACGAAACGGGATAATACCCTTGGCCATGAAGGTGTTGGCTACCGGGATATTCAGGCGATCGGCGAAGTCGCACAGCTGTTGTGCGGCGTGCGAACGCACCACACCGTTGCCGGCCAGTATCAACGGACTATCAGCCTTGCTGATGAGCGCAGCCGCCGCCTCGACCTTGCCGGCGGGCGGTTCCGGATCCGGTGAACTGCTCAACGGCAGTGGCGTAGCTTCGATCTGCATCTCCGCGATGTTCTCGGGAAATTCGATAAAGGTCGCACCGGTCTTTGGCGTCAACGCGACCTTGAAGGCCTTGCGCACCACCTCCGGGATAATCTCCGGCTCCAGCAGGCTGGTGGAGTACTTGGTCACCTCCTCGAAGATACGGGTGAGATCGAGCACCTGGTGCGATTCCTTGTGCAGGCGCGTGGTGCCCGCCTGGCCGGCAATCGCCACCAGCGGCGCATAATCCATGTTGGCGTCGGCCACGCCGGTCAGCAGGTTGGTGGCGCCCGGCCCGAGCGTCGCGAGACAGACGCCGGCGCGTGCGGTCAGGCGCCCGTAGACGTCGGCCATGAAGGCCGCGCCCTGTTCGTGGCGGGTGGTGATGAAGCGGATGTCGGAATCGAGCAGCGCATCCATGACATCCAGGTTTTCCTCGCCCGGGATGCCGAACACATACTCGACGCCTTCGTTTTCCAGGCAGCGTATAAACAGCTCGGCTGCCTTCATTGCGACCCGCCTGTCAGCGTGACATGGCGCACCGCCCGCTACTGGCTGGCCGCAGTGACGGCGGATTCGGCCGCTGCTGTGGCCTGTTTGCGTTCCTGCTCGACCAGGTAGTCCATTACCTTGATGAGCTCGGGATTGCCGCCGGCAATACTGGCCGAGGTACTGTATTTACCATTGACGATCAGCGTCGGCACGCCGGTGATGCCATAGCGACGCGTCATCAGGCGCGCGTTGTTCACCTTGATAGCAACGGCAAATGACCTGAAGGTCTTGTCGAAGTCCTCGGCACTGACCCCGCGTTCAACGAAGAACTCGCGTAATTTTGCCTCGGTATTGATGCGCTGCCTGCGCTGGTGGATTTCCTCGAACAGCGCGGTGTGTACCTGCTCCGTTACGCCCAGCAACTCGGCAGTGAACCAGGCCTTCGACAGCAGCTCCCAGCCGGGCCCGAGAATGGCCGGCATCTGGATGAAGTTGACGTCGTCGGGCTTGCCCGCGACCCAGTCCTTCAGGTATGGCTCGAGTTGGTAACAGTGCGGGCAGCCGTACCAGAACAGCTCCACGACCTCGATGCTGTCTGCAGACGCGGTTGGTTGCGGCTTTGCGAGCTTCAGGTACTCGGTACCCTCCGTGTAGTCTTTTGCCAGCACCGCTGTCGCGGCGAATACCGGCAGCAGCATGAACAGTAACCATCTAGCAACGTGCTTCATTACATTAACTCCTGATATCTTGCGAACACCGCCCGCCGCTGCGGTAACCCGTGGGAAGGCAGGCCTGATAACCACATACTAACGCCGGAGGAGGCAAACAGGGTGACAAGCGGGCCGCTGGCCATCCGGGCGCCGGGCGATGCAGCTATTGCCGGGCTGGCAGTCGACGGCCCTGTTACGTGGCCATGGCGTCGTCGACTAGTGCAGCCCCTGGATATAACTGGAGACTGCACGGATCTCGCGGTTGGTCATGCGCCGGGCAAGCAGCTGCATCATTTTCTTGGCATTCTCGTTGGCGCGCTTGCCCTCGGCAAAGCCGTGCAGCTGGATCTCGGTGTATTTCGCGTGCTGACCGCGCAGTGCCGGGTACAGCGCGGCGGGATTGCCGGCGCCGTTAGGTCCATGACAGCCCATGCAGGGCGCCACACCGCTCTCCGGGTTGCCGCTGCGGTAGATGCGCTCACCCAGTTCAACCAGTTCCGGATCGGCCTTGCCCGGACTGACTTTCTGCGTGGCATAGAAGGCGGCGACATCCTTGCGCCCCCGGGCATCGAGGACCGAGGCCATTGGCTTCATGGTTACATTTTCGCGTTCACCGGCCTCGAAATACTGCAGCTGTTTCACCAGGTAGTCGGCATGCTGGCCGGCCAGCTTCGGCCATTCCGGATTGATGCTGTTGCCGTCAGCGCCGTGACAGGAGGCGCACTGGGCGGCCTTTTCCTTGCCGACATCCGGGTCACCCGCCGCCTGGGCCGGCAATGAGCTGGTGGTGGCGAGAAGGGTGAGAGTTACTGCGAGCCATTTCTTCATGTTAAACCTGCTCCTGTTGGGCCCTGCGCGATGCCGGCAGGCCAACTGTTTGTATCTTTTAAATATAGCTACGGCTGTGATGCATGCCGGCGAAAAAGGTTCACTTTTATACCCGCCACGGCGCATCCGGTCAACCGCGGTGGCGGCCTCATGGCCGCCAAGTGGACAAAAACACGGCACTTTTCAATTTCCGGCAAGTCGCGTCTAATGCCGGTATGGGCAATCCCTACCAACAGACGCGCTTCCTGCTTGGCACACCGGACACGCGCCGGGCGCCACCGGATCGGGGTGCCGAGGTCGCCTTCGCCGGGCGCTCCAACGCCGGAAAATCCAGTGCACTCAACACCATTACCGGGCAGCGCAGCCTGGCCCGGATCAGCAAGGCGCCGGGCCGCACACGTGAAATCAATTTTTTCCAGGTCACCGACGACCGGCGCCTGGTGGACCTGCCGGGTTATGGCTATGCGAAGGTTTCCCGGTCCACCAAGACCGACTGGCAGAAAAATATCGCCCGCTATCTGGAGACCCGCCACTCCCTGTGCGGCGTCATTCTGCTGATGGACGTACGCCACCCCCTGAAGGACCATGACCGTCAGGTACTGGCCTGGTGCCGCGCGGCCGGTCTGCCGACCCATGTGTTGCTGACCAAGGCCGATAAACTCAAGCGCGGACCAGCGAGTGCCACCTTGCACAAGACACAGGAGCTGCTCGCCAGGCTGCACCCGCATGCCAGCCTCCAGCTGTTCTCTGCACACACCCGATCCGGAACCGACACGCTACAGCAGGTCCTGAATGAATGGCTGGATTTGGAAGAACCGGATAATAATCCAGCATGATCTCGGTATTTAACAAAAATACGCAGCATTTATCAGAAAAAGCGTGCATATACGCCAATTTCGGTGGGGATCGCCACATTTGGTAACTTTTCAGGATTACTACACTCTCACTTGTTCTGCTGTACCACCCCAATCATGCAGGCGCGCCTCGTTGGCGCGATAAAATATCTCGCGCAAAGGCGCAAAGGCGCAAAGTAATAGAACATTCGCCACACGACTACAGGGAAGTAGGAGGTAGGGTAACGCAGGAGCAGTTACCGAGAGAACACAGAGAAAATATATTCAGGAAACAGTGCATCTCCCCGAGTGAAAAAATCCATTTGTCATTCCCGCGCGATGTACAGGGATGTACAAGTGTGTCGAGAGGCAGGATGCCGGTAGCGACCAGGCGGGAATCCAGTCATAGTTAGAAGCATGCAGTGTAAATTCACCTCACGCTGTAAAAGTATTGGTATTGAGTGTCCGGGCATTTATCCGGGCTGGATTCCCGCCTGCGCGGGAATGACAGTCACATTTATAGTTCCTGGTAACAATCCGACTGCAACGCTCCCGGTGGATGAAATCTGCGCTTTTACGGACCGGATATTTATTTTCTCTGTGTTTTCTATGGCGTGTTTTTTATTTTTTTGCGCCTTGGCGCCTTTGCGCGAGATATTTTATCGCGCCAACGAGGCGCGCCTGCATGTGATCTTTTTGGCCACCCGACGCGCATAAAAAAACCCCGGCAAAGGGGGAACTGCGCCGGGGTTTAAAAATGGCCCGGCTATTTAACCGGGCGGAGGTCACTCGCCCAGGGAGGGGAGCGAGCAGTACAGCCTCCATAAAATGTGACTGTCGAAAATCACAGAGGTTCCGGGCGTCGTCCACAAACGCGATTCGCCCAATCCTGTCGAGTCAACAGGACCTCCATGAGAATTTGAAGGTAGCTCTAGAATTAGAGCTGAATAAAAACTACGCCACCGCTCAACGACCAAAAACCGGTTATTTTTATAGTGATATTGTAAAATATATAGAACTGTAAATATAAAGTTTCATATATTAAAAGTTATTATCTTGTTGTATTTAAAGTATATTTTTTCGATATAACTGACAGCTGGCTGGACCAATCCCTGCGATCACGCACACAAGCTATTTACCCTTTTTAATATGGGTTTATATCAATGCGCCTCGTCCCAGTTGCTGCCGATGCCGATATCGACGACCAGCGGCACCTTGAGCGCGGCCGCCGCACCCATGCGTGCCGTGATCGGCTCGCGCGCGGCGTCGACATCATCCGCGGCAATCTCGAACACCAGTTCGTCGTGGACCTGCATGATCATGGTGATGTCGAGCGCATCCTGTGCAACGATCCAGCCATGCAGATCAATCATGGCGCGCTTGATGATATCGGCGGCCGTCCCCTGCATGGGTGCATTGATCGCCGTGCGTTCCGCAGCCTGCCGCCGCTGTGCATTGCGCGCACCGATCTCCGCCAGGTACAGGCGGCGCCCGAACACGGTCTCGACGTATCCCTGTTCGCGCGCCTGCGCGCGGGTGGCCTCCATGTAATCCTGTACGCCCGGGTAACGTTCGAAGTAGCGGTCGATGTATTCCTGCGCTGCGCCACGCGCAATGCCGAGTTGCCTCGCCAGCCCGAAGGCCGACATGCCGTAGATCAGGCCGAAGTTGATCGCCTTGGCCGAGCGGCGCTGGTCAGCGGTGACGGCCTCCGGCCGCTCGCCGAACACCTCGGCCGCCGTCGCCCGGTGCACATCCTCGCCGGCCGAGAACGCGGCCAGCAGACCCGCATCATTCGACAGGTGCGCCATGATGCGCAACTCGATCTGTGAGTAGTCCGCCGCCAGCAGCCGGCAGCCGTCCCGCGGCACGAACGCCTGGCGAATGCGCCGGCCCTCCTCGGTGCGCACCGGGATGTTCTGCAGGTTGGGGTCGGACGAGGACAGGCGGCCGGTCGAGGCCACGGCCTGGTGGTAGGAGGTGTGCACCCGGCCGGTATCCGGGTTGACCTGTTCGGGCAGCTTGTCGATATAGGTCGACTTCAGTTTGCTGAGCGAGCGGTGCTCCAGGATCAGGCGCGGCAGCGGGTAATCGAGCGCCAGCTCCTGCAACACCGACTCCGCCGTGGACGGCGCCCCCTTGGGCGTCTTCGCCAGCACCGGCAACTGCAGCTTGTCATACAGCAGCCCCTGGATCTGTTTCGGCGAGCCCAGGTTGAACGGCTGACCGGCCTCGCTGTGCGCCGCCTGCTCGATCTCCGCGATGCGTTTCGCCAGCTGCCGGCCCTGCCTCTCGAGCATGGCGGTATCGATGGCCACCCCCGCCTGCTCCATGTCCGACAGCACGGTGAGCAGCGGCAGCTCGATGTCATTGAAGATCGCGGCCAGCCCCGGTTCGGCGGCCAGCTTCGGCCACATGGCCTGGTGAAGTTGCAGCGTGATATCGGCGTCCTCGGCCGCGTACGGTGCCGCGGTCTCCAGCGGGACCTCGTTGAAGGACAGCTGGTTCTTGCCCTTGCCGGCCACCTCCTCGTACTTGATGGTGGTGTGTCCGAGGTAGGTGTGGGCGACGGAATCCATGTCGTGCCGGGTGGCGGTGCTGGCCAGCACATAGGATTCCAGCATGGTATCCGCACTGATGCCGTCGAGTTTTATTGCATGATTTGCCAATACGTTACGATCATATTTAATGTGATGCCCAATTTTCTTGTATTCTTTACTTTCTAGCAGGGGGCGGAGTTTTTCCAGGACCATGTCCCGCGCCAGCTGTGCCGGTGCATCCGGATAATCATGTGCCAGCGGCACGTAGGCGGCCTCACCGGCGGTGACCGCAAACGAGACGCCGACAATACGCGCGGCCATGTAATCCAGGCTGGTGGTCTCGGTATCGAAGGCAAACTCGCCGGCCTGTTCGAGTCGTGCCAGCCAGTCATCGAGGCGCTCCTGCTCGAGCACTGTTTCGTAGTCGGCCGCGGCCGCTGACCGGCCGGGCGCGGCGGTACCGCCGGCCGGGCCAAGCTCGTCCAGCCAGCGCCGGAAATCGAGTTGCGTGTAGAGCTCGCGCAAGCCGCTTGCGTCCGGGACCTGCCGCCTGAGCGACGGCGGTGTCTCCTCCAGTTCCACGTCCCGAAGGATGGTCGTCAATTCGCGCGACAGCGGCAGCTGCTCCAGGCTGGCGCGCAGGCTCTCGCCCACCTTGCCCTTGACTGCGTCCGCATGCGTCATCAGCTCATCCAGGGTGCCGTGCTCGGTCAGCCACTTCGCCGCCGTCTTCGGCCCGCACTTCGGCACACCCGGGATGTTGTCCGAGCTGTCCCCGGTGAGGGCGAGAAAGTCGATGATCTGTGCAGGCGTGACACCGAACTTGTCCTCGACGCCGGCAACATCGAGCGTGGTATTCGACATGGTGTTGACCAGCGTCACGTGCTCATCCACCAGCTGGGCCATGTCCTTGTCGCCGGTGGAGATCACGGTATCCATGCCGGCGACGCTCGCCTGCGCGGCCAGCGTGCCGATCACATCGTCGGCCTCCACGCCCTCGACCTGCAGCAGCGGCAGGCCCATGGCCTGCACCAGCGCATGCAGGGGCTCGACCTGGACCGCCAGCTCGTCCGGCATGGACGGCCGGTTGGCCTTGTACGCCTCATAGAGTTCATGGCGGAAGGTCTTGCCACGGGCATCGAACACCACGGCGATCAGCTCCGGATCGTACTCGGCCAGCAGGCTGCGCAGCATGTTGACGACACCGTACACGGCACCGGTCGGCTCGCCCCGGCTGTTGGTCAGCCGTTGCAGGTTGGGTACATGGAAGGCGCGGTACAGATAGGAGGAGCCGTCTACCAGCAACAGGGGGCGTGATCGTGACATGGGGTGTGTGTGCGGTGCCTGTCCGGTGGTTATTGCATTTGCCATGCGGCAAATGGCGCCAGAGCCCATGTTATCATTATTGCAATTCGGGGCGCGGAATCCCGCCGCCGCCCCTGACAGGAACCAGAAACGCAGCATGGATAAAAGGAAACAGGTCAAGCATCACGGCATGCTGCCCAAGAACGATACGCAGCTCACGCGCGAGTCCTGGAAGATCTTCCAGATCATGGCGGAATTCGTGGAGGGCTTCGAACGGCTGGCCCATATCAAGCCGTCCGTGAGCGTGTTCGGGTCGGCGCGCACGCCGCCCGACCACCCCGATTACCGGCTGGCCGAGGATATCTCGCGCGAACTCTCAGATGCCGGTTTCGCGGTCGTCAGCGGCGGCGGACCGGGCATCATGGAGGCTGCCAACAAGGGCTGCTATGCCGGCAAATCACCGAGCATCGGCCTGAACATCCAGTTGCCGCTAGAACAATCGGGCAATCCCTACCAGGATATCGGTCTCAACTTCCGGCACTTCTTCTCGCGCAAGGTGATGTTCGTGAAATATGCCTCGGCCTACGTGGTATGTCCGGGCGGTTTCGGCACACTGGATGAACTGGCCGAAATACTGACCCTGGTACAGACGGGGAAGACGCGCCGCATTCCGATCATCCTGGTCGGCAGCGATTTCTGGCAAGGCCTGATCGACTGGTTCCGCGACAGGCTGGTCACCGCGGGCACCATCTCCGCAGAGGACCTCGACCTGTTCCAGGTGAAGAACGAACCACGCGAGGTGGTCGACGCCATCTTTGACTATTATGAACACAAAGGCTTCGAGCCCTCCGCGCAGGAGCAGGAGAAGCTGCTGGAGTTGTAACCATGAAACGACTGTTTATTCTTGTTGCCTTACTGACATTCAGTGTGCACGCAGAGCCCCCGCCGCAAACCGAACAGGCGCCCGAACTGCCGGACAGGGTGCCGTCCACTACCGGTATCGATGATGAACTGGAACCGGAAGTCAGCATCATCAAGCGCGACGACGCCCTCGTGACCGAGTATCGCATGAACGGCCAGCTGTACATGATAAAGATCGTGCCGACTGTCGGACCCCCCTATTACCTGATTGACACAACCGGTGACGGCTCGCTGAATGTGCGCCGCAGCGAACTCGATCCGGGCCTGGTTGTACCGAGCTGGATGATCTTCAGGTGGTAGACGGGCGCACCACCGGCCGCATTGCCTGAGCATGTCTGTCTTTACCCCGGTCGGGCGTGACGAGCTCGTTGAATTCCTGCGCAACTATTCCGTCGGTGAACTGCAGGTGCACGAAGGCATCAGCGACGGCATCGAAAACACCAATTACTTCGTCACCACTGACCGGCAGGAAACGGTGCTTACCCTGTTCGAGACGCATACCTTCGAGGAGATGGGTTATTTCCTCGACCTGATGGCACACATGGCAGAGCACGGCATTCCCAGTGCCCACCCGATCGCCGACAATGACGGCCATTACCTGCGCATGCTCAACGACCGGCCGGCGGCGCTGGTCGAGCGCCTCGCGGGCACCAGCCTCGATCATCCCACGGACAGCCAGTGCGCCACGCTGGGTGCGACACTGGCACGCATGCACCTGGCCGGCAGCAGCTTTGGCGGCCGGCGTGCCAACGGACGCGGGCATGACTGGCGCATGCAGACAGCAGAGAAGCTGCTCGCGCATGTCCCGCCCGCGGACACGGAACACCTGCGTGCCGAGATGGACTTCCAGCGCGCCAACCGCTTCGACACCCTCCCGGGGGGTGTCATCCATGCCGACCTGTTTCGCGACAACGCATTGTGGAGTGGCGACCGGCTGACCGGCATTATCGATTTCTACTATGCCTGTGACGGCGCCTGGCTGTATGACATTGCCGTGGCCGCCAACGACTGGTGCAACGAGGCGGACGGCGCCTTCGTCGACAGCCGCATGCGTGCACTGGCCGGCGCCTACCACGAAGTTCGCCACATCACAGCGGAGGAAAATGCCGCCTGGCCGGTCGTGGTGCGCGCCGCGGCCCTGCGTTTCTGGCTGTCGCGACTGCATGACTGGCACTTCCCGCGCCCGGGCGAGATCACCCACCGGAAGGACCCGAACCCCTTTCGCCGCATCCTGTACGTGCGGCAGAACCGTACGGACCCGCTGCCGCTGGCAGGCTGACGGGGACGCATGCCTGGCGTGGACACGGTGCACCGTATGCGAAAGATCGCCGGCCTGCTGGACGGCATCGCCGAGTCAACCGGCCGTGCGGTGTCCTGGCTGACGCTGGCGATGGTGCTGGTCACACTGGCCGTCGTGGTCCTGCGTTACCTGTTCGACATCGGCTCGATTGCCCTGCAGGAGTCCGTCACCTACCTGCATGCCGCGGTCTTCATGCTGGGCGCGGCGTACACACTGAAACACGACGGCCACGTGCGCGTCGATATCTTCTACCAGCAAAGTACGCCGCGCATGCGCGCCTGGATCAACCTCGCGGGTACCGTGCTGTTGCTCATGCCGGTCTGCATTTTCATCTTCGCCAGCAGTCTCGACTACGTCGGCGCGTCCTGGTCGATCCACGAGGGTTCGCGCGAGGCCGGCGGAATCGACGGCGTCTACCTGCTGAAGACCGTTATCCCGCTGATGGCCTGCCTGCTGATTCTGCAGGGCTGTGCGGTCGCGTTGCGCAGCCTGCTGGTGATCGGCGGACACGGCATGCCGGAAGATGCGGATTCCGGCCCTGACCGGGAGCTGTAGCGGTGTACGCACTGTTGCCGCTGCTGCTGTTTTTCATCGTCTGCGTGGTGTTGATGGCCGGCTATCCGGTCGCGCTGACGCTCGCCGGCACGGCGCTGCTGTTCGCCTTCGCGGGCGAGCTGCTCGGCTTCTTCGACATCACCTTTCTGCAGGCATTACCGAGCCGACTGTACGGCATCATGACCAACACCACGCTGATCGCGGTACCGCTGTTCGTGTTCATGGGCATCATGCTGGAACGCTCGCGCGTGGCCGAGAACCTGCTCGACACCATGGCCGAGCTGTTCGGACGCCTGCGCGGCGGTCTGGGTTATTCAGTCGCACTGGTCGGCATGCTGCTGGCCGCGAGCACCGGCATCGTCGGCGCAACAGTCGTCACCATGGGCCTGCTGTCGCTGCCGACCATGTTGAGGCGCGACTACGATCCGCGTATCGCGACCGGCATTATCTGCGCATCCGGCACACTGGGACAGATCATTCCGCCCTCGATCGTGCTGGTACTGCTCGGCGACGTGCTGTCGTCTGCCTATCAGCAGGCACAACTCGATATGGGCATCTTCTCGCCGGAGACGGTGTCGGTCGGCGATCTGTTTACCGGTGCACTTGTACCCGGCGTGTTACTGGTCCTGCTCTACATCGTTTACATCGCCGTCGTGGCCTGGCTGCGGCCGTCTACCATGCCCGCAATCACGCGAGAATCGGGCAGCAGCGGACTGGTGACGCGCGTGCTGCGCGGCCTGCTGCCGCCGGTGCTGCTGATTGTCGCCGTACTCGGGTCAATACTCACGGGCCGGGCAACACCAACCGAGGCGGCCGCGGTCGGTGCCGCCGGCGCCATACTGCTGGCCGCTGTTCGCGGGCAGTGCCGCCTGCATGTCCTGCGCGAAGTCATGGAAGGCACCACGCGCGTGACCAGCATGGTGTTCCTCATCCTGGTCGGTGCATCGGTCTTTTCGCTCGTCTTCCGCGGCCTGGGCGGTGATGAAATCGTCGCCAGCCTGCTCAACGATCTGCCGGGCGGCAGGATCGGCGCGATGATCGCGGTCATGCTATTGATGTTCCTGCTGGGTTTTGTGCTCGATTTTATCGAGATTACCTTCGTCGTCGTCCCCATTGTCGGTCCGGTCCTGCTGGCCATGGGTTTTGACCCGGTGTGGCTGGGTATCATGATAGCCCTCAACCTGCAGACCTCGTTTCTGACACCGCCCTTCGGTTTTGCCCTGTTTTACCTGCGCGGCGTGGCGCCGGCCGCTATCCGCACCGCAGATATCTACCGCGGCGTGACCCCCTTCATCGGCCTGCAGCTGCTGCTCATCCTCGTCCTGGCCGCCTGGCCGGCGCTGGCCACCTGGCTGCCCGATCTCGTCTACAAGTAGGGCACAGCGGCTTGGCCTGATAGCGCCTTCATGCGATTATGGGAAACATAATGA
>Ga0265303_10000714_pt1 | contig 19387 bp, 18 predicted proteins | sample Helome_2_FD_192494 | JGI IMG/M metagenome (GOLD analysis project Ga0265303, IMG submission 192494) | Marine sediment microbial communities from subtidal zone of North Sea - Hel_20160317 (Illumina Assembly) | ecosystem: Environmental > Aquatic > Marine > Subtidal zone > Sediment ... | reverse complement strand
TCTTGTTCACTCACTACTCCTGCCTTCGCGCGGTCGCGCGGTTCAACGATCGTTTGACCAACGAACGTCAGGCAGGGGGTGAGGTCTTCGGCGCGAGCTGGAGTCGGGAAGTGCTTGTCGCGATGTCGGCGTCGAAGTGGCGAAGCTCGGCCTGCGACTCGGATGCCTGGATGCCGTCGCCGGCGTCGGCGATCGAAACGAAGGCGTCTCGTCGATCGGTTAGCACCGAGCAGTGATCGTGCGCTTCGTCTGAGCTGGCGTCGGGCGAGCCACGAAGCGCGGCCGACTCGGCTTGCCGATCTTGAACGGCGTCATGCTGGTGAGCCTCGCCGTGAACCAGCTCACCGTGTTCGGCGCAGCGGCTGTGCTCGACGAGGAGCATGTGGCCGCCGCTCGCACCCTGCAGCACGAGCACCAGCAGTGCTGTCAGGACGCAAGACCCTCGAATCATTCGGAATTGTGACAGGTGTCGCTGGGAGGCCGCCATGACTGAGCCGGCATTATGAGCGAAGCTCTTTGGAGATCAAACGGCCGCCGATGTGCGCTGGAGCCCCTCACCCCCCGGGGCTACACCCTCCTTCGGTCCTGCAGGCTAGGATCTAATGGGCTTCGAGGGCCCGACGCCTGATGTCGCGAGACGATCCCACCGAGGTGACACGCCAGCACGTGTTCAAGCAGAAAGGCCTCTCCAATAAGGAGGAGCAGGCCCGGATCGTCGTGCTCGCGGGCAAGCTGGCGGGCGACAAGTACGCCATCGGAACAGAACTCACGTTCGGGCGCGGAGAAAAAGCCGACGTACAGGTGGACGACACCCTCGTGTCCCGGGTTCATGTACGGATCTTCCAACACGAGAACGGTTCTTATTTGATCGAGGATCTCGCCAGCCGGAACGGAACCCAGGTCAACGGCACGGCGGTGACCCGGAGAGTGCTCACCTACGGTGACCGAATCCAGATCGGCAGTTCCTTGCTCCTCTTTGCACACCACGACCCGATGGAGGAGCAGGTCGCCCAGCGGCGTAAGCTCGAGGCGATCGGACGCCTCGGCACCGGCGTAGCGCATGATTTCAACAATCTTCTGGGTGCAGTGCGATCCAGTATCGATTTTTTGAACGGGCTCCCCGGCGAGACCAGGGTCAGCGAGCCCGACGTCCGCGAGGCCTTCAACGACATCCGCGCGGCGTCAGCCGCGGCGACAGAAATGACCAGCCGCTTGTTGGGGTTTGCGCGGGAAGTTGAGCGAAGTCATACGGAAGTCGACCTCTCCGAGCTCTGCCATCACGTCGTGCAACTCGCACGTCATACCTTTCACCGGGGGATTGCGATCGAAGCGCGGATCGATCGGGGCCTCAAAGTCAGTGGCGACCGTGGTCAGCTCCATCAGTTGCTGATGAACCTACTCATCAACGCCCGCGATGCCATGCCCAACGGAGGCAAGCTCAAGCTCAGCGCGAAAAAGGCGGACCCGGTCGACCTGGAGAAGGCGCCGCTCAACCCCTTGGTTGCGCACGCCATCGTGACAGTCGAGGACACGGGCATTGGGATGGACGACGCGACGCGAGAACGCGCGTTTGATCCCTTCTTCAGCACGAAGGGTGATCAAGTCGGGGCTGGCTTGGGCCTCGCCGCCGTGTACGAGATCGCGAAGTCGCACAACGGTCACATCACGCTGCACAGCGTTCCAAATCGGGGCAGTGAATTTCAAGTCGTGTTTCCTCTGACGAGCGAGCGAAGTGTGCCGACCGAGCCGAGCCTTCCCGCCATCAAGCTGCCGAGGACGCAGCTTCTCATCTTGCTGGTCGACGACGAGGACGTCGTTCGCAGAAGCGCCGGCCGGGTGGTACGGCAGAGCGGTCACCGCGTGATCTTCGCTCGAAGCGGCGAGGAAGCGCTGCGGATCTACGACGAGACTCAGCCGCGGCCGGATTTGGTCTTGATGGACCTCAACATGCCCGGAATGACGGGTGACCAGGCCTTCAAGAAGCTCAAGGAAGTGGATTCCGAGGCGCCGGTGGTCTTCGTCTCGGGCTACTGGGACCGCGACCTCGAGCGTGAGCTTCGGAGCATGGGGGCCCTCGGTTTCGTCCAAAAGCCCTACGAAGCTGCTACGCTCCGGGACGCCATCGTTCAAGCGATGACGTCCCAGACTTCATGATCAAATACATCGGATCGAAACGCGTCCTCGTGCCGCACATCGTGCGCGCAGTTTCGGCGTTTCCCGAATCGGGGCGTGTGCTCGACTTGTTTTCCGGGACGTCGCGGGTAGCGCGCGGCCTCAAGGAAACCGGCCGCTATGTGATTGCGAACGACCATTTGGCTTACGCGTCGACGCTCGCGCGCTGCTACGTGCAGGCCGATGCCAATCGTTGGCTCGACGATGCCGAGCCGCTGATCGCGGACCTCTCCCGCGTCGACTCCAAACCTGGTTACTTCACCAAGGCGTTCTGTGACGACGCTCGCTACTTCAAGCCGAAGAACGGTGCGCGTGTCGACGGGATCCGAGAGGAGATCGCTCGACGCGACTTGCCTCCGGAGCTCGAAGCGATCGCCTTGGTCTCACTGATGGAGGCTGCCGACCGCGTCGACTCCACCACCGGCGTGCAAATGGCGTATTTGAAGCAGTGGGCGGCCCGCGCCTCGAACGACCTTGCCCTTCGAGTTCCGGCGGTTCTTCCTGGTCCAGGCGAAGCCCACCATCTCGATGCGGTCGAAGCAGCCTCGCGCGTCGAAGCAGACATTGCGTACATCGACCCCCCCTACAACCAGCACAGCTACATGGGCAACTACCATATTTGGGAAAGCCTGGTGCGTTGGGACAAGCCCGAGACTTACGGCATCGCCAACAAGCGCATTCAGTGCAAAGAGTACAAGAGCGACTTCAACTCCAAACGTCGCATTCATCAGGGATTGAAAGACGTCCTGGAAGCTCTGCGCTGCAAGCACCTGCTCGTTTCATTCAATAACGAAGGGCATGTCGACCGTGAAGAAATGATCGCACTCCTCTCGGAACGAGGCCATGTGGGCGTCGTCGCGGTGGACTTCAAGCGATATGTGGGCGCGCAGATCGGCATCCACAACCCCAGCGGTGAAAAGGTCGGGCGGGTGAGCCACTTGCGCAACAAAGAGTACTTTTTCGTCGTGAGCGATCGGCGCGACACGGTGGATTCCGTCGTCGCAGCGATCGAGGCAAGCATCGAAACGGCTGCGCTTGCGTCGAGCTCGTCCAAGCGCAAAAGGAAGGCCCATGAATCTGAACGACGTGTTGAATGACGACGCCAAGCGGGCTGCGATCATCGAAGATGTATGCCGGCTAGTGGATGACCAGGTTGGAAAGCAAAAGGGACTCAGCGGGGTTGCCGTGAAAGCCGGTTACAAGCTGGTCCAAGGTGTGAAGCCAGGCTTCGTGCGCAGGGTGGTCGAAACTCTACTCCCGGAGTTTGCCGCAGCGCTCGAACCGATTCGCGCGCATGCGCTCTCCCAGGGGCAGGCCGTGGGGAGTTACTTCGCCACCCACCAGCAGGAGGTCTCCGAAGCACTTCTCGCGGTGACCGACGCACGCGCGACGCGCTCCGAGCACGGTTCGGTCAAAGGCGCCTACGGCAAGCTGCGGGGCTCCGCGCGGAAGAACGTCGAAAGCGCGGTCCCGGGCCTGGGTAAGATCATCGAGAAATACAGCTGAATGCGCTACTTCGAAGACATCCGAGTGGGCGATGCACAGGAGTCCGCAGAGGACTACGAGCTAACCGAGGAGGAGATCGTGAGCTTTTGCTCGAAGTGGGACCCGCTTGCTTTTCACGTCGATCCGCAGGCCGCGGCGGCCACGCCGGTAGGGAAGCTCTTCACCTCGGCGATTCACTCGGTCGCGATTGCGATTCGACTCGGGCATCAGATGCAGACCGAGCCAACGGCGACGGTGATGGGGCTCGGTTGGGATGAAGTTCGCTTCCAAACGCCCGCCTGCGTCGGCGATCGCCTACGGCTTCGCGGCGAAATCATCGAAACCCGCGCGTCTGCGAGCAAGCCTGGCCTTGGAATCATTCGAAGCCTGCTGACGCTAAGCAATCAGCGAGGCCAAACGGTGATTAGCCTCAAAGCTGCCGCGCTGATTCGGCAACGGTCGGGGTAGACTCGGCCTCCGCGAGCATTCGGGCGACGGCGCTTCGAGCTCGGTCACGCAGGTCGGCGACCGCTTCGGGCTCTTCGAGCTCCAGGTTTGGGTACAGCGGTTCGCCGATTTGCACGGTCACCAGGCGGTCGTCGCGACTCTTGCTCCCGCCCGTGTCGACTTCGTTGCGTGACATCAGACTGAAGGTGCCGCGAAGTGCAACCGGCACCACCGGTTTACCGGTCAACACAGCAGCTTGGAACGCGCCGTTCTTGAAGGCCTTCAGTTTGCCATCCGCTGTGCGGGTCCCCTCAGGAAAGACCAGCAGTGGTTTCTCGTTGCGGAGCACGCTTTCGAACGCCTCGGTGACGGCAAGCGCGACGTCTTTGCCTTGGTTGCGGTCAACCGGCACATGCCCAGCCAGCCTCAGGTGCCAGCCGAGAAACGGAACGTTCATGACCGTGCGTTTCGCCGCCCACTTGAAGTCGCCGGGAAGCGCAGCGCCCAGGACCAGGATGTCTACCAAGCTCTCATGGTTGCTTGCATAGACGAACCCTCCCTCCGGAACGTTCTGTTGCCCCGTCGCCTCGATGTAGATGCGGAGGCCGTCGGCGGACGACTGACTCCACTTTTTGGCCGCCCAGGTTGACGCCTTGCCCTTCGTGAGCGGCCCGATCGTGAGTGACACGGTGGCCCAGCCCATCGTGCGCGCTCCAAACGGAACCCACTGCCGCAGCCAGCGCCCGCGTTGGCCCCAGCCCATCTCGCCACCTTTTCGGAAAATTCCCCATTCGGTGCGCGCCCAGTCGACGGTGTTCTTGAGGCCCATTCTCGGCCTGTGTACCACTCCCCACCGTCGATGAAAAGCACAGCAAACCGGACTCGCCGCGGCGCAAACGAGGCCCGGGAAGGTCACGGTGATTGCGGTTTGGCAGCTCAGCGCGCGGGCGTGGGACGCGCAGTCAGAATCGTCAGCATTGCGTCGGGGGCATCCACGTGAACCCAATGGCCCGCGCCTTCGACGAGGTGCATCGAAACCTGCGGATTTCCGGCCGCTATTCGTTCGGCCCGATCGCGATCCGACGGGGAAAACGCCTTGGAGTCGCCTCCGATCACGAGCCCGAGGGTGCAGCCGGGAGGCGGGGCTTCGACGATGTCCCAGCAGTCGGCCCGCGCATAGTCTTCGATGAGCGCTCGGATCACCGAGAGCTCAGGTCCGAACCGGCGTCCACCATCGTCCGTCCTTCGAAGGTTCATCGCGAGCCACTCGGCGATCGCTCTGGGCTGCCCTGCTTCGGCAAGCGCCGCGACGAAGGCCTCGCGAGATGGCCAGCTCCGAGGAAGGCCGTCGAGGGTTCGCAGCACCTCGGCTGTCGCGCTCGCATCGCGCTCCGGGTCGCTGGGAGACGGAGACGCATCGATCACCCAGGCTTCGGTGCTTTGGTTTGCGCGCGAGCGCAGCCACTCCAACACCACTTTCCCGCCAAAGCTGTGGCCGATCGCGCCTCCGATCGTCAAAGAGAGCGAGCGCTCGAGTGCCGCCAGATCGCCGGTCACCGCCTTCAAACCATGTGGAGCTTGCAGCCCGAGAGAATCCCCATGCTCGCGGAGGTCGACGAGGACCGCGCCCCAATCCGGCCGCGCTTCCACGAAACGCCGCGCGATGCCGCGCCAGTTGGCTCGGTTGCCCAAGATTCCGTGAAGAAAGAGCATGAGCTTCGTCGGGTCGGCCGACTTGGCCGTCACTAGACTATGGGCCAGCACGAGTTGGGCTTACCACAGTTGACCGCAGTCGCAGATCAGGGAACGGCCGCGGGCGTTGGCACCGCCGGGATGAGCTGCATCAGAGCCTTTTCGAGCCGATGCACGGCGCTGTCCGACATCGGTCGCCGCCTCGCGCGCGCACGGCCCTCGTCCAGGCCGTCGAGGTAGCCTCTCATTTTTCTGCGTGCTTCGTGGATGCGCCACGCGATTGTGCCCTCGGTCGTCTCGAGAACGACGGCGGCTTCTTTGTAGTTGAGGCCCTGGAGTGTCGTGAGGACGACCGTGGTCTGAAGAAGTGGCGAAAGCCGGTCGAAGGCCTCCAACAAGGCGCGGTACCGGTCGCGGAGCTGAGCTGCGCGTTCGGGATCGCCATGCGCGTCTATGGCGACCGCGGCAACGAGGCGAGGGTCGTCGAACGGCACTGTGCGCCTGCGTTTCTTGTCGCGTTGCGCGTTCAGGGCGCGGTGCAGGGTGATCCGGTAGATCCAGGTGAAGAACTCACTCCGACCCTCGAACTCTGGGAGCTTGTGATAGGCCTTGAGGAAGGCGTCCTGCGTGATGTCGTCGGCGTCGCTCGCCTGACCCGTGAGGTGGAGCGCCAATGCGTAGACCCGCGGACGGTACTTTCGCACCAGCTCGTCGAAGGCGTTGGAGTCTCCACGCTTTGCTCGAGCTACGAGCTCGGCGGCTTCCGCCCCGCGCTGTGCCGCTTCCGATCCCCGTGTTTTCCGACTCAATAGCCCCCCGTTTGTTCAGGACCCCTAAAGGCTACTCAGTTTCTTGGCCTGCGCCCAAATCGAGAGGCCATAATCGTATGTAGGACCGTGTAAGATTGGCGTCGGGGAAGGGAGGGCACCGTGCTTGAAACGCCCAAACCAAGCTGATACATGCAACCGGCCTGCACTCTGAAGCCCCTGGAAATGGCGGGGAATTCTCTATCCGGTTCTGCTTTTAGTTCTCCATTGGGACCCCGCTCACACCCATGATCACCGACTGGTTCTACGGCCTCTTTTCGAACGACCTCGCCATCGATCTGGGCACGGCGACAACCCTGATTTACGTCAAGGGCCGCGGCATCGTGTCCTGCGAGCCGTCCGTGGTGGCCGTCCAGGCCGACCCGCGAGGTGGGAAGCGGGTTCTGGCCGTCGGCAAGGAAGCCAAGGAGATGCTCGGCCGAACGCCAGGCTCTATCCGCGCGGTCCGCCCGCTGCGCGACGGCGTCATCGCGGACTTCGACATCACCGAGGCGATGCTTCGCTACTTCATCGCCCGTGCCCATCATGATCGCAGAACGCTCGTCAAGCCACGCATCATCATTTGCGTACCGTTTGGAATCACCGAGGTCGAGAAGCGCGCGGTGAAAGAGAGCGCCGAGGGCGCCGGCGCCAGAGAGGTGTTTTTGATCGAAGAGCCGATGGCCGCGGCGATCGGCGCCGGCCTGCCGATCACCGAGCCAAGCGGCAACATGGTCGTCGACATCGGTGGCGGCACAACCGAAGTAGCCGTCATCTCGCTTGCCGGAATCGTCTATTCGCAATCCGTTCGCGTCGGTGGCGACAAAATGGATGAGGCGATCATCGCCTACCTCAAGCGCAAGTACAATCTCTTGATTGGCGAGCAGACCGCGGAGCGCGTCAAGTGCACCATCGGCACCGCGTATACAGATGGTGAAGCAGCGACGATGGAAGTGAAGGGCCGCGACATGGTCGCCGGCGTCCCGAAGACGGTGATTGTGAATGCAGACGAGATTCGCGACGCACTCACCGAGCCGATCAACGCCATCATCGAAGCGGTCATGATGGCGCTGGAACGAACCCCGCCCGAGCTCTCGGCTGACATCGTCGACAAGGGCATCGTGCTCACTGGCGGCGGCGCGCTTCTGAAGAACCTCGACGTGCTTTTACGCGAGGAAACAGGGCTTCCCGTGATGGTTGCGGACGATCCGGTCTCTGCCGTCGTGCTCGGTTCTGGCAAGGCGCTCGACCATTTGGATCTTCTCCGTGAGGTGACGATCGCGTAGCGCGAGAAGCAGGAACGCGGCGATGAACTACTTCCAGACAATCCGAGATGCCGCCATCTTGCTCGCCCTGCTTCTCGTTCCCGCCGTCTTCTTGCGCGCAAGCCTCAGAGATCCGTCCGAGCTTTCATGGCTCGATCGCGCGCTGATTCAGGTGAGCGGGCCGGTTCAGTATGTCGCCGAGTGGGCTGCAGACGGTGTCACGGGCATCGTTGAAGACTACGTCTACTTGCTGGACGTCAAGAGCGACAACGACCACTTGCGGGCAGAGAACGATCGACTCCAGCGTGAGATGCGGGTCCTACGGGCCGACGTGCAGCGAGTTCGAGAGCTGGAATCGCTCTTGGGGTTGCGCGAGCGCTTGGCCACCGAAACGAAGACCGCCCGCGTGATCGCCAAAGACATTTCCCCTTCGTTTCGGGTCGTTCGGCTGGCCATCGACCAGGGCGAACAAGCGGGTGTGCATGCGGGCATGCCGGTGGTCGCAAACCAAGGACTCGTCGGACAAATTCGACGGGTATCGGGTCGGTTCGCGGACGTGCTCTTGACGATCGATCCGGAAAGCCGAGTGGATGTCGTGGTTGGAGAAAGCCGTGCCCGCGGCCGGATCGAGGGGCTCGGCGAACGCGGCCGCTATCGATGTCGCATCCAATTCGACCGCATGGACGACCGGGTCACGGTTGGGGATGAAGTCTTCACCTCGGGGCTCGGTAAGAAGTTCCCCGCGTCTGTCCTGATCGGATACATCAGCGCCGTCGGCGCCCAGGAATTCGGCCTTCACCAGGAAGGCGAAGTCACGCCCGCGGTGGATTTCACGAGGCTCGACGAGGTGCTCATCCTCACGTCTGGGCCGAAGGACCCGGACGCCCTCTAAGGTGGCGAGCATGCAGGGCGCCAGGGGAAGCATCGTCATCGTCTTGGTCGCTTTTGCGATCCTGCTGCTCCAGTCCGTCTTCTCGAGGCTGCTCGCCCCTCATCCATTCGCACCGTACTTCGGGCTCCCCCTCGTCTTTGCGCTTGGAACCGCGCCAGGCATACGCTCCCTGCGGGGCGCAGCGACCGCATTTGCCATCGGCTACCTCTACGACCTCTTCACCGGGAACCCGCTCGGTCTGCACACGTTCGTATTCGTCGTCGGCTATTTCAGCGCCTGGCTCATCGGATACCTTCTTTCCTTTCGAGGCATCGTCTTCGAGATGGTGCTCAGTTTTGCGCTAACCGTGCTCCTCGGAGGCCTACTCGAGCTGATTCGCGGATTCACGCCGGGAGGGGTCGCCCGGAGCGGGGTGACCTTGACCATTGTGCTTTTTGCCTCCGCATTCGCCACCGCAATCATCGCACCGATACTCTTTGCCGTGGTTCGATGGGTCGACCCAGAGTCCGAGCGGGCGCCAACATGATCACACTCTCTCAGAGACGTGAAGTCAGCGAGTTTCGAAAGCGGTATCGCTGGATGGCGCTCTTCGTCACCCTAGTATTTGGGGGTATCATCCTGCGCGTCGCACAGGTGCAGCTCTTCCAGCGCGATCGCTGGTCGGGCATCGCGCAGCAGAACATCATCAAGACACTAGAGCTCCCGGCCACCCGCGGCGTCGTTCGAGACATCGCGGGTCGCGTCGTGGCCTCGAACCGGCCTTCCTATGACGTTTACACGACGCCGCGATTGCTTCAGCCCGAGGATCTAGATCGCATTGCATCGCTGATGGGCCTGAGCGTGGAGGACCGGGAGGTGCTGCAAACACGCATCGACGAGATACCGCTCAGCCGGCGCAGCCATCAACTCGAGTTGTTCCGGGATATCGATCGCGAGCAGCTCGCGGCATTGGAGACCCACCTGGCGGAGCTTCCAGCGCTCGATATCGTAACCGTTCCTCTTCGCGATTATCCATACGCGACGCTTGGCGCGCATCTGATCGGCTATCTGAATGAGGTCAATGCGGAGGACATCAAGCGCGCGGCAGACCCAAGCACGTATCGTCCTGGCGATCGAATCGGGCGCAGCGGGCTCGAAAAGCGCTACGAGACACTGCTCAAAGGGTCGCGCGGCTTTCGACGACTGGTGGTCGACGCCCGAGGCAAGCCTCTCGAAGGAACGCGGCCCGACTCGCTCGAAGTTGAAATGCTCAAGCAGCCCGTCCCCGGCCATGACATCCGGCTGACCCTCGACATGCAGCTGATGGAGGCGTTTGACCGTGCGTTCCAGCCGTATCCTTCCGGCGCGGCGGTCGTCGTCGACATCCACACCGGCGCCGTTCGCGCGCTCTACTCGAAACCGGTGTACGACCCGAACGCGATGAGCAGCGGTCTCACCACGAAACGCTACGCAGAGCTCACCAGCGACCCCTTTCGGCCGCTGATCGACAAGACCATGTACGAGACTTACTTCCCTGGCTCGACCTTCAAAGCGTTCACGGCACTGGCGGCGCTCGAAGACGCGGTTGTCGACCCGATGCAGCGCGTCGAATGCCTAGGGTCGCTGAAGATCGGCCGCCAGAAGTTTCGATGCAACAAGCGGCACGAATGGGTGGACCTCTACGACTCCGTCGTCCAATCCTGCAACGTGTACTTCTGGGTTCTCGCCGAGGAGGTCGGCCTCGAGCGAATCAATCGCTACGCGAGGGCGTTTGGGTTCGCCGAGCGGACCGGAATCGGCGTCAACAGCGAGGCCAAAGGCTTTTTGGCAACGCGCGAATGGTATGAGGAGCACTACGGACAGTTTCGCATTGGCTACACCTTGAACACGGCGATCGGGCAGGGCAACACGCGAGTGACCGTTCTTCAGCTCGCGCTGGCGTACGCGGCCATTGCCAATGGCGGGAGTTTGTACGTGCCGCAGGTAGTCCAAAACATCAGGTCGCCGGACGGCTCTCTGTCCGAGACCTTCCAACCACGAATCAAGCAGGAGGTCGGGGTCGCGCCCGAACATCTCGACCTGATGCGCCGAGCGCTGATCGACGTGGTCGGGGACGAATCCGGTACGGCCTACAGGGCGCGCAACAAGGACGGTGTGCGCGTAGCTGGCAAGACCGGCACCGCTCAGGTCGTGAGTCGCAAGGGGCGTTCCGAAGAATCGTCGAGTGCCTGGTACCTCGATCGTTCGCATGGCTGGTTCGCCGGGTTCGCCCCCGCCGAAGATCCCCAGGTGGCCTTTGCCGTGCTCGTCGAGCACGGTGGCTCGGGCGGTGCCAGCGCGGCGCCGATTGCCACTGCAGTCATGCAGCGGTACCTGAGTGAGGTGGAGCCCAGGGAGGCGAATTAAGAGATGGCGATCGGCAGAACCATCCGCGATGACTTCGATTGGCCGCTTTTCATTGCGGTGTCGACGATCGCCCTGTTCGGGGTGCTCAACCTCTACAGCGCAACGGACGGCGGCACGACTTCCGATGCGTACGTCCAACAGCTCTATTGGCTGATTCTTGGTTTCGCAGTTGCGACGTTGACTGCCGCGATCGATTACCGCCACTTCGAGCGCTATGGCTGGGTGATCTACGGCGGCTGTATCCTCGCCCTGGTGCTGGTGTTCGTCCTAGGCCGGAGTGTCCGCGGCTCCACGCGCTGGATCGCGCTTGGCGGGTTCTCGTTGCAGCCAAGCGAGCTGATGAAGATCGGCCTCATCATCGCGCTTGCCAAGTACCTCCACCACGACACCAAGACCGGCGGTCGCACCCTCGTCGACTTGATCATCCCCGGCCTGATCCTCGCGCTGCCGATGGGGCTGGTTCTTCTTCAGCCCGATCTCGGCACCGCGATGGTCCTCGCGTTCATCTTCGCGAGCCTGATGATGCTGACTCAGCTCAAGATGCGCTCGGTGGTGACGCTGCTCGCCACCTTCGTCGTGGCGGCTCCGGTGACCTGGTTCTACCTCTTGAAGGACTACCAAAAAGAGCGCATCACTGCCTTTTGGGACCGTTTAGGGGGGACGCAGACCGATCTTCTGGACTCGGGCTGGCACACCCAGCAGTCGCTGGTGGCGATCGGAAGCGGTGGGCTCACCGGAAAAGGTTTCACCCAGGGCACCCAGACCCGATTTCGCTTCCTCCCAGACCAGCACACCGATTTCCCCTTTCCCGTCTGGGCTGAGGAGCATGGCTTTCTCGGCGCCGTGCTTCTAATCAGCCTCTACGTGTTCCTGGTGCTTTGGTCGCTGCGAATCGCGTCCCAAGCCAAGGACCGTTTTGGAGCCGTGGTCGCCGTTGGCGTCGGCGCCATGATCTTCTGGCAAACGGTGATCAATCTTGGGATGGTCTCGGGACTGCTGCCCGTCGTCGGAATGACCTTGCCCCTATTCTCGTACGGCGGGTCGAGCTTGCTCTCGACCATGTTGGGCCTGGGCTTGTTGATGAACGTATCGATACGGAGGTTTTCACATTGAGCGAGCCGAAGCGAGTGATGGCGGGCGTCCTGCAAATGACCTCCACGGCTGACGTCGACGCGAACATGGAAGTTGTTCACCGACTCGTCTGCGAAGCGGCCCATCGAGGTGCCGAGATGGTGCTGGTCCCCGAATGCTTTTCGTACTTGGGCCCCGAGAAGGGTAAGGCCGGCATCGCCGAATCGCTCGACGACGGTGGGCCGATTCTCGACCGCTGCAGGGACGCTGCCGCCGAAGCGGGAGTCGATGTCGTCTACGGTGGCTTCTGGGAAAAAAGCGAAGAGCCGGGGAAGGTTCACAACGCGTGCATCTACATGCGGCCCGACGGCTCGATCACCGCGGTCTACCGAAAGATCCATCTCTTCGATGTGGACTTGCCGGACGGCACCAAGGTGCTCGAGTCGCAAACCGTGGAGCCCGGCTCCGACGCGGTCGTCGCCGATGCACCGTTTGGGACGCTCGGGCTCAGCGTCTGCTACGACCTGCGCTTTCCCGAGCTCTACCGCCAGCTGGTCGATCGGGGCGCCATCGCCCTCGCCATTCCAGCAGCGTTCACGCTCACCACCGGCAAGGATCACTGGCACGTTCTGCTTCGCGCCCGGGCGATCGAGCAGCAGTGTTACGTCCTGGCGGCCGCACAGACCGGGCACCACTACGGCCAGCGACGCTCCTACGGCCACGCGCTCATCGCCGATCCCTGGGGCACTGTCCTCGCCGAATGCGGGGAGGGCGAAGGTGTGGCCGTTGCTGCGATCGAGCCTGCCTATGTAGAGAGGGTCCGCAAGGCGGTGCCAAGCCTCGAACACCGGCGCATTCGCTAGGCCCTTAAACGCGCCGAGCCCCGACGGCAGGACCGCGGGGCTCGACGGGTAGCGTAGTCCGCTGCGTCTACTGGATCAGCGAGAATTGTACCGACGGCATGTCGCCGTCGAACTCGCACGTCGCCTCGGCGCCACCTTCGGTGGTGAGCACGACCGGAAGGCCAAGCGCCTCGACCGCCTGTGTCAGCGATTCCAAGGTCAGCTCGAGCGTGCCGCCTTCATCGAGATTCCATGTGCCTTCGCTCACGGTCGTGACGATCAGAGCATCCGTGTCCGCCACGAAGCTGAGTGTGCAGGGGACACCTTGGTCGACGGTCTCGACCGGGGTCGGGTCCGAGTCGCCAAGCGTCGCGTCGATCGTAGACTGGACGTCGGTGACATTCACTTCGGAGGCCAGGTCGATGACGCTGTTGACCGTATCGGCGTCGATCGCGACTGCTAGCTGCAGCTCGAACGTGTTGGCGCCGGCCTGCAAAGGCGCGGTTGGCGTCGCGTTGAAGCTGACCGAAATGTCGAATGGAAGCGTTGCGACGCAAGCGAGAGCAGCTGTTGCGGTCTCTCCTGTCTCGGCAAGCGGGCCCTCGCTGCAGGCTGCGAGCATTTGCATGCCACCACCGCCGCCTTCGCCGCCGCTCCCGGCGGTGCCACCGGTCCCGGCGGTTCCTGCGGTGCCACCAGTACCGTTCGTGGTGCTGCTGTCATCGCCGCAACCCACCAAGCCAAGCGTGCCTGTGAGCACAGCGATCACCATTAGTTTAGAAATTCTCATCATCCCTCGTTCTCCTTCAAATACCCCGGCAGCGCGGAGCTTTGCACATCATGGGCACCAAGCCTAGCCCCGACTCGGGAACCAGGGCATCAAGCGGCTAGTGGACTTCTGGTACTGTGCATACGCTGGGTACTTCCGCGCCGATATCTTCTCTGTGAGACCCGTGGAACCTTGGAAGAGAAGCGAAAGCACCGCCGCACCGGCGATGGTCCAGTTGAGCCAACCGGCGCCGGCTGCGATCGAGAACACATAGTAGCTCCACCAGATCGCCTGCTCGCAGAAGAAATTGGGATGCCGCGAGTATCGAAATAGCCCGGTCGTGATGAAGCCGGATTCGGGGTTTTCGCCTCGAGCAATTGCCTCGTACTTCGCCGTCTGGAAGGTCCACTGCTGCTGGTCCGCCAGGGACTCACCGATGAAGAACAGGACGAACGCCATTGCGGCGGCGTAGTCGAGCGCGTTGAGGGGCGTACCCGCGAGTTGATAGGCCGCGTAGGAGGGTACGACGATGAACAACAGAAGATAGTTCTGAAAAGGCGCGAGGAAGGTTGCGTTCAAGACCTGGAACCAAATCGGGCCGATCTTCTCTTGAATCTCCTCCCAGCGATAATCCTCGCCGCCCCGCTTGTAACCGCCCTTGCGCGCGAAGTTATACGTCAGGCGGACGCCCCAAAGCACGGTGAGCGCCGCCATCAAATTTAGACGTGCGTCGCTGAAGCCAACGAAGGCCGCGAAGTGAATCGCGAAGAGCGGCGGCGTGATCGACCAGAGCCGGTCGACCCAGGAGTATTCTCTCGTGGCGAGCGAGAGCAGCCAGCAGAGGAGCGCGATGCCGCCGGCCGCCCAAAGTGCGGTCGTTAGCGGATCTGTGCTTCGATAGAGTTCGACGAGCATTTTACCTCCCGGGCGGCTTCGACGGTAGTTTGTCCCGCCCCACCGCCCCCGCGCCATCCCCTACCTCATACAGCACGTCGAGGTAGCGTTCGAGCAGGTCGGTGACGACGCCTTGGACGGGGACGGTGCTGGCCATGCCGTAAACCGGCGCCATTCCTTCTTCCTCACCGGGGTGGGTCACTGCGTGAGCGACGGCGGCGCGGAGATCATCGAGGAAGCGCTCGGCAACGCCCTCTTGTGTGTGGCGTAGCGTGACCGCCAGGTGAACGCTCGACGGCTTGTGCAGGCCGTTGAGATTCCAATGACGCTTGGTCATGAAGTCCATGACGCTGTAAATGTTGACCTGCTTGGAGGCGAAAGCGATCACCCAGAGCGGGTCGCCCAGGACATGAAGCTCCGGAATCGAGCGAATGCCGTCTCGGATCTTCGCGCCTGTCTCCAGGATTCGTCGGCTCGCATCGAGATAGCCGCTTTCTCCCATCGACACCATCGCCGCCCAGCATGCGGCGCTGAGCGCGCCCGGCCGGCTCCCCGCGAACGTCGGCGAGAAGTAGAGCCCACCGGGCCAGTCCGCGACCGTGTAGTACTGATAGTGGCGGAGGTCCGGGTCTCGGTAGAGCACCACGCTCGTGCCTTTTGCCGCATAGCCGTATTTGTGCGTGTCGGAGGACATCGAGGTCACTCCGGGCAAACGAAAATCGAATGGCGGAACGTCGTAGCCGAGCTTCTCGGCCCAGGGCAGGATGAAGCCACCCAGGCATGCATCGGTGTGAAAACCGATTCCGCGTTTGCGCGCAAGCTCCGAAAGCCCTTCGATGGGATCGATCGCGCCATGCGGAAACGAGACCGCCGACCCGACGATACAAACGGTGTTTCGGGTGATCGCCTTCTTCGTTGCGGGGACGTCTGCACGAAAGTCTGAATCCACTGGGACCTTCACCAGCTTGATTCCGAAATACTGCGCAGCTTTGTCGAATGCTGCATGTGCGGTGGTGGGCACGAGCAACTCCGGAGAGGTGATTCCTTTCGTTTCGCGCGCCCAGTCGCGGTAACTGCGCATCGCGAGCAGAATGGATTCAGTCCCACCGCTCGCAACCGCACCACAGACCTGAGCAGGCCGAGCCTGCTTGGCGCCAAGCATGTTGGCGGTCATCGATACGATTTCAGCTTCGTATTTCGCGATGCTCGGCCAGAGGTCGGAGTGGAGCGGGTTCGTTTGGGAGGTGATTGCATACGCCTCGTTGAGAAACGCGATGTGCTCCGGATCGCCGTGATACACAGCCCCTGAGACGTAGCCGTCCTTCCAGCGTGCCGCCTCGCGCCGTTCGAGATCCCGCAACGTATCTAGAATTTCCGCTCGGGGTTTCCCGTCTGCCGGCAAGTCCGCGTACGATTCCACTTCGCCTTCGTACGGCTTTGCCGACTTACGAAGCTCGTCCATGATCGGTGCATACTCGGCGTTGATCTTGTCTCTCACGATCGAAAAACGCTTCGCGTAGCGGTACAGGCGCGCCGCCAGAGGCTCGAGCGGGCCGAGCTTGACGTTCGCCAAGTCTTTGATGTCCATGAGTCCTCCGTACCGCAGCCCCGAGCGCTTCGCTAGCCCTGGCCAGGCGCCTAGCCGTTGAGGCGACGGTACATGGCCGTATTGTTCTTTCGGATTTCCTGGAATGCCCTGTAGAGTTCGTCGTAGATCGGCCGGTTGTTGCGGTTCGGCGTGTAGCGCTTCTCGATGGGGACCCTCGAGGGGATGTCCTCGACAGCCAGCTTCCCCAGACCTACGGCCGCGACGAACGCAGCTCCGCGGACGTTCGCGGACAGAGGGTCCGCGACGCAGTCGATCGGACGGTTTAAGACGTCTGCGAAGATCTGGCACCAGAGCTGCGACTTTGCTCCGCCGCCGATGAACCGGATCCCCTCGAACGGCCGGCCGATGAACGACTCGACACCGCCCATGAGCCAGCGGGTATTGTACGCGACGCCCTCCATGACCGCGCGGACCATGTGGGCACGAGTCGTTCTCAAGGACACGTTGGAGAACGCAGCCCGGAGGTTGTGGTCGGCGACCGGCGTGTGCTCGCCGTAGAGCCACGGGGTGAAGATCAGTTTGTCGCTTCCCGCAGGCGCCTCTTCGGCGAGCTGGTTAAAGCGATCCAATGCATCCGCGGGCGCCCCACCCGGGGCCAGCACGTCATCGCGGCAAAACACACTGTCGCGGAGCCATGTCATGCAGGCGCCTGCGGTTTCTTGCTCGTTGCCGATGAAGTACCGCCCCGGCAGCGCGGATGGAAGCGATGCCATGTTGTGAATCAGGTCGGTCTTCTTGAATGGCACGTGGCAGGTCAGCCAAGAGGATGTTCCGACGTAGAGGTGCCCTTCGAAGTCGCCGACGGCGCCCGAGCCCACCGCGGCGGCAGGCACATCCGGCGTTCCTCCGACGACCCGGGTGTTTTCGTCCAGCCCGAGCTCGGCGGCGGCCCTGGGAGTCAACGGTCCAATCACATCGACGGAGCGCGTGAGGTCGGGGAGCTTCTCCCTCGGGATCGTCGTTTGCGCGAGCAGTTTGTCGTCGTACTTGATGTTGTCGATGTCACGGTTGTCGGTGACCCAATGGAGCGCGATGGAGTCGACGGTTGCCATGAACCTTCCGGTGAGTCGAAGGTTCAGATAGTCTTTGGGCTCCATGAACTTGTACGCCGCTGCGTAGATTTCCGGTCGTTCGTGACGAAGGAAGAGGATGTGCGCGACCGGCTCCTTCCCCGCGAGGCTTGGGATGCCGCCGGTCTTGCGGATCCAGCTCTCGAGCTTCAACGCCCCATAGCCTTGAATCCGAATCAACCCACCGGCGACTTCCGGCACGTACTTCGCGCCACGAGAGTCCAGCCAGATCATCGCTCTGGAGATCGCGGTCCCGGCTTCGTCCACGGGGACGGTGCCGGCCCATTGCGAGGTCACAGCCACGGCGATGATTCGCTCCCTCGGAACGAGCTCGCGATCGGTGATTCGTCGTGTCGCGGTCACGATCGCTCGCCACCAGTCGTCTGGGTCTTGCTCGGCGCCGCCTCCTTCGCTCAAGAACAGCTCGGTCGACTCGACCTCAGACGCCAACACCTCGCCTTCGGTGGTGACGAGCGCCACTTTGGGGCCGCTGGTGCCGAGATCGATTGCAAGAATACATTCCGGTTCCATCGATGTTTGCTCCTCGCGTCCTACCAGGTCGAGGCCAGGCCCTATCGTGCTTTGAATTCGCTACTTGGAGGCTGCCTCGACCGCCTTCAAGAGGCTCTTGCTGAAGACGCCGCGTTCGACGAGCTGCTCGCGTGCGCTCTTTGCGGCGGCGTCCCAGGCCGCCTGATTCGTCGCCGAATCCACCGCCGTGATGCCACGGCCGAGCAGTGTCTGATACGCGCGTGCGTCGTCGCGGCCTACGATTTGGTCGAGCTTGGAGGCGGCGCGCTTGGCGGTTTCGAGCAGGGTCTTCTGGTCGGCCTCGCTGAGCTCGTCGAACTTCTTCTTACTGATGATCGAGCCGCCCACGATGATGTTGAAGTTGCCCGAGCTCATGTATTTGAGCTTCGTATACCACTGGAAGGCAACGGCAGCCATCGCCGAGGCGGGGACGATTTCGAGCTTTCCATCCTTGAGCCCGGGGAACACGCCGGATGCTCCGACGTTCACTGGGTTTGCACCGAGAGCCTTGGTGTACGCCAACGACACCGGGTTGTCCTTGCCGGCCCAGCCCGACTTGCCCACGAGATCGGCCGGTGACTTGAACTCGGTTGACGCAAACACCCTGTTCTTGCCGCCATCTCCCCAGGCGAGCAGCTTGAAGCCACCGTCCTCGATCAACTTCTGAAGCTGTCCATCGAGCTTCTCACGCGCACGATCGAGCTGGGCGTCGTCGGTGAGCAGTCCGGGAGCCGTGAGCACTTGGAGCTCGGGGGCCACCATGCTCAAGCCCGTGGTCGCAACGCCCGCGGCGTCCAGCTTGCCAGCCTTGATTCGCTTGACCAGATCGCGGTCACTGCCTTCGCTGCCGCCTGAAAACACACGAAGCTCGACTCGGCCTTCGGTCTCTTTGGCGAGCGTACGGCTCCACGCTTTGAGAACCTTCACGAAAGAGGATCCAGGCGGGGCGAGCGATGCAATCCGGATGACGGTCGCCTTAGGGGCTGGTGCCTGCGAGCCGGCTGGGCGTCCAGGGACGACGAGGGCGGCGAGGGTGAGCGCCAAGATCAGTGGAAATTTTCGGTGGTGCATATCGACTCAGGGTTGGACGGCGCGCGGCCGCGGTTGTTCATTTCTCGGACGCCAGCTTCATGACCTCTGCAAGTAGGCTCTTGCTGTAGACTCGCCCCGCAAGCTGCTGGCGCGCTTGCTTGGTAACGGCATCCCACTCAGCCTGGTGCGGGCTGAGGTCGACCACCTTGATACCCCGTTCGACCAGGGTCCGGTACGCCTTGTCGTCGTCTCGAAGAACAATCCTATCCATTGCGCGCGCGCCGCGCTCCGCGGTGTCGCGAAGGATTTTCTGGTCTCCCGGCGTGAGTCGGTCGAAGACTTCCTTTTTGATGATCGAGCCGCCGATGAGGATGTTGAAGTTCTGTTTCGCCATGTAGTTGAGCTTCGTGTACCACTGAATTGCG
>Ga0265303_10000712_pt1 | contig 19420 bp, 14 predicted proteins | sample Helome_2_FD_192494 | JGI IMG/M metagenome (GOLD analysis project Ga0265303, IMG submission 192494) | Marine sediment microbial communities from subtidal zone of North Sea - Hel_20160317 (Illumina Assembly) | ecosystem: Environmental > Aquatic > Marine > Subtidal zone > Sediment ... | reverse complement strand
GCGACGGTTCCGATATCATCATTCGCGTCAGTGATGACGGAGCCGGCGTAAACCTTGAAAAAGTGCGCAGCCGAGCAGTACAGCTGGGACTGCTCGACAAGAAGCACCATCTAACCGATTCGGACCTGGTGCAGTACATCCTGGAACCGGGCTTTAGTACCGCCGAACACGTGACCCAGCTTTCGGGACGCGGTGTCGGTATGGATGTCGTCGATATCGAGATCAAGCAGCTTGGTGGAACCCTGCAAATTGAAACTAACCCGCAGGGAACAACATTTATTGCGCGCCTCCCGTTTACGCTTTCAATCAACCAGGCAATTCTGGTGCGTACCGGTGAAGAAACCTATGCGATACCGCTGATGAATATCGAGGGTATCACCCGCCTGGAAGCCCGGCAGGTGCTTGAATACTATCAACAGGATAATCCTGAGATCGAGTATGCCGGGCAGCAATTCGTGTTGCATAACCTGGCAAATCTGGTCGATACGGGAGTTGTGCTTAAGCCTTCGGGTGACAATGAGAAACTGCCGATTATTTTTGGTCGCGCTGGAGATGTCCGGGTTGCATTGCATGTTGATGAAATCATCGGTAACCGTGAGATCGTGGTTAAATCGCTGGGCAAACAATTAAGCCAGGTTAAGGCCTTGTCCGGAGCGAGTATTCTTGCTGACGGCAGCGTTGTGCTGATTCTTGATATAAACGGCCTGGTTAGACATGGTGCCGCGAGCGCTGTCAAAATTGTTTACCAGCAGCAAGAAGGTCGCCTGTCGGACAAGCGCGACATCGTCATGGTGGTCGATGATTCGATTACGATGCGCCGGGTCGCCAGCAAGTTACTCGAACGCCATAATTACGAAGTAATCACCGCAAAGGACGGCGTTGACGCGCTTGCGCAACTGCAGGATCTGTGCCCGGATGTGATGTTGCTGGATATCGAAATGCCGCGCATGGACGGATTTGAACTGGCAACCCATATGCAAAACGAGGAAAACTTTTCCAGAATTCCGATCATTATGATCACTTCACGCACCGGGGAAAAGCATCGTGACCGCGCTTTTGAAATTGGTGTAAACAATTACATGGGCAAGCCTTACCAGGAAGATGAATTGATAGAAAATATTCAAACTGCACTGGGAGCCAGGTGACGGATATAGCTGATGAGTAACAAGTCAACATCGGTGCGATGTATGTTGCTGCCACTGACAACGCTTAACCTGTTGGTCCCGAACTCGGCGGTAGCTGAAATAATTGGTTACTCGACACCACGCCAGTTATCAGACAGCAGTGACTGGTTCACCGGCGTCGTGCTATGGCGCGGGGTATATATACCGGTGGTTGCGGTCGAACAAATGTGTGGGCTGAATACCCCGCAAACAGGACCACGAGCAAGAATCGCTATCATTTACAATCCGGAGAAAGACCCGGAGCTTCCCTATCTTGGAATTCACATGCAGGATATTCCGCGCGCCTACCTGGCGGAAGCCGATAGCATGGAATCTGGCAATGACGAAGGGTTGAGTGAATGCCTGGTGGCGCGGGTAGATGATGAGCAACTTGGAAGGGTAATCCCGGATCTCGATAAAATCATTGCCGACCTCAAGCGCGAGTTCAATCCGGGTCGTCTGGAAGAACTATAAGCTTAACATCATTCCTTTGTCTGAATGTCATCCCGATACGTCAACCCCGCGCGCTGGCTTTAGGAAAGATCTCCCAGGCTAGACTGGACGATTGCGAGCGCAGCCGTGGCTGCGGTTTCAGTGCGCAAAATTCGCGGACCAAGCCTGACCGATGTAAAACCGGCAGTTTTCGCGAGCTGAATTTCGGGCTGGGTCAGGCCACCCTCCGGTCCGAGCAGGATCGATATCGTTTGCGCAAGCGGTGGCAAAGCCGATGCGAGTGCAGCGCCATTAAAATCCAGCAACAACCCTGATTCACTACTCGAGGCTGCAATAGCCTGCTCCAGATTAGTATGAAAATTAAGTGCCGGTATAACCGCTCGACCGCTTTGTTCACAGGCACTAATAGCAACACCACGCCAGTGAACCAGCTTTTTTTCAAGTTGTGTGGATTTCATTGGAGATTGCGTGCGCTCTGCATTAAAAATGGCAATCCGGTTAACTCCGAGTTCGGTAGTCTTCTGAATCACCCAGTCCATGTGATCGCTGCGTCCCATTCCCTGGATTATTTCGCAATCAAGTCCGGACTCGGTTTGCAAAGCCAGTGCCGAGTTAATCGCGGCCTTGACCTGTTTACCCTCGATCAAGAGTGTTGCCCGGTAGTCGATCGCCTCCAGGTCGTTAAATAACAGCAGTGCTGCGCCTGATTGCAGGCGCAGCACGTGCTTGAGGTAATGACTCTGAGACTTGTCTAGTAAAATCTCCTCACCAACGACAAGCTCAGCTCCGATATGTACGCGGGGAATCCGCATAGCCGGAGATATTATCTAGTAACGGTATTGCTCAGGCTTGTACGGGCCCTCGACTTTGACATCGATATAATCGGCCTGTTCCTGGGTCAACGTGGTCAGCTTGGCGCCAACCTTATCGAGATGTAGGCGTGCCACTTCTTCGTCAAGATGCTTGGGCAGGACATAGACCTCGTTCTGATACTTCCCGGGATTGCAGAAGATTTCCATCTGCGCTAGCACCTGGTTGGTAAACGAGTTCGACATCACGAAGCTCGGATGACCGGTAGCACAACCCAGATTTACCAGGCGTCCTTCAGCCAACAGGATGATGCGCCGACCGTCCGGGAAGATGATGTGATCAACCTGGGGCTTGATGTTTTCCCATTGGTACTCTTTCATCTCGGCAACCTGGATTTCATTATCGAAATGACCGATATTGCAAACGATAGCCTGATCCTTCATCTGGTCCATGTGATCCTTACAGATAACATTGTAGTTTCCGGTTGCGGTGACAAAGATGTCGGCCTGGCTGCAGGCGTCGTCCATGGTGACCACGCGAAAACCTTCCATTGCAGCCTGCAAGGCACAAATCGGGTCGATTTCGGTAACCAGGACACTGGCGCCGAGTCCTTTGAGAGACTGCGCGCAACCCTTGCCGACATCGCCGTAGCCGAGCACCAGCGCAACTTTGCCGGCGATCATGACGTCGGTGGCACGCTTGATGCCGTCGACCAGTGATTCGCGACAGCCGTAGAGATTGTCGAACTTGGACTTGGTGACCGAATCGTTAACATTGAACGCCGGAAACGGCAGTTCACCACGAGCCTGCATCTGGTACAGGCGATGCACGCCGGTGGTGGTCTCTTCGGTAACACCCTTGATATTATTCAGGATACTTGAGTACCAGTTGGGTGACTCGGAGAGTTTTGCCTTGATCGCGGCAAAGGCGATGACTTCTTCTTCGGTACCCGGGTTGTCGAGAACTGAAATGTCTTTTTCGGCCTTGCTACCGAGGTTGATCAGCATGGTCGCATCACCACCATCATCGAGAATCATGTTGGGGGTGCCGCCATCATGCCATTCCATGATCTTGTGGGTGTACTGCCAGTAATCTTCGAGCGACTCGCCCTTGATCGCAAATACGGGTACGCCCGATTCCGCGATTGCGGCAGCAGCGTGATCCTGGGTGGAAAAGATGTTGCACGAAGCCCAGCGCACTTCGGCGCCAAGCGCAACCAGGGTTTCAATCAGAACCGCGGTCTGAATGGTCATGTGAAGCGAACCGGCGATGCGCGCGCCCTTTAAAGGCTGTTCGCTGCCATATTTACCACGCAGCGATACCAGGCCCGGCATCTCGGTTTCGGCAATCGCAATTTCTTTGCGACCCCAGGAAGCAAGCGCGAGGTCGGCAACTTTGTAATCTTCTTTAATTACGTCTTTGGCAGTAGCACTCATAAATAATCTCCAAAACTATTTATGAGCGCCGTTGAAATGATCAGGTGGGCGAGCCTGGCAGTAAAGCTGTCGCAGCGCTCCTCGCACACCTACCCCGAATGCAAAATTCAGGGGCACATATTGTATCTATATACGCAAGACTGTCAATTTGGATCAGTCGTGATCGGAATCAAAGCGGCTACAAACCCGCTTCAGATTTCAGCGCATCGGCCTTGTCGGTACGCTCCCAGCTTAAATCCAGATCTTCACGTCCGAAATGTCCGTAGGCAGCAGTCGGCTGGTACATTGGCTTCAGCAGATCGAGCATTGCGATCAAACCCTTCGGTCGCAAGTCGAAATTTTCCCGAATCAGCGCGATGATGCGACTGTCGTCGATGCGTCCGCTGCCGAAGGTATCAACACTGATCGAAGTCGGTTCGGCAACCCCGATCGCGTAGGAGACCTGGACTTCGCAGCGGTCGGCGATCCCGGCCGCGACAATGTTCTTGGCCACGTAGCGCGCCGCGTAGGCCGCTGAGCGATCGACCTTGGAGGGATCCTTGCCTGAGAAAGCACCGCCGCCATGGCGAGCCATACCGCCGTAGGTGTCAACGATTATCTTGCGTCCAGTCAGTCCGGCGTCACCCACCGGCCCACCGATGACGAAGCGACCCGTTGGATTAACGTGGATATTTTCATTTTTACACTGCGCCAACCATGCTTCTGGCAGCACCGGTTTCAGAATGGTTTCGATTACCGCTTCGCGCAGCGTGTTCAAATCCACCGATTCCTTATGCTGGGTCGACAATACCACCGCCTCGATTCCGATGGGCTTGTGATCTTCGTAACGCAAGGTCACCTGGCTCTTGGCATCGGGCAGTAACCAGTCCAGCTCACCGGCTTTCATCATTTCGAATTGTTTACGCACCAATCGATGCGCGTAGGTGATTGGTGCTGGCATCAGTACATCGGTTTCATTGCAGGCATAGCCGAACATCAGTCCCTGGTCACCGGCGCCCTGTTCCTTGTCGTCAGATTCATCGACACCCATCGCGATATCACCCGATTGCTTGCCGAGACCGGTAAGCACCGCGCAGGTTTTACCGTCAAAACCACATTCCGGATTATCGTAGCCAATATCGCAGACCGTTTTTCGCACCAGCGCTTCCATATCAACTTCGGCATTGGTCGTGATTTCGCCGGCCAGCAACACCATGCCGGTTTTTACCAGGGTCTCGCAGGCCACGCGGGAGCGATGGTCCTGTTCGAGCAGGGCATCAAGCACGGCATCAGAAATCTGATCCGCCATTTTATCTGGATGACCACCGGATACGGATTCCGATGTAAAAATATATGAACTCGACATGACAACTCCCCAAGCCAGAAATCGAAAAAAGGCATTATATGTAACGCGATGGAAAATAACAGTTCTGATTAAGGTGTTATAGGTTTAGTGGATAGGCATAAAAATTTTATGAGTTGCTGTCAATTTGCATTTACGAGAGAATGTCGCGCCTTGTCGCCAGCGCGTGTGCTGTGCTGAACCTGGAGTCTTGGCTCGAGTCTGTGGTTAATCATTGGTAGCCAGGCAATATTCAATATTAATCAAGAAGTTATGTTGATAAAGAAATTTTGAGGACGGTCAATGTCATCACGTAAAACGCTTGCCAATGCAATCCGCGCTTTAAGTATGGATGCGGTGCAAAAGGCCAATTCAGGGCATCCCGGTGCGCCGATGGGGATGGCTGACATCGCCGAGGTACTGTTTAACGACTTCATGCGCCATAACCCTGCAAACCCTGAATGGAGCAACCGAGACCGCTTCGTCATGTCGAATGGGCATGGCTCGATGCTGCCCTATTCGGTGCTGCATTTGAGCGGTTACGACGTCACTATTGAAGACCTTAAGAATTTTCGCCAGCTGCACTCCAAGACCCCGGGGCATCCCGAACACGGTTATACGCCGGGTATCGAGACCACTACCGGGCCACTCGGACAGGGAATCGCAAATGCCGTGGGCATGACGATTGCCGAACGGGCTCTCGCGGCTACATTTAATCGTGACGATTACAATATTGTCGATCACTTTACCTATGCTTTCATGGGCGATGGATGCATGATGGAAGGTATTTCGCACGAAGCCTGTTCGCTTGCCGGAACCCTCGGTCTTGGCAAGCTGATCGCGTTCTGGGATGACAACGGTATTTCCATCGATGGCAAGGTGGAAGGCTGGTTTCTCGATGATACCGGGAAACGCTTCGAGGCCTACGGCTGGCACGTGATTGAAGTAGATGGGCACGACCCGGATGAGATTAAGATCGCGATTGAGGCTGCACGCGCGATTACCGCCAAACCCTCTTTAATTTGCTGTAAGACGATCATCGGATTCGGTTCGCCCAACAAGGCCGGTGGACACGCCTGTCATGGAGCTCCCCTCGGTGAAGAAGAGGTTGCGTTGACTCGGGTCGAATTGAACTGGGAGTCTGAAGCTTTCGAGGTGCCTGAAGAAGTCTACCAGGGTTGGGATCACCGTCAGGCAGGCCAGGTCAAGGAAGATGCCTGGAACAAAAAATTTGCCGCGTATAAGGAAGAGCATGCCGAATTGGCCGCAGAATTCGAACGTCGTTTAAATCGTGAGTTGCCGGGAAACTGGCAGGAAGCCACGCAGGCGTTTATCGCAGAGCTGGATGAAGCTGCCGAAACCAAGGCCACCCGCCAGTCTTCACTGGCAACGCTCGAAGCCTATTCACCGTTATTACCCGAACTGTTTGGTGGTTCTGCGGATCTGGGATGCTCCAATTTGACCGAGTGGTCCGGGTTCAAGCCGATGGGCGCTGAATCACCTGACGCCAATTACGTTAGCTACGGTGTGCGAGAATTCGGTATGTCGGCGATGCTAAACGGCATCGTACTGCACGGTGGCTTTATTCCGTTTGGCGCTACCTTCCTGGTTTTTTCAGACTACGCGCGCAATGCACTGCGCATGGCGGCCCTGATGAAGATCCAGAGTATCTTCGTCTATACCCACGATTCGATCGGTCTCGGTGAAGATGGCCCGACGCACCAGGCGGTAGAGCATATGCCGTCCTTGCGCCTGATACCCGGAATGCAGCTTTGGCGTCCCTGCGACAGTGTGGAAACCGCGGTTAGCTGGAAATCCGCGATCGAGCATCGTGATGGCCCCAGTTGCCTCGTTTTTTCGCGGCAGGGTTTGAAGCATCAGCCGCGCGAGCCGGAACAAATCGAAGCCATTGCTCGCGGTGGCTATATTCTACGGGATTGTGAAGGTACTCCCGACGTGATCATTATCGCCACCGGCTCTGAAGTCGGGCTGGCAATGGAAGCCTGCGAATCGGAAGCACTTGAAAATGAAAATATACGCGTGGTATCGATGCCCTGCACCGCGGTATTTGATCGTCAGCCCCTGGATTACCGGGATTCGGTTCTGCCGCCTACTATTAGCGCGCGCATCGTTGTAGAAGCGGCGGCAACTGACGGTTGGTACAAGTATGTCGGTATGGATGGAACTGTTATCGGCATCGACACCTTCGGTGAATCGGCCCCCGCTAAAGAATTATTTGCCTACTTCGGTTTCACCGTTGATAAGGTGGTGGATGCGGTAAACGACCTTTTGGGTACAGATTAGATTTTTAACTTACAGGAGAAATTCAAATGACAATTCGTGTCGGCATAAATGGTTTTGGTCGAATCGGGCGCATGGTGTTCCGTGCAGCACAGGACTTCAGTGATGTTGAAGTCGTCGGTATCAACGATCTGCTCGAGCCTGAGTACCTGGCCTACATGCTGAAGCATGATTCGGTACACGGCAAATTTAAAGGCGATATCGCGGTGGAAGGCAATACCTTGGTTGTCAACGGCAAAAACATCCGCCTTACAGCCGAGCGCGACCCGGCCGATTTGAAATGGGGCGACCTTGATGTCGACATTGTGATCGAAGCGACAGGATTATTTCTGACCAAGGAAACCGCGCAGAAGCATATCGACGCTGGCGCCAAAAAAGTCATCATGTCGGCGCCCTCCAAGGATGATACCCCCATGTTTGTTTTCGGTGTCAACGACGAGAAGTATGCGGGTGAAGCCATCATATCGAATGCTTCCTGTACCACGAATTGCCTGGCGCCAGTTGCCAAGGTTATCAATGACAATTTCGGCCTCAAACGTGGCCTGATGACCACCGTACACGCGGCCACGGCTACCCAGAAAACAGTGGATGGACCTTCGACGAAAGACTGGCGCGGTGGCCGCGGCATTCTCGAAAATATCATCCCGTCGTCAACCGGAGCTGCCAAGGCGGTGGGCAAGGTATTGCCTGAACTCAATGGCAAGTTAACCGGGATGGCCTTTCGGGTACCGACCTCCGACGTTTCGGTTGTCGATTTAACGGTTGAACTGGAAAAAAATGCCAGTTACGAAGATATTTGTGCAGCGATGAAAGATGCCTCCGAGGGTGCGATGAAAGGTGTGCTCGCCTATACCGAAGATAAGGTGGTATCGACCGATTTTCGTGGCGAATCATGTACCTCGACCTTTGACGCCGAAGCCGGGATTCAAATGGATGACACTTTCGTCAAGCTGATTTCGTGGTACGACAATGAGTGGGGTTATTCCTGCAAGGTTGTCGAAATGGCGCGTGTAATCGCTGGCTGAGGATGACCGTACTTGAATTGACCGGCCTTGACCTGGCCGGAAAACGTATCCTGATCCGCCAGGATCTGAATGTCCCGATCAAGGATGGCGAGGTCACCAGCGATCAACGTATCAAGTCTTCGCTGCCGACAATTCGGCATTGCATCGACGCGGGTGCGCAGCTGATGATCATGTCACACCTGGGAAGACCCGAAGAGGGTAAACCGGAGGCACAGTTTTCACTGCAGCCTGTGGCGAGCTATCTCGCTAATGCACTCGGTAAAGACGTGCCGCTGGTAGTCGACTACCTCGTGCGGGCGCCTGTCATCGGCAATGGTGAGCTGGTGCTACTCGAAAACGTGCGCTTCAATCGCGGTGAAAAGTCTGATGATGAAAGCCTGTCGCGGCAGTATGCTGCGCTGTGCGATATTTTCGTAATGGACGCATTTGGTACCGCGCATCGCGCACAGGCATCGACGCATAGCGTGGGCCAATTTGCACCGATTGCATGCGCGGGGCCGTTACTCGCGGCTGAACTCGATGCATTGGGCAAGGCTTTGCACAAGCCTGAGCGCCCGGTGGTCGCGATCGTAGGTGGTTCCAAGGTTTCAACCAAATTAACCGTGCTCGATTCGCTGTCTGCAATCGTGGATCAACTGATTCCCGGGGGCGGAATCGCAAATACCTTTATCGCAGCCGCAGGTTACAATGTCGGCAAATCGCTGGTGGAGCAGGATTTGATTCCCGAGGCGAAACGACTGATGGAGCAGGCACGGTCGCAGGGTCGAGAAATCCCGATCCCCGTAGACGTGGTTTGTGGCAAGGCTTTTTCTGAATCAGCTATCGCGGAAATCAAACCGGTAGAGCAGGTCGAAAATGATGACATGATCTTCGATATCGGCCCGCAAACGGCCGCTTGCTTTGCCGAATTCATGCAACAGGCGGCAACCATCGTCTGGAATGGCCCGGTCGGGGTGTTCGAGTTTGACCAGTTCGGCGAAGGTACCCGGGTGCTGTCGCAGGCGATCGCGGCTTCATCCGCATTTTCGATCGCAGGCGGGGGCGATACCCTTGCGGCTGTCGACAAGTATGGAATCTCGGATCAGATTTCATACATATCCACCGGTGGTGGCGCTTTCCTGGAGTTCCTGGAAGGTAAACAATTACCAGCCGTCACCATGCTGGAGCAGAGGTATTCTGACTATGAGAGCAGTTCAACGTAGAACCAAGATCGTCGCCACGATGGGGCCGGCGACGGAATCAGACGCGGCCATCGATAGCCTGATCAAGGCCGGAGTTGACGTCGTACGCCTCAACTTTTCACACGGTACCGCGGACGAACACAAGGCGCGCGCTGAAAAAATTCGTCGTATCGGCCTCGAGAACAACCGGCATCTCGCGATTCTCGCCGATTTGCAGGGGCCCAAGATACGGCTCGAAAAATTTAAACAGGGCACGATCGATCTCGCGGTTGGAGACAGGTTTTGCCTGGATACCGAGTGCCCGGATGGTGAAGGCGATAACAGCCAGGTAGGTGTGACTTATAAGAAGCTGCCGCAGGATGTCAAAAATGACGATATCCTGGTGCTCGATGATGGTCGCATCGTGCTGCAGGTCGATGCGGTCGAAGGCACGCGAATTAACTGTACGGTGCAGGTAGGTGGCGAACTTTCCGACAACAAGGGTATCAATCTCAAAGGCGGCGGCTTGACCGCCGAGGTGTTAACCGACAAGGATAAAGCTGATTTAAAAATTGCAGCGCTCATCGATGCTGACTACCTGGCGGTATCGTTTCCGAGAAACGCGGCCGACATGAACCAGGCGCGCAGGTTGCTCGAGGAAGAGGGCAGCTCGGCAGGTCTGGTGGCCAAGATTGAACGCGCCGAGGCGCTCGAAAACCTGGAGGAGATTATCGAAGCCTCGGATGCGCTGATGATTGCGCGTGGCGATCTCGGTGTTGAAATCGGTGATGCAAACTTACCCGCGGTGCAGAAGGAAATTATTCGCAAGGCCCGGGATTTAAATTGTGTGACCATTACCGCAACCCAGATGATGGAGTCGATGCGCGACAACCCGATCCCGACGCGGGCCGAAGTATTCGATGTCGCTAACGCGGTGCTCGATGGTACTGACGCGGTCATGCTGTCGGCGGAAACCGCAACCGGTTCCTATCCAAGTCAGACCGTGCAGGCGATGTCGGATATTTGCCTGAACGCCGAGCAGCAAAGCCGCGCAATCAAATCCAGGCACCGGCTCGATGACATCTTCGACCAGGTTGACGAGGCGATCGCGATGGCGGCCATGTATACCGCAAACCATTTAGACGTGCGTGCAATTGCAACCCTGACCGAGTCCGGCTCGACGTCCCTATGGATGTCACGTATCAGTTCAGCGATACCAATTTATGCGCTGTCGCGCCACGAATCGACCAACCGCAAGGTCAATCTTTACCGCGGGGTATTTCCGGTATTTTTTCCAACCATCCACACCAATCATGCCGAGGCGAACCAGGAAGCTGTCGAACTGATGAAAAAGCACGGCACCGTCGAGGAGGGTGACCTGGTGATTATCACCAAGGGTGACTTGATGGGAACCGGGGGCGGAACCAACGCGCTGAAAATTGTCGAAGTCGGCAATATGCCGGATTTTATCGCCTAGACCGCCTCGGTGTTGGGCGAATCTCTGCGCGCCAGCAAGCTGTAACTGAAAACAGCAAGCCCGATCCAGATTCCGATGAATCCAACCAGTTTGTTGAAATCGAAAGATTCTCCAAGCAGCAGCACGCCCGATAAAAACTGCAGTGACGGTGTAACGTAGAACAGTATGCCCACCGTGGTCATGGGCAACATGCGCGTCCCGGCAGTGAAAAAAGCAAGTGGTATCACCGTAATCGGCCCCCCGAGAATCAGCAGCAAATCGGTATTCAGGCTGTGAGTCAGGAACATCGCTTCACCCCGAAAATGGAGCCATGCAATCAGCGCCAGCGTAAATGGCAGCAATAGCAGAATCTCGACCAGCAAACCGGGTACGGCGTTGGTCTTCATTTGTTTGCGCATCAGCCCATAGCTAGCAAAGCTCAAGCCCACCGCCAGTCCTATCCAGGGAATTGTTGCGGTCGCGAAAACATAGTAAGCGACGCCTGCCGCGGCAAACACGACCGCGACAATGTCCAGGCGAGTCAGTTTTTCGTTGAACACGATAACGCCGGCAAGCACATTCAGCAGCGGTGTCAGGAAATAGCCCATGCTGGCTTCAACCACGCGCTGGTTGGCAACAGCCCAGATATAAATGCCCCAATTCAGGCAAATCACCAGGCTGGAAAAAGCCAGCCATCTGAGTTCTTGCCAGGATACCAGGGCATTTTTAACCTGTGATCGACGCCGCTCGTTCAGTAAAACCAATAGTAACAGAACCGGGAGCGACCATAGCATACGGTGTAACAAGACCTCGATCGCGGGAACATGCACCAGCAAGGCCCAGTAAAGCGGGAACAATCCCCAGCCGATATAACCCGCAAGAATTACCGCGTAGCCCTTGTTCATGCGGTTTTATTGTCGCCGTAAATCGCGCGCCAGCACCAGGATCAGACCGATGACCTGCAGAAAGATGGCGATACTGAACAAACGCGAGTTATCGCGCACCAACGGCATTTTGGTTTCCTGCAGTTCGATGGTTTCAAAGTAGGTATTGTTGATCGATTCAATAATCGATTTTTGTGCCGCCCCGCTGAGATCGAGCAGCAAGTCGAGATCGTTGCCGGTATCTCGACCCATACGGGGCGTAAATTTCTTAAGTCCATAGCTGCCCATGACTTCTTTCAGGTAGTCGCGATAAATGGTTTCGACCACGTCGGGTTTATCGGGCTTACTCGAAAGCAGCAGGATGAAGAATTCTTTTTTGCGTTCGACCTCGTTTTTCGACTGCCATAAGCTGTCGATCAGTACCTCCTTGCGCTGGATTTCACGATCGATGATATTGATCGCGTCATTGTTGAGCCCGATAAAATAATGCGTAATCACCGCGGAAAGAATATTGAAAATAATTCCCGTCAAAACAAAAACCCAGGGCGCGAGAAACCGATCAAGACGAGAGCTGGCCATGAAATTATCCAAACAGGACCGGTAGCGGGGCATCATGCCCGCAGCAAAACAGGGGGACATCGCAGTATGACTTCACGTCAGATGCATTGTCCATGGCATCATCGATCGTTGGTGCAACCTGGTTTAATACAATTGCCGCGACCCGCAGCTGCCTGCTTTCCACCGCTTGCAGTGTCATCAGACTCTGGTTGACTGCACCGATACGATTATTTACGACGATAATGACTGGCAACTGTAGCGCGCTCGCCAGGTCTGCGTTTAAACCGTTCTCGGCGAGTGGAGAATAAAATCCTCCCGCACCTTCGACGATCAGCCGATGTTTCATGTTGTCGCGGCTGCAAGCGTCAACCAGCGACTCCAGATAAATTTCCCGCTGCTCGAGGCGAGCCGCCCGATGTGGAGCCAGCGCAGCGCGGTAGCGATAGGGTGTAATCCGCTCGATCTTTTCACGATTACCATTGGCGGCCTGTAGTGCCGCTGCGTCGTGAGTGACCAGGTCTCCCGTGGCAGATAATTCGCACCCCGATTCCGTGGGTTTTCGAGTTTCGATACCGATTTCGAGCTGACACAACTGTCTTACGATTTCGCAGGCAACATAGGTTTTGCCGACATCGGTATCGGAACCGGTTACGAAATAGCCGTTGTCATCGAGCGCAATCATGGCTGCATTTTGTGCAACTTAATTAGCAACTGCAAGCAATGATGGTGGTAAATGCGGGCCAGCTGTTATAATCGCGCGCGTTCTACTAATTCGTTATGAGCATGCAAGAATTTGTCGTAGGCCAGCGCTGGATCAGCGCGGCCGAACTCCAGCTTGGACTGGGTATGGTGATTGAAATTGAGCACCGTACCGTCAGCATCGTGTTCCCGGCAACGGGTGAAACCCGCATCTATGCGCGCGCCGACGCGCCGCTGACCCGGGTGCGTTTTCGCGAGAGTGACTGGGTTGAAAAACAGGACGGGCTGATCCTTAAGGTGCTCGAGCTGACCGAGGCCAACGGCTTAATTGTCTATAACTGCGAAGATGAGCACGGCAACCGGGTTAAACTTCCGGAAGGTCGGCTGAGCAATTTCCTGCAGCTGAATCAGCCAGGTGAAAGACTTCTGAACGCCCAGATCGATCGCAACAAATGGTTTAGCCTGCGCAGCAAGACCCGCGAAATCGCCAACCGGCTGCAGCAGTCATCGGTGTATGGGCTGGCCGGCAGTCGCACCAGCCTGATCGCACATCAGCTTTACATCGCTCATGAAGTATCACGTCGATACGCACCGCGGGTTCTGCTCGCCGATGAAGTCGGCCTCGGTAAAACCATCGAAGCCGGGTTGATTCTGCACCAGTTGCTGTTACTCGAGCGCGCACAGCGGGTATTAATCGTCGTGCCGGAGTCACTGGTGCACCAGTGGCTGGTTGAAATGTTACGCCGCTTCAACCTGATGTTCAGCATCTTCGATGAGGCAAGGCTTGCCGATCCCGAGCTCGATGATATCGAGTTTGACGATACTGAAAATCCTTTCCATGGCGAGCAGCTGGTGCTTTGCAGCCTCGGGTACCTGGTTGAGCATCCGCAGCAGGCTGCACATGCACAGAACGGAGAATGGGACTTGCTGGTCGTGGATGAAGCGCACCATCTTTTATGGTCACCCGAAGCGCCGAGCCCCGAGTACCAATTGGTCGAGAACCTCGCTGAAAACACCGCTGGACTGTTGCTACTCACCGCAACCCCGGAACAGCTGGGTAAGGAAAGTCATTTCGCACGACTGCGCCTGCTGGATCCGGATCGATTCAGCGATCTCGATCGGTTCCTTCAAGAAGAGCAGGGGTACCGGGAGCTCGCCGAGCAGGCGCAAGCTTTACTCGATGACCCGGAACAGGCCGGGGCGTTAGGTGATTTGCTCGACCAGCATGGCACGGGCCGGGTTCTATTTCGCAATACCCGACACGTGGTTAAGGGATTTCCGGCGCGCGAGGTACACCCGGTGGCGTTAAACGCGGGCGGTGATGGTGATCCCTACCGCCACTGGTTAGGTGAATTTTTGCGAGAGTATCGAACCAAAAAAGTGTTGGTGATTACTGCCACCGCAAGCACCGCGCAACAGCTGGTTACCGATTTGAAACAGAATTTCGGAATACGCGCGGCACTTTTTCACGAGGGAATGAACCTGGTCGAACGTGACCGCTCGGCAGCCTGGTTTGCGGATCATGAAGATGGGGCCCAGGTATTGATATGCTCGGAAATCGGCAGCGAAGGCCGCAACTTTCAATTTGCCCATCACCTGGTGCTGTTCGACCTGCCGAACAATCCTGATTTGCTGGAGCAGCGCATCGGTCGTCTCGATCGCATCGGACAGAACGCAGTCATCAACATCCATGTACCCTATGTAAAAGGGAGTGCGCAGCAGATCCTGTTCCGTTGGTATCACGAAGGCCTGGGCGCGTTTTCGCACACCTGTCCGGCTGGACACCAGGTTTACCTTAAAACCCGCGACGAGTTACAACGGCACCTGGATGAGCCGCAGCTACCCGCTGACGGGTTTATCGAACAAACGCATGAACTGCACCAGTCGCTCGACCAGGCGTTGCAGCAGGGACGTGATCGCCTGTTAGAGATAAACTCCTGCAGGCCTCAGATCGCGGAATCGCTCATCAGTGAAGCGATGCAGCGCGAGCTCGATTTCGATTTATTCAAATTCATGGAGCGCATTTACGATTGCTACGGGGTAAACAGCGAAATTAGCGGCCAGGATCGATGGGTAATAACCCCTGACGATAACATGCTCACGCAGATGCCGGGCTTGCCGGAGGATGGCATGACCGTTACCTACGATCGCAGCGCCGCACTCGCCAATGAAGACCTGCATTACCTGACCTGGGAGCATCCATTCGTACGCAATTCAATGGATATGATCCTGAGCAGTGAATTTGGTAATACCGCACTAGTCGCTCTCAATTACAACGGAGTTAAAGCCGGTACCCTGCTTGCGGAATGTCATTTCCTGATGGAATTCAGCGATGATTCGCATAGCCATAACGAGCGCTACTTTCCGAATTCGAGCGTCAGGGTTGTGATCGACGAGTCCGGTCAGGACCATGCCGAACGACTCGAACTCGATGCGAGTTTGCAACAGTCACAACGCGTCGATAAAGACACCGCGATCAAGATTGTCAAAGCCCGGCAAAACGAGCTAACGCGAATGCTGGAAATGGCGGAACTGGTCGCCGATACCCGGGTACCCGGTTTGATTACCAATGCCCGCACCAACGGACGCGATCTGCTCGGGCACGAGGTCGAACGTCTCAGGACATTGCAAAAGATCAACCCCGGGGTGCGCAACGACGAGATCGAGTTTTTCCAGGATCAGCTTGATCGTTTCGAAACCGCGCTTGAGCATGCGCGTGTGCGTCTCGATGCGGTCCGGGTGATCGTCGCTATTTAACCCGACGAATCTATCCCTGAAGCTTTAGATGGGCCGATTTTAACAATCAAGCTTGACTGGAAACCGGTGAAACTCAGCCGAAAGCAGACACTGGCAGTATTTTTCTGAGAGTCTGCTTCCGACCCAAAGCACACCCTCACTGCCAGCGCGTAGCGGGTACTTTGTCCGACTGCATGCGCTTGTTAGATTTCTCCACACTCGGCACCAAATAATGGTTTCTTTCCAACCACTATATTCAATAAGGCAAAATAATGCTGATACATGGTCACATCCGAACCTTGAGGACGAATCTGACCTAGATTTCTTTCAACCAGCCGGTCCTGTTTGATATGGAATGAAAGTAAAGCACCTTGTGAACTGCTTGCTGGAAAGTAAGCTAGCAAACCCGGCTCGTCAATTTCTTGGATATGGCCTATGTATGCTGCATCGGGTCTAAACGATATAAGTTTGTTTGACACCTTGAAACCACCCTTGGTCCCTATATAAACCTGCCAGATATGACCGGCTTTGCCATTCCGGTACTTGTCGAAGGAAAGCAACTGTTCCGGTATTTGATCTGCATTTAGATCTGCCTGTATTCTCCACAGGCATTTTGGTTCGTGAGACTTGTCAGCTAAAAAATGCTGCTCAGGATCAGCAACTTCTACAGCGCCAGCAGATGACCCGAGGATGCTAAATGTGATGATGATCTTAAACCAATACTTACCCATTTTATCCCCAAGATGAAATCTAACGCCCCGCATCAGCGGTCCAGCTCCGCCGCGTCCGACTGTATGCGCTTGTTAGGAGTCGCCGATAGCTTCATTGTAGGGTCTCAAAAAATTAATCGTTGAATAATTGAAGCAAAGATAAAACAAAACACAGCTACAACTATCCAATAAAAAATCTTTTGTATTGTAACTATAAGCCCTGATCTCTTTTCCCCAAACCAACCTTCGTGCCAGAGCGCGAGAATAACTGAAAAGGTTACAAACCACGGCAAAATGAGTATCGCGAATTGCCAGCTTTCTAAAGGAGTCTTCCCGACTGACCTAAAATAAATAATCTCCGCAATACAAATGAAAATTGAAATAGCGCCTATAACCAGAAGTCGCTGTTTATTCCTGCGAATCCATCCAATTTTATCTACCAAACTTCGCGACTCCTAACAGTATAAATAAAAGGTTTTTGAACTTTTAATAGATATTAGCAGGTTGACCTGATAACCGCGGAGTCAAAACCTTATACGAGTGCCTGTCATTGGCCGAAGGTAGCCGCTGAACTCCACAATTTGAGTGTCGGCTAACAGGAAAGCAGATTGAAAGCTTGTTAAATTGGTATCTTAAGAATTAAAGAGCTTGTGCAAAATATACTTGAGGCGCGATCACGGACGCTGCTTATCCTCGAAGTATTCACGCACCAGATCTTCCCGGAGTTTCTGCCGCCGACGTTTCATCCGATTCTTATTCGACATGTTAGTGAACGTCAGGAAAATGTCAGTCATAAGACTACGATCAGCATAATCCGTTGCATCGACTTTCCATCCTGAAATTGTAGTATCGCCACTCATAAAAAGATTCCGCTCAATATTTCATCCGCACTGAACTTTAGCTGCTAGGCAATATAAAAACTGTAGAAAATTTCACATATGTTTCAGCTTTTTAGATAGAAGTAATGAAAAGACGGATGAACGGGGTTTTTTAAATCTACGAGTGTCCGGTCCTGGCCGAAGGTAGCCACGGGTGAGGAGTTTGCCAGTGTCCGCTATTGAGAAAACAGACGCTCAGAATCTAATTTTAAGCGGCGGATAACGACCCAAAACGGTCACCCAGTAGCTGTCAAAATTACTTACATTCTAATAGTTGCTCTAAAAAAGTGCGTTACATGCTCCTATGGGCACTCTAAATATAAGGTTTGACTCAGTGAACCGCGAAACCGAGGGCTGATAGTTCCTTGCCTTTACTCAGTGTATTCTAAAGCACAGCAGGTGAAGGAAGTATTGAACCAAAGGGAATTGCCATGTTTACAGCAAGGAATGCTGTTAGAGAGGCTGATGCCAGATATAAACGCTATCAAGCGGAACTAACATTACTCTACCAGATTGTAGATAAAGTATTATCCCGAGTTTCTCGACAATATGGAAAGTCAGGGTAAAACACTGCCGACGCATATAAAAAAAGAATTGATGCTTATTTAAAATGCGGCAGCTGAGTTACCCATCATCTAATTATAAAATTTATTCAAGGATACAGGTATGACATCGTTATTACCGAAACATGCCCAGGTCGCTATCATTGGCGGTGGTATACATGGTTGCTCTGTGGCTTATCATCTTGCCAAAGAAGGTTGGACCGACATCGTTCTGATTGAGAGGAAGAAACTGACAAGTGGAACAACCTGGCATGCAGCAGGCCTGGTCGGGCGGTTGCAAGGCGGTCATGCAACAACGGATTTTGCCAAGTATGGTTCCGATCTTTTTGAAGAGCTGGAACGCGAAACAGGGCAGAAAACAGGTTATAAACGTTCCGGCTCGATCTCCATTGCAGCGAATGAAGGGCGCCTGGCTGAACTTCGTCGGCAAACGGACTTTGCATTAATCCATGATGTGGAAGCCTATGAAATCAGCGTTTCAGAAATCAAGGAACGTTGGCCTTTAATGAATCCTAAAGGGGTTCTCGGGGGAATTTATGTTCCTGGCAACGGTTACATCAACCCAATCGATTTAACCATGGCTTTGATAAAAGGTGCCCGTTCAAAGGGGGCGCAAATATTTGAAGACACCAGGGTCGAGGAAGTTCTCACGCACGATGGGAAAGCCTGTGGTGTGCGCACGGACAAGGGGGTTGTCGAAGCCGATTTTGTTGTCAACTGCGCGGGAATGTGGGCTCGCGAATTGGGAAGACAGAACGGCGTGAACATTCCGCTTCATGCCTGCGAGCACTATTACCTGGTCACTGATGCTATCCCTGATCTTCCGCAGGATTTACCGATTCTGCGGTCTTATGATGATTCTACCTACTTCAAGGAAGATGCCGGAAAACTACTCTTTGGCTTCGCACACAATCAGGTAAAACCGTGGGGTATGAAGGGTATTGCTGAAGATTTTTGCTTTGATTCACTGCCATTTGTTGAAGACGACGTTATGGACGTTCTCGAAATGGCCCTGGAGCGTGTTCCTATATTGCAAGAAACGGGAATCCGGACCTTCTTCAATGGGCCGGAAAGTTACTCTTACGATGGTAACTTCGTTCTCGGTGAGGCTCCCGATGTGAAGGGTTATTTTGTTCTAGCGGGCGTGAACTCGACAGGTATCCAGTCGGGAGCTGGCGCGGGGCGTGCCCTGGCTCAGTGGATTATGAAGGGATTTCCTCAACATGATTTGAACGATATGGATCCCGCTCGCATTGAAGAATTTCAG
>Ga0265303_10000711_pt1 | contig 19423 bp, 14 predicted proteins | sample Helome_2_FD_192494 | JGI IMG/M metagenome (GOLD analysis project Ga0265303, IMG submission 192494) | Marine sediment microbial communities from subtidal zone of North Sea - Hel_20160317 (Illumina Assembly) | ecosystem: Environmental > Aquatic > Marine > Subtidal zone > Sediment ... | reverse complement strand
GCTGTCTTGTATAATGCGCGATTCGCACGAGACAAGCGAAAGTGGCGGAACTGGCAGACGCGCTGGATTTAGGTTCCAGTGGGGCAACCCTTGAGAGTTCGAGTCTCTCCTTTCGCACCATTTGTCCCTGATTGCCGACATCAGTCTGGCGCGTGCCGGTCATTTTAAACCGAACAGAGTTAACGGGCAGTAAAGGCTGCCGGGGTGGATTGTAATGCAAGTTTCTGTTGAATCGGGCGAGGGCCTCGAGAAGCGTCTTTTGGTTGATCTGCCGGCAGAGCGTGTCACTGCCGAGATGGACAAGAAGCTCAAGGACCTGGCGCGCCATGTGCGATTGGACGGATTCCGCCCGGGCAAGGTGCCGATGCGCACCATCAAGCAGCGTTTCGGTGAACAGGTGCGCCAGGAAACCTACGGCACCCTGATCCAGGAGACCCTTTACGAGGCGGCCAGCCAGGAGAAGCTGATGCCTGCGGGCGAGCCGCAGGTGGAGTTGCGTGAGTCGACAGAGGAGGGTGGCCTGGGGTATACGGCGATCTTCGAGGTGATGCCCGAAGTGAAGGTTGCCGACCTGTCTGGCCAGTCGCTCGCCCGGCCGAAAGCCGAAGTCGTCGAGTCCGATATTGATGAAATGATCGAAAAGCTGCGCAAGCAGCGCACTGTCTGGAACGACGTCGACCGCGGCGCAGAAGACGGCGATACCGTGCATATGGATTTCAAGGGAATGGTCGACGGTGAGGCCTTCGAGGGTGGAACCGCCGAGAATGTGCCGCTTGTACTTGGCTCTGGTTCGATGGTGGAAGGCTTTGAGTCTGGTCTGCTGGGTGCCAAAGCGGGTGACGAGCGGACCCTGGAGGTGACGTTCCCGGAAGACTATCGCGCCCAGCACCTCGCGGGCAAAGATGCCACATTCGAGGTCAAGGTCTTGCGCGTCGCCGAGCCGCAGCTGCCGGAACTGGACGAGGAGTTCATCAAGGCCTTTGGGGTCGAAGCGGGTACGGTCGACGGTCTGCGTGCCGACATAGCCAAAAACATGCAGCACGAGCTGAAGCAGAAGCTTAACAGCGTCACCAAGGAGCGGGTGATGGATGTGCTGGTCGCGGCCAACCCGATGGACATTCCCAAGGCGATGGTCACCCAGGAAGCCGAACGCATGAAGGAACAGATGGTGCAGGATATGCAGGAACGCGGCCAGAGCAGCAGCATGGACCTGCCGGCCGGCATTTTTGAGGAGCAGGCGCGCCGTCGGGTTCACCTCGGCCTGCTGGTCGCTGAGATCATGAGCGCGCAGGAGTTCAAGGCGGATGAGGATCGGGTCCGCGAGACCATCGCCGAGTTCGCAGAGTCGTATGAAAACCCTCAGGAAGTGGTTGACTACTATATGCAAGACAAGAATGCACGCGCCAGTATCGAAAATCTGGTGCTCGAGAATAAGGTGGTGGAGTGGGTCATTGGCCAGGTTCAGGTTGCCGACGAAAACACCGCATTTTCAGACATCATGGGTAACACTGCATAAAGCAGGCTTGCCCGGTCGGTGTTTTGAAGGTAGCTTCAAGTAATCCCAGCAACATCCGATAAGCAGGACATGAATAAATTCGAACCGACGAGTCTTGGCCTGGTGCCGATGGTGGTAGAGCAGAGTGCGCGCGGCGAGCGTGCGTACGATATCTACTCAAGGCTGCTGAAAGAGCGCGTGATCTTCTGTGTCGGGCCGGTCGAAGACCACATGGCCAACCTGATCGTGGCCCAGCTCCTCTTCCTGGAATCGGAGAACCCTGACAAAGATATACACCTTTATATCAACTCACCTGGCGGATCGGTGACCGCCGGGCTTGCGATCTACGACACCATGCAGTTCATTCGTTCCCATGTCACCACTATGTGTATCGGGCAGGCCGCCAGCATGGGTGCGCTCTTGCTTGCCGGAGGCGAGGCGGGCAAACGTTATGCCCTGCCGCACTCCCGGGTCATGATTCACCAGCCGTTGGGTGGTTATCAGGGCCAGGCGACGGATATCGAGATCCATGCCAAGGAAATCCTCCTGGTCCGCGAAAAACTCAATATGATTCTTGCGCGACACACTAACCAGGACCTGGAACAGATTGGGCTGGATACCGATCGTGACAACTTCTTGAGTGCCGAGCAGTCGGTGGCCTACGGTCTGATCGATGAGGTTTTGACGGAGCGGCCTGACGGCAGCGATTGACAGCGTCAGAATCCACGCGTTTTGGGTGGCTTGTTATCCCGAGGCATTTGGATATCATGAGTGAAACAAGGCGCGCAGCCGCCCCGGCCGTCGGAAACGGTCGTGCGGTGGCGCAGATGAAAGGTGGACAACTATGAGCGACGATAAAAAGCACGGCAAAGGCGAGGACGGCAAACTGCTGTATTGCTCGTTCTGCGGCAAAAGCCAGCACGAGGTGCGCAAGCTCATCGCGGGCCCATCTGTTTTCATCTGCGACGAATGTGTCGAACTTTGTAACGATATCATTCGCGAGGAGATGCAGGAGAGCGTCGGGGAATCATCCGACAAACTTCCGATTCCGCAGGAAATCAACTCCACGCTCGACCAGTATGTGATCGGGCAGACTCGCGCCAAAAAAGTGCTTTCGGTCGCGGTGTATAACCATTACAAGCGGCTTGAGGTCAAGGGCAAGAAGGACGATGTCGAGATCGCCAAGAGCAATATTCTGCTGATCGGCCCCACGGGTTCGGGTAAAACCCTGCTTGCGGAGACTTTGGCGCGACTGTTGAACGTACCCTTCACGATCGCGGATGCGACCACCCTGACCGAAGCGGGCTACGTCGGCGAGGATGTCGAGAACATTATCCAAAAGTTGTTGCAGAAGTGCGATTACGATGTCGACAAGGCGCAGACCGGCATTGTCTACATTGACGAAATCGACAAGATATCGCGCAAGTCGGATAACCCTTCGATCACGCGCGATGTGTCCGGCGAAGGTGTGCAGCAGGCCCTGCTGAAACTGATCGAAGGTACGGTGGCCTCTGTCCCGCCCCAGGGTGGCCGCAAGCACCCGCAGCAGGAATTCCTGCAGGTCGACACGTCCAACGTGCTGTTTATCGTCGGCGGCGCCTTTGCTGGTCTGGAAAAAGTGATTCGCGACCGTTCAGAGAAGGGTGGAATCGGTTTCTCGGCCGAGGTGCGCACCAAAGAGGATAAGCGCAATGTCGGTGAGATTCTGAGCAACGTGGAACCGGAAGACCTTATCCGGTTTGGCTTGATACCGGAATTCGTTGGACGCCTGCCGGTCGTCGCGACACTCGAGGAACTCGATGAAAACGCCCTGGTTAAGATTCTTACCCAACCGCGCAACGCGCTGATTAAACAGTATCAGCGTCTGCTGGAGATGGAGGGGGCCGAGTTGGAGGTCCGCGACGATGCGCTGCTCGCGATTGCGCGCAGGGCTATGGAGCGCAAGACCGGTGCACGCGGGCTGCGAACCATACTCGAGCAGGTGCTGCTCGACACCATGTATGACCTGCCGTCTTTGGAAGACGCCACCAAGGTGGTGGTGGATGAGGGCGTGATCAGAGGCGAGTCCGCGCCTTACATCATCTTCGGCGGCTCAGAACCGAGACAGCTTGTGGCTTCGGACTGAAAACAATTCACGCTTCGGATCTGCGGTTTTCTTGCGCAGCCATGTCGTCCAGCTTCGGCCAAATCGTTGTTTAATTCACCCGCATGCTGGGGGAAATTGCCCGACCAGCACAGGCGGGCGTACCCCGTGTCATCTGGCTGTGTCGAGATTACGCAGCTTTTACCGGTTGAATTTTCCGACATGAGCCCGCATGTTGAGCAGGGTCGGAGAGCCCGATTGAGCTGCCGACGGCGCGTTTGCCAGATTTAACCCCGTACCAGAGTGCGGCGACGGAGGATCCCGATGGGACAGGAAGATACTGCAGTTAGTGTGCTCGGCGACCAGTCAGGTGCTGTCCCGGTGCTTCCGCTCCGCGATGTCGTCGTATATCCGCACATGGTCATCCCGCTTTTCGTGGGCAGGGAAAAATCGATCAAGGCGCTGGATGCCGCGATGTCGGACAACAAGCAGATCCTGCTCGTGGCGCAGAAAAGCGCCGATGTGGACGAGCCGCAGCCGCAGGACATGTACGAGATCGGTACGCTGGCCAGCATTCTGCAGCTTCTGAAACTCCCGGATGGCACGGTGAAGGTGCTGGTCGAGGGCGGCGAGCGTGCTGAGATAAAATCCATGGCCGCGGTTGACGATTACTTTACCGCCGAGATCAATGTGGACGGCGATGTTATCGAGCTGCCCGAGCGCGAGATGGATGTGTTGATGCGATCGGCGACGGCGCTGTTTGACCAGTACGTGAAGCTGAACAAGAAGGTGCCGCCGGAGGTCCTGACTTCGCTGGCGAGTATCGACGAGCCGTCTCGACTCGCAGATACCATGGCCGCGCACATGGCGCTGAAGCTCGACGAGAAGCAGCATGTCCTGGAGATGTTCAATGTGCGCGAGCGCCTTGAGCACCTGATGGCGCTGATGGAGGGCGAGAACGACATTCTTCAGATGGAGAAACGCATTCGCGGCCGAGTCAAGCGCCAGATGGAGAAGAATCAGCGTGAGTACTATCTGAATGAGCAGATGAAGGCCATTCAGAAGGAACTCGGTGAACTCGACGATGCACCCAACGAGCTGGAAGAACTCGGTGAAAAGATCGAGAAGGCGGGTATGAGCAAGGAGGCCAAAACCAAGGCTACCGCCGAACTTAATAAACTGAAACTGATGTCACCGATGTCGGCCGAAGCCACAGTGGTGCGAAACTATGTCGATGCCCTGGTCAGTGTGCCCTGGAAGAAGCGCACCAAGGTGAGAAACGATATCTCCAAGGCCGAAGAGGTTCTGGATACCGATCATTACGGACTGGAAAAGATCAAGGAACGGATTCTCGAGTACCTGGCGGTACAGCAGCGTGTGCGCAAACTGAAGGGCCCGATCCTGTGCCTGGTTGGCCCGCCGGGGGTCGGCAAGACGTCGCTGGGTCAGTCGATCGCACGTGCCACCAACCGCAAGTTCATTCGCATGGCCCTGGGTGGCGTGCGCGACGAGGCAGAGATTCGTGGGCATCGACGCACCTATATCGGCGCCATGCCCGGCAAGATTGTTCAGAATCTGACCAAGGCCGGAACCAAGAATCCGTTTTTCCTGCTCGATGAGATCGACAAGATGGCAATGGACTTTCGAGGTGACCCCGCCTCGGCACTGCTCGAGGTGCTCGATCCCGAACAGAACCATACGTTCCAGGATCACTATCTGGAGGTGGACTTTGATCTGTCGGAGATCATGTTCGTCGCGACAGCGAACAGCATGAATATCCCTCCGGCGCTGCTGGACAGAATGGAAGTCATCCGTCTTTCGGGCTACACGGAAGACGAGAAGATCAACATTGCCCAGAATTATCTGATACCGAAGCAGATTAAGAACAACGGGCTGAAGAAAGAAGAGCTGAACATCGCTGAGAGCGCGGTGCGCGATATCGTCCGCTACTACACGCGTGAGGCCGGTGTTCGAAATGTCGAGCGTGAGATCTCGAAGATCTGCCGCAAAGTGGTCAAAGACGTGCTCCTGGCGGGCAAGAAGGTCAAGCGTGTCAATGTTACGGCAAAGAATCTGGGAAAGTATCTTGGCGTAAAACGGTTCCGCTACGGGCGGGCGGATGAGCATGACCAGGTCGGCCAGGTTACCGGTCTGGCCTGGACCGAAGTTGGTGGCGAATTGCTGCGCATTGAAACTGCGCTGACTACTGGCAAGGGGCGCCTCACCCATACCGGCCAGTTGGGTGACGTGATGAAAGAGTCGATTCAGGCCGCGATGACGGTTGTCCGCAGTCGTGCCGCGACGCTCGGTCTGGATGATGATTTTTACCAGCAAATGGATGTGCACATTCACGTGCCGGAAGGTGCCACACCTAAGGATGGCCCCAGCGCTGGTATCGGCATGGCCACTTCGCTGGCATCCGCATTGACCAATATTCCGGTGCGGGCCGATGTGGCAATGACCGGAGAGATCACCTTGCGAGGCGAGGTGTTGCCGATCGGCGGTCTCAAAGAGAAACTGTTGGCAGCGCTCCGCGGTGGTATTCAGACCGTGATCATTCCGCAGGAAAATGAGCGCGACCTGGTCGAAATGCCAAAGAACATCAAACAGAATCTCGACATAAAACCGGTGCGCTGGATCGACGAAGTACTCGAAATTGCCTTGGCGGATCGCCCTGAACCACGTTCCACGGAAAAAAAGAAAGAGACCAAGGCCACTGAAAGCAAAGAAGAAAATGCCGACGATGCAAATGATGGTTTGCGCCATCATTGAACTCGGTCGGAAACGCTGGTAGAAAACAGTTCCAGGTAAGCCGTTTAAACATCTTGCATTGCTTGCTTGACACTGAATTTTCGTGGCTGCTATAAAAGCGGCCCGCACAACTTAGTCAGGTCTACTGACAATATCAAAACACCAAATTTACAGTCTTACATGGACAGGGCTGTATTTCTTTAAGGGGGCACCATCTGAATGAATAAATCTGAATTGATCGACGCCATGGCTGATTCCGCCGACATCTCGAAGGCAGCAGCCGGTCGCGCACTGGATGGCCTGCTCGACGCCATCACCAATGCGGTCAAAAACAACGATAGCGTATCCATTGTCGGCTTCGGCACCTTCCTGCTGCGGGAGCGCGCTGCGCGCACCGGCCGGAATCCAAAAACCGGCATGGCAATCGAAATTGCGGCATCAAAAGCGCCGGCATTTAAGGCTGGAAAAGGCTTCAAAGACGCAGTAAACTAGCGCGCCTCGTTCCGGGGTGCTTAGCTCAGCTGGGAGAGCATCGCCCTTACAAGGCGAGGGTCGCAGGTTCGATCCCTGCAGCACCCACCAGGTTTTTTTGGAGTGGTAGTTCAGTTGGTTAGAATACCGGCCTGTCACGCCGGGGGTCGCGGGTTCGAGTCCCGTCCACTCCGCCATATCCAGGGTTAAACGGGGTATCATTCGATACCCCGTTTTTCGTTTTAGAACCACTGAATAGACGCATCGACCATGTTGCAGGCCATCAGAGAAAAAGCTCAGGGCTGGATTGCCTGGGCCATCGTTATCCTCATCAGTGTCCCTTTCGCCCTATGGGGCATCCAGGAGTATCTGGGTGTTGGCAGCGAGCCCGAAGTGGCCGTCGTTGAGGGGGAAAAGATTACACAACGAATGCTGGATCAGCGCACGCGGGACTTCCGCGAAAACATGAGGCTGTCTCTCGGCGATGCGTATCGCGCTGATTTCTTCGAAGACAGCACCCTGAAAAGGCAGGTGCTCGACGGCATGGTCGAGGAGGCGGTGCTGGCAAAAAACGCGGTCGACTGGAATCTGCGCACCAGCGATATGCAGGCGCGTGGTTTTATCTCATCCATTCCTGCGTTTCAGCGCGATGGTCGATTTGACCAGCAGTCCTATGAAACCGCGGTGCGCAACCGCGGAATGAGCCGGGCCGGCTTCGAGCAGAACGTGCGCCAGGATTTGTTGCTCGGCCAGTTGCGCAGTGGCGTCCGCGACAGTGCGTTCGTGACCGAGACCGAGCTTGCCACGCGAGTGAGGCTGAATAATGAAAAGCGCAAGCTGAGTTATGCGCGCGTAGCGGCAGATCAGTTTCTCGATCAGATCGAATTTTCCGAGGCTGACCTGAAGAGCTATTACGAGGCCAATCTCGATCGATACCGGACGCCTGAGCGGGTGAAGCTCAGTTATGTGCTGCTGGACGCCGCGACCCTGGCTAGCCTGGTCGATGTGAATGAAGAGGCGCTCGAACAATACTTCGAGGACCACAGGACCGAATTTGTTGCACCCGAAGAGCGGGCGATGCGACACATCCTGATTTCGGTATCGCCGAGTGCTACGGAAGAAGAGGTTGAGGCGGCCAGTATCAAGGCTGATGAACTTCTGGCGCAAGTCCGCGAAGGTGGTGACTTTGCAATCCTCGCCAAGGAGAACTCCGACGACCCGGGTTCGGCGGGCAGCGGAGGCGACCTGGGCTGGGTTGAGCGTGGTCTGATGGTGCCGCCGTTCGAGCAGGCAGCGTTTGAGTTGAACAAAGACGAAGTCAGCGAGCTTGTGCGGACTGATTTCGGTTTTCACATCATTCAGGTAACCGATATTCGAGGCGGCTCGGATGCCGGGTTCGCGGATTTGCGTGAACAGGTGGAGTCGGCTTTTCGCAAGTTCGAGGCTGAAAATCTTTACTTTGACTATGCGGAGCGGCTGGCGAATTCCGCCTATGAAAGTCCCGACAGTCTCACGCCTGCATCCGAGGCACTGGGGCTTAAAGTGCAGACCACCGACTGGATAACCCGGGATGCGGTGCTGCCGGGTGCACTCGGTTCGCCCAGGGTCGTCAATGCGGCTTTCGCTGATGACGTGCTGGTCGAAGGAAACAACAGCGAACTTATCGAGGTGGGCCAGCAGCAGGCATTGGTCGTTCGTATTGCAGAGCATGAGCCGGCGGGCGTAAAGCCATTTGCGGACAATCTTGACCTGCTCGGGAAGGATTACAAAGTCGACAAGGCCTCTGAAGCGGCGGCGGCGGCGGGTGCAAAGGCTATTGCCGAGCTTGATGCGGGTGGCAAATCGCTGGAGCAGTTGGCCTCGGACAAGGCGTGGGCGCTTGAGCAACCCGGTGAGGTGGGACGGGAACAGCCGGCGGTGCCGGCAGAGGTGCTTGCCAAGGCCTTCGGCCTCAAACCGCCAGAACAGGGCGCGACCGGTTATGCGGGCGTGGTCTCGGCGGAAGGCGATTATATGGTGATCGCGGTGAGTGGCGTGCAGGGCGGGGAACTGGCTGCGCTCTCTGATGTTGAAAGGCAGGGGGTTGTTCAGCAGGCAACCAACGGGGCCGCAAGTGCGCAGTTGCGTTACTTCACCCGGAGTCTGCGTGATCGGGCGAAGGTCGAGTTGAAGCCGATCGAATAACGGGTAAAAAAAGCGGCCAGGCGACCGCTTTTTTCTCACAGGATCAGGTGGCTCAGGCCATGCCGAGAATGTGGTATCCCGAGTCGACATAAAGTACGTCGCCGGTGATCCCGGAGGCCAGATCCGAACATAGGAAAGCGGTTGCATTGCCGACCTCATCGATGGTCACATTGCGCCGCAACGGCGTCTTCTGTTCCGCTTCGGCGAGCATGCCACGAAATCCGCTGATGCCTGATGCCGCGAGGGTGCGGATGGGGCCGGCTGAGACTGCATTCACCCGCGTGCCACCGGGACCCATCGAGTCGGCGAGGTAGCGGACATTGGCCTCCAGTGCAGCCTTGGCCACACCCATGACGTTGTAGTTGGGTACGGTACGCACCGCACCCAGGTACGTCATCGTGACAATGGCGCCGTTGCGCCCCGCCATCATTTCACGCCCTGCTTTCGCCAGCGCAGCCAGGCTGTAGGCGCTGATGTCATGGGCGATCCGGAATCCTTCGCGGGTGACGGCCTCGACATAGGTACCTTCGAGCTGATCCCGTGGCGCGAAACCCACCGAGTGGATCAGGCAATCCAGGCCATCCCATTTCTTGCCGAGTTCGGCGAATACACCTTCGATCTGCTCGTCACTGCTTACGTCCAGGGGCAGCACGATGTCAGAGTTGAATTCTGAGGCGAAACCGACCACCCGGTCGCGGAGCTTTTCCCCCTGGTAGGTGAATGCGAGCTGCGCGCCTTCGCGATGCATCGCCTTGGCAACACCATAGGCAATCGAGCGGTTGCTCGCGACGCCCACGATCAATGCGCGCTTGTCTTGCAGAAATCCCATGTAAAGTTCCTCTCGATTAGCTGATTGGCAGGGGAATAAACGGGCTGACAGAATACCGCGGCAATGCCATTATCGGGCGGCGTACAGCGGTGAGCACAGCCTGAGTCGGAATAATTCAAAGAATGGCGCGTAAATTAACCCAAAGATATCCCGCGTTCAAAGTTTTGCCGGATATGCGTTGTGCTCGCTTCGCCATGCTCATGCTGAGTGTGCTGATCACCCTGGCGGCTTGTGGCAGACAGGCCTGGAACGATCCGCACAAGGTCGGTGAGTCAGCCGGGCCGGTGTTCTTCAGTTCCTTTTCCGAACGCCCCAAGCATCTGGACCCGGCGCGCTCGTACAGTTCCAACGAATGGGCTTTCATATCACAGGTCTACGAACCGCCGCTTCAGTATCATTTTCTGCGCCGCCCGTACAGCCTGGTGCCGCAGACTGCCGCACAGATGCCGGAGATCCGCTACTTCGGCCAAGATGGTGAGCTACTGGACGCTGATGCACCGGCCGCCGATGTGGCCTATACCGACTACGAATTGCGCATACAGCCGGGTATCCGTTATCAGCCGCATCCCGCATTTGCCCTGGGCGAAGACGGCGCGCCCGCGTATTGGCCTTTGGGTGCCTCGATGCTGGAAGAGGTGAACACGCTCGGTGATTTTCCGCTGAGCGGAACGCGCGAGCTGATCGCCGAAGACTTCGTTTACCAGATCAAGCGCTTGGCATATGCGCCCAATCATTCACCTATTGCCAGCCTGATGGCAGAACACATTCGGGGTTTCGCCGATTTTTCCGAACGCGCCGGCGCGGCCCATCAAAAGCTTGAAAGCGAAGGCGCCGATCCGTCCTGGTTGGACTTGCGTAACCTGCCAATGGGTGGGGTCGAAGTCCTCGACCGATACAGCTACCGCATCCGTATCGAGAAAAAGTATCCACAGTTCATTTTCTGGCTGGCCATGAATTTCTTTGCTCCTATGCCCTGGGAGGCCGAGCGTTTCTATCAGCAGCCCGGCCTGGATGACAGAAACATCAGTCTGCACTGGTATCCGGTTGGCACCGGCCCCTTCATGCTGACCGAAAACAATCCCAACCTGCGCATGGTGCTGGTACGAAATCCGAATTTTCACGGCGAGGCCTATCCGGCCGATGGTACGGACGAGGACCGGCGTGACGGTTTGCTGGATGATGCCGACCGGCCGATGCCTTTCATCGAGCGGGCGGTCTATTCGCTGGAGAAGGAGGCGATCCCACGCTGGAACAAGTTCCTGCAGGGTTACTATGACAACTCCGGTATCGGTTCTGACAGCTTCGATCAGGCAGTACGGTTCGGTGGCGCGGGTGAGGCGTCGCTGACTCAGTCAATGGCCGACAAAGGTATCCGTCTGAGTACGGCCACCGAGACCTCGGTGTTCTACACCGGCTTCAACATGCAGGACCCGGTGGTCGGCGGTAACAGCGAGCGCGCACGCCTCCTGCGCCGAGCGATTGCCATCGCGATCGATTTCGAGGAGTTCGTATCCATCTTTCGCAACGGTCGCGGCGATGTGGCGCAGAGTCCCTTGCCGCCCGGTATTTTTGGCTACCGTGACGGTCAGGCCGGGATCAATCCAGTGACTCACAGCTGGCAAAATGGCAGTGCGCGTCGACGTGATATCAGCGAGGCGATGCGCCTGCTGGAACAGGCCGGTTATGCCGAAGGCCGGAATCCGGAAAGCGGTGGGCCAATGGTCCTGTATTACGATACGCCGGCTGCCGGACCCGACAGCAAGGCGATGTTGCAGTGGTACCGTAAACAGCTCGCCAAGCTGGGCATCGAGCTGGTCATTCGTGCAACCGACTACAATCGCTTTCAGGACAAGATGCTCAAGGGAACGGCGCAGATATTCAGCTGGGGATGGAATGCCGACTATCCGGATCCCGAGAACTTTTTTTTCCTGCTGTATGGGCCGAACGGCAAAGTCGAGTTCAAGGGCGAAAATGCGGCCAACTACACAAACGCTGAGTTCGATTCCCTGTTCCTGCAGATGAAGGATCTGCCGAACGGAACCAGGCGCCAGGATGTCATCGATCGAATGGTTGATATCCTGCGCGAGGATTCTCCGTGGCTGTTCGGCTTTTTCCCCAGGGCCTTCAGTCTGCATCACTCCTGGTACCGGAATGCCAAACCGCATCTTATGGCCAACAACACGCTCAAGTACAAACGCGTCGAAGGTGCGACGCGCGCGGCCGCTCAAAAGTCCTGGAACCGGCCGGTGCTGTGGCCGGTGATCCTGCTGTTCGTGCTCCTGCTTGTTTCGCTGGTTCCGGCGGTGCGCGGCTTTCGCGCGCGTGAAAAGAGCAGAGCCCTGTGACTGCTTATATCATCCGACGCCTGCTGTATGCGCTTCCGATCCTGATCGGAGTGAATGCCCTGACCTTCGTGTTGTTCTTCGTGGTCAACTCGCCTGACGACATGGCACGCATGCATCTTGGCGGGAAAAGGGTCACCGACGAGGCGATATTGTCCTGGAAGCAGGAGCACGGTTACGAAAAGCCTTTGCTGATCAATACCCGGGCTTCGGGCACTGCGGCATTTACCGATACCATCCTGTTCGAGAAATCGCTGAAGTTGTTCCTGTTCGATTTCGGGCAGTCGGACAGTGGCCGCGACATCAGTCACGATATTTCGCAGCGCATGTGGCCCAGCCTGGCGATCGCGGTGCCGACTCTGCTGGTTGGCCTGGCGGTCAACATCACCTTTGCGCTGCTGCTGGCGTTTTTCCGTGCCAGCTATCTCGATTTCTGGGGGGTGGTGATATGCGTCGCGATGATGTCCATCTCCAGTCTTTTCTACATCATCGGCGGCCAGTTCCTGGTTGGCAAGCTGCTCAATCTGGTACCCATTTCCGGCTATGACACGGGTGTGCATGCGTGGAAGTTCATGATCCTGCCGGTGATCGTCGGCGTCATTGGCAGCATCGGTTCCGGCACGCGCTGGTACCGCACGCTGTTCCTCGAAGAGATCCACCGCGACTATGTGCGCTCGGCCCGCGCCAAGGGTCTCTCCGAGCAGGGGGTGCTTTTCCGTCACGTGTTGCGCAACGCGTTGATTCCGATCCTTACCGGCGTGGTGGTGGTTCTTCCGCTGCTGTTCATCGGCAGCCTCTTGACCGAGTCTTTCTTCGGCATTCCAGGCCTGGGCAGTTATACGATCGATGCAATCAACCGCCAGGATTTTGCCATTGTGCGTGCAATGGTCTTTCTCGGTGCGGTGCTGTACATCGTCGGGCTCTTGCTGACCGACATCTCTTACACGATCGCCGACCCTCGTGTGAGGCTGGAATGAGATGATGAACTTCCAGCCGGTGATACTCTGGACCGATGCACTGATCTACGTGCTGCTGCTGCTCACGCTGGGGTTTGTCTGGTACACACGTCGACATGAGCACCTGATGCAGCCATGGAAACGCGTGGCCCGCAGCCGCACGGGTCAGGCGGCGATGATGGTTTTGCTGTTTTATGTCATTGTCGGTTTGCTGGACACATTGCATTTCCATCCGAAATCCGGCGACGATGCTCAGGGCGGACCGATCTATTCGACCGAGGTGCTGAGCCTGTTCGACCAGATAGCAGGCAGTTTGGCCACGCAGCGTGAGAAGACCTACTCGGCGCCGTTCGCCCTGCACCTGTTCAGCAAAGAGAACATAGAACAACCCGATGGCGGTATGCGGCGAGATTTTGCGCGCCTCAAGTATGGCGGGGCGCATCTGAACGCGTCTGCTGATGGCCGGCTTTGGGATATAGCGTTGAAGGCCGCTACCGGCGCATTGCAAGGTGCGGTGGTCTGGTTGCTGGCACTGCTGCTGTTGTGTCGCCTCGATCCGCGACGGATGCTACGTCTGCTGCGTGGTGAGCTCGAGAATCCCTGGCAGGTCGGTGCCTGGACTGCACTTTTGTTGATGCTGCTGGTGGGAGGCAGCTGGGAGCTGTCTGCGCACTACCATATTCTCGGCACCGACAAGGTCGGCGAGGATGTGTTCTTCCAGTCGTTGAAGAGTATTCGTACCGGCTTGGTGATCGGCACCCTGACCACCCTGGTGATGCTGCCGGCGGCGATTCTCCTGGGGATCATGGCCGGTTATTTCCGTGGTTGGATCGACGATGTCATCCAGTATCTGTACACCACCCTGAATTCGATACCCGGCGTGCTGCTTATCGCCGCCGCGGTGCTGATGATGCAGATCTACATGAGCAATCACGCAGATGACTTCAACAGCCTGACGGAGCGTGCCGATCTGCGCCTGCTTTTTCTGTGCCTGATACTGGGCGTCACCAGCTGGACCGGTCTGTGCCGACTGCTGCGCGGCGAAGCCTTGAAGCTGAGGGAACTGGAGTATGTGCAGGCGGCGCGGGCCTTCGGGGTCGGACATTTCCGGATTTTGATCCGTCATGTCCTGCCCAATGTCATGCATATCGTGCTGATAAGCATCGTGCTCGATTTCAGTGGCCTGGTACTGGCCGAGGCAGTGTTGTCTTACATCAGTATCGGGGTCGATCCTGCCACCAACAGCTGGGGCAATATGATCAATGGTGCACGGCTCGAACTGGCCCGGGAGCCGGTCGTCTGGTGGTCGTTGCTGGCCGCTTTTGCTTTCATGTTTACCCTGGTGCTGGCGGCCAATCTTTTTTCGGATGTCGTGCGTGATGCCTTCGATCCCCGACTGAGGCAGCAACGATGAGTCTGATCGAGAATGTGATGAGCGAAAAGCCGGAAGTGGCCGCCCCTCTGCTGCAGATCGATGGTCTGAGCACGCATCTGGGCAGTCAAACACGACCGGTGCGTGCGGTAGATGACGTCAGCCTGCGCATACACCGCGGTGAGACCTTCGTGCTGCTGGGAGAGTCGGGTTGCGGCAAGTCGATGATTGCGCTGTCCATGATGCGACTGCTGCCGCATTCGGGCCGGATTGTTGCGGGTGATGTACTGCTCGACGGGCAGTCACTGCGCGCACTGTCCGAGGCGGAGATGCGGGCCGAGCGCGGTGGACGCATCGGGATGATTTTTCAGGAGCCCATGACCTCGCTCAATCCGGTCATGATGGTCGGTGAGCAGGTCGCTGAGGCGGTGCGTCTGCACGATGCCGACAGCCAGGGTCGGGTCGAGGCCCGCGTGATCGAGCTGTTTCGCTCGGTTGGCATACCGGACCCGGAACGTCGTGTCAGGGAGTATCCGCATCAGTTGTCTGGGGGTATGAAGCAACGGGTCATGATCGCGATGGCACTTGCCGGGCGGCCTGAACTGCTGATTGCGGATGAGCCGACCACTGCATTGGATGTGACCATTCAGGCGCAGGTACTGGATCTGCTGAAGCAGCTGCAGCGCGACACCGGGATGGCGATCCTACTGATCACCCACGACCTGGGCGTGGTGGCCGAGATGGCCGATCGGGTCGGCGTCATGTACGCCGGGCAGCTGCTCGAGATAAATGACGTCGGCGGGTTCTTCAGCCAGGCCGCACACCCCTACAGTCGCAAGCTTTTCCGTTCGGTACCAAAGGCCGAAAACCGCAATCTTGGGCTGGATGTCATCCCGGGTATCGTCCCGGCGCTCAATCAGGCCTTTGACCACTGTCGGTTCGCTGATCGCTGTGACCTGGTCCACGAGCGCTGCCGAAACAGTCTGCCGCCCTGGCATGGGGATCCGGAAAACGGTTACCGCTGTCACCTAGTCCCGGACGAGGTCCTGGATTCACCCGCGACTCCCATAGCTGCGCGCCAGGCGGGTCAGGGGAGCGAAGGCGCGCTGCTCGATGTGCAGGGCCTGAAAGTGCATTTCCCCATCCACAAGGGAGTCCTGCGACGGGTGGTGGGGCACGTCAAGGCGGTGGACGGGGTGGATCTGAGCATCGCGACCGGCCAAACCATCGCGCTGGTCGGTGAATCGGGCTGCGGCAAGACCACGGTGGGCAAGGCGATTCTTCAGCTGCAACGCCCCACGGACGGCAGGGTGCTGTTCGACGGTACCGACCTGGCCGGTGTGCAGGGCCGTGATCTGCGTCGTCTGCGGCGAGAGTTTCAGATCATCTTTCAGGATCCCGCCTCGTCGATGAATCCGCGCATGCTGGTCGAGGACATCATCGCCGAGGGGATGGTGGCCCAGGGTATCGGCGGCAACCGGCTGCAGCGTCGCGCGCTTGTCGAAAGGCTGCTGGGGCAGGTGGGCATGCAGCCGACCGCCGCACAGCGTTACCCACACGAGTTTTCCGGCGGCCAGAGACAGCGTATTGCCATAGCCCGCGCACTGGCCCTGGAGCCGCGCCTGATCGTCTGTGACGAGCCGACGAGCGCGCTGGATGTCTCGGTGCAGGCCCAGGTTTTGAACCTGCTCAAGGAGCTGCAGGCGGAGCTGGGACTGTCCTATCTGTTCATTACTCACAATATCTCGGTGGTCGCGTATCTGGCGCACGAGGTGGCGGTGATGTATCTGGGCCGCATCGTCGAATATGGCGAAGTGGGAAAGGTGCTGAAGAACCCGTTACACCCCTATACGACCGCCCTGCTCAGCTCAGTCCCCGTGCCCGACCCGGAACATAAGCGCGATGTTTTGCGTCTGGAGGGTGATATGCCTTCTCCGATCAATCCGCCCAGCGGATGCCATTTTCATCCGCGCTGCCCGCATGCGCTGCCGGTCTGTCGCGAACGCTATCCTGACGTATTCGAGACCCGCGATGGGCGGCGGGTCGCGTGCTGGTTGATGGTGCCCGAGGCCCAGGCCCAGAAGGATGTTCGATAGGTCGTCGACCTTGCGGAGTCCGGATCAGGCATCCGGATCGATAAACACCGTGAGTTTCTCGCCGGGTCGGATGTAGCGGCCAACCCGGTTCCAGCGTTTGAGATCCAGCACGGAGACCTGGAAACGTCGGGCGATCTTGAAGAGTGAATCGCCTTTTCGCACTCTGTAGCGCAGGCGTTGAAGTGCCTGCTGATTGGAGATTGACCCCGAGAAGCGGACGGAATCTGACGATGGAATGAGCAGATCCTTGCCGGCGCGGATGCGCGAGTCCTTGAGCCCGTTGGAATGCCGGATGGCCTCCGCGGACACGCCATGCTGACGCGCGATGCGATTCAGGCTGTCGCCAGGCTTGATGCGGTAACGCTGCCAGCGCAATCGCTGGTCCGGCGGCAGTGCAGCCAGGGCACGCTCGAACCGTTCGACGCGGTCGACCGGGAGTAGCAGTTCATAGGGCCCGTCAGGCCGGCTGGCCCAGCGTTTGTGACCTGCATTGAGGGCCAGCAGCTCCTCCACCTGCATGTCGGCCAGCCGGGCTGCCACGTCGAGATCGATCTGACCGCCGGTTGCTGCGGCGGCGAAGTACGGTTTGTTGGCTATGTGCGGGAGTTCGAGGCCATAGATATCAGGATCAGCGACAATGGCGGCCAGTGCCAGCAGCCGGGGTACATAGAGGTCGGTCTCGCCCGGCAGGTCGAGCGACCAGAAGTCGGTGTCCTCGTCGCGCTTGTCGGCCCGGCGAATCGCACGGCTCACGCTGCCCGCACCGGCGTTGTAGGCGGCCAATGTGTGCAGCCAGTCACCTTCGAAACGCTGATTGAGGCGGTCCAGATAGATCGCGGCAGCCTCTGTGGATGGCCTGACGGTGCGCCGCTTGTCGAACCACCAGTCCTGTTGGAGTCCCAACATGCGGCCGGTTGCCGGCATGAACTGCCACAGGCCGGCCGCACCGCTCGGGGAGTACACATGGGCCCGGAAACTGCTCTCCACCGCGGGCAGCAGGGCCAGTTCGGTAGGCAGGCCGGCTGCCTCGATCTTACCGAGGATGTAATAGATGTAGGGTTCTGAACGGGCCATCAGGGCCCGGAACGCATTCGGAGACCGCTGCAGTCGACGAATCTCCTGTTCGATCCGGGGATTCTCCACGTCACGGAGATGAAAACCCCGGCGCAGGCGTACCCAGATCAACCCGTCGCCGGGTCCAAGGGTATTCGGCGTGGATGCCGGGGAAGACCGCAAAGTCAGGTCGGTTGGGGTCTCGGTGGCGGTTGCCGATGATGTCGAACCGGCCACCCCGGTTTTCACGTCGTGACCTGCACATCCGCCAATTGCGAGTGCGAGCAGCACGAGCGGCGGCGAAACGAGTTGACGCAGGCGTTGCTGATGATGGCTGCTTTGGTCAGAATCAGGCATGTCGTTCGCCGCTGTCATGGCGGGTGAATATACGAGATGCAGTCCGAGGGTTCCAGCGCCGACAGCAAGATGTCTCAATCCAGATTCTGTTACGAACATAATAGTCCGTTGGGCCAGGCGCTCGCGGACTGGTATGCGGCCGAGCCGGGTGCCCGTGTGGGCGCGCACGAGCGGGAAGTGCTGTCCGGAATGGTCAACGACCTGTTTGGCTATCAGCTGCTGCAACTGGGTGAGCTGGGTGCCGACATGGCGCATCTGGCGCAGTGTCCGGTACAGCGCAAAACCCTGGTGAGTCATCGCGCCGAAGTTGAACAGCCGGGTGTGATACTGGCCGAGGCACAGCGGCTGCCCGTGGCATCAGACAGTATCGACGCTGTAATCCTGGTCCATACCCTGGATTTTTCTCCGGACCCGCACCAGGTGCTGCGGGAGGTCGAACGCGCCCTGATTCCCGATGGGCGCGTTATCGTTATCGGTTTCAATCCGTTCAGTCTTTGGGGACTTTGGCGTCTTGTCGGTCGCTGGCGGGGGAAGGTGCCCTGGTGCGGCAACTTCCTGTCTTACCCGAGGTTGAACGACTGGCTGACCCTGATGGGTTTCGGCATCGAGCGCATGGACGTCATGGAATTTCGCCCCCCCACACGCAGCGGTCGGCTGGATGCGGTCGAGCGGGTGGGGCGCCGGGTGTGGCCCATGTTGGCCGGGGTCTATATGGTGCGCGCAGTGAAGCGTGTTTCGCGCGTGACGCCTATTCGACAGCGCTGGTCGCGCCTGCGTGTGCTGGGGCCGCGTGCGATCGAGCCTACCGCAAGACAGCACTTGAGCAAGTCACAGCCGATGAAAGAGGCCAACGATGTCTGAACGGGTCGAGTTGTTCACCGACGGGGCCTGCAGGGGCAATCCCGGCCCCGGTGGGTGGGGGAGTGTGCTGCGCTTCGACGGCAGAGAGAAGGAGCTGTTTGGTGGTGAGGAAAACACGACCAACAACCGCATGGAGCTGATGGCCGTGATCCGTGGATTGGAGGCGCTGAAACGGGGTTGCGCAGTGGATGTCACCACGGATTCCCAGTACGTGAAGAACGGCATCACCCAGTGGATACACAATTGGAAGCGCAACGGCTGGCGCACGGCTGCCAGAAAACCGGTGAAGAACGGCGATCTGTGGCGTCAGCTTGACGAGGCGGTGGCCCGACATGACGTCAGCTGGCATTGGGTGAAGGGGCACAGCGGCCACTCCGAAAATGAACGCGCTGACGCCCTGGCCAACCGTGGGATAGACGAGCTGTGATGCACAAACCGGCGGCCGGTGGTGCAGCTTGATTCCTGCCGTCTCCCGATTCATCCTGAAATCGAACCTCGAACCTCGAACCTCGAACCTCGAACCTCGAACCTCGAACCTCGAACCTCGAACCTGGACCTTATGAGACAAATCGT
>Ga0265303_10000710_pt1 | contig 19425 bp, 22 predicted proteins | sample Helome_2_FD_192494 | JGI IMG/M metagenome (GOLD analysis project Ga0265303, IMG submission 192494) | Marine sediment microbial communities from subtidal zone of North Sea - Hel_20160317 (Illumina Assembly) | ecosystem: Environmental > Aquatic > Marine > Subtidal zone > Sediment ... | reverse complement strand
CGAACAGACTCTCGCGGTGAATGTGCGAGGTGTGTTGATCACCACGCGCGAGGCGATTCCCCATCTGTCCAAGAGCGGCGGCGCCGTCGTCAACATCTCATCGACCCTTGCTCAAGCATCGATGCCGGGTGCCGCGGCGTATTCGGGTACGAAGGCAGCGGTCGAGCGCATTACCTCGGCCTTGGCCGTCGAGCTCGGACCGCAAGGTATTCGCGTCAACTCGGTGGCCCCGGGCGTAACGGAAACAGACATGAGCGCCGGCGTCCCGCAGGAAATGCTCGACGGCATGATCGCTCAAACGCCTCTCGGCCGCCTCGGCCGGCCCGAGGATATCGCCCGAGCAGTCACGTTCTTGGCCAGCGACGACGCTTCGTGGATCACCGGCCAGGCGCTGCAGAGCAGTGGTGGCCTGATGCTCTAGGGATCGCACACTCCACCGCAGGGTACGTGGCTGCAATCGAAATCCTGCCAGCTAGCGACGAGAGTTGGTGTAAAGTCCCGCGAACCATGGGCAATGGCGCACAAGCTCTAATTCAAACTCTCGTCAACGCCGGCGTTGACACGTGTTTTACCAATCCTGGCACCTCGGAGATGCACTTTGTGGCAGCGCTAGATGGCGCCGACATGCGGGGTGTACTGTGCTTGTTCGAGGGGGTGGCCTCCGGGGCTGCCGACGGATACGCACGCATGGCCGGCAAGCCGGCTGCCACTCTGTTGCATCTCGGATGTGGTCTCGGCAACGCCCTGGCGAACCTGCACAACGCGCGCAAGGCACGTGTGCCCATGGTCAACATCATCGGAGACCACGCGACCTATCACACCAAATACGACGCGCAGTTGCAGTCGGACATCGAGACGGTCGCGAAGAATATTTCTACGTGGATCAAGACCACACCTGAAACGAGTCGACTCGCCACCGATGCCGCCGACGCTGTGGCTGTGGCCATAGGCCCGCCTTCGCAAATCGCTACGCTCATCTTGCCCGCAGATGTGTCCTGGAACGATGGTGCCGAGCCCGCGCCAGCGCAGGCGCCTGTGCAACCGCCGCCTGCCTCGGACGCCACCGTGCAAGCGGTCGCGCAAGTAATCCAGAAGTCAGGCAAGAAGGTTGCGGTCCTGCTTGGCAATCGGGTGCTACGTGAGGCGGGGTTGCGCGCAGCATCGCAGATCGCGGAGAAAACGGGCGCCAAGCTCTTCTGTGAGGTCTTTCCGACACGACTAGAGCGGGGCGAAGGGCTGCCCGCTGTCGAGCGCATCGCGTATCTTGCCGAAATGGCCTCTGTACAGCTCGGGGGCTATGACCACTTGGTTCTGGTGGATGCCAAGGCGCCTGTGTCGTTCTTCGCGTATCCGGGCAAGAAAAGCAATTTGGTGCCAGACGACTGCACAGCCCACACATTGGTGCAGAACGACGAAGATGCGGTGGCCTCGCTGCAGGCTCTCGTCGAGGCCGTTGGCGCGTCGAACACCGCCCCCAAGTTGCAGAACGCCGGGCGACCGAAGCCGCCGAAAGGCAAACTCAACGCCGCCAAGGTGTGTCAGGCGATTGGTGCCTTGTTGCCGGCGAACGCGATCATCTCAGATGAAGCCCAAACGTCAGGCGTCAAGCTGCCGATTTGCACCGCCGGCGCGCCTCGGCATGACGTGCTGACCTTGACCGGCGGCGCGATCGGGCAAGGCCTACCAGTTGCCTTGGGCGCGGCGACGGCCTCGCCCGGCCGTCCCGTGCTGGCACTCATTGGCGACGGCTCCGCCATGTACACGATTCAGGCGTTGTGGACGATCGCGCGTGAGGGTCTCGATGTGACGACCGTCATTTTCAACAACCGCTCGTACGGGATTCTCAACATTGAGCTCGAGCGCGTAGGGGCAGAGAAAATCGGCCCCGAGGCCAAGGCGCAGTTAGACTTGTCGAAACCAGCGATCGACTTCGTGTCGATGGCCCAGGGCATGGGCGTACCGGCACGACGCGTTGCAAGGGCCGAGGACTTCAGCGCAGCCCTGAAGAACGCGTTCGAGATGCGTGGCCCGAACTTGATCGAGGCGATTGTGCCGAGCGAGTACGAAGGCCTGAAACTCAAAGCACTGCCGCACATGCTGAACGCGCTCGGCAGTGTCCCATCACCCGTCGCAAAGGCGATCAAGAAGAAAATCGCCCCCTGAGCGACGAGACCGGCCGTGGGCCAGTCTGGTTCTGCAGGATTTTGACTCGATGCGCGCCGTCGCTAAGGTCGTGCCCATGGCATTCTTTCGAACCGTGGCGACCTTGGTTCTGGGATTGGCGGTGTCGGCGGCAGGATGCGGCTCTGACTCGTGTGTGGGCGGTTCCGGCCCGATTGTTTCCCAGACACTCGATCTATCGAACTTCACCGGTTTCGATTTTCAGATCGGGGGTGAGGTGACGGTCGTCCCCGGCAGTACCCAACAAGTGGTCGTTCGAAGCCAGCAGAACGTAATTGACATACTCAACCGGGACGTCATCAACGGCATCTGGGAGATTGGCTACACGGAGTGCGCTGAGGGGATCAGCGAGTTCAGACTCGACATCACGGTGCCGGAGCTCGACAGTGTGGAGCTGTCGGGGGCGGGCACGATCAACGCAGAGGCCCAGGCCAGTACCATCGATACGATCCTCAGCGGAGCAGGAACCGTGACTCTATCCGGCGAAGCCACGAGTCAAGAGGTCACACTAGAGGGCTCGGGTACAGTCGAAGCATTCGACCTGACGACCAACGAAACCAGCGTCCTTCTAACGGGCCAGGGCACGGTCAATGTGAATGCCAGCGAACAACTCAACGTCGACCTCCTCGGCGCAGGTGCGGTATTCTACAAAGGCGAACCCCAGTTGAATGTGCGTATCACTGGCACCGGCACCGTGGTCGACGCGAACTAGCGACGACGGTCGTCGGACTGTGCCGCGCCATTCACACATCTGTGGTGCCCTAGCATCACACCCGAGGCACTCCCGCACCGATTTCGTGGAGTTTCCAAGCGTTCCGCCCTGGCTACGTCGTAAGCCCTGAACGCATGGCCGCCACGAGTTCGTCGGCGGCGGCGCGGGGAGCTCGTCCGAGGCTGATTGCGTTGATCCAACTGTGAACCAACCCGGAATGACGTCTCAGCGTCGTCGGCACGCCCGCCTCTTCGAGACGTTTGGCGTACGCCTCGCCTTCGTCGCGCAGAACGTCGAAGCCTGCTGTCGTGACATAGGCGGGCGGCAAGCCGGACAGATCCTCAGCAAGCAGCGGAGAGACTCGGGGGTCCTCGAGATCTGCGTCGTCGACGTAGTGATCCCGGTACCAATCCATTTGTGCTTCGCTCAGGAAGTAACCCTCGCCGAAGAGCTGGTACGACTGGTGCTTCATCGAGAGATCGGTCACCGGGAAGATGAGCGCTTGCATAGCCGGCTCCGGTCCGCCTGCTGCAACCGTGACCTGTGAAACGACGGCACACAGATTCCCGCCCGCGCTGTCTCCTGCGACCGCGATGCGTGCGGGGTCGACACCGAGCTCTGGCGCATGTTCTACCGCCCAGTTGAACGCGGCGACCGCATCGTCCACGGCGGCGGGGAATGGGTGTTCGGGTGCGAGGCGGTAGTCGACCGCCATCACGGGAAAACCGAGCTCGCGCGCAAGGAAGCGGCAAAATGCATCGTGGGTCTCGAGATCCGCAACGACCCAGCCGCCGCCGTGGAAGAAGACGACGAACGGCACGGGATTCGCCTCGTCCACCGAGCGGTCGCGATAGATGCGAATCGGGATCTCGCCGCCGGGACCGGGGATCGAGCGATCCTCAACGGATTGCAAAGGGATGGTGGGGCCCGCGAAGACCACAGCTTCCTGGCGAACCATCTCCCTCGCTCTTTGGGGCGGGAATTGTTCGAATGAGTCCCCGCCGAGTGCAAGTAACCCGAGCGCCATCCCAACCTCGGGTTCCAACTCTTGTCCGTCCTTCGGAGAGAGCCCCGACGGTGTGAGCCGTCGCTGTACGCCTGGAGGAAGGGCCGCCAAGGTCCGGACGACCGAACCGGCGAAACGAATGAGAAGACCCTGCACGTTCATGTCACCACCTACGACGGCTCAACGGTATGGGACGGCGCGCCGCCTTCGTCGGGCGCGCGTCGCGAAGCGAGGAGCTCCGTACGGATGGCATCGAGGCCCTGCTGCAACCACCCATTGAAGAGGTGGACGATCGGAATGGCGAGCGGATAGGCGAGGGGGGACGTCAGCCCGAAGGTGTAGGTCCAGACGATCCGCGTGCTGCCTTCCTCCTCGCTGAAGTCCCAATTGCCGGTGCCGCTCCGAACCAGCAACGAGAACGGAAATTTGGCGCCGCCGGTCCAGCCATAGCGATGCCTCACTGGAGGATCGTAGTCGAGGATGACCTCGTCGAGGACCGTGCCGTCGGTCATGCTGACCCGCCGCGTCGCGCCCTTGGCCAGAGTCTGCCCTTCGTGCAACTCGACCTTGCTGATCCCTGCGAAAGGCCCGCGCGAGCGCAAGAGCTCCGCGGCGTTCGTGCTGTCAGTGGCCACTGCGAACACCTCCTCGCGCGGGCGCGGGATGAGAACCGAAGCCGAGGTGGAGATGTTCGTCACGGCGATGGACCTTAGCACGGGATGAAGCGATCCCAGCGGAGACTACTTCTCGAGCAGGACAAGCCAATACGACGACTCGTCCTTGGTCCCCGAGCCGGGCGTCACCATCTTGGATGACCACCCGTCTTTGAGAAGCTGCGGCAAGGCATGCTGGTCGTCTTTGCCGGAGGTGAACTCGCCCTCGTCGGGATCGCCGCCGAGCACCCAAGACTCACCGTTATCTGAAACCACTACAAAGCGCTGTGCCATGCCGGCTGCATAAGCGACCGCCTCCGCGCCTGCAAGTGGGTGCTTCTCGTCAAACTGTCCGAACCTGGGTCGAGCTCCTCACCACCCAAAACGCCGCCCAAAAGTTCCAAGTCCACAGCACCAGCATCCTCGCCCGCCGCCCGTAATAAAGGACCAACGGGTCAGACCCCTTACCCGGTGGGGAGGCTTCCGTCGATTGAGTCTAGGCCTGTTTGGGCTTTGGCTCTGGTGAGTAGAGCGTCGCCGATGTGGATGACGGCGAGCATCGCCGTGTTCACGGTTCGTCAACTCATATCAACTAATTTCACATCGCTACGTCAACGCAGCTCAACGAGCGGGACCGCGGCAACTCAAGCTTGATCATCGACCCCGCAGCTAGAAGCTGCAGCCTGTGGCGGTTGAAGTTTAGCCGTTCATAGCTCAGCTGGGTGGCTGCGGCACCAGCGACCCCTCGATGAACGCCAAGATGGCCTTGTACCATACGTAATGGCTGACCGGTCCGGGGTGGCTATCCAAGCTACCGATTGTGTCGCGGACCAGGTATGCCTGCTTGTCGTTTCGCACGTCGATTATAGCAACACCGTTTTGCCGCAAGTATGAAACGACCGGATCGTCCTGGTCACCCGAGAGGAACAGCACGGCGACCGTTGCTTGCGTACTCTTCAGCACCTCATCGAAGATCGCACGCGTGACTCTACTCATCTCGACATCCGACGGGTCTTTGCCTTCACAATAGGTCCCTAGACTGGCGCACTCCAGGGGCAAGTACTCGATCACGAGCTCCCCATTTGCCAGACTTGCTTTCGGGTACGACGGCGTCTGCGTGCTTAGCGAATTATGGGTCCTTGAACTCGTCACGGCCCGAAGCCGCGAAGGCGCAGCCACATTTCGTGGGTTGAGATAGTCCGCGTAGGCGAAAATCAGCACGTCTTCTGGACCAACGCGGTCGCTTATCGATCGAAACTGCAAGAGGTTGTGGACATTTCCATAGCCAGCATTAGCGAAGTGAAGAACCTCCCATTCATTTCGCAAAGCATCCTGCAAATGCCAGGCAACCGTGTTCTCATCGTTCAGACCCCAGCCAAAGACAAAGCTGTCGCCGAACATGTACAAGTGCCTGTTGCCGGAGACTGTCTCGAAAGAGGTTGCTCGGCGACTTTCATTTCCTTCGATCGTAACAGTCCATCGGAAGCGTCGACTGCCTCTCTCTCCTCTAGGGCAAAAGAACACGTCGTAGGTACCCGGGGCAGACGACCAGCCGAGCTTCGCGTGGTGTCGAAAGAATGGAGCGGGTTGACTGTAGGGGCAATCGTCGTTGACAAGACCTGCCACGAACGCGACCTCCGACAGCATCATCCGAGTGGCGAGCCTGTTCCCATGGGGACGAATGAGATTTGGGCGATGCACATCACCGAGTTGCTGGTAGTAGTATAGGAAATGAGCTGACAGGAGATCGATCCCGACGATCGGGATCAGAATTAGGACTGCCCACATCCATATTTTCTTTATTGGCCGCACCACCGAGGACTTCCTCTTAGCCCATGGTGCCCATTTTGAGAACCGAATTGCGCGGTATGTCTTACGAGTCAACTTTGCGAGACCAGAAGGAGGGCGCTTGTTTCGCCAATCTCCAAGCGCTCAAGACCTTTCGCATCTTCCCCGAGTACAGCCGTCGTCACCATTAGCCCGACCGATCCAATCACGTGAGGTGCCGCCAGACACCCACGCCGTCCATGACGAAACCACCTCCGATCTCCGTGACAATCGGCCCTGCTTCAGCACCCCAATTGCGCAGACAGCCTTGTACGTTAACTTTGCGAAATTGAAATAGGGCGTTAGTTTTGCCTATCTCCCATGAAGCCCGGGGGAAAAGGAACTTCATATGAACAAGCTGATGTCGAAGAGAGAGGGCTTCACCCTCATCGAGCTGATGATCGTCGTCGCCATCATCGGCATTCTTGCCGCAATCGCGATTCCGGCATTCAGGAACTACCTCAATCGTTCGAAGACCTCGGAAGTTGCCGGCAACCTGAAGGCGATGTTCGGAGGCGCAGCGACGTACTATAGCGCAGAGAACTGGAACGGTAGCGTTCCCGCCGCGGGAGTGGCCGCCGCGGCCGTGACGAACTGCACCCTCGGCGACGCCGAAATGCTCGTCGAGCCGTCTTCCAGCAAGAACATCCCGCTATGGAGTGGCGAGGCGGTCGAGTTCGAGTCGATGAACTTCGCGCCAGCCGACGGACTCTACTTCCAGTACGGTCTGGACGCCGAGGGCGCGAGCGCCTGCGCGAACGCTGCCAACGACACCGCGCTCTACACATTCTACGCCAATGGCGACCTGGACGACGACGACGTGGAGTCCACTTTCCGACTCGAAGCCGGCACCAACGACGACAACGTCCTCTACCGCGCACCGGGCATCATGCGGATCAGCCCGCTCGAGTAGTCTCCCTGCGGATGACGACTAAAAGGGCCTGGCGGCAATCCGGCGGACAAGATCCGCCGACTGGCTCGATGAGGACGTGAATCCCAGCCACAAACCGTGAACCTCACTCACGGCCTGGTGGCGACGTCTCGAAGACTTCGGATACGAGCGCGTCGGAATGCTGTTTGCAAAGTCCGATGTCGTGGGCCTCAACCGATCCGGGTTTCGCAGCATGTCCTGGGACGTGCGCCCGGGTTCCGCGGGCGACGCGGTCTTCTATCTCCGCAAGGACGGCGAGGGCCATGCAGTGGTCGCCCAGCTTCGTGCGTCGGATGAGTGTGGACAGCCGTCAAGCACTGGGCGCAGATAAAGACTCGACCGTCCACCCGATTCGCGAGCCGCGCGGAAGAGCGGCGGGGTCACGGTCAGCGTGAACGCTGAGAGACCACCGAGGGTCGCATTCACGAATCGGGACCGATGCGCCTTGCGATGAACGCTGTCGTGCATGTGCACCGAAGCGATCTTCCAGGCCCTCTGATGCACGTTCTCAGAGCTACTACGTGACGAACCCCGAGCGTCCGTTCTGCAAGGCATACATCGAGCCGAAGATCGCCGATATTCGCCGCCGGTTCGCCGCTTACAGCCCCCCGTCAGATTGGAGGCACTCGACCTGGCTCTCTTAGCTCCTTTGGACCACTCCCTGGCTACCGAAGACGACCGAGCCCAACGCAGAGTGCACGCCCCCAGCCGGCGTGGGAGTGACCTCTACGCCAAACAGTGGTATTTCACTGAAGTTGCGGAACTGACGATGGGGGAGAGCGAAATGACCAAATCGAAGACCGTGAGTGCTCCGCCGTGTCCCTTTTGGCGTGCCGCCGCGATCGACCAGCGCCATGTGGACCCCAATGCGCCGGCTCCGTTAAAAGCCGACCAGCCCATCAAGATAAACGATGCCATCGAGCACCTGGCGTATCACGGCGGCTTTTCAAAGGGCAAAGCGGCAGCCATCGCTGAACTACTGGTGGTCGCCGCGAACAAAGGCGTCGCCGGGAAACTACGAGGAGCTCTTGCCCAAACCTGCGTGCTGAACGAACTGAGTGATGGCCTTCTCGACAAGGAGCTCGACACAGGAATGCTGCGCCGAGTCGACGAAGACGGTGTGGAGCACGTGGGGGAGTTTTCTCAGGTTCACATGGGCAGGATGTTCGGCGCTGATTACGCAAGCGAAGTGACCATCGACGGAGAAACACACCTGGCGATGACCAAGCGACAGCTCGGTGCGTTTGTGGACGACAACCGGCGACGGCTTGGCGCCGGTCGGGTTCACACGCTCACGGCCAACGCGGAGATGATCGCTCTGCTTCTGGGGATCTTTGGACGCCGGGCCGACGACGGCCACAGAGTCATCACCGAAAGGGACGTCGAAGTGTTTTTCGACAAAGGGATCTTTCCCCATGCTCGCCTCGACGCTCGAGTGGCCGAGGCTTACCCCACAATGGAAGGCGCAGCAGAACCGAGCGACCTGGACCGATTCGCCGACCGCAAGCCCCGCTCCTAACGTGCGGAGTCTTGGATGGAGTACGCGAGCGGATCAGAAAGGCAAACGCGAGGTGCCGCAGCGTTCAGGACGGCATGAAAGAGCTCTCTGACCAAGAAGCAGCGGAACTGCGTAGCCAACTCGTCGGTCTCGTCACGGAGCTCGAAGAGAGCCTCCGCACGAGCGCCGACAATGCAGCGCCGGTCCTCCTCCACCAAACCTCGGTCGGACGGTTGTCGCGAATGGATGCGATGCAGCAGCAGGCCATGGCCAAGGCCACCCGCCAAAAAGCGCGGCTTCGATTGTCGCAGTGCAAAGCAGCCCTCTCGGCCATCGAGCGCCATGAGTACGGCCTGTGCCGCAAGTGTGAAGAACCGATTGGGTATCCCCGGTTGTCGGCAAAGCCGGAGGCGCCGTTTTGCCTGTCGTGCCAGCGCAGCGCAGACTGAGAGCTCCCCTAATAATGAAGATGAAGCCACGCCGCGTCCTCTATGTGTATTGGCCAGTTCTGCTCTTTGCGTCCACGGCGGTCACGAGCTGGCTCTACGACCCGGCGCTCGTCGAGTCGACGTTTCCCTTCTCCTGGGATTCTTCGCGAGTCGTCGCGAGCCTCGTCTCGCCGGTGTTCTGGACGTTCGTCCTGCTTAGCATCGCTGGAATCGTGTTCGCCCACCGTACCTGGCGCGGCAAGGCCGGCTTCAGCGACACGGACAAGATGGCGACACTATGGTTCCTGTTGAACGCCACGTGGTTCCACACGGGCTGCGACATCATGTCGGGGCTCTTCCAAGTGATGCCCAACCTCACCGAGTCGTACATCGCTCTGAACGACGTGCACAACCTGCCGATGCATCATCCCGGGCGGGTGTACTTCGATACCATCTACTGGTTCGAGGTCTTCGTCGAAGCCCCGCTCGCCCTCGTGGTGACCTGGCTCTACCTTCGCCAAGCGAGGGTCCGCCCCGTCATCGAAGCGTTCCTGAACGGCCTCTACATCGCCGGAACGGTCGCCTACTACATGCCGAACATCATCCTCGGCCACAGCCCGCACATTCTGATGTCGAACCTCGATCGACTCATCGCGTCGGTGTGGATCGTGGTATCCGTTGCGCTCACGGTTCGCGCAGCACGGCAGATCGCTGCACGATGAAATCGAATCCCGTACCATACGACTGAAATTTCGAACGCCAAAGACGTATGGCTCTTGTGCACCTCGAGCGAGGGCTCTAGAGTCCCGTTTATGGTCGCAAAGCTACTGATTCGCGCCCTCGCTCTCGTCGCAGTCTTCGCATTCGCGGCTGTCGGAAGCGCTGAGGCATCCGCATACTGCCCAGGTGAAGGGGACGAACCCTCCGAGCCAAGCTTCTACTGCCCGGGTGAAGGGGACGAACCCTCCGAGCCAAGCTTCTACTGCCCAGGTGAAGGGGACGAACCCTCAGGGCCAAGCACCTAAACCAGCTGTCAGAGGTCGGCGATCTCTTTCTTGGTCCGGCCGTCTTTGGGCTTGAGCGTGCGTGCGTCCTGGTCGAAGTCGCCACTCATCCCCCGCTCTTGTTCGGCGGCGGTGATCGCGGCCGAAACCTTGCTGCTCGTGTGCGCCTTGCTGGGTGTTGACGGCTGAATGCGTCCGCGAGTTTCGCACTGGAAACGTCGAGCGGTTTCGTTTCGCGCAAAGTTTTCGCCTTCGCTGCATGGCGAAGGCAACAATTACGTACGGACAAGCGAACCGCCGACGCGCATGATGCGCGCGATGTTTGACGAGAGGGCAGCTTCGGCGCGAAGGGCGCTCGCCGTGTGCATCCTGGTTTGTATTCCGGGCGCGACGCTTTCGTGTATTCCGGGTCTAGACGTTGACGGTGATCCGCGCGCCGATGGAGGTCAGGGAGGCGCTGCCGGAGCCGGTGGCGATGCAGGCGAGGGCGGCGCTGCAGGCACGGGCGGAACCGTCGATCCATGCGAGGGGGTCCGCTGTGATGACGGCAACGCCTGCACCGATGACTCGTGCGATCCGGCGATCGGGTGCATCCATGTCCCCCTTTGCGACGCGAATGCCACTTGTGTAGCCGCAGCCTGCGTGTGCAAGCCAGGCTACGTCGGTGACGGTTATGAGTGCTCGGCCACACCGCCCGGCTGTGGTGACGGAGCCTGCACGGGCTCCGAAGATTTCGCGCAGTGCCCCGCAGACTGCGACCACGATTTGATCGTCATCGTCGAAGAGGTCATTGCAGGCGTTCTTTCGTCCAGCCTCGATACGTACCTCAGCGACCTCGAAGCGGAGGGGCTACGGGGGCGCGTCGAACCCTGGACACCCGGAACCGTGGACGAGCTCAAGACCCTCATCTTCGCCCAAGTCGATAAGTATGGAGCCGAAGGCGCCTTTCTCATCGGCAACATGCCGGCTGCCTGGTACGAGCAAACCGCTTTCGAAACGCACGAAGAGTTCCCGATCGATCTCTTTCTTCAGGACCGGCGTGCGGTCTGGGGCGACTACGATGCGGACGGCATATACGACTCCCACTCCAGGCTCGAGCTCGATATCTACGTGTCGAGGCTGCAGACGCTGCCCCACGCAGAGGAATGCGTCAGCTCGGCAAGCTTTCCGACCTGCCCGCTCGCGTTTGAGCCCGGGGGGGCGTTCTATGCATCGGAGGCTTGCCTCGACCAATGCCCTTCGCGACTGACCACGCAGAGCTGGCATCCGAGCCACCCCGACGTCGAGTGTTGCGGCACGTTCTTCTTCAAACGCTACTTCGAGCGGCTTCACGAGTACCGGACGCAGGGGTCCCTAGTGCACGAATCTGCATTCGTGTTCGTAGACGATGATTGGTCGACGTGGGCGGAGGCGTTTTGCTTGGATTCGATCTATTCGACCGTGCATATCGTCAACGACATCCAAGAGACTACCAAAGAGAAATATATCGATACGTTGACCGGCCAGGGTGCGGAGTTCGTCTATCACTGGACTCACGCAACGCCGGATAGCCTCTTGGTCTACGTCGATGATGTCGCGCACCAGATCCACCGCACGCAGATCGGTTGGAGCCCGTGGATGTCGCCAACCCTGACTTACAATTTAGAGACTTCCTTCGTGAATCTGTTCAGCTGTGAAGCTGCGCGCTTCACCGTGCCCAACATGGGGATGGCAATGACCTTGCAGACTGACTTCGGGCTCGCGATCATCGGCTCGACCAAGCGTGGTGGCATCTGGGATCCAGACGTGTTCCACACCAGCCTTTCGTACGGAGAGCCCTGGGGCGAGGCCTACCGTGTTTGGTACAACGACCGCGGCTATGCCGACGACGAATGGCACCTCGGCATGGTGCTCCTCGGGGACCCGCTGTTGACGTTGACAGGTGACTTGACCGGCATCGTCGAGCTGGCGCGACCGCAAGGGGAGCCCCCAGCAGACCTAGATGCCTTACGCCAGACGATCATCGACACGCCACCGGTCGAAGACCTCGACACGTTCGAGCAGTACCGGGAATCAAACCCACAGTTCTTCGAGTAAGCCTGACCCGTCACCTGGGTCGGTTGCGAACGTGCAGTGCCCCCTGCAGCCAGCGGTGCCTCGCGCTCAATGACGACGAAATACCCAATATCATCCCAGATAATCATCGACTGCAGCATCGCAGCATGTTTGGCCATAACAAGCTGCAGAAATGCATCAAGCAGCTGCGTCCAACAGGGCTGATGAGGCGCTAAGTGTTTCATATGACAAGCAAAAGGAGGTAGCCATGCACATTCTCAGACATATGGATCCTGATCTCCACGCGGAGGTGCTTCGGAGGCGCGCGCAGGTCTGGACCGATCTGCTGGACGCGCTGGAAAACGCTTGGAAGCGCGCGTTCACCGGAGGGTGGTCGATTGCCCCCGAGATCTCGACGGAGGAAATCCTGTCGGAGCTCGCCTACGGCCGCGGCTAGCGCTTCGGAATCACGCGGACGACGTTCAGAGTCCCAGAAGCGAGTTGATGGAGTTATTCGCCAAGGGCAGGGTCGCGAGTGTCGTGCCCACCAAGAGCCCGTAAAGTGCGACCTGGGTTCCGGTGGAGACCCGGCGCCCGCTTTTCGCGCGCCGTTGGCAGAACCAGAACACGATGGCAGCCGCCATGGCAGCCTCGATCAGGAACGCGAGGATCGGCGCTTCGACATAAAGTGCCATGCCGACCGGCCCGACACCTGGAATCACGTCGTGTGGATAGCCGACGACGAGGTCACAAACCTCATGGAACACCACCAGGCCGACACACCAAAGGGCGATGACCGGTTTTCGCCAGATGAGCCAAGTGGCGATCCCAAAGACCGCGGCCCAGCCCAAGACCGGGAGTAGATCATGACTGAGGAACATGTTTGTCTGTACGGCGCCGAACGAAACGCTGAAGGCATCCTCGGGTTCCATGGTTTCGATGCCAAGTGTCACGAACGTGACCATGAGCACGTCCAGAAACTGCGCGGCCAACAGAAAGAGCCAAACCGGAGCCGGGTGAGCCTTTCGAGTGAGCTCGTACGGCACGAGCGCCGTGGCGAAGTGGCCGGCGATCATGCCCGGTCCTCGCGGGCTAGAACCCAAGTCAGCGCAGCAAACATCGGGACGTAAATCGACCAGAGAAGTAATACAGTGCTCACGAGCCGCCTCAGTGCCTCACGGCCTTGTACCATCAAACTCGATCGAAACGGCCAATTGAAACCGCCTACGCGACATCGACCCGTTTCGCCCTAGAGTTTGGCCATGTCCAAACTGAAGCTCACCTATTTCGACATTCACGGGGGTCGCGCGGAGCCGGCGCGGCTCGCCTTGTACCTCGGCGGCGTCGCCTTTGAAGACGAGCGAATTAGCTTTCAGGAGTTCGGCGCCAAGCGCGCGAGCTACCCGTTCAAGCGGGTGCCGGTGCTTCAAGTCGATGACGCCGAGCTCAGCCAATGCAACAGCATCAACCGCTACGTCGGCAAGCTTGCCGGGCTCTATCCAAGCGACCCGCTGCAGGCCGCCTATTGTGATGAAACGATGGATGCGGTGGAAGACATCGTCTCCCAACAGGTGGTCACGATGCGCATCAAGGACGAGGCCGAAAAGAAGGCGGCACGCGAGGCGCTCGCCGACGGACCCATCACGCTCTACCTCCAACGGCTGCAAACGATGCTCGAAGCGCGCGGTGGCGAGTACTTCGCGGACGGACGGCTCACCGTGGCCGACCTCAAGGTGATGGTCTGGGTCCGCAGCCTCCGCGCCGGCATCCTCGATTACGTCCCTGCCGACCTCCCCGACAAGCAGGCGCCGAAGCTCGTCGACCACCTCAACCGCGTCCTAGAGCAGCCGAAGGTCGCGGACTACTACGCGCGCTTCTCGTGAGCTCCGCGACGACGTGGTGGTTGCTGGTGCCGCGGTTCAGCGGAGACCCAGGGACCAGGCTATGGCCGTGCCCAGGCGATCGTTGCCCCAGAAAAGCTCGTCGCCGACGGTGAAGCTTGGCGCGCCGAAGATTCCCCGGCGTTTGGCTTCCTCCGTTTGGCGTCGGAGCCTCTCTTTGTTCGCAGACGAGTTGGAGCTTTCGATGATCGGAGCCGGGTCGCGATTGAGGTTGGAAAGGATCTGGGCGAGCACCTGGACGTCTGCGATGTCGCGATCCTGCGCGAAGTTCGCCGTGAAGACCGCGCGGGTGAACTCTTCGCACCAGCCCTCATTCGAAGCGACGCACCCCACTCGCGCTGCCCGTAGGCCATTGCGTGGAAAGACCGAGGGCCGTTTGAACTCGAGCTTGTAATCTTCGCAAAGCCTCTCGAGGTCCTGCCACATATAACGGCCCTTGGCAGGATAGAGGTTGAAGGGGGAGTCGTTCCAGCCTTGGTCCGCGAAGATGGGGCCCAATAAGAACGGCCGCCAGATCACCTCCGCGCCTGCTGCCTCGGCCACGGCTTCGACGCGCATGACCGAAAGGTATGAGTAGGTGCTGCCGAACTCGTACCAGAACTCGATCGGATCCTTCATCGGGCTCCCTATCTTACTCCACCTCCTGGCCGAAGCTGGCGCTAAGATGCAGAGCATGACCGACACTCAGACCACGAAGGGCCTCGACCTGCTCTTCTTTAGCGGGTTTGCGCTTCTGGCGTGCCATGAGCTCGACGCCGTCGCGCAAGGTGAGCGCCCATGAAACGCGGCGCGCTCATGGTCATTCTAGGCATGGTGAGCTTGGGCCTGTTTCTCTACTTTCAGCCGCTCCTGACGATCCGGGCCCTAGCCAAGGCGCTCGATGAGTCCGATGTGGAGGCGATCCGCGAGCGAATGGACGCCGAGCGCGTGCGACAGGCGCTGAAGGACGACTACTTGGCGCGGTTGGAGCCCGACGCATTGAAGGAAAGCGACTCCGCAGCGGGTGTCGCGAGCTTGACGCTGTTCAGTCGAGGCATCCAGTTGCTCGTGTGGACCCGGGAACCGGACGATCAAGCCGATCCGGGCCCGACAAAGATAGCCGAGTGGGGATACGAAACGCCTTTTCGTTTCGTCGGCGTGCTCGAGCCGCACACCGGCGCACCCATCACCCTCGTGCTCGAGAGTCTAGGCTCGGGTTGGCAGTTGACTCGCATGAAGCCATCGGAGGCCGCCTGGCGCGAGCTCGAGATTCTCAACGAACCCCCAAGCGACTGAGTCCGCGTCTGCGCCGATGCTAGCTCGGATGGGTTATCGCGACTGGCCCGGGTTCACGTCAGCGCCCAATCCCCCCCCACCTTGACGCTACAACCCCCGCTCCCCATGACTCCTACGACCACCATGAGCGCGCCGCCCACCAAGATCCGCATTGACATCGTTTCGGACGTGGTCTGTCCGTGGTGCGTCATCGGCTACAAGCAGCTGCAAGACGCGCTCTCCCGTCTCGATGGCGAGTTTGACGCCGATGTCCACTGGCACCCTTTCGAGCTCAACCCGATGATGCCGCCCGAAGGCCAAGAGCTTCGCGAGCACATGGGGCAAAAGTACGGGACCAACCGCCAGCAAAGCGACGCCGCGCGGCGCCGTCTGACGGGGGTCGGCGATTCGCTCGGCTTCTCGTTCAACTTCTACGAAGGTCAACGCATCTACAACACGTTCCTCGCGCATCAGTTGCTGGCGTGGGCCGCGCAGCAAGGCAAACAATCCGAGCTCGAATTGGCGCTGTTCGAAAGCTACTTTTCCAAACAGGAAAACATCGCTGATGAAAAGGTTCTGGCCTCGGTTGCGGGCCGGGTAGGGCTCGACGAAACCGAGGCCGCTACGCTGCTCGAAGATGGCCGCTATGCAGCCGACGTTCGCGAGCACCAGCGCTTCTGGCTGAGCAAGGGCATCCAAGCGGTGCCATCTTTCATTCTCGACCGGCGCTACTTGATTCCGGGCGCCCAAGAACCGGACGTTTTTGTCGCCGCGTTGGAAAAGCTCACCGAAGAGGCAACAGCGTCGCAATCTGCGAATTCAATCTGAGGAGTCCAAGATGGCCGAACAACTTTCGGGTGACGCATTGCAGTTGCGCTCGATGATCAAACAGGATGGCACGCTCGAGTTGTCGCTCGCGACGATGCCCATCCCACAACCCAAAAACGACGAGGTGCTGGTTCGTGTCGAAGCGTCTCCGCTCAACCCGTCGGATCTTGGGCTGCTGTTCGGCGCCGCGGACCCGAAGACCATGCGCTCGGCGGGCACTCCTGATCGTCCGATCGTGACGGCAAGCGTTCCCGACAAGCTCATGCGTGGAATGACAGCGCGGGTCGATAAGTCGATGCCGGTTGGTAACGAAGGCGCCGGCATCGTGGTCGCGGCCGGTGCTGACGCGTCCGCGCAGGCCTTGGTCGGCAAGACAGTCGGGATGATCGGCGGAGCCATGTACTCGCAATACCGCTGCGTACCGGCAAAGCAGGTGCTTCTGTTGCCTGACGGCACTACGCCGGCACAAGGCGCGTCGTGTTTCGTCAATCCGATGACCTCGCTCGCGATGGTAGAAACCATGCGCCTCGAGGGTCACAGCGCGCTCGTACACACCGCGGCGGCCTCTAATCTGGGCCAGATGCTGCACAAGGTCTGTCTCGAGGACGACGTCCCGCTGGTCAACATCGTGCGCAAAGCAGAACAGGTCGAGCTGCTCCGGGGCATGGGTGCGTCCCATGTCTGCAACTCCAGCGAACCGACGTTCATGAAAGACCTGACCGACGCGCTGATCACCACGGGTGCGACTCTGGCGTTCGACGCCATCGGCGGCGGTAAGCTGGCGGGGCAGATCCTCACCTGCATGGAAGCCGCCGCGAGTGCGACTGGCGCCGCGTACAGCCCGTACGGCTCCACCACGCACAAGCAGGTCTACATCTATGGCGGACTCGATCGCAGCCCCATCGTACTCACCCGAAGCTTCGGCATGGCCTGGGGCGTTGGCGGCTGGTTGTTGTTTCCGTTTCTTCAGAGGATCGGCCCCGAAGCCACGAAGACGTTGCAAGACCGCGTCGCGGCCGAAATCAAGACAACCTTCGCAAGCACCTACACGCGAGAGGTTTCCCTCGCGGAGGCCCTGACCCTCGAGGCCATCTCTGTGTACGGAAAACAGGCGACCGGCGAGAAATACTTGATCAACCCGAACAAGGGGCTCGGCTGATCCGTCGGCGGGCCTCAGTCCCAACAACCCAACCCGGCTCCGGTTGTTGGGTTGTTGCCGCGCGTCCGCTTCACGCCGTATCGGGATGCGTGTATACCCCGAGACTGCTGGAGTCTCCGAGATGCACATGACACCCACACGCTGGGCGCTCCTCATCGCAGCGGGTGTCGCAGCGGCAGCGCTAACGATCGATCCCGCAGCTGCACTGCCGGAGCGGTTGGAGGGTCGGCTCATTCAGGAGACGGTCAGGCGGAATCTCCGGAGCGTTCGCACCGACCTCTTTCACGACGGCCGGGTGCACGTCGTCATCCTCGGCATTGGTACGCCGCAACCCAGGACGGGTCGCCTGCCCCAGTCCACGGCCGTCATTACCGGCGACCGCTTCATCGTCGTCGATGCAGGCGAGGGTGCCGGGCGGAAGATCGCGGACCTGAAGCTTTCCCTCGACAAAGTCACCGACGTCCTCATTACGCACTTCCACTCCGACCACATCGGTGGCCTCGGCCAACTTCTGAACCAGTCTTGGAACGCCGGGCGAACGCAGCCGATCGTCGTCTGGGGACCAGAGGGGATAGAGGAGCTCATGGCTGCGCTCGAGCGCTTTTACGAGCCGGACATCCGTTATCGGAGCGCGGGGAAGGTCGAGAGCAACGATCCTGCTTTGGCGCTCGGAGAGGTGCGGTCGTTCGAGATGGTCGAGGCCAAAACGAGTGGTGGCTCTCCGACGAGGACGGAATCCGGATCACCGCCTTCCGCGTCGACCACGGTCACGTGTTTCCCGCGGTCGGGTATCGCATCGAAGCGCTCGGCCGGTCGGTCGTGATCAGCGGGGACACGGTTGCGACGCCACTGGTCGTGCAGGCCGCAAAGGGCGCCGACCTCCTGGTCCACGAGGCCGTAAACGCTGACATGATGCGCAGCGCGGCCGTGGCGCTCGATGAGGCGGGCCTGCCGACCGAAGCCGCACGCGCCCGAGGCGTCGTGGCCTACCATGCCGACATCCTCGAGGTGGCGGACGTCGCGCACGAGGCCGGAGTCCGTCATCTCGTCCTGAGCCACCTTCTTCCGGCGCCACCGAACCGAATCGCAGAGAGCATTTTCGTCGAAGGAATGAACGAGCGGTTCGACGGCGAGATCACCCTCGCGCGGGACGGTATGGAATTTGCGCTCGACCCTCGCCGAAGCCTGGGCAGCCGTGATCTACACCGCGCTCACAAACGCTTGGATCTCGGTGAGCACCGCACGAATCCGAGGGATTTCCGAAAGGACCGCGGGCACGACGACCTGCAGCGGTCGTTCCCGCCCCACCTCCTCGGGCAGCACAGGCACGAGGCCATCTGCAGGAGCATCCGACTGTAGAATCGCTGCATCCGGCACAAACGCGATCCCCATGCCAGCCGCGGCGCATCTCCGCAGCATGTGGATGTCTGGGCTGATCATGTGAGGGGCGACCCGCAGGGTCGTGCCCTGCTGGGTGGGCCACAGGGTCGGGTCACCGTCGGGGCAGTCCCAGGCCAAGAGGTCGTGCGTCGTCAACTCGTCCGGCGTTTTCGGATCTCCGTTCGGTCGCAGGTACTCCGGACTCGCAAGCAGGCGCTCATGCACTTGCAGGAGCTCGTACGAAATCCGAGGACCCCGCGGACTGCGGCTGCCGAAGTGCACGGCCACATCGACGTCTTCGAGCAACCCGCTCAGCGGGTCTTCGGAGTAGTGCACGCGCAGTGAGAGACGCGGGTACTTTTTCTGCAGCGCAGCGAATAGCAAGGTTACGCTCTCCGGTGGCAGTCCCACCGGAAGCACAAAGCGAAGCTCGCCCACCGGCTCGGCCCCGACTTCCCTCACGGAGCTCAGCAGCGCGTTGGCTTCCTGCAGGATGCGCCGACCGCGGGCGGGCACACCGAGCTGGCGCTCATGTGCGACCTCACCATCTGCTCCGACAACACGGTCATCATCGACCCGCACTTCGACCTCGGGCTCGTGCCGGGAGACGGCATCCACAGTGCGTTCAT
>Ga0265303_10000709_pt1 | contig 19437 bp, 30 predicted proteins | sample Helome_2_FD_192494 | JGI IMG/M metagenome (GOLD analysis project Ga0265303, IMG submission 192494) | Marine sediment microbial communities from subtidal zone of North Sea - Hel_20160317 (Illumina Assembly) | ecosystem: Environmental > Aquatic > Marine > Subtidal zone > Sediment ... | reverse complement strand
TCATTTGTTCAGCGGTCTGTTAGATGTTATCAATAACACTAACCGTAAAGACTTTGAACAATTTGAAAAAGTAGATCCACTAGAGTCTTACTATTCATTTATTAGACAAGCAACACATAGAGCTGAGTTTACAAAACACTTTAGGAACAATGGTACTAAGATTGAAGATGCACTTTCTGTAGCAGTTGCTAAAGGACTTGATAGAGATACCGTTACTTTTATTCGTAATCGTACCGTTCCTTCTCTTATGGGAACTATGACTTATAATATGAATCCTAGTCTTCGTAAGTTATATGGTACGATACTTACAGTACAGAATCTAGCTATCTTACCTTTGGCTCTGTTTGCCTCAGTAGTTGATATTATGGGTATATCATTACGTACAGGTGAAATGACTGATGCATGGTCATCTTTTAAATTGGGTATTAAGGGTATTGTAAATTCTAAAAACGACCCTGATTTTGATGCTGCTGAACTTATGGGGCTTATTGATGGACAAACATTATATGATAGGATCGGAGATACTTATAATGAACTAATTGATAGTCCTATGCTTAGACGATTGAATCATTGGTTCTTCATTGCTAATGGTCTTGAAGGATGGACAAAAGGTATGCGAGTAGCTGCTATGCGAGCTGCTATATCTTATTTAACAGACCATCGTAATAATGCACAGAAGCTTGCTGATATAGGTCTTACAAAAAATGATTTAACTTTCTTAGCAGATGGTACACTTGATGTTGAAAATAATGAGAAGGTTCAAGATGCTGTCTTTAAGTTTGTTGATAGTGCTGTACTTAGACCTTCGGCAAGTCATAGACCAGCCTGGGGTTCTGACCCACGGTTTTTACTTATATGGCATTTGAAACAGTTTACTTTTTCTTTTCATAATGTATTTTATAAACGTGTTGTAACTGCTATCGCTCAACATGGTTGGCGAACTGCTACATTAGTACCGTTCTTATCTATGATACCTGTAATGATGGCCTCTGACTTTTTGAGGAATATTATAGCTCCAAGTGCTCATTATGAGTCACTTAGTTTCCCGCAAACTGTTTTACGTGCTGTACAACGTAGTTCAATAGCAGGAGTAGGTACATTTGGTTTTGATATGCTCCAAGATATTAAATTTGATGAATATCCTGGAACTTCGTTGCTTGGGCCTACATTTGATAGTGCTGATAAGTTTCTAGAAGCAGATTTAACTAAAGCTCTGTTTAGATTAACGCCTGGATATGCTTTAACTAAAACATGGATTGATTAGGAGGTTTTATGTCGATATTTAAATTAACATCTAATTGGGAAATTATGGATAACCCACCTGGGGCTATTGCTAATCTAGATGCTACTATTATAGCTGAATGTGGATCTGAAACATTTCCTATTGATTTTGTAGGGCCAGAATCAGAAATATTTGAACGAGAAGTAGATGGTTTTTGTACGTTAGTAAATTCTAATTCAAATAGTGATCTTGAAATGGAGTTTTTATGTACTACTACTGAAGAGATACAAGATTGTCAAGCAGATATTTTTGCAATGTATGTAGGAGTTCCTGCTTTTACAACTGTAGGATTAATGTTTTTAGTTATTGCTACTGTTGCTATTGCATATAAGCATTTTAGATAGACAAAAAGAACCCCCTTTGGAGAAGGGGGTTAAAACATGCGAGGTAAAGGGAGAGTATCCAAACCTCGCAGGAGTGTTATAGATAACTTCCTAGGTACATCACTCCTATGAAAATTATAACTATAACTACTCGGAATAATACTTTTCTATTTATTAACATGTTTCGTTACGTATACAATCTATAGTTTTGTTTAACTGTTCTATACGACGTTCGTATTTTTTATAGTCTTTGTCATACTCTGGATCATCTATATCTAGATCATCTATCTCGTCTTCCCATTTAAATATCTCCCGTTCATGTCGGTCAATACGATCATTTCGATAGGCTTGCTCAAGGGTCACATGCTTAGAGTCCACATCCTTCTTTATGGTATCGTGTGCTGCTTGTGCCTCTGCGTCTGTTTGGTATGTGGTCAGATAGCCTATTGCTACCATGATCACGGAAACTGCGCTTACCGTCCATTTCAGGGCCACTGGTATAGCCTCCCATTTGCTTTTTACTGTCATGACAACTCCCTGTCAGTAGGGGTAAAAATTCTCCTGGTTCTAGATCGGGAGGGGCTAACCCCACTCGATTTCACGTAGGAGAGCACCTTTTATAACTTAGGTACATCTTTAATCTCAGGATTAACACCCATATCTTGATTACTATATACCATAGTCACTTCATTACATTTATTACAGATACCTTTCCAACCTATAATATTATGGAACTTTGAACCTTGTGGTATTCGGCCTGTCATATTATGTTTTAATGCACATGGTATACATACAGCCATTACTTAAGGTTTCCATGAAGACGTTGGTTTAATCTTTCTTCCATTTCTTTAAGCCATTCTATATCTTTAGACATTTTACCAGTTTCACGCGCATCTCTTACGAGATGTTCCATAACAGTAATGTCAAATTTCTTTTGTTCAGTATCACTTTTAAAAAGTGGAGTAAGAACAGCGGCCCCAATTACGATTATAAGTGACACAAAGGCTACCCATAGTCGATAGTCAGGGGGTTTAGGTTGAGTTCTACCAAATAAGTTACTTACCTGGGATATAAGGTTCTCAACATTAGTGTTAGTTTGAACAGTAAGATCACTTAGACTGATAACTTTATCAGTCAAAGTAGATAGATCACGTTCAAGCCTATCTACACGGCGTATTGTTTCAGCCGTTTGTACTTGTGCTTCATCAACCATCATCGTTAGCCTGTATACATTCCTTGTAATAGGCTAACTCAGCTCGTAGTTCTTTAGCCCCCTTAATGAACTCACTTATATTGAATGATAAATCTTCATACCCTTTAGGTGTAATGTAGTAGATGGTATCTCCGTTTTCATCTACAGTCCAAAACCAAAAGATATCACGATGTTCTACTTTTGCACGTTGAGGCGGGTTATCACAATTAGGATAAACATACTCTTTTAATACAATAGGTTTAGCTGGTATTGGGTCAGGAGTAGTAGCACACCCTATTAATAGAACACTAGTTATTAAAAGTATTAGATATCTCATCGAATCTCTCCGCAGTTGCTTTATTCATAGGTTTGATTATCAAGCCAGGTTTAGCATTTGAGAGTTTTGTGAAATCATGATCTAAAAAGATCTGTTTTTGTGCTGTTATTTCAGCATGAATCTCTTCTTGCATTGTGACTGTTTTATCATATAACTTTTGCATACGTACTCTGTCTGCAAGTATATGAGCAATAACTTGTTCATTAGTTTGATTTGCTATTTCAAGCTCAGTATTATCTTTAACAAGTTGAGTGATTGTACCTTTGCGTTCTTCAAGCAATGAATTGCGGTCTTTAAAAGCACCGTATACTTTAAAGCTTAAGAATAGGATTACAAGTAGTACTATGGACATTACTATCCATTTCCACTGTGTAAAGATGAACCCCCCTGCTGACTTGAGGGCGGTACTAAGAACTACTCCTGTTAGGGCCATTATCCAACTCCCTTGATCTTATATAGAATACTAATACAGTAGATAGTATTCCTACTACGGCTCCTACTACAGATGCAACAGGCGTTGTAACTTCAGTTATCACAGCTATCATATGTGATATAAGCCTGTGTATTTCATATATAGCCCAGGCGACTAAGGTGCGACGAACTAACTTATGTTCTTCAAATAGGCATTCAACCCATTGTCCGAATCTACTTAACACCATTGTATTCCAAGCTATAGTGGTTTCCATCTGCAAAACGACCACCCCAAGTACCTCCCATTGACTCCCAAAATTCACCTAGAGGTCTATGATCTTCGGTCTTGGTTAAATACTCTCCGTTTTTAAATAAGTTTAAATCTATTGCTAACTTTTGTTTATGAGCACTGTTTCTTTTACCATAGGCTTTATAAGTAAGTTCTTGTCCACCAACAAGAATTTTATGGGTAAGAAACTTCTGTCCTACAAAACCATGTACGCGAGGATCGCGGAATGCATCACCAAAAGTTAGTTCGTAACCGTTGTCGTAAGCCCATATGATTAACTTAGCAATCATGGGGGGTAACTTACGTTGCATTTGACCTAGAGTCATTAGTACATCCATGTAGTGACTTCTCTATAGGCATTATACACTAGTGTTAAATAAAGGAAAACCCCTTTAGCCAATCGTGGCTAAAGAGGTTTCCTAGGTAGATCAGATGATTAGATTAAACTACTACCTGATATACCTTGTCACGACCTGGAGTGCCAGCTACTTCTGTAATCTGACCTTCTTCCAGTCTCTTCTTAAGCACAGTCCTTACAGATTGAATTTTGAAGACACGATCATTGTTTTGTTGCCATGCCCAAACCAGAACGTCTTTAACATTGAACTGACGATCTTTTTCATCGTCTTCAGCTTTCAATGTTGCGACCATCTTATCGAAGTAATATCCGATAGAATCTTTGGGGGCAGGTGAACGACTGATCTGTTCCTTCAGTTCATCAGGCATTTTATCAAACTCTTCATCAGAGAGATGCATTGCCATAGTGCCAGGACGACCAGTTACACTGGTTACTTCAGTTGCTTTAGGTTCGGCTTTAGCCATTATTTGTTGCTCCTTTTACGGTTAGGTAATCTACGTATTTGACTAGGTTTATCCCAATCAACTGCCATACGTACTGTAAAAAACAAAGTAGCTCCGGCGAGTAGAAGCTGGTGTACTGCTGTCATTACACGTACTGATTTATAAAGATTAGAACTAAATGACATTATAACGTATCTCCAGTTGTGAAGTTATAAATGTATTCAGCCAGTTCTTTTCTCTTCTTCATACGATCTTTGAGTTCGTCTATGTCTAAACCTTTTTCACACCATTCTGTAGGGTTTAAGTATATCACACCACCTAGAGGATAGCCAACGATAACGATCACATTTCTACCTTCTTTGTAACGTTCGTTACACCATCGTTCTTGGTTATCCGTTAAATCGGGGAGGACAAACCTATCTCGTACAGGAAACCTAGGTTCATACTTATACTCTATCCAAAGATCATCCAACATACCTGAGTACCAACAATCCGCAGTACCAGACCTATACACATTATGGTTTTTCTCCTTATGAGGTTTTCTAGGAGGAAGGTGCTTGTGTACAGAAGTTATGAATTGTGTTTCAGGTTTGCTGCTCATCTACAGTGTATCCAAGTGATGCTAGATCGGCATCTAATTGAGCTAGGAGAGTTATAACTCTTTCCCGTTGTGAAATTAGTGCTTCAATAGCTGTTTCTGTTGCAATACCTTCAGAAGCTTCTTGTGGAGGCTTAATAGAAAGTATATGACTGTTATCACGCTTACCCATTAGGGAGCTTCGTATTCAGAAAAGTCGGGAGACTGTAAGATCAGTTTCCTTGCTTCATCTATACGTCCAATAGCAGCGGCAACATGATCTTTATCTAAAGCACCAACAACTTCAAATCTAGGTGCTGCGAAATCAATCTTGTCAGCTTGGGAAACAGATGTGTGAACGAACAAAGGTGTCAATTGTTCTTCAGTAGCTAGATCTTTCACATACCTGTCGAAGGGAGTAGTTGAACTAGGTGGTACAGATAACAACCAGATATCAGCATCTTTAACATCAGTGATTGGTACTACTGCTAACACTCTGGTATTCTTACATGCTTTAGCGTTAGAACCACCACCCGCAGATTTCCACTCATTTTGGGGACAACCCTTACAAGTATCATTTTGAGGTACAGGTGAATCTTCTACTGGTGCTAAATCTCCCTTACGTTGTGCTACTGCAAAACAAGCAGGTGGTTTAGGATCATTAGCGTTATAAGCACGGTCGTAAAAGGCATTAGCCATAGCGAAGTCAATTATAACTACACTAAGCGTTTTGCCTTCTTCTTCATCGGGAGTAGTGAATATCCCATTTTTCAAACGTATACGAATCGAATCGCCTGTATTGATACGTTCGTTAGTGGTAGCTAACTGTTGTTTCAATAGTTCAGCGGGATTCATCAGTTGGTTCTTTGCCATTACTTACTGCTCCTTGTGAGACTATGTTTACTGAATGTATAAGGTTCTACGCCAGGAACTTCACCTTCTAGCTCGACCAGCTCTCTAAATGCTGGTGCGCTAACATTTCGACCTAAGAGATGTACGTATCCTGTGTCTATAATATACCTTGAAAGCTTGTCAAAGTCTACTACTTTCGGCACTGTCATTTCCTTCAAAGCAAATGTCGCAAGCTTACCTGTTGCCTTGGACATACCGGAATCTTCTAGTGTTGTCATAATAGCCTTGACAGTATTTGTCTCAATTTTCTTAAGTTCTTCTACCTCCTTCGCTTTTGCAAGTCGTTCTTCTCGTAGTTTAAACAGTTGGTCAATTCGGGTTCCTAGTGGTTCCTCATCAACTTTTTGCATATCTGTCATCTATGTCTACCTCGATTGCTAAGGGGAGATCAGCGGCCCATTCAGGAGCCGTAGTCATAATCTCCGTTACAAATTGTTCTGCATCATCTATTTCAGATTTAGGTGGTAATATGACAATTTCATCGTGAGTCATAGTTGCTACTCTATATCTTTGTTGAATTGCTCTCATATTATCTGCAATAACTGACCTAGCTAATGCTTGAACAATATTCTCTGTTAATCTACCACCGTAGATATTCTGAATCTTGCCTTTAAATTCATATTCATATGCTACTCCACCCCAATCATTTGCAGTAGCGTTAAGAAATGGGTATTGAAGGAACATATCGTTAGGGAGTTTAATAGAACCTGCATCATAGCTGATACACTTATAAACTCCATCTCTTTGATGAATCATATCAGATAAAACTTTGTCTAATGTTTTCCAAAGCATTACAATTGGGTAGTTGATCTTTCGATAAACATCTACCATGTTTTGTACTTCCCATTTTTCTATTTTACCAGCTCCTAAAATTTGTTGTAGAACTGTGTATAACTTCTCTACACCCATACCATATCCAAGACCTAATACACACATCTTACCAATAAATCGTTGTGCATCATCTATCTTGTCTAAGGCAATACCGTAGATATGTGAAGCCATGATCTGATAAACATCATATGGGCTAATACCTTCGTCATTAAGTTTGAAGTCATTGAGTAATTTAAAGTGTTCTGCTAACCAGGCTGTTATGCGAGCTTCAATTTGTGATTGATCTGCTGCTAATACTAAGTAGCCTGGAGGAGCCATTAAACAACTACGTAAAGGAGATTTTTTAGTTAAGTTTTGGACGTTAGTTTTATCACCACCAGACCATCTACCTGTATGAGCACCATAGTAATTAAGTGTTACTGGTAAGTAACCATTATTACAATCATGAATAGATTGGAAACGTTCTGCTCGTCGTATATCAAGATTAGACATACATGATAGTCGTGCTTTAGCTAATGCAGCAACTTTAGGATCAGGATCATTTACAAGCTTTTGCATACCTAAATCAGTTTTAGCGAAAGCATACGTTTCTTTGTTAGTTCTAGGACTAATCTTAGTAGGTGGTTCAACAGCTAATTCTCTGAATGCTTCTGCTAGTTTAGCTGAACTACGTACTGTAGTTATATTTGTTTCTGCTTCTTTTAATGTATCTTCCCTTTCTTTTAGTTTTAAGTCTATAACATCATCTAGTCTATCACGATCAAGTATAAACTGAGGTTGAGTTTGCATACGTATAGTTTGATCTAATGATTCATATTCGGGGAGTGGTAGAAACCCTGCTAATTTTTGGTATAGTTCGTAGGTTAAAGTAACGTCATCATTACAATATCTACCTAATGCAGCTAATTGGTCTTTATCAGGTTTTAATATACCTTTGATATCACCCAAGGCTTTAGGGTTCTTCTCTCCAAGACCTAAGTAATCAGCTAGGAAACTTAATGAGTGAGATTGTAAGGTAGGTAATATTGCTCTTGCCATACCTAGAGTATCAATGTACATTTTAGGGTATATCTTATATTTAAGAGCTGCTATTAAACCATCGAAATGAAGGTTATGTCCTACAAGACCTGCTTTAATCCAGGGTATTTGCATCAAAGCACTATGCATAGATTTTTTGGTATGATACCAAATAGGAGCAGCACTATTGATTTGTATTGATATACCGTGTTCTTTAAATTTTGGTGATTGAATGTATTCAATATAAGTAAGTTTTCTTAATGAATACTCTGTATCATAGTATGATTCCCAATCTAGGAATACAAGGTAATCTAAACCTAATGGATTAAGCATTTGTACGTGGCTCCCAATGTCCTTGTCGAGGAGAATGCCAAGCCTTCCTTATCCACTTAGCTACTATTTGTTTTTTACCTTCGTATCCACATAGGAAGCAAAGACCTGATTTATAATCTTTACCACCTATGGACATACAATGAGGACAGACATATGCTTTTTGGAATCCCTGTTTAGTAGGTATTGAAGGTGACATATGTATAATCCAAGGGCCGATTTCGTATGCTCTGCTTACTTCGGGGGGCATTGGGTAACCTTTGCTACCTTTAGGGCCGGTATGTGTATCAAACCCCATTACGCCTAATGCATCTATCATGTCATCTTTAGATGGTGGTAACACTTCTATTTTTGGTTTAGTTGATATTGCATATTCATGTTGAAGTTTTGCTACTTCTAATTGCATTCTTTGTTCTTTTAGTTGCATCATAGCTTCATGGTGTTTTTCTATTATACCTTCATTTTCATTAGGTAAAGGAAACAAAGGCCCAGGTGGTGTTTTATTAATCTTCTCTATTAATTTTTTTTCTTCTTCTGGTGTTAATATATTTTTAGGAAATATAGGCATTACCTAAGCTCCTGAAGCATATTTAATAGATTCATTTGTTTAATATTTTTATCTTGTAATCTATCATATACTGTTTCATCCATAGTATCATTAGCCATAATAACTACGGTTTCAGTTCGTTTAGTTTGACCAGCACGGTAAATACGTTTGTTACCTTGTATATAATGTTCAAGATTATATGTAGGCCCAACCCAAATAGTAGATGTACCGCGAGTAAGTGTTAACCCATGTGCTGCTGCTTGAGGATGAGCTAAGATAACTTTATAGAGTCCTTGCTGAAATCTTTCTACTGCTCTATTACTTTGTATATCAGTAGTTGTACCATCAATAAGACCATAAGTAATCTTCTTCTTAAGGAAGTGTTGAATGATTAAGTCTCGTTGGTGTTTCCAATGGAAGAATACAACACAGCTTTGTCGTTGACTAATAAGATCTGTTAGTATCTCATACCTTTCTTCATCAATGATAACCCCTTCTCTAGCTTCATCATATACTACTCCTGAAGCTGTTTGCATAAGCTTGGTCATCAAAGCTGCTGCATTTACAGCACTGACGTATTGAGCATCTTTTTGTATTTCAAGTACTGCTGTTTTCTTAAGCTTGTCATATGCTGTTTTAAGTTTCTTACATGGATCGAACTTGATTTCAGTAACAAAGTTCTCTGGTATATCGTGACAGTCTTCAAACTTATGACGTATAGTAATATCACTGATTAAGGAAGCAATTGCTTCTTCAATACCTTCATGAGGAATCCATTTGATATGTTTAGCATCTGGCCCAACTTGTTTAGGTTTACATGTCGATGCTCTGAATGCATAGAATGATTCACCAAGACGTTTACCATCATCAATAATGAAAGCTTGATGCCAAATGTCTGTTACATGGTTTGAATCAGGAGTTCCGGTAAGACCATACCGATATTTGAAGTAATGTTTAATCTTAGCTAGTGCTTTAGAACGAGCACTGGTATGATGTTTAAAAGCTGTTATTTCGTCGATAATTAAAGTACTGAACCCATCTAGTAAATTAGGGTTCTTGGGTTTGATACCTTTTGTTTTATTACCAAACATGTGTAATGCTATCCAAGTAACAGCATCAGTATTGGTAATAAATATATCAGCATTAAGATTGAATGCTTGCTCTCGCTTAGGAGCCAAAGCAATTGCATATCGCATAGTAGGACAAAACTTAGTTATGTCATTACCCCATGCGAGTTTTACAATTTTCTTTGGTGCGATTACAAGTGCTTTACCTTCATGTAATCGTGCGTAAGCTAAATCAAGTTGAATGCGTGTTTTACCTGTGCCAGGATCAGAATAATCTAAACCCCTTGGTTTAGGTGAGAAGAAATCAAAGCTTTCAATTTGATTGTTGAAATGTTTAGGTATTAACACGTAGGCTCCATCTTAAAGTTGCATCTTTACTTACTATCTTACCTGGTATATAAAAGAATTTGAATGAGTCTAAATCTATTAGGTGTTGTTTTTCTTCTTCCAATAAGAAGATTCTATCACCTAAACAAAATCCACAATTAAAATATTCATATTCAAAGCTATATTGATCTTCATTATTGTAGTCTACTCTTTCCTTTGAAGTATTGACTACTTTAAATATAGCAATATGATTACCATGCATAGATTCTAGAGTTTGGAATGACTCACAATTATGTCCGTCAATATTTATTTCAACAGGGCGTATATCTCTTGGTTTAATCCCATATTCTGCTATACCAGTTAAATCTATCAAGTTGTCTGTTCCTCCACGATATATACTAGAGGGGTTTTCAAAGCAAAATTGACATTGTTGTATATCAAATTCCCAATCTTGTCCTAATACTTGTCCTGTATCATCATCATATATATCGTGGGCTATTGCTTCTTGGTAATAGCCCTCGTTCATACAATCTGATTCATTAGGACAATGTATCTCAAATCTTATATTCGCAAACTCCTGATCCAACGTTAGCTCCAAATGGACACCACTTACATGCTATAGCTGATGGGTTAGGGTTGAATTTAGCTTCAGTTGTAACGCTCATTCCACGACTAGTCCATGCAGGTAAGAACTTCATAGCTTGTGTTCTAGTATAAGCTTTAGATGTAATATCATTTTGGTCTGTATACCAAAATTCTACTGTGGCATCTTCTATTTCAGGGTATTTAAGGAAGGTCATAATAGCGTAGATTTGACCTTGGAGGTTATGTGATACTTCATTACCCCATTTCTTACCAGTTTTGTAATCAATTACTACACATGAGTTTTCATTGTATTTAACGAGGGCATCAAGTTTAGCTCTTACCCAAGCATCTTTACTAGACCAATTAGTTACGCCCCAATCTGAGGTAAATGCCCAAGGTTGTTCTACTTCAACCATTCCTAATTTATATAATTCTTTAAGATGGTTAAGTTCTTTATCAAAGTCTTTTAGTTCTTTGATAAGTTCTACATTATCTGTTACGAATAGTTCAGCAGCATCATGTACCCTTGTGCCTCTATTTAAAGGGTGTTCTCGTTCTTCTGTATCTTCAATAGGTGGCTTTGGTGCTTTAGCTACTTTGTCTAAGTATATTCTGTGATTACATTTTTGAAACATAGACCAAGTTGAGTAAGACCAGGCACTAATTATAGATCTATCCATAGATATTCTCCAAAGGGCGGCGGTTCAGGTAGCTCCTGAGTTAATGCCCAAAGAACAGGAAAATCTGGTTCTTCGGGCCATGAACATTCGCCGTCAGTGAAGTATATAAGTGCATCTGGACTGATACCTTCTTTTTCTAAGTAAGTAAATGGTGGTTGAAAACTTGTACCGCCACGACCTTTAATAAGTATGTCGGATATGTTCTCAGGGAAGGTGTCTGCTTCGTACTCATCAATCTGGCGAATCTGTGTATCACACTGGATGAGTATAACACGTTCTGGTTCAGTCTGCTCTATCATACCTTTGGTTTCGGCATAGCCTTCTGACAACTCTCTGTCACTAACTGACATTGAGGTATCATGGCAGATCACCAGATCGCCCGTAGGCTCCCTGTACCTGTTTGGAAGGTAAATCCCTAGGGCGGCTGATCGTCTGCTAGGACGCGCCCAATCGCTTCGTGTGGGTTTGCTTTTCGTTAAGAAGCTTGCCAGGATTTCTCGCCAAGGATACTTGACCTTGTTAATTTCCTCTAGCATCTGTTCTAGTGAACCTGGAAGTGTTCCATGAGTCTTTGCATAGATAGCAGCTTGTAATGTTGCTGTCTTCCAATCTTCTTCCATCGAGTCTTGTTCTTCTTCAGTAGTACCTTTTGGAGGGGGTTGTACATCACCACCTGCTATACTAGCTTCTTTAGCAGCTTGTTCTGGATTATCTTTATCCTTCTTTTCAAGAATAGAATAAACTTGTTCTGCATTAAGATTATCATAGTCAGCATTAAATAAGCTATCAGAAGGCATAGTTAATTGAGAATCACGGACAATAGGATTAATTACATAATCTGCTGCTCTATTCCATCGGTCAGAATCACGATTTCTTATTCTATACATATGTCGTAGAGCACAATGAAGTGTTTCATGACATAAGGTAGCGATTACTTCTGGTTCAGTAAGTTTATCTACACCACTACGCCTCCATAATAGATGTACTCCATCAGTAGCAAAGTCAGCAATATTTAAAGCCTTCGCTTGGTCTTCAGGTACTTCAAGAGGTTCAAGGCGAATTAACAAGCTACCATAGAAAGGCTGCTTTAGGATAAGGTCTTGTCTTGAGCGTTCAATTTTAAACTCAGGATTCATCTATATGCTCCAATACTGTTTGTGCATTAGCTAGACCATGAAGGAACTTCTCTTGTGTTTCTTGACTACTACGTATGTCTTCTATTGCGAAGCATAATACTTCATCTTCAACTACTCTACATAGTGTTACGATTTGATCATGCTTATCAGTATCAAGGATCATATCTGGTGCAACATCTATAGCGAATTGTAACTTATCGAGAGTAGATTGATAGTAACGAGTAGTATTCATTAACCGATCCATTGGATCAGTAAAGAGGTGGATTACATGAGGTGTATTCAAATTCATCTTTTCAGATAAAGTATCATCATACTTTTTCTTCATCTGTTCAGTGATTACATCCACACGAAAATCATTAGAAGTTGAGAAGGGGAGAATATCAATCTTAATTTCAAAAGCATTGATAAATTCACTTTTACTTGGAACGTCTTCGGGGTTATATAATGTACCGCGAGTACGTTGGTTTTCAGCATCAATGGCTCGTAATTCTTCTGCTACTTTCTCAACCATAGCTTCAAGTTCAAGTCTAAGGTCTTTCATAGTTGCCATATATCGTAATACAAGTTTGGCAGGAAGAATACGGATACCACCATCTAACCAGGGTGAAGTCCAACTTCTATGAGTAGTTGTAATTCTACTTATAATAGTGGTGATTTCTCTGATCTGTGCTTTAGATAGCCGTTTCTTAATATACTTGTCTTCACTAACTGAAGCATGATTGGCCCGTGCTACTGTAGCAGCTACGGTACGATCATTAACTTCATTGCTAAATTTACGTATAGTAAGATTGGCTAAAACTGCGTTCTTTGCTACCTTTGCCATTTTAGTTTCCTCTTAGTTTACTTCGACCTAATGCGACTACAACATCATTAGTAGGTTTAAATTCTTTATTGGGTTCAACCTCCTTGATCTTTTGAAAGAGTCGTGTACTAGTGCTTTCATTTATATATCTAGTAATACTTGGGCATACCTTATACATAGCATTTAAAGAACTAAGTTCTTCAAATAGGGTTGATTGAAAATATTTAAATATTTTCATATAGTGTTCATATTCTATTTGAACTCTTTCTAAGAAAGGTAATGCTTCATTAAGTATAACTGCTTCTCCTGGGTTCATATATCCAAGTTGTTCTATGCATATATTCATCTGCATAATTATATTAGTATCATTAGAAGGGTCTTTAAAATACATGATATGAATAGCTTGGCCTGGGATATTAACAGGGTCTTCTGGAATAAACCCTCTGAAGAGATTTTCTGCAAATAATTGGATAGATAAATAAGAAGTTAAATCTGTACCAGTTTCTTTAGCAGTTCCTTCATAGGGAGTTAAATGAATACGAGCTGTGTTTACCATAGGTAATACAGGATTCCCAATGAAGCTTTCAGCCGTTTGTAGCTTGAAAAGATCTATTTGATTACTTGGATCAACACTATCAAATAGTATTTTGTTAGCATCTAGCAATAACCTTTCAGATAAATCATGTAGGTTATCTTCACAAGGGGCAATTACTTCTAGATATTCCTGGCGAAGATTTCCTAGAATTTCTTGTTGTAATTGATCTGTATTACGAACGAGCATTAGCCAAATATCTCCGCATTCTTTTGAAGCCAGATTGCTACTTCAGGATAGTCGAGTAGGTCATCGTTGATCTTCATTGCATCATTGATCATAGCAGTAGTATAATCAAGAGGTGATTTCTCCATATATTGCATAATAGGTGCAAAAGACTTTTCAGTAATTCTAGAAGCAAGTCCAAGTGATACAGCTAACATAGCCTGTCTAGATTCAGGTACTCTTGTACCTTTTGGATTAGCAATGATATCATCAAAGTCAGGTAGGTCTTGATAGTATTTAATGTATGCTTTAAATTGAATAGCAGCCGGTGTACCTACTGCACCTGCAATTAAAGGCCAACATGCATCAACATCTGTATTAGTTTCATGCATTAATTTAGATACAAACTCCCAGGTACGTGTAGATGCAAAAGCATCAGCATGTTTGAGTCTGTTCTGAACATCAGCATCAGTAGATTGCATTTCCATAAGATGTTGTGAACCAAATCTAATGAAAGCAATTACAGAGTTATGAATGTTATTAAGTAATGCCCATGAAGCCCATTGATCAGCATCAATTTTTACATACAAGTGAATAACACGATTATTAAGCGCACTACCCATTTTGTTTACAATGGCTCTATCAGTAAGATAGTTACCAGCCGCACATACCCATACGTTATTAGGTAGATCGTATTCACCAAGTTTACGATCAAGAAACAATTGATAACTAGCTGCTTGAGTACTCTTATCAGCTTGGTTAATTTCGTCTAAGAAGAGTACTGTAGGTGGGCAACCTTTCTTAGGTAGTTCTGCTGGTGGATTAAATTCAGTAGTTTTATCTACTACTGAGGGGATGCCTCTAAGGTCTACAAATTCCCTCTGAGACAAGCGTATGTCCATCAACTCCATTCCAAGTCGGTCACACATTTGTTGTACTGACTTAGATTTCGCTGTAGATGGACTACCATGCATCATAACAGGAGTGTTAATAGCACAAGCTATTTCAAGTTGTGCAGCTAACTTCTCCGGCGCGATTTCTACAATATGTTGTTTGCTCATGTTTTAGGTATCCATGTTATATCTGTGAAAAAATCTACATCGGTTACTTTGTCTTCCGGTAGTTTTGAAGTAAAGAAGAATCGGTCTTTCATATATCGTGCTGATCTTACTGTACTGACAAACTCCGATATATCGACTAATTCTTGTAGGAAACCTTCACTACCCATAATTAACATTACATAATATGTTCCTTCTGCTATTTCACCTCCTGCCATTACTTCTGCTGGTTTACAATAATCTTCTGTCATTTTAAGTATACGTCTACATTTAGTAATTAATCTACCCCCGTTACAATTATCACAATCGACAGGTGCTCCATATGCATCTAGTTTAACCCCATGAGCTGTAACACAATGTTCACAGAAAAAACTAATCTGTGGTGGTAGGTTTTCCGATGTAATAATATTGGTAGTACTTTGCATGATTAAGTTCCGGTATATAAAACGGTATGAAAACATAGGGAGTAAAAAATCTCCCTACTAACGGTATAACTCGTTGAGTATAGTCTTCAAATTGTTCTTTGATATGAGGGAGAACCATACCTTCTGTATAAGGTCTTAATAGAACTATTGCTGGTCTAATTGGTAGTTCTTCTTGAAATACAAAGGATGTTTCAGTTTTATATTCTAGACTAAGTGTACCCCATCCCGTAGGAGTATCATCTGTGTCTATAAACCTGGTAGAGGAACAAACACCGCACAGTTCAGGTTTGTTTTCATATACCCAATTATATCTACATTCTTTACATAAGTACTCATAAACGAGTTTTAATATCCTTGGCTTCATTATGGACTCTGAATAATTGACCTTCAACTACAGTTGGGTCTTTTACATACTCAATATGAAGTGTATTAAGTAGGTCTAAAAATTCTGTACTAGATCTATCTTTATAGTTGCCGTGTAAGAGCGTTTTTATATCGTTTAAGATATGATTGCTTAACATCTTCTGACTCCAGGTTACGCAAAAGTTTCATTACTTTAGGAGATACAGTAGTGACCTTTTGGGTATCTTTATGTTCAATACATGTACGCCAACTAAACTGCCCTTCTTTAGTAGAAAATGTTCTATATCCTTCAGTATGGAGTTTAATGGCTTCTTTAAGTGGATGCTCTTGAGTCATTATGAGTTCTTTGTAACTGAGTAAGGAGTTTGCCTACTTTGTATGGTACATCTGTTCTTTTAAATGATATTTTAAATCCTTCGGTAGTTAAGAAGGTTTTAGAAGGGTAGATACCTGATTCTTCCATTATCCACCCTTCTCTATTTAAATCTAAAGCTTGTTTGAAAAGATGATCATTCTTTGTCATCACGACTTACCAATGGGTTATCACACTGAGTAAGAGCTTCAATAGCTTCTACACCTGTGTCTGTGATTACGTCTTTAATTAGGCCAACAGAATTGTTGAGAATTTCTACTACAGCAAGGTGATTGAGTTGAACTTCCATTGATATACCAGTATTAATGTTATATGAAAGTTTACCTTTAAATTTACCTTTGTCGTTTCCGAAATGTTCTCTTTCTAGTGACATACCTGTTACGACTACATCTAACTTATCCACCGAATCTTATACCTCGTTTCCTCCCGTTGTTGATTTGACACCTAAACTGAGCATACGGGATGTTATATTGAGCAGTCCAGGCTTTAAAATGATGTGGAGATTTATTTTCGTTAATGCCTAACATACATCTAGTTAAGGTAGCTACTTCATCTCTGTCTAATACAAAGTGTAGTGTTTTTCCCGTTTTCTCTCTATGTTTGTGAGCAGGAACGAAATATGTTTCACACATCTTGTTAAAGTCTTCAATAACGCTTTTATTCATCTGTAAGCTACGACTCATAATAGCAGCCCAATTCTTTTCATCTTTAAATGTATCGTATTCATCTAATACCATTTGTGTATCACCACCACGGAAGCGTTCAAAGAAGTCTCCTGTTGCAGTAATAGAGGCACTAGATAAAGCAGCTTTAGTTTGGTTTTCCATACATGTTCTAGCTTGATATGGATCAACTTTATATTTAAGGAAGTATGAATAAATCTCTGGAATGTCAATAGGTATTTGTCGATTAATTAGTTTATCTAGTACGTCAGGTTTCATCGCATCTTTGATTGGTTCACGTTGAGGTGGTGCTACATTAAATCTACGGTCATTAGGTGGTATGTCCATAGGGATAATTTCGTTTGATGTGAACACAAAGTTACAATGGTTATCTACGGGTATAGGTGGACTTTGGAATCTACGAGATATAGTAGTATCGTCTGTAACCATAGCCTTAATTCGATTCATAAGACCTGGGTTATGTTTAAACTCGTTACGACTAACTTCATCTACCATAACAAGTGTTTTATTATCTGTTGTGTCAGTAAATTTCTCTGCCACGTTTTGAATAGTGACGAGAGAGGCGTTCTGCTCCCCTACAAGTGGACGCAAAATGTTTGAGAACAGAACACCTTTCCCGGTTCCATGTGTTCCAAACAGCAACCAAGCTGTGTTGCTACGTGTTCGGAACTGAACAACATATGCAATCCAGTTCATAAAGTGCTGGACTACATCTTTATCGTAGTTTACTACATGTTCTACGAAGGTCATGAGAGACTTAGGTGCTCCCTTTTTCTTATGCGTACTTCTCATTGCTGAGATAGTAGGCGGTTGGAACGAGTTTACATAGCCTATTTTTGTGTCGATTCCTATAGTGGCGTTTGGCCTGGGATCGTAGGCTAATTTCCATACTGGAAGCATATCAATTTCTTTATTGTTATGTTTTAAGAAACGTCTGACAGCGGTTTCATTTGATCCAGCATTGGTTAATTTCATTACTAAGGTAGTTGGGTTCCATGCTCCGTACCATAACTTAGCTGTTGCACTATCCTGGAAACCAAAATAGTATTTTCCATCAGGAGCAGGGGTTTTAACTGATTGTTTAGGTATAGCTTCGTTACGCCAATATTCAGGCAGGAACTTTTCTGTAGGATAAACAGGTTCCCCTTTAAAGTTGTATACATACTTATAGTTATTTTCGGGGTGATAGTATCCCCAACTGTTTCCCCCGTTAATGTTTAAATATATAAATCCCCTATCGTTTTTAACACCAGTGACGCGAGCTGATTCAGGGTTAGAACAGATCTCATGACCAAAGGAAGATGTTGCAAACTTAGGGGTTTTTGTTTCAGGAAGACCTTCAGCTTTACGTAATTTGTTTATTATCTTCTTAGATTCAGCTTGAAGTTTAGCGCGGGTAGGTAATACTGTTACATCAGGTACGGATAAAAAGTCTTCTTCACATTTAACAATCGAAATTCTATTGTTAGAATATGGGTCAGTCATATCGTCATCAAAATTAGGTGGCGCGATAAAAATCAGCCGTGAATTTTGAGATAAGGTGGGGTCGATAGGAAAGTGAAGAGTAGTACCAGCGGGGTTAAGTGAAATCTCTTTGTTAAAGAAGGTGAAATTTAGCCAGGTTAACCAATCATTCATGAAATCAGGGTTAACAGGCTCATCAAGCATGAAGAATACATGTGCTTTAAGGGAAGTATTTTTAAACAAGCCACTAGTTGCAGAGTATTGAATGATATGAGATACATCATCGAAACCTAGGGCATGAATAAACTGTTTAACAGAGTAGTTTTCAAGACCATCTACATCTAGACATAACCAGTTAGTGTCAGCTTGTATATCTGATAGACCGGCTCGACTTTCTCTACGAATGTTACGAACTAAAGAACCCTTTAGAAGTGCGTGATTGAGGTCGGCATGATCTTTAATAGCATCAAAGAACTCGTAAGGTGTCTTAACCTCTTCAGTATATGAGGTTAGAAACTTTGCATGAGGGTATGGTTTTACATCGGTTTGAGAAATAGACTTTGTTAGAGGTTCTTTAGCCTCTAGGAAAGTTAACTCCATTAGGTGCGTCCTTAAAGAGTGTGCTTGGTTGAATAACTAGGATAACACATTAGGCTCTTAGTTGCAAGAACTGTTTTTGAAACATAGTTCGAGCTATGTCATAAAGTTTGTCTTGATTTTTAGAAGCTTTCTTACCTACTATAAACCACCATTCAGTGACTTCTTTACTTGCGTGAAACATGTAAATAAACGGGTCTGTTTCAGGGATAATATTAATTAATACTTTATCACCTTCTTCCAGGTCAGTTTCTTTTTTATAAGGTCTAGC
>Ga0265303_10000708_pt1 | contig 19445 bp, 15 predicted proteins | sample Helome_2_FD_192494 | JGI IMG/M metagenome (GOLD analysis project Ga0265303, IMG submission 192494) | Marine sediment microbial communities from subtidal zone of North Sea - Hel_20160317 (Illumina Assembly) | ecosystem: Environmental > Aquatic > Marine > Subtidal zone > Sediment ... | reverse complement strand
TTTAAAGAGAAGGTTGGCTCCCCGGCCCGGGCTCGAACCAGGGACCCATTGATTAACAGTCAATTGCTCTACCAACTGAGCTACCGGGGATCAGAGGTTGGGTATACTAAATGAATAAAAATAATACAGCAACCGGATTTGTCAATCCCCGATTCGGCAATACAGGGACTGATTCGCCAAAACCCTGCGCGCAAATTGCTGGCCTGGCGTTGACTATCGGTGCGCTATTCAGGCCTCGAACACCTGTCGAATCCTGGTGACCGCTTGTTCCAGGTTTTTCATGCTGGTCGCGAAAGAAATGCGCATGTAACCTTCGGCGCCGAAGGCCGAGCCGGGCACCAGGGCAACACCGACCTCTTCGAGCAACAAGTTGGCGACATCGACATCGTTTTTCAGGTCATCCCGGGCGTCGATAAAACCCTGGATGTTGGGGAAACTGTAAAAGGTTCCGTCCGACTCGATGCAGTTGATGTGCTTGATCGAATTAAGTTCCGCTACCAGGTAATCATGTCGCTGCTTGAATTCTTCAACCATCGCGCGTACCGGTGCGTGATCGCCATTGAGCGCAGCCACCGAGGCAGCCTGTGAAACCGAGCTCGGGTTGGAGGTAGATTGACCCTGGACTTTTTTCATCGCCTTGATGATATCCGCATGCCCCGCGGCATAGCCGATACGCCAACCGGTCATCGCGTAAGCCTTGGATACTCCATTGAGCACCAGGGTTCGATCATATAGCTCGGGACAGGCATTAAGTAGGTTGCAAAACGGAAACTCGCCCCAGACGATGTGTTCGTACATGTCATCGGTTGCGATGAGTACATCGGGGTAGCGCAGCAATACCTCGGCAAGTGCCGCCAGTTCCGGCATCGAATAGGCCACCCCGGTTGGATTGGAGGGGCTGTTGAGCACCAGCATGCGGGTGTTGTCGGTGATCGCGGCTTCGAGCATCGCCGGAGTGATTTTGAACGCGTTGTCGATTCCGACCTCGACGACAACCGGGGTCCCGTCAGCCAGAATCACGATATCGGGATACGATACCCAGTAGGGTGCCGGGATGATGACTTCGTCGCCCTCATCGATAACCGCCTGGCACAGGTTGTAAAAGCTCTGTTTACCACCGCAGGATACGAGGATCTGATCGGCTGAATATGATAGGCCGTTGTCACGTTCAAACTTGTCGATAATCGCCTGTTTCAGGGGTACCGTCCCATCGACTGCAGTGTAGTGGGTATCACCGGCTCGGATCGCGTCAATCGCAGCTTCCCGGATATGATCCGGGGTATCAAAATCTGGTTCGCCTACCCCCAAACCGATAATGTCACGCCCCTGGGCGCGAAGCTGGCTAGCTAAATTTGAAACTGCTAAAGTGGGGGATGGTTTTATCGCGCATACGCGCTTTGACAAATCGTTAAACACGGCTAGCTCACAGGTTGAATTGCTATGGAAGAACAGGCGAAGTATACGAAGCCGGGGCGAGCTGTAAAGTGCAGTCTGCCTATCGCTAACTAAATTTACTCTATGGCCAAGAATTTCCAGCTCGAGACCCAGTTTGAGCCCGCCGGGGACCAGCCCGGGGCAATCGATGCCCTGGTGCAGGGTCTCGAGGACGGGCTAATGCACCAAACCCTGCTCGGGGTAACCGGTTCGGGTAAAACCTTTACCGCGGCCAATATAATACAGCGGCTTGAGCGACCGGCAATCATCATGGCGCACAACAAGACCCTGGCGGCACAGCTGTACGGCGAAATGAAAGAGTTCTTTCCGCATAACTCGGTCGAGTACTTCGTCTCTTACTACGACTACTACCAGCCGGAAGCTTATGTTGCGGCCTCCGACACTTTTATCGAGAAGGATGCCTCGATCAATGAGCATATCGAGCAAATGCGATTGTCGGCGACCAAGTCCCTGATGGAGCGGCGCGATACCATCATCGTCGCATCCGTATCCGCGATTTATGGACTGGGTGATCCGGATGCCTACCTGAAGATGCTGTTACACCTCGTGGTTGGCGATGAAATCGATCAACGCGCCATTTTACGGCGACTCGCGGAACTGCAATACAAGCGCAACGATCTCGAGCTCAAGCGCGGCACCTATCGCGTGCGTGGCGAGGTCATCGACGTGCACCCGGCTGATTCGGACCGTGAAGCAGTGCGCATCGAATTGTTCGATGCCGAAGTCGAAAAAATCAGTTTGTTCGATCCGTTGACCGGTGAAGTCAGCAATAACGTCAAGCGCATCACGATATACCCGAAAACCCACTATGCGACGCCGCGCGAAGTGATTCTCGGCTCGATTAGCGAGATCAAAGAGGAGCTGCAGCTGCGTCTAGCGGAGCTCAAGCAAAATAATAAGCTGGTCGAGGCCCAGCGGCTCGAGCAGCGTGTTAACTACGATATCGAAATGATGCGTGAACTGGGATATTGCAGTGGTATCGAAAATTACTCGCGTTTCCTTTCCGGGCGCAAGCAAGGTGAACCGCCGCCAACCCTGTTTGACTACCTGCCCGAGGATTGCCTGCTGTTTATCGACGAAAGTCATGTCTCGGTGCCGCAGATAGGTGGCATGTACAAGGGTGACCGCTCACGTAAGGAAACCCTGGTGGAATACGGGTTCCGCCTGCCATCGGCGCTCGATAACCGCCCACTGCGTTTCGATGAATTCGAACGCATGTCGCCGCAGACGATTTTTGTTTCTGCGACCCCCGGTGATTACGAGGAAAAATTTAGCGGGGCGGTGATCGAGCAGGTCGTGCGTCCCACCGGCCTGGTTGACCCCGCGGTCGAAGTGCGCCCGGCGACAACCCAGGTCGATGACGTGTTATCCGAGATAAATAAACGCGTCGAGGTTTCTGAACGGGTGTTGATTACAACCCTGACCAAGCGCATGGCCGAGGACCTGACCGATTACCTGGGTGAGCACGGGGTGCGGGTGCGTTACCTGCATTCCGATATCGATACGGTCGAGCGCATGGAGATCATACGTGATTTGCGACTGGGTGAATTCGATGTGCTGGTTGGTATCAACCTGCTACGCGAGGGACTCGATATGCCGGAAGTATCGCTGGTAGCGATTCTTGATGCCGACAAGGAAGGTTTCCTGCGTTCGGATCGAGCCCTGATTCAAACCATCGGTCGCGCGGCGCGTAACATCAACGGTATGTCGATTCTCTACGCCGACAGGGTTACCGGTTCGATGGAACGGGCCCTCGCCGAAACCGATCGCCGACGTGAAAAACAACTGAACTACAACAAGGAACACAATATAACCCCGATGGGGATCGTTAAAAACATAACCGACGTCATGGACCTGGGGGACGCTGCCAGGCCCGGGCGCCATCGAAAGGCTTACCAACGCGTGGCCGAACCTGCGACGGGCTACGAGCGGCTCAGCGCCAGGCAACTGGATGCCAGGTTGAAGCAGTTGGAAACTACCATGTACCAGCATGCGCGAGATCTCGAGTTCGAGGAAGCCGCGCGGGTGCGCGACGAAATCAGCAGCATCAAGGAAAAATACTTCAAGACCTCGGAACTCGAGGCCGTCTGAACCAGGATTAGAGTTACAGGGATTTTACGAGAGTGCGCATGCTATTGAGTCTGCGGTCGGTATCGTCCTCGCGACCGTACTTGATACGGTTGTAGAGTTCGACGATGTCCGCGAGCTGTTCGAGTTGCGGAAAGCCCCGATCCGCCACGCGTTCGAGGAAAGCGCGGCTGTCTTCCGAGGGTCGTTTCTGTAATCCGTGCCTGGACAGTTTTTTCAGCAGGCGTTTAAACAGGATCTCGTAGGCTTCCGGCCTTGGTGGACGTTCGCGAAAGCGCACGATAAGCCAGTAAAACCCGGTAACGGTGAGCAGTAAAAAGATCAGTGCGAACACCATGTCCGACCAGTTCTCGATACCGAGTTCAAGTTTGCTCAGAAAGTTCCGTTGCTTACGCTCATCATAATTTATGACCCAGTCATTCCAGCTGTGTTGCAGGTTATCCCAGCCGTAGAGCAGGTTGCCAAAAAGCGGGTTACGGTTCTGGATACGAAACACTGATTCGTCGTCGGACAGGGCGTTATCGAGACCCTGTTCAATCCGACTCGGCGATACCGCCGCGGTTGGATCGATACGCACCCAGCCCCTGTTTTCGAGCCAGACTTCGGTCCATGCGTGGGCATCGGACTGGCGCACGATAAGATAGTTACCGACATTGTTATACTCACCACCCTGGTAGCCGGTGACAACGCGCGCGGGTATTCCGGCGGCGCGCATCAATAACGCAAAGCTCCCGGCATAATGCTCGCAAAAGCCACGCCGGGTTCCAAACAGGAACTCGTCAACCGCGTCATCGCCGAGGGCAGGGGGTTGTAGGGTATAAAAATATTCCTGCTCGCGATACATGGTCAGTACCGCATCGATGATATCTTCGTTGCGATCAAAACGTTGGGCCAGTGATTTACCGAGTGAGATTGTTTCCCGATTGCGATTAGCCGGGAATTCGAGCGTGAGTTCCAGGTATTCCAGGGATTCGTTTTTGCCAACCTGGTAAGCCAGGCGCGACTCCATCGAGTAGCGTGTTAAATCGTTGATTTTCTTGGTGCTGACCAGCTGGAAGTCCTCGGTCATGAGACTATCGGGAACCAGCTTGGTCGGCATGTCCAGTGCGAGTAACCAGTATTCACCATTGGGTTCCAGGGTCACCGTATATTTAATAGCGGGTTCGGTTACAGTGATGTTTAACCGGTTTTGTCCCTTTCTGCGCGCCCGATACCAGCGGGAGCCGTTGTAATTTGCCATTACCGGTCCGCGCCAGTAGAGCATGCTTTGAGGCGGGACCTTGTCTTCGAAATCGACCCGGAAGGCAACTTCGTTGTTGCGAATCAGGTTGCTAATCTGGCCGGGTGACATGTGATCACTAAGACCGGTTACTCCCCCGCGTTGTTCATTGGATATTCCCCACAGCGGACCGGGTACACGCGGTACCAGTATGAAAAGGATTAGCATCAGCGGCACCGATAGTCCAACGAGTCGCGCACCGGAGGTTAAAAGTTGCCCGAGGTCGATTCTGTCTTCACGCTGATTGATCGTAATCAGGGTCGCGGTTATGACGACCAGGGTTGCGAACATCAGGCACGCAGTGAAAATGCTTTGCGAAAACAGGAAGTGGGTTGCGATTAGAAAGTAGCACAGGAAAACCAGTATCAACAGGTCGCGGTGACGCCTGCTTTCGAGAAACTTGAACGAAGTCATGACCGCCAGCAGTGCGAGGCCCGCATCGCGTCCAACGATGGTCCAGTACTCGGCGAATACACCAATCCCGCCGAAAAGCACCAGTGGTATCAGTATCCACTTAGGCATTTCCCTGATCTTGTCGAGGTTTTGCAGGCAGCGCCAACCCACCGAAATCATCACTATTGCGCTTACCCAGAGAGGCAGGTTGGAAAAATGGGGGGTGATCGAAATCAGGAAACATAAGCAAACCGCAAAAATACTGGAGCGGCTCGCTATCTCGTCAGCGATGGATCGAATTGGCAGGTTATTATGGCTAGCCGTTTTCAAGTTCGAGTTCCTGGTTGAAATCAGGCTGCCTGAAAACAGCTAAAGCCTGTAAGCAGGCATGTTTGTGCGCATTGCCGTAATCCTGTTCGATGGTGGTGCCAGGAAGTCGCAATCCGTATTTCTGTTCCTCGTTTTCCGCGGCCAGGACCTGGCTCGCCATCAAGCTCAGCTTATCTTCGAGCGAGCCTTCGATCAGTGCGTCCCAGTCGATCCATAAGGAGGGCCTGGCCTGCCCCTGGAAGGTCTTGGTCAACAATCCCTTACCCTGGGCATAGGCTTTCCAGGAAATATGGCGTAACGACTCTCCTTCACGGTGCTCGCGCAGGCCCGCGAAATCATCCCCTTCGATAGTGCTGGTCGAAGTTTGACCATCGTATTGTTCGATCATGCTCTGTTGCAGCCGGGCATTTGCGGCTGGCCGCGGGTAGACCAGGACAGGTAGATCGAATTTAAGCCAGCCCCAGGCGTGGAACAGGCCGGTTGGATAGCGGGTAAACACCGTAATCCCCATCGGTCTGAACTGCCCACGGTGGACCGTGGGAATTTTCATCTTTGCCTCGGTGTTACCCTCGGGTTCGAGTTTCACATAAACCGGCGCCTGGTCAGCGTACTGGAGACCAATGGCGTAACGCGTCGAGTTATTGGCATGGCTGATGTCGAATTTAAATTCGCAGTACTCGCCGCAGAAGACAGGCCGTGGAATCTGCAGGCTGACGTTTATGCCGAGCAGGTTTTTGTGCGTGTGCCATAGACTGATGATGCCGAGCGAGATCAGCATGAAGGTGAGCACAAATGCCATGCTGTTCTGATAGTTGATTGCTGCAAAAAACAGGAACAACAGCATTATTGCGAACAGGTAGCCGAACCGGGTGGGCAGAATGTAAAGACGCCGGTTATGCAGAAAAATAGCATCCGGACTCGGAGGGTTATGGGTATCGAACCAGTTGTCGAAGTATCGACGTACGGGACCCGGCAGACTGACCGAAAACATAGGATTTAGGGAATCGGAATTTGATCGATTATATCATTGACCAGGTCACTGGTCGGATGGCTGTGTTGCTCCGAGGGATTTAAGCGATGATCTGCTATCGCGCCGAACACGGATTGCACATCGCCCGGTTCCGCATGACTGCGTCCGTGCATCAATGCCCAGGCTTTACTGGCCTGGATCACGGCGAGGCCGGCACGTGGTGAGATGCCGTAGACGAACAGGCCGGGATTACGGGTCGCCTGGATTAAATGTTGCACGTAATTTAACAGTGGCTCAGAGCAGTGAATATGGTCAACAGCTGACTGAATAGCGATAAAACGCTCGAGGCTGATCTCGGGCGGCATCCGGTGCACTAATTCTCGAGGATTGCCTCCCGACAATAATGCGCGCTCGGCTTCCTGGTCCGGGTAGCCGAGAGAAATTTTCATCATAAATCGATCCAGCTGTGATTCGGGCAGCGGGAAGGTTCCCGATTGATCAAGCGGGTTCTGGGTGCCGATAACAAAAAAGGGTTCATCCAGCTTATGCGTTGCTCCTTCAACCGTAATCTGCTTTTCTTCCATGGCTTCGAGCAGGGCGCTCTGGGTCTTTGGCGTGGCCCGGTTAATCTCATCGGCCAGGATGAAATTTGCAAATACGGGACCAGGGTGAAATTTGAAAACCTGGTCTCTCGGATCGAAAATCGAAACCCCCAGTATATCGGCCGGCAGTAAATCACTGGTGAACTGAATGCGATTGAAATTGAGCCCGAATACCTGTGCTATGGTTTGCGACAGCGTGGTTTTACCGACGCCGGGCAAATCTTCGATAAGGCAGTGGCCACGGGCTATAAGGCAGCATACTGCAAGTTCGATCTGGGTCGATTTGCCCAGGATGATGGTTTCGATTGCCGCGACCGCCTTGCGAATATCGGCCTGAAAATCTGCAATTGAATTGTCCGTCGTATCCAGCATTCGGTGTCTCTTCATTTGTACGCGCATAGTTATCGACCAAGTTTAGCCGAAATTGTTTAATTGTTCCGCGAAATAAGACACCTGGCCGTTCGCACTTTTACTGCCAGCTAGACGGTTTTCCGGTGACCATAGGGTTTCCAGGCGGGAGAAATCACGTCGGGCATGGTTGAACGGCCGAGTAATCGGGCCGACGCCAGCGTCATAGCGCCATAGCGCTGGTTGACCTGGTCCATCGCCAGGTGAGCGCGTTGCCTGAGCGGATGCTTGCGTTGGAATAGATCAGCCTGGCAGGGTGCTTTCGGATCCAGTGCGACAATGCGGATTTGCCAGATACCCTGGCCTCTCCAGTGATTCTGCAGCCAATGATTGCCGAGTCGGTAAATGACCATTTCATCGTCGCTGGGCAATAATGACCGGACGGTGGTCTTGAGCCAGCCGCGGTAAAGGCGCAGCCCGAACAGGAATTGCTGCGCCACCAGCTTGTTGCTGCGAAGCCGCTCGGCAAGCTTGTGGACCATGTGCATCATAAACACGCGTATCGTTTCCGCATCGCGCGTGTCTGGCGGTAAAACCTTACCATGCCCGATCGATTGGGCAGGCGGAATACTGGTCTTTACCGGTTCGGGGTCGAGTCCCTGTGCCATCAACCAGATACGCCTGCCGGGATTGCCGAAGCGTTTGCCGAGCACGCTGATGGGTAATTTTTGCAGGTCCGCGCAGCAGTGCACACCGTAATCCGCCAGCATGCCGGCCACGCCTGAATTTATCCCACACAATTCGATCAACGGGGTACTGGCGAGGCGCTCCCTCGCCTGCCAGGGTGGGATGATTGTCAATCCATCCGGCTTCTGTTGCCCGGCAGCAAATTTGGCGGTGGTTTTGTCGCCGCTGACACCGACTGAACAGAGCACCCCCGAATTCTCGTAGACAGAGTGTTTTACCCGGTTTGCGATTTCGCGCGGAGATCCCCACAGTTGCTGACAGCGGGTGACATCGAGAAAAGCCTCGTCGACCGAAAATATTTCGATATCCGGGGTGAAGCCTGCCAGGGCGTGCATGATATTGGCGGATACCTGGGCGTAGCGTTGCGGGCGACTCGCAACCTGGATCAGTTGCGGACAAAGCCGTCGAGCCTGCTTGATATGCATTCCGGTTTTGACTCCGCAGGCACGGGCCTCGTAGGAGCAGGTAATGATACAGGTACCTATGCCGCCATTGGTCAATGCGACCGGTTTGGCGCGCCACTCGGGATGATCAACCTGTTCAACCGATGCAAAGAAGGCATTCATGTCTGCCAGCAGAATTACCCGTGGCCAGTTGCCGCTGCTTTCAGTTTTCAACGGTATTGCCGAACCTGGCCGATCACTTTTCCCTGGATGATCACGCGAGAATCGGCGAGGGTTAAATCGTCAAGTTCGGGACTGTCGGCGAGGAGTTGAATCCGATTGCCGGAGCGGTAACGAATGCGTTTCAGGGTTACCTGTTCGTTGTCAATGAGCGCGACCACGATGTCGCCGTTGCGGGCCTGTTGCTGGCTTTGTACGACCACGATATCGCCCCCAATGATTCCCGCCTCGCACATCGAATCATCGCTGACCTGCAATGCGTAGCGCCCGGGTGCTGTCAGCAGGCTTAAAAGTTCGCTGCGCTGCCGGTCTTCTATCGCTTCAAGTGGTATGCCAGCTGTGATCCGCCCCAGTTCCTCGAGATCCTCAAACAGGGGAGGCAGAGGTTTTATAGGTCTGAATTTAGCGGATAGCGTGATATTGTTCATGGAAAGATCCTGGTTGGTGAATACTATAGAGAACAAAATGAGAACTATCAAGTGAGATCGGCAATTAGACGGGATAGCCGAAGGCGATTGCGAAAAAAAGGGCTTTGTCTACCCTTGCACGATTATTTCAATTATAAATACGCAAATTCTGGACGGCTGCATAATTAAACTAATGGATAAGAAAGCCTCGATACTCTGCGTCGATGATGAACCGGTCAACCTGGTCATCATGGAAGAGTTGTTGCGAGATAACTACGCGCTTAATACCGTGAAGTCGGGCGAGGGTTGCCTGGAACAGGTCGGTCTGCAAAAACCCGATTTGATTCTGCTCGATGTCAACATGCCGAAAATGAACGGTCTCGAAACCTGTGAACGTTTGAAGACTGATACCGATACGGCAGAGATTCCGATCATATTCGTTTCGGCACTTGCGTCGCACGAAGAACTGATGGCTGGCTACGAGGCTGGCGGTGACGACTATATAACCAAACCTTTCAGCGAAGACATTCTGCAAAAGAAGGTACAGATAGTCCTTGCGAGTCAGCAACGAAAACGGGAACTGGAGCAGATTTCCGACAGGGCCGCCGAGGCATTGAAGGACAATTTGACCAATACCGAGATGCTCGCAATGGTGGTCCAGTTCCTGCATCGCTGCCAGCGGATCGACGATGTTGACGAGCTGGTTCACAATGTGTTCGATTGCCTTCGAGAATTCGAACTTGAAAGCAGCTTGCTGATTCAGGCTGAGCCTGAAAACCGGGTGTGGTTTAGTGATGGCATCGATCGACCGATGGAAAGCCAGATCCTCGAGAGTCTGCGCGGTCAGGATCGAGTGTTAAGTTTTGGTACCCGGCTTGCGATAAATTCGGATCACGTGACGCTGCTGGTTCGAAAACTGCCGAGTGGCCAGCAAGAAATCGAAAACCTGCGACAGCAATTGGTCATTATGATCGAGGGCCTGGATACGAGGTTGCATGCTATGCAGGCGGAGAGGCTGTTCGATTCCCGGCGCGAGCTGCTGGCCCGGGTGCTCGAATCGACCCGCGTTAAACTCCGCGAAATCGACGAACAGCATAAGCGACAAACCCTGGTAGCAAGCGAAATCCTGACCGGGATGGGTAGCGAATTAGAAACATCGATTCAGCGGATGGATTTGACTGAACAGCGGCAAAAGGCCCTGCTGAAAATTATCGATTCCTGCGTATCGAAAATTAAATCTGTATACGACGGGGACTGTAAGCTGGATGAGCAGTTCGATGTTATCATCGAAGATGTTTCAAGATTGCTGGGTAAATAGGGACAAAGGAGGGGGTAGAGGTCGGGGATCGGGGACGTTTCTATTCCTACAATAATACACAGAACAGGAAAAATAGATGCGTCCCCATTTCCCCGGGCTGATGTATAATTTCGCAATTTTCGCTTACGGCATACCTCAAAATGAAAGACGCAGTCATCGTATCAACCGCGCGTAGCCCGATCGGCGTGGCGTTCAAAGGCACACTCAACAATATAAAATCACCGACTCTGACGGCCCACGCTATTCGTCACGCGGTCGAGCGGTCCGGTGTTGGCGGCGACGAAATTGACGATGTCATCATAGGTGCGGTGCTGACGGCGGGAACTGCAGGAATGAACATAGGACGCCTGGCCTCGCTCGGCGCAGGTTTGCCGAACACGGTGTCGGGACAGACGATTGACCGGCAATGTTCATCGGGCTTGATGGCAATCGCAACTGCGGCCAAGCAGATTATTGTCGATGGCATGGATATCGTTGTTGCCGGCGGGCAGGATAATATTTCGGCAGTACAAAACCAGTATTTCCCCTGGGTTGCCGATCAGGCCGATGCAAATGTCGTGATGCATGCCGAGCATGCCTACATGCCGATGCTGCTAACCGCCGAGCACGTGGTTAAACAGTACGGCATTACCCGCGAGGCACAGGATGAGTATGCACTGCAATCGCAGATGCGCACCGCGGCAGGGCAACAGGCAGGTGCCTTCGATGACGAAATCGTGCCGATTTCTGCCACCCGCGCGATCAAGGACAAGGAAAGCGGCGAAATCAGTTACCGCGATGCAGTCCTGGAGAAGGATGAAGGTAACCGCCCGCAAACGACGCTCGAAGGTCTCGCTGGACTGAATCCCGTGGTGGAAGGTGGCACCGTTACCGCGGGCAATGCGAGTCAGCTATCGGACGGCGCGTCTGCCTGTGTTTTGATGGAAGCTTCGCTCGCCGAAAAGCGCGGCCTGGAGCCGCTGGGTATCTATCGCGGCATGGCCGTCGCCGGCAATGCGCCCGAGGAAATGGGTATTGGTCCGATTTATGCGATCCCCAAACTGTTGCAGAAAAATGGTCTCGGCATCGACGACATAGACCTGTGGGAAATCAACGAAGCCTTCGCCTGCCAGACCCTGTATTGCCGAGATTATCTCGGGCTCGATAATGATAAATTCAACGTCAATGGCGGCTCGATATCGATCGGACACCCCTATGGCATGACCGGTGCCAGGCTGACGGGTCATATTCTGATCGAAGGTAAGCGGCGCGGTGCGAAATACGTGGTGGTTTCCATGTGCGTGGGCGGTGGTATGGGTGCAGCTGGATTGTTTGAGGTCGCCTGATGAAAACCAGAGACTTGCTGTTATATCATGGCCTGCCGTTACTGATCCTCCTGTTTTCTTTCATCTGGTTCGCGATTGTTGGCGATTACAAGGCACTTAAGGGTGAGTCCGGTATTATTGAGAACATGACCGTGCTGTTCCTGGTCGGCGCCATCGGATTTTGTATCTCCTCGATCATTAGTGTGAACAAACTTGGACGATCCGGTACCCTCAGGGCATGGTTGTTTATCCTGCTACTAGGTGCGGCTTATTTTGCGCTGGAGGAAATTTCCTATGGCCAACATTTGCTTGGCTGGGGCACGGTAGAAACCTGGAAAGAATTAAACGACCAGGACGAAACCAACCTTCATAACGTACACGCACTGTTTGATCAGTTGCCGCGGCTGCTATTGACACTGGGAATCCTGGTTGGCGGAGTGATAATGCCACTGTACCGGTATTTTCGTAAGGTCAGGCTTGAAGAATCAAACCGCCTCTACTGGCAGTGGCCGACAATGGACTGCATCACGGTGGGATTACTGGTGATTTTCATCAGGCCGATTCTAACCGCGATTGACACCAAGATTATCAACACCGGTGAAATGAAAGAAAACCTGATTGCACTATTCATCCTGCTCTATTGCGTTTCGCTCCACGGCCGAATCCGGCGGAAAATGAAGCAGGACCAGGCAGCTTAAGAACAGAGCTGCGGCAATAAAAGTTCATTTGCCCTTCCAGACCGGGTCTCGTTTCTCGGCAAAAGCCCGCGGACCCTCCATGAAGTCTTCCGACATCAGCATTTTCTGGTAGATCGGTAAATCGCTATTACCCGGCTTGGTCGCGGCGAAAGCCTGTGGCATTGGCAGGTTATGTATCGCAGGTACGACCTCCTTTAACGCCTGCAGGGCGAGCGGTGCACCAGTGGCCACTTCTCGCGCCAGTTCCCGTGTGCATTCCATCAATTCATCGAGCGGACAAACACGACATGCCAGGCCCCACTGCCGGGCTTCCGCGGCACTCATGCGGCGCCCGGTGTAAAGCAGGTCCATGGCCACGTTGTAGGGAACGCGGCGCGGTAGAATCTGGATTGCGCCGACATCGGGCAGAAAGCCGCGCTGCATTTCGGGCAGGAAGAACTCGGCATGGTCTGCCGCAACGATCATGTCGGTGGCAAGAGCGATTTCGAATCCGCCACCCACCGCCATTCCGTTTATCGCCGAAATGACAGGCTTTTTCAGACCCCAGAACTCGCTGATACCGGCAAAACCACCGGGACAGGTAAACGCACTATTGACCGCTTCCTCGTTGTTGTCGATGGCGGCGATTTCCTTCAGGTCCCAGCCCGCGCTGAAGATCCGATCGCCGCTACCGGTGATGATGCCGACCCGCAGGTTGTCATCCTCCTGCAGCATCGAGAGAGCTTCATAAATCGCATTTGAAACGCCCGGATTAATTGCGTTCGCGGGTGGCCGATCGATGGTGATTTCAACAATGCGATCGTAAGTTTCAACCCTTACTTCTGCGCTCATGACAACCCCCGAAAATTGTATGTGAATGGCACCAATATATGTCAAAATCGCATCGCATTCACGCTTCGTTTTTTGCCCATGTCACATTGGCTAAATCCATTACTGTCGCCGCGGTCGATTGCCATCGTCGGTGCCTCCGAACGCGAGGCCAGTCTAGCGGCAATGACGCATAGGCAGTTGTCAGACAGTGGCTACGACGGCGAGATTTACTCGGTTAATCCGAAATACCCGTCGGTGCATGGAAAACCCTGTTACGCCTCGCTGATCGAAATACCCGTAGTGCCTGACCTCGTGGTTTACGCCATTAGCGGTACTCCCCTGGAGCAGAGCTTCGATCAGGCCTTGAAAATAAAAGTCGGTGGCATCGTTATCTATGCCGCCAACTACATCGAAAATGATTCCGAGCCAAAGCTTCCAGCACGTCTTCGCGACAAGGCCAGGCAGGCGGGTATTCCGGTTTGTGGTGGCAACTCGATGGGTTTTTATAATTACGACCGCAACGTTATGGTCAGTTTCGACCGTCCCCCCACGGGTCGACCTGCGGGTGGCATCGGCCTGATATTGCATTCCGGGTCCGGCATGACTTACCTGGCCAACAACGACGCACGTTTCTGCTTCAACTATGTCATTGCAAGTGCGCAGGAGGCCAACGCGACCGTCGGCGATTACATGGATTACCTGCTCGACCAGGATTCAACCCGGGTTATTGCTATTTTCCTGGAAGCGGTGCGTGACGTGCCGACCTTCGTCGCGGCATTAAAGAAGGCGCGTGAAAAATCCATACCCGTGGTAATAACCCGTCTTGGTCGCACCGAGAAATCCGCCCGGCTGGCGATGAGCCATTCCGGCGCAATCGTCGGTAATCACGAGGCATTCATCGCGGTATGTGAGCGTTACGGTGTAATTCTATGCCACGATGCCGACGAAATGATTGTTACCGCGATGCTGTTTGCCGCCGGCTTTCGTGTCAATAGCGGCGGGCTTGCGAGTATGCTCGATTCCGGTGGCATGCGTGAACAGATGATCGACCTCGCCGAAGATCACGGCGTTCCGTTTGCCCAAATATCGTTATCGACTAAAAAAGTGTTGCGCGAGCATCTCGAAACCGGGCTGGATGCGGTCAATCCGATGGATGGCATGGGTGCGCTCGGCAATAACACCTTTCAAACCTATCTCGAGTGCGGAAAAGCCCTGCTCGATGATGAGGACACCGGGTTGATGAGTTTCGAGTTCGAGTTCCGTGACGGTTTTTCGCACTACCCCGAGTTGTTTGACGTGGCGAAGCAGTTGTCAGCTTATAGTGATAAACCGCTTATCCTGGTGCAGAGCTTTACCTTCACCAACCTGAGTAATACCGCGGCCGAGCTGACCTCACTGGGGATCCCGGTCATTAACGGTATCGATGTGGCTTTGCGTGCGATGCGTAACCTGATGAATTATCGATCCGGGAGCGCTGCCGTTGCCGACTCGAACGAGATTGATTTCGACACGGCCATCGTCAGGAGTTGGTCTCGTCGATTAAATGCAACCGAAAACTGTGACGAAAACACCTCGTTGAGCCTGATGTCGGACTTTGGCTTGCCGACGGTTAGTCACAGTATCGCGCAAAGCTTCGATCAGGCCTGTGCAGCGGCCGAGGCCTGTGGTTTTCCGCTGGTGCTCAAGACCGCGATGAAAGGCATTGCGCATAAATCCGATAAAAACGGGGTCAAAGTCGCCATCGAAAATATTCAGCAACTCGAAGTGGCTTACCGGGATTTACAAACCAGGCTAGGCGACCGGGTCCTGGTCATGCCGATGATAGCGAGCGGTGTCGAGGTATCCGTCGGTATGAAAAACGACCCGCAGTATGGCCCGATGGTCATCATCGCCTGTGGTGGGGTGTTGATCGAGCTAATCGCCGAACGCGCATTTAAACTCGCCCCGGTAAATGCGGAGCAGGTCAATGCGATGATCGAACAGACCAGGCTGGTCAGGCTGTTGTCCGGGGTGCGTGGACAGACTGGGGTCGATCGTGCGGCCCTGGTCGAACTGGTGGTAAGGTTTTCGCAGCTGGCGTTTGTTCTGGGTGAGGAAATTGCCGAAATTGATTTGAATCCGGTTATTGTCAATCAGTCGGGTTGTACTATCGTCGACGCACTGGTGGTGCCAAAGTAGCGCTCTTTTGCATGAACACTAGTACCAGGCGTCTTCCATGGATGCTTTTTTTCGGGCAATAAATTCCAGCAGGGCTTCGTCGATCGAGCGATCAAGTGGCGGAGCTTCGTACTCTACCAGCATCCGGTTCCAGAGTTCATAGGCGCGCTGCTGCATGTCTTTACTGCCGGCTTCACTCCATTGCTCGAATGGAGTGGCGTCTGCCAGTTCGGCACGAAAATTAGCGCTCTTGTAGTGTCGCATGGTGTGACCCACGCCGAGAAAATTGTTACCCACTCCCGCTTCCCGGTAGGCCTCTCCGGCAAGCTGTTCGTCATCGATCTCAAGTCCCGCGACAACCCGTGCCAGGGCGCCGCATTGTTCGGCATCCATAACAAATTTTTCGTAGCCAATGGTCAGGCCGCTTTCTAGCCAGCCCGCGGCCTGGAAGATGAAATTTGCCCCGGCCATGATCGCCGGGTTCATCGCGTTGGTAGATTCCTGCATCGCCTGGGCGTCGGCGGTCTTGGACGCGGTCAAATGACCGCCGCAACGAAACGGCAGGCCCATGCGCCGGCTGAGTTGAGATATGGCGAGCGTCGCCAGGGTGGATTCGGGAGTGCCGAATGTCGGCGCGCCGGACTTCAAATCAATCGTCGTCAGGAAACTGCCATAGACAACCGGTGCGCCCGGTCTTACCAATTGGGTCAGCGCAATTCCAACCATCACCTCGGCATGCGCCTGCGCCACGATCGCCGGCTGGGTGACCGGGCTCATCGCGCCACCCATAATAAAGGGTGAAATGACGTTGCCCTGGTTTGCCGCCGCGTAAGTACGCAGTGCCGCAGTCATGGTGTTGTCATAGACCAGCGGCGAATTCACGTTGATATTGCCCTGGATAACGAGATTTTCCTGCATGAACTTTTCGCCAAACACGATTTGCGCCATCGCCAGCGAATCCTCGGCGCGCTCGGGCGCGGTAACCGAACCCATGAAGGGTTTATCGGAGTAACGCAGGTGCGCGTAAACCATGTCGAGGTGGCGCTTGTTGACCGCTATGTCGACCGGTTCGCAGATAGTTCCACTTTGATGATGCAGCCACGGTGACAGGTAGGTCAGCTTGATAAAATTTTGAAAGTCCTCGAGCGTGGCATAACGCCGGCCACCTTTGATGTCGGTCACGAAAGGCGAGCCGTAGGCGGACCCAAAGACCAGGTTATTACCGCCAAACTCGATATTACGAGCGGGATTACGCGCATGCATGGTGTAGGTTCTGGGTGCAGTTTGACAAAGTGCCCTTACATGGCCAGGATCGAAGCGCAGCAATTCACCATTGATGGTTGCACCGGCCTGCCTGAATAATTCCAGTGCCTCGGGGTCATCCCGAATCTCGATACCGATTTCCGACAGCAACCATTCCGCGTGATCCTCCAATCTGGCCAGTGCCGCCTCGTCGAGCAGTTCGTAGGCGGGGATGTTACGGGTCAAAAACGCAGGCGCGGTGGCTGCACCAGCATTAACACGGTTGCGGTCGAGAGAGCGCCGACGGGCGGAGGCTCGCGACATCTGATTTTGACTCAGCTGTGCGTACGCGACTTGGCAGGGTCGAAGAAAGGAATCGACTCGACCGTGGCATTGCCGGAAAAAGCATCACTGACGACATCAAGCCGCGTCCCGGGTTGCGCTGCGTCGGGGCGCAGGTGCACCAGCGCCAGCGACTGGTTGAGCCGGTGCGAATAGCAGGGGCTGTTGATGACGCCAACTACCTCCCCATCGAGATTTAGTATTTCGCCCCCGATAAGTGCGTCGTCATGATCGATTGAAATCCCGGCCGCAATAAATCGTTCCTGTCCTTCGGAGGCTAGAGCTGCCTGCTTGCCGCGAAAGTCGCCCTTGTTTCGATTCACGGTAAAGCCGAGGCCGACTTCCCAGGGTGTGTGTTCTGCCGTCATGTCATAGCCAAAGAACAGTAACGCTGCTTCGATACGAACCTTGTCGAGCGAGGCAAAAGAGCAGGGCATGATGCCCAGTTCCGACCCGTGCCCGAGAATCTGGTCCCAGATATCGCCGACGACCGCGGCACTGGCAAAGATTTCGTAACCGCGCTCCCCCGAGTAACCGGTACGTGAAAGACGACAGGGGTGGCCAAACAACTGCGTTGCCTGGTGATGAAAATACTGCATTTCATTCAGGTCAATCGGAGTGTGTGCATCAAGCAGTTGTAGCGCCTTCGGGCCCTGTAGTGAAATGTTGTGCAGGTCGTCGTCCAGCTCGATATCGACGTTGAGCCCCTCGGCGGACTCCAGCAACCGCTGCATGCTTTCCCCCGAGCCGTGGCAGTGCATCCATTCATCATCGCCGTTATTGGCGATAATGGCATCGTCACATACCGTGCCCTGGTCGGTCAGAATAGCGCCATAGGCCGACTTCCCCGGGTAGATTGCCGTCATATCGCGTGTGATGACATGATCGATAACTTTCGCCGCATCGGGGCCACGAACGAACACCTTTTTCAGTGGCGACATGTCGAACATACCGGCGGCTTCGCGAATCGCATCGTGTTCGTCATTGGGATCGCTGTTATAGCTCCAGGCCGTTCCCATGTCGTTCCAGTCTTCCAGTCCCGATCCCAGTTCGGTATGTCGTGACGCCAGCGCCGAGGTGCGTGAAAGTTCAGTCATCGTTTTTCCCCGATTGGATTTTTAATAAAATCTTCGTATAAATAATTTGGTCAAACCAGCTTGTAACAATAGATCAATGCTAACTGCAGGGATTTAAACATTCCAATCAAATAAATTGACCTGATTGTCAAAATAATTTAAACAGTAGCTATGCGATTTCGTAATTTCAACAATTTACGCAGCTTTATCGTTGTGGCCGGCCATTTGAACATGGGGACAGCAGCTGAGGAGTTGAATCTGACCAAGGGTGCGATTAGTTATCAAATTCAGCAGCTCGAGGCCGAGCTGGGATTCGATGTCTTTTCTCGATCGAAACGTAAACTCAGTTTAACCGAGAAGGGTTCAAACCTGCTCCAGCTATGCAGAACTTTATTTGACAATGTTGAGCGCGAAATAGTCGCGCTAAGGCAACAAAACAGGGACCGTATTACGATCGGCATGGCGACGTATTTCGCGTCGCGTTGGTTATCTCCTCGATTGATGCATTTCATTACCGAGCATCCCGAGATTGGTCTGCGCATCCAGCCGCTGGTCGACCTGATGGATTTGCGCGCCAATGATCTCGATCTTGCTGTGCGTTGGGGCAAGGGTGAGTGGGACGATGAAACGCTGGAAACAGAATTGATTTTTCAGTGCCCCGCATTGCTGACGTCGAGCCGGGAAATCGGCGAGCAAATAACGGCGCAAGGTGTTGCTAGCGTAATCAATCGCCAAACCCTGCTGCATGATCGTGACGGCAGCGAGGCCTGGATGGACTGGTTTGACGCTGCGGGGCTCGAGTGGTCGCCAGGATCGAACGACCTGGTAATTCCTGATCCTAACGTGCGGGTGCAGGCAGTTATCGACGGCCAGGGTATCGCACTTTATGATTTTCTCGTTGACGACGAAGTAAGGGCAGGTCGGTTGTATCAGTATCAACCCGTCAAATTAGATGCATACGGTTACTACCTGGTGTATCCGCGAGGTGCAAAATCCGGGTCTGCCATCATCACTTTCCGCGACTGGATTATGCAGGAGGCCGATCCCGGATAGAACTCATGACTACCGATAAACCTGATCGATATCGAGGCGTCGGCGCAGTGCGCGCAAACGACTAAAAAACTCGTCCCGGTCGACGTGGCACTGCCTGATATGTCGGTTTCCATTAAACGCGGTGCGTGCGTGTAACACGCGATGATTATCCATCACCGCGGCCTGACCGGCTTTCAGCCGATAGGTCACACAGGCCTCGGGTG
>Ga0265303_10000707_pt1 | contig 19457 bp, 17 predicted proteins | sample Helome_2_FD_192494 | JGI IMG/M metagenome (GOLD analysis project Ga0265303, IMG submission 192494) | Marine sediment microbial communities from subtidal zone of North Sea - Hel_20160317 (Illumina Assembly) | ecosystem: Environmental > Aquatic > Marine > Subtidal zone > Sediment ... | reverse complement strand
CTCGTTAAGGCCATTGCGGCAAGCCGCAATCGCGGTTCAACACTCCACGTTATGGGCCTTTTGTCTCCCGGCGGCGTACATAGCCACGAGGATCATTTTCTGGCAATGGTAGAAATGGCGGCGACAAAGGGCGCTTCAAAAATCAGGGTGCATGCTTTTCTCGACGGACGCGACACCCCTCCCAGAAGCGCCGGAACTTCAATACGAAAAATGCAGAACTGCCTGGATGGTCTCCAAAATGCTGCTTTTGGCATTGTGTGTGGCCGCTATTATGCGATGGATCGTGATAAACGCTGGGACCGGGTGGAAAAAGCCTGGAACGCGTTGGTCAAAGGCGAAGGATTGTTCCATAGCGATGACGCCGGGATGTCACTTAAGTCTGCCTATGATAGAGATGAAGACGACGAATTTGTCAGTCCGACGGTAATTGGATCTTTTACAGGTATCAACGACGGTGATGCCGTGATTTTTGTGAATTTCAGAGCCGACAGGGCAAGGGAAATCAGCCAGGCCTTGGTTCAGCCTGATTTCAGCGGGTTTGAGCGTCATGCACCAAAGCTCTCATCATTTGTTTGCATGACCCAATACCTGGACGACCTGCCCGCCGATGTTGCCTATCCGCCGGAAAAACTTACCGGCTTGCTGGGACAGACACTTTCAGAACACGGTTTATCCCAACTACGCATCGCGGAGACTGAAAAGTATGCACATGTAACTTTCTTCTTCAATGGTGGCGAAGAAGACCCCTTCGAGGGAGAACAGCGTTTACTGGTGCCATCACCTGATGTGGCCACTTATGACCTCCAGCCGGAAATGAGCATCGGCAAACTTTCACTCGAACTGGAAAAGGCCATCCGCAGTGGCACATTTGACGTAATTATATGTAACGTGGCCAACCCGGATATGGTCGGACATACAGGCAGTATGACAGCGGCCATTGCAGCGGTTGAAGCAGTTGATAAATGCCTTGGTATAGTGCTGGAGGCGGTCCGCTCAATGGATGGTGAATTACTTGTCACTGCCGATCACGGCAATATCGAGCAAATGAAGGACCCCCAATCCGGTCAGAGCCACACAGCGCATACGACCAACCCTGTTCCCCTGGTCTACAGTGGCCGCAAGGCGAAGGCCATTGCCGGCGGTGCACTTAGAGATATAGCGCCCACCATGCTTTATTTACTGGGAATACCACGACCGAAAGAGATGACAGGACGCCCGTTGCTGGAGTTGACCGGCAACCCACCCGTCGAGGGCTGAGCGTTCAGGTATGCACCCACGACTCGTATCGTTTGCTCTGGCCGCCTGGCTGGCATTGGGATGGGTGGCGTGCAAGGCCGATGACAGCCTTACAAAACAAGAGGCTGAAAGCCGACTGAAGCAGTTAAAAACAGAGATCAGCTCATTACAAACCGAACTGCGACAATCCCGCACAACACTCTCCGGCGAACAAAAGGCACTCAAGGCGGCAGATCTTGATATCCAGGCAAGTACATTGGAGTTGCGCAAACTGGAATTAACACGCGAGGAGCATGATCGCGAACTGTCAGTTCTGCAAACTGAGCGAAAAAATTACCTGGAGAGCCTCGACAAACGAAGAGAGGTTCTCGCGACGCAAATCATGGCGGCATACCGGCTTGGACGGGAATCCCGTTTGAAGCTGGTTCTTAACCAGGACAGCCCGGCACTGCTGTCAAGAACGTTGGCCTACTACGACTATTTCAGTCGGTCACAGGCTTCACAAATAAATGAACTGCGTGAGGTCTTACAAACGCTCAATGAGATGCAGACAAAAATCAACGTGGAACTGACGGCCCTGGATGAGGTTCAAAAGAGCCAACAGGCCGTTCTCGATGAAATGACCGATCAACGCAGTCAACGCCAGGCGGTCATTGAAAGTTTATCCAGCCAGATTGATACGGATGAATCGCGACTGGCGGAATTGCAGCGAGACAGGAAGGATCTGGAGACCTTACTGGAAAAAATTTCTGATGTTCTGGCAGATATACCAACAGACCTGGCTCAGCGCCACGGCCTGGTTGGTCTGAAAGGGAAAGTGCCAATGCCGGTAAAAGGCCGTGTTAAACATGCCTACGGACAGTCCAGAACGGCAGGGCTGAGCTGGCAGGGTTGGTTAATTGATACCGACATTGGAAATGAGGTCAAAAGTATCGCATATGGTCGTGTCGCATATTCAGACTGGCTTAGGGGCTACGGTCTGCTTATGATCATAGATCATGGAGATGGTTTTATGAGTCTCTATGCCAACAATGAGAGTTTGTTACACGAGGTTGGCGAGTGGGTGGAAACCGGCAGCAGTATCAGTACGGTTGGAAGTAGCCCGCAAAATGGCAAAGGTCTGTATTTTGAGATTCGTAAAGACGGTAAGGCCATGGATCCTGCGGTCTGGTTAAAACGCAAGTAATTATTAAATGGAACACGACAAATAAAAATGATACGAATTCGCAGAATAATGGTTTTGGGTTTGTTAATGACACCCATATTGGCCGCGGCAACCGAAACAGAGACTGTACCTTCAGCGGCACAACTTTCACTGGATGATCTACGCACCTTCACGGATGTGTTCAACCAGGTTCGAAAAAACTATGTCGAAGAGGTAGATGATCACGTTCTGATGAATGCTGCCATCCGTGGCATGCTGTCAGAGTTGGACCCCCACTCTTCCTACATGGAAGCAGATGAGTTCCGCGAACTGGACGATAATTCCCGGGGTCGCTATAGCGGCATTGGCGTAGAAGTAGCCATTCAGAACAACCAGCTTAAAGTAACTTTTGTGATGGATGGCGGAGCAGCTGCCAATGCCGGTGTGGCCACAGGCGATGTTATCACTTCAATCGACCAGGTAGATTTACGCGGCCAGGACCTGCGCGTGGCAGTTGACAGCCTGCGTGGAGAAGTCGGCACCATGGTGGACATCACGGTCAGGCATGAGAATGGAGAAGTTTCCAACTTCACGCTGGAACGTGATTTCATTGAGGTTGCCAGTGTATACAGCAGACCGGTTGACGAAGATTACGGTTACTTCCAGATTACCCATTTCACCCGCAACAGCGATGAAGAATTGCTTGAACAGATTAATTACATGCAGGACAACCATGAAGGGCCACTGAAAGGTGTCGTTCTGGACTTGCGCAATAATCCCGGTGGCGTATTGAACCCCGCCTTGACGATGGCCGATGGATTTCTGGACGACGGCCTGATCGTATCAACCCGTGGCCGTGCAGAAAACCAGTTGGAATTCACCGCAAAACCCGGTCAGTGGCTGAAGGACGTCCCCATGGTCGTGCTGGTTGATCGTAGTTCAGCATCGGCATCAGAAGTGCTGGCCGGCGCACTACAGGACCATGGTCGTGCGTTGATTATTGGCGAAAAAACTTTCGGCAAGGGTTCGGTGCAATCTGTTCTCAACCTGCGCAACGGGTCAGGAATCAGACTGACGACATCCCGTTACTACACCCCCAGCGGACGTTCGATTCAGGCAGAAGGTATCCTGCCGGACGTGGAAATCTCAGCGATGCAAGTTGTTGAAAATAATGACCGGCGCAAAAGGGAAATCGATCTCGACCGGCACCTGACAGGCGACCCGGCTGAGAGTCCCACGGACTTTGGTTCTGAAGTGAGTGCAAAGGATGACTACATGATGTACCAGGCACTGATTCTGCTGAAGGCAGCCAGCATACTTTCATCTGACATCAATCAGCCCTAGGGGACTGCGCGGCAGATTTTCCGTCAGGTACGGGAACGGCTCCCGGGTTGGACCGGGAACGGCGTGACTTTTTCTCCGCTTTCGCGGTCGCGGATGACCGCCTGGCCCTTTTTCTTTACCTGTTCTATACGCAGCACGCTGTGCATGGGTAAATGCAATACCTCCACGCCATCAAACTCATCACGCATTTTTTCTTCGGTCGGGTCGACGACCAATGAATCCTTATCCCCGATCTCCAATCCTGTGACCTCAACAAAACCCCAGAGGTCACTTGTACAAACTCCGGCACAGCATAGTTCGTACACCTTGCCATGGTTAAGGAATGCAATGCGAAACAGTTTTTCATTTTCCGGTTTGGACATGTCTTATCCCAATTTGATTTGTGCTGTTGCTCGAACCAACAAAGCGAATATTAATCCCAGTGCGAAACCCGCCATATGCGTCCACCAGGCCACTACCCCCGTTATGGGGCCTAAAGCGGTATAAACCAACTGCAGGGTAAACCAGGAACCGATCACAAGCAGGGCCGGCACCCTGGCAAATTGAAGATAGAGACCCAATGGCAGCAACATACCTATACGACGGGATGGGAACATGCCAAGGTAAGCACCAACCACTGCCGAGATCGCGCCACTGGCCCCGACGATGGGTGAAGCCAGATCCGGTAAACGTATGGTTACAAAAAGGTTGGACAGCGCACCACCCAACACAAACACCAGCGCCATGCCGATGCTACCCAGGCGACGCTCCAGCGGCATTCCAAACACCCATAAATAAACCATGTTTCCCAACCAATGCAACCAGCTCGTGTGAATGAACAATGCGCTGACCAGGGTTAAAAGCTGATAATCGGCCCAAGACGTAAACGGACGATTGAAACCCTGAGCAAGCTGATCAGGCAGCACACCGCCTAACTCCAGCATCGCATTTTGAGCAAGTGGTGTCATACCCCAATGCAACAGTTTAACGCCGGTGCAAAACAGGAACAGGGTCAGCGTCACCCAGGGGAAACGGGGACTCGATTTTGACCAACTGGTGACAATGCCCGATTCCACGGTCAAGTGCGCCGGTTGAAAGCTACTTTTCTACCAGAAACTGGTAAAGACGATAGTTAAATACAACGCCATCACGTCGAATCTCTTTAACTACAAGTCCGGGCTGAGCAGTGTCGCCCTCACCCAGTCGTTGGCCATTGATCAACACAAAACGGTCAGCCGGTTTAGCGGCATATACCAGAACGCTGAATTTAATTTCCGGCACACTGCTACGAATAGAATCGGGTAGTTCCCAATAACTGATGGGCGCTGGTTCGCCGGGGTGATATGGCTCCGTTACAGTCGGCACCGGCTTGTCGGTCGCTGTTTTCCTGGAGGTCGAATCATTTGACCCAGTACTTGCCGGTGGTTTGGGCTTGGGAATGCTTTTGTTAGTGAGTTCAGCCACTGGAGGCCTCTTGGTTGCTGGCCCCGGGGGCGCATTACTGCCAGCACCCGGTTGATAGGTCTCGACTGGCGTCCTTTTCTGTTCCCGGGAGGTGTTGGCCGGCGGTCTCGGGGTTGTGGCCTGTACACCCTGATTATCTTCAACCACCGGTTTGGGTTCCGTTACAAATTTTTCTTCGGCCAGCGCTGCCGGTGGCTGAGAATCTCCGGCAGGTGGTGAATACTGATGCCAGACAAACCAACCGCATATAAAAAGGGCAGCAACCAACAGCAAGACCAATAGCCCGGTAGGCAGCGGTTCAGAAACAGGACCCGACTGATTATCTGTGTGTATGGTGGGCGCTTCACGCATGCGCTGGTTCTTTTCCGACTTTCTGAGTGCTTCAAGTAGTATGGACATAGTTAACCGATCCTGGTTTTATTCCCAGGTCTCCAAAAGTCTTGGTTCTTGTATCGATGCCGTCATCAGGTGGAGCAAAGTATTCCGCCCGACAATACCATCTGCTTCCAGGCCATTTCGAGCCTGAAAACCTTTCAACCAGAGTTCAAAAGCAGCATCAAATACCGGCGCACCAAGGTACGGATCATCAACCTGGCTCGCCATTTCGAAAATTGTTGCCACCGCAGGCCCCTTGTCTCCAATCCCAATGAAGGGGGGCCATCCCGCTGCCTGCGGCCATGAAACCAGGTAAGTTCCCAGCCAGCGTGACTCAACTGATTCCTTTGATACTGTGATTAATTGATCTGCGGTGCCGACTAACAAACGGTCGGAATCCAAACCCTGTAAAAGCAGATAAGCAGGCGTTTGTAATTGCAGCACCAGCACGACCGGCAAACCAAGTTTGTTGATTTTTGACCAGTTACCCTGGTCCCGCAGGCAAGCATAACCCAGACCATTTTCACCATTGCATGCCGCCTGGATCACAAACGCCGCGCCGGGTTGACTCCACAATTCGGCCAGACCCTGCCAAACCACCTGTTGATGATCTTCCAGCCAAACATCATCCAGCGTTTCCATAATCTCCGGTTCCGGGGTTTCCTCGGGCAAAGCCGGGATGACAGCTGGAATAACAGGGACCCGTATCTCCGGTTCATCTGCCACTTGCACGACCTTATCAACTGTCGCCACATTGGCAGTGTCTTCAGAGAAACGAAAATCACTGAGCTTTGCAACGGCCAGCACGGCAACAGCCGCTACTGCAGTTGCACCGAGCAACAACGGCCAACGAACCCGTTTAACCTGCCGCTCTCCTAACTGCACCTCGTTTGCAGCTGCATGTACCATCGCCGCTGTGACGTCCATACGCTCCATGGCAAACGCCGCGGTCAACGATCTGTCAGCAATGATATTGATAAGCCTTGGTATGCCCTGCGAGCGTTGATAGAGTGCATTCATCGCAGTCCGTCGAAACGGATTCCGCTGTGCGCCAGCAACCTGCATGCGGTGACGGATGTATAAATGTGTGTCTTTCGGTCCAAGCGGACTCAAGTGATAACGGGCAGTTATCCGCTGGGCCAACTGACGGAGGGTGCGACGCTGCAACAACTCCCTTAATTCCGGTTGACCCAAAAGCACAATTTGCAGAAGTTTTTCTTTACTGGTTTCCAGGTTGGTCAACAACCTGACCTGCTCCAATGCTTCGGGACTCAGATTCTGCGCTTCATCGATCACAACAACCACGCGCTCGCCGCGTTCATGAGCGGCTAGCAAATAGTGGTTTAGCCCATCCACAAGCAAACGGGTGCTATCGATGGACTGGCTGATATCTATACCAAGCTCTTCACTGATGGCGGCCAATAATTCACGCGGCGTAACCAGCGGATTGAGCAACAAGGCAATATGTGTGCCTTCCGGAATCTGTTCCAGCAAACATCGGCATAAGGTGGTCTTGCCGGTTCCGACCTCGCCGGTCAGTTGAACAAAACCACCGCTGCCGCCTTTACCAATTCCATACATCAGATGTGCCAATGCATCACGATGACGCGGACTCAGAAAAACGAAAGCCGGATCGGGCGTTATTGAAAATGGCGCTTCATTGAGCCCAAAATACCGCAAATACATGTTTCAGACCCTCAGCATTAATAGCAATTGTGCGTTGTCTCACACATTACAGACTCAAACAGGAGATATAAGTTTAGTCATCCATGGCGCCAAGTCCAAGCATTGAAACCGATATGTGGCTACACAGACAAAGATCGACAGCTGTTTTTCAAACAATTAGAAAAATTAATGTGTAAGTCTTGCCGCGATAATAGCAGCAAAGTTACAATGACCGGTTAACGTCAGCGATTTATTACTTAAATTTTAGTAATTTATAATATAAGAAGTCGGTGATTCCTGATTACAAACTGAATATTACATATTCAGATGTGTCAACAAGTACTTGTAAACGTGTAAATATTTTTTGAATTCACTCTTTTGTGGAGAGGTGCTTTTGCAGCGACACGCTCCCGGAACACAATGATAATTATCTTGAGGCCTGAGTTTTCATGAAGAAAGAAAATACAATTATCGTCGCCCTTGCCGTTTTGGCGGCAATTATTGCGGCCACCTGGTTAATACTGGTCGCTCCGTCACTAACGGGCAATGAAGTCAATATGACACGGGGTGTAACGCAACAAAGTGTTGATCATTTTGACCTGCACATGATTGTTTTATGGATTTGTGTCGTCATCGGCATTGCCGTGTTCACCTTGATGTTTACGTCAATCGTGCTGCACCGTAAATCCCGTGGTCACAAGGCCGCAAAATTCAGCCATTCTACGAAAGCAGAAATTATCTGGACTATTATTCCCGTATTAATCCTGGTCGCGATGGCGGTTCCGGCGACGACCGCACTGGTGAGAATGGAAGATTCATCAGGTGCCGAAATGACAATTAAAATCACCGGCTTTCAGTGGCGATGGAAATACGAATATCTGGATCAGGACATCAAGTTCATTTCCAGTCTCGCCTCGTCATCCAATGCCGCACGTCAGTTAGGTTCGGGTATCGCGCCTGAAAGTGTTGAGAATTACCTGCTGGATGTCGACCACCCGTTGGTGCTTCCGATTGGCAGGAAAATCAAGTTCCTGATCACCGCTGACGATGTTATTCATTCGTGGTGGGTTCCAGCGCTGGGTTGGAAGCGCGACGCCATTCCCGGTTTTATTAACGAAGCCTGGACAAATATCGATAAACCCGGCACTTACCGCGGTCAGTGTGCTGAGTTATGTGGAAAAGACCACGGTTTTATGCCCATTGTAGTCATTGCCCTGCCCGAGGATGAATTTGAATCCTGGGTCAGCGAGCAACTGGCTGAAAAGTCTCAAAATGATCAACAGGTAACAGTACGATGACTACGCAAGTAAGCCACCACGATGTGAGTGAAACGCATGACGAACACGATCATGGCGACCACAAACCCACCGGTTTCCTTGACCGTTGGCTTTTCACAACCAACCATAAAGATATCGGTACGCTATACCTGGTTTTCTCACTGACCATGTTCTTGATCGGGGGGGCCATGGCAATGGTCATCCGGGCGGAACTATTTATGCCAGGTCTGCAACTGGTTGAACCTGATTTCTTCAACCAGATGACAACCATGCACGCCCTGATCATGGTATTTGGAGCTGTGATGCCTGCCTGGGTAGGCTTTGCCAACTGGTTGGTGCCAATGATGATCGGCGCACCGGACATGGCCCTGCCGCGTATGAACAACTGGAGCTTCTGGATTCTACCGTTTGCTTTCACCATGCTGTTATCCACGCTGTTTATGGATTCGGGTGGACCTGCTGCAGGCTGGACACTATATCCACCCCTCGTTCTGCAAACAGGAACCAGCTTCGCGTTCGTAGTTTTTGCCGTTCATATGATGGGCATTTCCTCGATCATGGGTTCAATAAACATCATTGCTACGATCTTTAATATGCGCGCTCCCGGTATGCGTTTATTACGTATGCCGATGTTTGTCTGGACCTGGCTGATCACGGCCTTTCTGCTGATTGCGGTGATGCCCGTTCTTGCCGGAGCGGTAACGATGCTGTTGACTGATCACTTTTTCGGTACCAACTTCTTCAATGCAGCGGGTGGTGGTGATCCGGTTATGTTCCAGCATATTTTCTGGTTCTTTGGACACCCTGAAGTCTACATTATGATTTTGCCGGCATTCGGTGTTATCTCAGAAATTCTACCGACATTTTCGCGCAAGCCATTATTTGGCTATGGCTCAATGGTCTATGCAACGGCCACCATCGCCTTCCTGTCATTTATCGTATGGGCACATCACATGTTTACCGTGGGTATGCCTTTGCAGGGTGAGTTGTTTTTCATGTATGCAACCATGCTGATCTCTGTGCCAACAGGCGTGAAGGTATTTAACTGGGTTGCCACCATGTGGCAGGGCTCAATGACTTTTGAAACTCCAATGCTGTTTTCCATTGGTTTTGTGGTGTTGTTCACAATTGGCGGCTTGTCCGGACTGATGCTCGCGATTACAGCGGCTGATTTTCAGTATCATGACACCTATTTTGTGGTCGCTCACTTCCATTATGTATTGGTGCCCGGTGCCGTATTTGCGTTGATGGCGGCCACCTATTACTGGCTGCCAAAGTTCAGTGGAAATATGTACTCCGAGAAGTGGGGTAAGATCCATTTCTGGTCATCGGCGATATTTGTCAATGTGTTATTTTTCCCGCAGCACTATCTCGGTCTGGCCGGTATGCCACGCAGAATTCCTGATTATTCACCCCAGTTTGCTGATTTCAACATGATCTCTTCGATTGGTGGTTTTGCATTTGGTGCAACCCAGCTGATTTTTGTCGGGGTTATTCTGCATTGCGTTTTCAGAAGCAAAGTCAAAGCAACGGCCAAAGTATGGGAAGGTTCAAGAGGCCTGGAATGGACACTGGATTCACCGCCTGCTTACCATAGCTTCAATACGCCACCCGAAGTAACCCATAACATGCTCAGCAAAGCTGATTAAGCTGAAACGAAAGCCATGAATGATTATCTTAAATCAGAAGAACTTCGTCGCAAACGGGCCCGGGCTGTCAAAACTGCCTGGATACTCGGGATCATAGCTGTGTCAATTTTCGCGACCTTCATTGGTTCCGCCATCATTGGACGCTGATATGGATCTTAAACAGAAAAATCGTAAAACAACCCGGCGCCTGGTACTTGTGGCCGTTGGTATGTTTGGGTTTGGCTTTGCCTTGTGGCCGTTGTATACCGTTTTGTGTGAAGTAACCGGTCTTGGTGGACGTGCCATACAGGTTTCAGAGAACAATGATCAAGCGGTTGCTTCAGACCGGGTTGTCAGTATTCGTTTTGACGCCAGTGTTAATTCATCATTACCCTGGGAGTTCAAGGCGAAAGAAAAGGTCAGCGAATATAACCTGGGCGTACCCAGCACGGCGCAATATATAGCGACGAACCTGGGTAGCGATTCAATAACCGGCCAGGCAACTTATAATGTCAGCCCACCCGAGGCCAGTTTATATTTTGTCAAAACCGAGTGCTTTTGTTTTACAGAGCAAGTCCTGGCCGCCAATGAAAGCCGGGAAATGCCTGTTTATTTTTATATAAAATCTGATTTGCCAGAGCACATTGATGACATTACCTTGTCATATACGTTCTACGAACAGGGCTATGCACCGTCGGATCACACGGCACATAATTAATAGTTCAGGAAAACGAGAATTCACCATGGCACAACACGCTGAAAATTCCTATTACGTTCCCCACGGCAGCAAATGGCCGATCATAGGCTCATTGGGGATGATTACCATGCTGGCCAGCGCGGCCAACTGGATGAATGGTTCGCCAACCGCGCAGTGGACATTCTGGCTGGGCATGGCCATCCTCATATTCATGATGTTTGGATGGTTTGGTACCGTCATACGCGAAAGCGAGGCCGGTATGTATAACGCCCAGGTGGATGGCTCTTTCCGCCTTGGTATGACCTGGTTTATTTTCTCTGAAGTGATGTTTTTTGCTGTATTTTTCGGCACCTTGTTTTATGTCAGGGCGTTGGCAGTGCCATGGCTGGGTGGTGAAGGATCGGGCGCTTCAACCAATGAACTTCTGTGGCAGGGTTATATGCCGATCTGGCCCACCAATGGTCCTGACAATATCGGCGGCGAATTCCAAACCATCCCGGCGTTCGGTATACCCTTTTTGAACACCCTGATACTGCTGTCATCCGGCTTGACTGTAACAATGGCCCACCACGCCCTGAAGAATGAAAAACGCGGCTTGCTGGTATTGTGGCTGGCAGCAACGGTTGTGCTTGGTTTTACCTTCATCGGGTTCCAGGCGTTCGAATATTATGAGGCGTATACCGTGCTTGGCCTGACCCTTGGATCCGGCATCTATGGTGCGACATTTTTCATGCTTACCGGCTTCCACGGTATGCACGTCACTCTTGGTGCGATCATGTTAACCGTGATCATGTTCCGTAGTATGAAAGGACATTTTAACCCCGATCATCACTTCGCTTTCGAAGCGGTTGCCTGGTACTGGCATTTCGTTGATGTGGTCTGGCTCGGATTGTTTATTTTCGTTTACGCGTTTTAGAACGGCTCTGCAAAAACGTTCCGGCAAAGCCCGCAAACCTGCGGGCTTTGTCAATTTGGAGATCTTTAAACTTAAGTTAGAAAGTGCTTACTATCCACCTGTACCATATCTTATCGGACCGCCTGAAGATTCAATCCAACCCAATTGAAACATGATGAAGAGAAGCACAAGCAGAAACATGGAAAGACCTATTCGCCACATGAGCCGATGTAACGTACGTTCACCTTTTCCCTTATCCCTGACCATGAAAACAAACGCCGATCCCAGTGAATAGAGAATGAAGAACATAAATATGATGATGACAGCTTTGACCAACATGTCTGAACCCTACAATATACGCGTGACAGTACACTAGAGTAGATATGCTATTAAAAGTATTCAAGTCATTCCGGCCATCAAAGCTGGCTACGCTGGTTTTATTTTTACTGGCAAGCCTTTTTACGATGTTGGGAGCCTGGCAGGAACAGCGCGCCCTGGAAAAAGCATCACTGGAGCAACAGCATCAAATCGCCCTGCCCCTGCCACTTGAAACAGCAATCTCACAAGACAGCCGGTTTTCCCAAATTGACGTAAGCGGTCAATATGATACGCACCGGCATATCCTGCTGGATAACCAGATATGGCAAGGACGCACCGGTGTTTATGTATTTACACCTTTTTATAGCACCGAAGGGGTGGCAATACTGGTTAACAGGGGTTGGTTACCGCTGGCTGTCGATCGTAAAACCATGCCTGAAATACCCACACCGCAATATGAAATTGAATTAAGAGGCATGCTCAACACCCTGCCCGTACCGGGTCGGCTCTTAGGATCAGCGGACCAACTCAAGCCGGAACAGTGGCCTCAATTAATAACCTATATGAATCTTGCGGACATTTCTGAGTCACTGGGCATATCTCTCGAAAACTGGGTGATACAATTGTCAAAATCTGAACCGAACGGGTTTGATGGGCGTGAATGGAAACCCGTTTTTTTGAGTTCATCTCGCCACAAGGGATACGCTTTTCAGTGGTTCGCGTTGGTAGCAGCCTGTATCTTAATGTGGGTTTTTCTGGGCTTTCGAAAACCATCAGGAATTAGCAAATGAGCCTGTCCCGTCAGCAATACACTCTTCTTGGTATATTCGCTCTTTTCTTTGGCCCCGTGCTATTGGTTATGTTGATGCGCTCTTCATGGTGGCAATATCAGCCGAGCGGTTTAAAAAACCTGGGCCACCTTGTACAACCTCCGGTTCAGTTGTCGCTCAATCAAACACAAACAGGCGATGGAAAGTGGCTCATTCTTTATGTGCTTGATCAGCCATGCGATCAGGTGTGTATAGAAAACGTTACTGCTTTACGACAAATCCACCGGGCCATGGGAAGAAATGGTGAGCACCTGGCCATCGCTTTGATTAGTCATACACAAGCGGAATTGCAACTACGATCCAGGCTGGAGGCGATTTATCCTGAATTCGGTTTTATAGTGGATTCCAACCAAACAATATTAGATACACTGAAAACCATTAACGCTGACTTCCCTGCAGATAAAGTGGGTCCAGATGACTTTCATACCTATATTCTCGATCCGAATTTCAATGTGATACTTGCATACCAAACCAGTGCTGATCCGACAGACATGCACAAAGACTTGAAGCGCTTGCTAAAGTGGGCTGACAAGGACGGTAAATAATGTTCAAGACCATGCATAGACTTGCGATGATTGCAGCGATAATTGCTTTTTGTGTCATCGTGCTGGGTGCCTGGGTTCGTTTGTCTCATGCCGGGCTTGGCTGCCCGGACTGGCCGGGTTGTTATGGGCAGCTGACCTGGCCCGGGGCCGCTGCAGAAATTGAGACAGCCAATCAAGTTTTCCCAGAGCGCCCGTTTGAGCCCAGCAAGGCCTGGCGGGAAATGGTTCACCGCTACCTCGCGGGCAGCCTGATGCTACTGGTTTTCGCGATGACCTGGTTAGCATGGCGTGGTCCGGAGTTCCTCCACAAATTCAGGGCACTGACGACAACGCTGGCGGTACTGATTATTTTTCAGGCCCTGTTGGGTATGTGGACCGTCACTTTGAAGCTGAAACCGATTATCGTGATGGCGCACCTGCTTGGTGGACTTGCGAGTTTTTCTCTTATTTTGTGGTTGATGTTTTCAAGCCGCAGACGGTTTGCAGATAACCCAAGCATGGGAGTTCGCAGGATGCGCGAACCTATAATCGTTGCAATTTTAATACTGGGATTGCAGATTGCACTGGGTGGCTGGACCAGCGCCAATTATGCGGCCCTTGCCTGCCCGGATGTCCCTACCTGTGGCGGCCAATGGTGGCCGGATGCCAATTTCAAGGAGGGTTTTGTACTTTGGCGTGAAGTAGGTGTGAACTATGAAGGTGGTTTGTTGGACCAGCAATCCCGGGTCGCCATACACCTTGCCCATCGAATCGGGGCCATCATAACCCTGTTGGTCTTAATCACGCTGGCATTCCGGCTTTTCAAGATTCCACGCTTGCGAGGTGGCGGCCAGTTATTGATGAGCCTGGTTCTCGTCCAATTCACACTTGGCATTCTCAATGTCGCGCTTTATTTGCCGCTACCAAACGCTGTCGCCCATAATGCAGGCGCGGCACTTTTGTTGGCGACCCTGGTTGGCTTACTCAACAAAACATCAAACAGGACCCATTAAAACTGTGTCCAAGACTTTTTTTCAGTACCTGGAGTTGTGCAAACCACGCGTGGTAACGCTAATTGTTTTCACGGCTATCGTTGGAATGTTTCTGTCGGTGCCTGGCTGGCCACCCATGATCGCCCTGCTGGCCGGCACCCTGGGTATCGGTCTGGCGGCTTCCTCTGCAGCAACAATCAATCATTTGCTGGATCATCGCATTGACGCAAAAATGGCACGTACAAAACGCCGCCCGCTTGCCAGTGGACAGCTAACCGAGCGTAATGTCCTGATATTTGCGCTATCACTCGGCTTGCTGGCCATGATAATACTGGTCTTGTGGGTTAACCTGTTGACTGCCGTACTGACGTTTCTTTCTTTAATCGGTTACGCAATTGTGTATACCGTATGGTTAAAGCGAGCTACACCACAAAATATCGTAATCGGAGGTGCAGCCGGAGCTGCGCCACCCGTTCTTGGCTGGACCGCCGTTACCGGCAGCCTGGATCCTCAGTCCCTGTTGTTATTTCTGATCATTTTTGTTTGGACACCACCCCATTTTTGGGCGCTCGCAATCTACCGCAAGGCTGAATATGCATTGGTGGACATACCCATGCTACCAGTGACCCATGGTTCGGCTTTCACCCGATTACAAATTCTGCTTTACACTGTTTTGTTGGTTATTGTAACCACGCTGCCTTATCTCACTCATATGAGTGGCCCTGTCTACATGGCAGGTGTGAGCGTATTAAACCTTGGCTTTTTGTGGTACGCCCTGAGGTTGATGGTCAGCAAAGACATTATGTTGCCGATGTATACATTCGCATTTTCCATCACCTACCTGATGGTTTTATTTGTATTTCTTTTGGTCGACCACTATGTGCACCTGGCACTGTAAGCTGGTTTTCAATAGATTTTAATAGGGGTAAAATGCGCTTTCCCCCCACAACCCATAACGAGTCTTGACATGCCGATCGAATTAAACCGACCTGAGAGCACTGTAGAATCGCCATTGACAGATTTGGAAGATCATGGCGCATTTATACGCAGACATATCGGGCCGGATGACGGACAAATTAATCAAATGCTGGACATGCTGGGGTTTGATTCACTTGATAAACTGGTTGAGGCCACATTGCCACCCTCCATTCAGATCGATGAGCCGTTGGCACTGCCGAAGGCGCAAAGTGAAAGCGCAACACTTGAAAGGCTGCGCGGTATAGCTCATCACAACATCCTGAAACACAGCATGATTGGCATGGGTTATCACGATACCATCACACCCGCGGTTATTCTCCGTAATGTCCTGGAAAACCCGGGTTGGTACACTGCCTACACGCCCTATCAGGCGGAAATCTCACAGGGAAGACTGGAAGCTATCCTGAATTTTCAGCACGTGATCTGCGACCTGACTGGTATGGAATTATCCAATGCCTCCTTACTGGATGAGGCCACCGCGGCGGCAGAAGCGATGACGATGATCAAGCGCGTCAACCGCAAAAACAAAAGTATGCGGTTTTTTGTCGACCAGGGCACTTTACCTCAAACACTGGATGTCATACGTACACGTGCCGGGCACTTTGGTTTTGAAGTGGTCACCGGCAACCCTGCTGAAGAGATCAGCAACGGTGATTTCTTTGGTGTCCTGCTGCAATACCCCGCCTCTGATGGCGACATTAATGATCTCGGCCCATGGATCAGCGCTGCACATGATTGTGGGGCATTGGTGGTGGTCGCTGCCGACTTGATGAGCCTTGTTCTGTTAAAACCACCCGGAGAGATGGATGCTGACGTTGTCGTCGGTACTTCTCAGCGCTTTGGCGTGCCGATGGGGTTTGGCGGCCCTCATGCAGCATTCTTCGCCACGAGGGATAGTTTCAAGCGCTCAATCCCCGGACGTATTATCGGTGTTTCAAAAGACCGACAGGGTCAACTGGCCTTGAGAATGGCGCTGCAGACCAGGGAACAGCACATTCGTCGTGATCAGGCGACCAGTAATATTTGCACAGCACAGGCGCTGCTGGCCGTGATGGCAAGCATGTATGCCGTATACCATGGAGCCGATGGACTCAAACGTATCGCACAGCGCATTAACCGGCTGACTAACCTGTTGGTCATCGGCCTCAGATCACAGGGATATGAGACCGCCAACCAGGTTTGGTTTGATACCGTCACTTTTCATTTGCCGGTTGAGCAGGCAGAGTCTGTTTATTCCCGGGCACTGGATGCTGGAATCAACCTGCACAAGGCTAACGGTGTACTCAGTATCAGCATCAATGAGAAAACTACGCGCGACCATATCAGCAAACTCTGGAACGTGTTTGCTGATGGTGGGCAGGTCGAAGATTTCATCAATATCGACCAATCAACTGAACCCGGGTTTACATCAATACCCGTTCATTTGCAGCGTGAAAGCAGGTTTCTGCAACACCCGGTTTTTAGCCGTTACCATTCAGAAACCGAGATGCTTCGTTATATAAAGCGACTTGAAAACAAGGACCTTTCATTAACCCATGCAATGATATCTCTGGGTTCGTGCACGATGAAACTTAATGCAACCACAGAGATGATACCTATAAGCTGGCCCGAATTTTCTGACATTCATCCTTTTGCACCGCCCGAGCAAACCGGTGGCTATCACCAGTTATTTCGTGAACTGGAAGATATGCTGACCGCCTGCACTGGATATGATGCTGTATCACTTCAGCCCAACGCCGGTTCTCAAGGTGAATATGCAGGCTTGCTCGCAATTAAGGCCTGGCATCAATCAAGAAATGAAGGTCACCGCAATATATGCCTGATACCATCCTCGGCACATGGCACCAACCCTGCAAGTGCCGCCATGGCAGGCATGAAAATCGTGATCGTGAAGTGTGATGACCATGGCAACGTTGATATTGCGGATTTGCGCGAGAAGGCAGAAAAATATTCATCAACACTTTCTGCTTTGATGATCACCTACCCTTCCACCCATGGTGTATTTGAACAGCAGATTACGGAAATATGTGATATCACCCATCAATATGGTGGCCAGGTTTATCTTGATGGAGCCAATTTGAATGCACTGGTTGGATGTGCGGCACCCGGTAAATTTGGCGCGGATGTTTCACATCTAAACCTGCACAAAACTTTTTGTATTCCACATGGAGGTGGCGGACCAGGTATTGGCCCCATCTGCACCGGCGCACACCTGGCTCCATTTCTTTCCGGTCATTCAGTGGTCAAAATTCCAGGGAGGCATGCCTCCAATGGTGCTGTAGCAGCCGCTCCCTGGGGCAGTGCCGGCATTTTGCCTATTACCTGGACATACATCGCCATGATGGGTCGGGACGGGCTTAAAAAGGCCACTCAGGTTGCCATTCTCAATGCCAATTACATCGCACACAGATTATCAACAGCCTTTCCAGTTCTTTACACCGGCCCCAATGGTCGCGTAGCGCATGAATGTATTATTGATTTGCGGCCTTTTAAGCAGTCAAGTGGAGTTAGCGAAGAAGATGTGGCCAAACGCCTGATCGATTATGGCTTCCACGCACCAACCATGTCTTTCCCCGTTCCCGGCACACTGATGATTGAACCCACAGAAAGCGAGTCTCTTTATGAAATTGATCGTTTCTGTGATGCTATGCTGACCATCCATGGAGAAATTTTAGCGATTGAAAACAAACAACTCGATAAAGATGACAACCCCCTGGTTAATGCGCCGCATACTCAACTTGACCTGGTTGGAGACTGGAAACATCCGTATAGCAGGGAAATCGCTGCTTTTCCGGCAGCGGAACAGTGGCAGAGCAAATTCTGGCCGGCCGTTAACCGGATTGATAACGTCTATGGCGACCGAAACCTATTCTGTAGTTGCCCCTTACCGGGTGAGTGGCAAGAAGAAGACAAGACTTCTGGAATCGAATAAATCCTGACCAGAAATGGAACATAAAAAAAGGCCTCCAAATTGGAGGCCTTTTTTCGATTGATGAGACTACAATTCAGGCGCTGAAACTGGCCCTGATCTTGTTCATTGCATTGACTTCCAGCTGCCGGATCCGTTCGGCCGAGACACCGTAGCGATCAGCCAGCGTTTGCAGAGTTGCCTTGTCATCTGACAACCAGCGACTGCGAATGATATCCTTACTGCGCTCGTCCAATTCACCTAAACCCTGGTATAACAGGTTGTGTTGGTGATCCTGCATATCAGAAGATACCAACTCAGCCTCAGGTCCTTCAGACTTGCTGACAAGATAAGCCGAAGGGCTAACATAAGGTCTGTCGTCATCATCTGAACCTCCCGACAAATCAAAACCTATATCCTGGCCCGAAAGACGTGACTCCATCTCCAGTACAACCTCAGGTTTGACGCCCAGGTTCTCTGCAACAACGTTGACCTCTTTCATATTGAGCCAACCAAGCCTTTTTTTGGATTTGCGCAGGTTAAAAAACAATTTTCGTTGAGCCTTCGTGGTAGCCACTTTTACAATACGCCAGTTGCGTAAAATAAACTCATGCATCTCTGCACGTATCCAATGCACAGCAAAAGACACCAGGCGAACTTCGCGTGTCGGATCAAACCGTTTAACGGCCTTCATCAGGCCAATATTACCTTCCTGGATAAGGTCACCGAGTTGAAGACCATAACCGCCATAACCTTTGGCCACGTGTACGACAAAACGCAGATGCGCAAGAACCAAACGCCGTGCAGCATCCAGATCACCTTCTTCCAGATACCTATGCGCCAGATTTTTCTCTTCCTCCAGCGTTAGCATCGGGACTTTATTCACTTCCTGGATATACGCATCCAGACTGCCGGTGCCGGCAGGCACCATCAAATGGCTGGGAACAAGTGTTGTGCTCATGAATCCTCCTATAGGCAAGCGGAACAGTATAACATTAATTTCGCCTTTCAGCACCAAGGTGCGGAAGAAGACAAAACTAACGCGTGGCACTTCCTCATGGTCATACCAACACTGTTCTGCTTAGTGAATTTAATAACTACCGTTTGAGACAACCCGCGATGCAAATTGTTCCGCAAGCAGCTGATTTAAGACCGGCCAAGTCGCCCGCCAACCTTAAGCCTTCGCAGGTAACGCTGAACTGA
>Ga0265303_10000706_pt1 | contig 19459 bp, 14 predicted proteins | sample Helome_2_FD_192494 | JGI IMG/M metagenome (GOLD analysis project Ga0265303, IMG submission 192494) | Marine sediment microbial communities from subtidal zone of North Sea - Hel_20160317 (Illumina Assembly) | ecosystem: Environmental > Aquatic > Marine > Subtidal zone > Sediment ... | reverse complement strand
GTCAGGCAGGCAGTTCCCGCCCATAATGTACCTTTTCGTTCCATGCTATAGCAATCAAACATCCAGTCATGGCATATCCGGTAATACTGGTGGACAACAATTTATCTTGTCACGGAAGATAAAACGTTGTCGGGGTACATTTGCTACTTATATTACTAATAAATGTGCTCCAACACCCATTTCTGGTATATCTGGTAGCCTGTGGATGGCGATTATTCTCCCGGCTTAACAGGAACGTGTAATTAATGAAACTCTGGTCAAACATCACGACCTGGGCACAGCAATTCGGCCTTCGCCAGGTGCCGACCTGGTTTGAAACCTCCGCATCGGTTATCGACCAGTTTCAGACCATCGGGAAGAAACTGAAGATTCTCAAGTTCATTCCGAATCCATTCCCTTTCTATGACTGGATCATGGGTTTCTACGAACGCGAGTCCAATCGGGAGGCACTCCGCGGGCCCATACTGGAGCGGTCTCGCAAGATTCTGGATGTAGGCGTCGGCACGGGTTATCTGCTCAGTCGACTGGTGAAGGTGACGGGGGAAGGCCAGGAAATTATCGCCGTGGACATGTCCCGGCAGATGCTGGGGGACTCCGAATCCTACCTGTCCAGGCATGATCAGTTGACGCCCCGCATCAGTTTCGAGCTGGCGGATGCCAGAAAATTACCCTGGGAAGACAACACCTTCGACTTGTACGTTTCCAGTTACCTGTTCGACCTGTTGCCCGAGCCGGAACTGATACAGGCACTGCATGAAATGGAGCGGGTACTTGAGCCTGACGGGTACGCGATCCTGATCACCATGACGACCGAACTCGATGAGCTGCCGTGGTTCAGGAAATCGGTCTACCGACTGATGAATGAATTCTACTGTCTTGGCTATCACAAAGGGCGATGGAATCCGATATGGCGTTTCCTGTTTGCAGGTTATGCGCCGCACTGTCGACCGATCGCTTTAGGCGCCTATTTGCGAGAAATGGACAATTTGGTGATGTCCTATACCAAGCTGAGCCGCGTCTCCCTGTTCCCGGTCCGTATCTACTACGTCCGCAAGGGACATGGCTAGAGCCGCTCTGTGTTGGCAGGTGTTAAAAGCTGCCTTGTGCAGCCGATCCAACCGACAGTTCTACGATCGCATAGCGCCGGTTTACGACCAGGTCTTTGTAGAGCATGAACAGCACGCTGACAGGATGGTTGAACTGCTCAAGTCGGACCTTGCCGGCCAGGCAGATACAACCCGGGTGCTTGATATCGGTTGCGGGACCGGCCTGTTGACTCGCAAGCTGGCAGACAGGGGATTTGATGTAACCGGCCTCGACATTTCATTCGAGTCTCTCCGGCTGATGCAAGAATCTGCAGCCAATGTACATGCGGTACATGCGGATGGAACCCGGCTGCCGTTCACAGATGATGCATTTCAGGCAGTCGTCTCCCTCGGTTCATGGCGGCATTTTCCGGATCCCCGGCGCGTGATGACGGAAATTATCCGCATACTCAGGCCCGACGGGTTGCTGGTGATTGGTTATTTCCCCCCCGTCACTTGGCGGCGCCATCCATCAGGGTCGTGGTGTCTGGCGAAAAATGATGACCCGTCTTTATCAGGGGGCGATCAGGAGGCTGGGCTATGTTGATCGTGCGGACCTGTCCCTGGAACCGCAGACGATAAACCTGGCCAGCAACTATTTCGCTGAGGTCAGGACGGTAACATCCGGTGAATACTGGCATCTGGTTGTGGCACGGGGACAGCAGCCGCCCGGTGGTATACCTGCAGGTAAAAATAATCGATAAATCCAGTACATCGACCCATTCATTCCCTTGTCTGGCCATCCTGTGGCTGGCCGTGGATAATACGCCCACATTTTCTGGCTATCAGGACGAGGAGAAGGACTATGCGGGTTATCCTGTTGGGTGGGCCGGGCGCCGGTAAAGGCACCCAGGCAAATTACATCAAAGAGAAATACGGTATTCCCCAGATCTCGACCGGTGACATGCTGCGTGCCGCGGTCAAGGCCGGCACGCCGCTGGGTGTCGAGGCCAAGAAGGTGATGGATGCCGGCGGACTCGTTTCCGACGACATCATCCTGGGACTGATCGACGAGCGCCTGAAAGATGACGATTGCAAGAACGGTTACCTGTTCGACGGCTTCCCGCGCACCCTGGCGCAGGCCGATTCGCTGAAAGACCAGGGCGTACCGGTCGATGCCGTGGTCGAGATCGATGTCGACGACAGCGAGATCATCAGGCGCATGAGCGGCCGTCGCGTTCACCTGGCCTCCGGCCGGACCTACCATGTCGTATTCAACCCGCCGAAGGAAGAGGGCAAGGACGACGAGACCGGTGAGCCGCTGATCCAGCGCGATGACGACCAGGAAGCGACCGTGCGCGAACGTCTGAGCGTCTACCATGAGCAGACCGAACCGCTGATCGACTATTATTCGAAATGGGCGGATGCCGGCGGCGACGGCGCACCCCGCTACGTCAAGATCAACGGCATCGGCAAGGTGGATGAAATCCGCGACGCCATCTTCGCCGGTCTGGACGGCTAAGTGTGGCCTGTGTCTCTGCAAAAGGCCGGCATTGCCGGCCTTTTTTTTCCCTCAATTCTTGCGGGGTTGTCTAGTACCTCCGTACCACTATTAAATGGACGGGATTAACTGATACACTCGTTCAATGTCAATTATGTGACGTCCTGGGCGTCGATTAGCGGGTCAATGGCTGATTTAACCGTTTGTTCCGACACGCTGTGGCGGGCAAGCGGTCAGGCAGCGCCAACCCCGTTTTGGTATCAGCCATCAAGAAATAATAACAGGGCGGTATGTCCTGCGCGTTGCACAGGGATGTACCGGAGACGATATGGTTGCGGGTACTGACAGACCGGAGGCGATCAATCCAGGCAGCGGACGCAAGCTGCTGCAGCTGCTGTCTTCACTGCGCAACTCGCCTGCCGGTAACCTGGTCTACCGCCAGGTCGAGGCGATTCTCGATGAGATCACCTCCAGTCATCTCAGGGCGGAAATCGCCTACGCGAGCTTCCTGAACGTCCTGCTGGAAGCCTTCAATGCCCACCAGACTCCCGGTAGCGCCGAATACCTGCAGGTGAAACTGCTGCAGGCGCGTTTGCAGCCGCCCCTGACGCCGACCGAACTCGATATCCTCGGCGATTTTATCGATCAATGCGGTGACCAGATTCGTGGCGCCGACCTGCTGGAGCCGGACGTCATGCTGCACGCGGTTGCGCCGTTACTGGCGGCCTTTGGCATTGACGCGGTAGTCGCCCCGGGCGATGACTTTCCCGAAGTTGAATCCTTCGCCGATACGATTGAACTCTCGGCGCCGTCTGCCGCTGATGACGCGGGGTTCGAGCTGGCAGACGAGATAACCGCGGCCGCCGCTCTACCCGACACCGATGAGGGCGAAGTGGCGGATATCAGCCCGGTCATCCCGGCAGGCCAGGACCTCAATGCCATCAATCGCACTGAACTGGAGGCGCGCCGCGACGATATCGAGAAACTGCAGGCAACGCTGGCCGAGCAGGTGCAGCAAACCATCGGTACCAACGAGGAATTCGGCGTGATGCTGGAGGATATGCTCGAAGACCTGCGCGAGGTCGACGATGTCAGCGAACTCGAGAACATCCGCTGGACGATGATCCGCGAGGTGGAAAAGATGCTGTCGGGACACAATGACCTGGCCGACAAGCTCGACAGTACCCATCACTACCTGCAACTGTTCGAAACCGACAGCCGCGAACTCAGTGACGAACTGACGCGCGTCCGTCTGCTCAGTCTGACCGACGAACTGACCGGTCTGCCCAACCGCCGTGCATTCATGCGCCGACTGGAAGACGAAGTGGCGCGTGTACAGCGCTACGGCTTCCCGCTGTCATTCGTGCTGATCGATCTCGATCATTTCAAATCGATCAATGACGATTACGGCCATGCCGCGGGTGACGAGGTGTTGCGCGTTTACTCGAAAAACATCCTGTCGATCTTTCGTCACCATGACATGGTGGCGCGTTATGGCGGCGAGGAATTTGCCGTGCTGTTGCCGAATACCGACTCCGACGGCACGGTGCGTGCACTCAACAAGGTCCGCCGCCGGGCGAACGAGACCCGCTGGCAGATCAACGGGACGGTGGCCGATGTACCCACGTTTTCCGCCGGCGTGTCACTGTACAAGCCGGGCGAGTCATCCGGCGCGTTCATCGAGCGGGCCGACAAGGCCCTCTACCGGGCCAAGCGCCTGGGCCGCAACCGGATCGAGCTGGACATGACCTACCACAAGGAAAGCAGCGAAGACATGCCGCGCCGCCGCAGTTCTGACGGCTGAAATCCATCCGCCACAGGCTGTATAATTCCATCTCACTCTCACAGCAGGAGCAGTATGCATGGCGACCATAGACCTCACCGCGGATAACTTTGAGAAGACGATTACCGGGAATGACATTGTCCTGCTGGATTTCTGGGCATCCTGGTGCGGTCCCTGCAAGCAGTTTGCGCCGGTATTCGAGGCCATGTCCGATTCCCACCCGGAGGCCGTGTTCGCCAAGGTCAACACCGAACAGGAGCGCGAACTGGCCGGCCACTTCCAGATCCGTTCGATCCCGACACTGATGATTTTCCGCGAGCAGATCATTGTCTTCTCGCAGCCCGGTGCACTGCCGCCGGCCGCACTGGAAGATATACTGGAAAAGGTGGCCGCACTCGACATGGATGACGTGCGCAGGCAGGTCGCGGAACAGGCGAGCAGCGACGGAGCCACGGCATGAGATACCCCGTTTTTCTGTTGCTCGCCTGCCTGGTGCAGTCGAATGTGCTGGCTGACGAGGAAGAGCGCCGCTATAACCTGATTCGCCTGCAGGCGGAGCGTGCCGAGCAGGTCCCCAATGACACCATGCACGTGAGCCTGAATACCTATGGCGAAGACCGTGATGCGGCGCAGCTGGCGGCGCGTATCAACGCCGACATGGCGTGGGCGCTCAAGCAGTCGGGTATGTACAAGATGGTGAAGGCCAGGACCGGGAGTTACCGGACCTGGCCGGTCGAGCGCGACAAGATACTGACCAAGGGCTGGCGCGGGCAGCAGAACCTGGAACTCGAAAGCACCGATATCGAGGCGCTGAGCAAGCTCGCCGGCATCATGCAGGAAAAACTCAAGATCAATTCCATGCGTTTCACGGTCTCCGACAAGGCGCGTGAGGCGGCCGAGAACCGCCTGATCGAACAGGCGCTGGATGCCTTCAAGGAGCGTGCGCGCATCATTCGGGTCAACCTGGAGGCCAGTGGCTACCGCCTCGTCGACATCAACGTCGGCACCGCCGCCCAGCATCCGCCCATCCGTTACCAGGCGCGCATGGCAACGGCGGATATGGCCGAATCCGCCGTGGCGGTCGAGGGCGGGGAGAGCAATATCCGGGTGACGGTCAGCGGGACGATTGAACTGGTGGTGCCCTGACTTTGACGGTCCAGCGCCGCTGCGGTTAAAGCCGCCGCTACCGCAACCGAAGGCAATCGCCGGCCGCTTCAGTCCTCCACCAGGTCCGGTTCACCGGTCCACGGCGCCAGCTCCCGCCGTGCCGCATCGCGCAGGTCCACGGCGACCTGCCAGCCCGTGCCGGCCGGCTGTATCGGTGGCAGGATCGTGACCTGCAGGCGACCCCGGCGGGGGAGCCACTCGGAACCGCGAATGATCCTGCGTGCGCCGCTGATGGCGACCGGCACAACAGGAATGCCGGCGCGCGCCGCGGTGACAAAGGCACCCATGCGAAACGGCTGCAGTCCGTCGAAGGTAGTGAAGGTGCCTTCCGGAAAGAACACGATGGACTGTCCGTTGCGTGCCTTGTCGGCGATCCGGCCGACGTCGCTGGTGCCCTTGCGGGCATTGAAACGGTCGACGAACTCCACCCCGAAACGTTCCAGCAGGATGCGCGCCGGCGCAATGCGTGCCAGCTCACCCTTGACGATGAAGTGGATCGGCACGTCCAGTGCGGCCGTGACAATGAAGCCGTCCAGGTAGCTGGCGTGGTTGGCGACGATGATCTGCGGGTTGTGCAGATCCAGGTGTTCATGGCCCTGCACCTTCAGCGGTGTGAAGGTCAGCAGGAACAGCGCGCGCGCGCACCAGTGTGCCATTTTGCGCCGTCCGCCCTCGGTGGGCGTCAGCACCACCAGGATCCAGGCGAGCAGCGCCAGCACCGTGAATACCGGCCAGGCATACACTGCGAACAGCCATTCGGTCAGCGTGCGGCGGGTGCCGTTTGCTGCATCGGCCGGGGTGCCGAACTCGCCCATCAGCAGGTCGGCGGCGCTGCCGGCCGGCACATCGTCCGCGTTGCCGTCACCGGCCGGGTGGGTGATCGCGTGCATCAGGTCATCGGCCGTCGCTGCGCGCACGGCGGCGTTTTCCGGCAGCGTGATGTGCAGTGCCTGCTCGATGCGGCCCTGCAGTTCCACGCGTGCCATGCTGTCCAGGCCCAGTTCACGCTCCAGCTGGGTGTCCGGCAGAAAGTGCAGGTTTTTCCAGTGCGGATGGATCTCGCCGACCAGCTCGCGTATGACCGCAAGCAACGCATTCATATCAGGTGTATCCGGCTGGCTGGTAGCGTTCATGATCTGCATGCACTGGTCTGTACGGTTATGCTAGTGTACAACAGACATGAGTCAATTCAGGCTTGCCGCAGACGGTCGTCAACGTGACGCAGGATGATGCCCGGCTTGCTGCGGAGCAGCAGGCCATCGAACGCTTTACCGACGCGCTGTGGATGGAGCGCGGTCTCAGCGACAATACCCTGGCCGCCTACCGCAATGATCTCGGCGGGCTGGCGGGCTGGCTGGTCCGGCAGGACCGGGGCCTGCTCACGGCGCGTCGCGAGGACCTGCTGGCCTATCTGTCGCAGCGGGTCGCGGACGGGGCGCGGCCGCGCACCACTGCCCGCCTGCTGTCCTCGGTGCGCCGCTTCTACCGTTACCAGGTGCGCGAGGGATGCCTCAGTGACGACCCGAGCGTGCGCATCGATGCGCCGCGCATCGGGCGCCCGCTGCCGGATTCGCTCAGCGAGCAGGAGGTCGTGGAACTGCTGGATGCGCCGGATCCGGGCGCGTTGCTCGGGCTGCGCGACCGGGCCATGCTTGAGTTGCTGTACGCCTGCGGCCTGCGGGTCTCGGAACTGGTCGGCCTGACCCACGGGCAACTGAACCTGAACCAGGGCGTGGTGCGCCTGCTCGGCAAGGGCGGCAAGGAGCGCCTCGTGCCGCTCGGCGAGGAGGCGCTGGACTGGCTGGCCCGCTACCTGCAGGAAGGACGGCCGGCGCTGGCCACGCAGCAGGATGACGGGCATATCTTTCTGTCGCGCCGCGGGACCGGCATGACGCGCCAGGCCTTCTGGTACAGGTTGCGGGAATATGCAGTAAAATCAGGTATTAGCAAACATCTCTCGCCGCACACCCTGCGCCATGCCTTTGCCACGCACCTGCTGAACCACGGTGCAGACCTGCGCGTGGTGCAGATGCTGCTGGGCCATAGTGACCTGTCGACAACACAGATATATACTCACGTGGCCCGTGAACGGCTGAAGGACCTCCACACGAAGCACCATCCACGCGGCTGAGCCGCCGGGAACCACAATTAACTGAAACTTCGATGTTTGCAGGAGGGTCCAACCCTGCACATAACACCCGAGCCCGCTAACCCTAATGGTATCCACTATGAAAAAACGTATTGCCGCCCTGTGCCTGCTGCTGTCCGGCGTGCTGGTCACAGGCTACCTCGTAGCCGAACAAAGCATCGAAAAGGTCGTCAGGGAGTCACTGTCGAGGGCCATTCCGAACGACGCCATCGACCAGGTCAGTCCATCGCCGCTGAATGGCATTTCCGAAGTGCTGGTCGGCATGAATATCTTTTATGTCAGCAATGACGGGAAATACGTCTTCGAGGGCAAGCTCATCGATATGGAAACCCGTGCCGACCTGACCGAGCAGCGGCTGGGCAAGGTCCGCCTCAATACCCTGAACGGTATCGATGAAAAGACCATGATCGTGTTCCCGGCAAAGCAGCCGCGCCACACCATTACGGTGTTCACCGATATCGATTGCGGCTATTGCCGCAAGCTGCACAATGAAATCGGCGACTACAATGCGCAGGGGATCACCGTGCGCTATATGAGCTTCCCGCGCAGCGGTCCCAATACAGCGTCGTTCGCCAAGGCCGTCTCCGTGTGGTGTGCCGAGGACCGCAACAGCGCGATGACCAGCGCCAAGGCCGGCAAGGAACTGCCGAAATCCGACTGCAACAATCCGGTCAAGGACCACTTCGACCTGGGTATGGAGATGGGTGTGGCCGGGACACCGGCAATCCTGATGGAGAACGGCTCCCTGTTGCCGGGTTATGTGCCGGCCAAGAAGCTTGCGCAGGAACTGGACAAACGGACTGCCGGTACGTCCTGAGTCCGGCCTGCAAGCCTAGTGGAGCGCGGTGAACATGCGGCGTCGCCAGGTGGTGATGCGTTCGTCTGATTCGTCCAGCAGGCTGAACAGTGCCAGCAGCGCCTTGCGCCCGGCATCGTCCCGAAACAGCCGGTCATGCTGCAGGATATGCATGAACGTGTCGGCCGCCTGTTCGTACTTGTCCTCCATGACGTAAGCGCAGCCGAGCCGGTAACGGCTCTCGCTGTCGTCCGGCCGGGCGGCGACCGCCGACTCGAGTTCGTCAGTCGACTGGCCTGCCGGTACCGCCGCGGCAAACTCCAGCAGCGCGCGCAGTCGTATGGCCTCGGCCTGGTCGCGGATATCGCGGGGCAGGGCATCGAGCAGCCGGCCGGCTTCATCCGCATCGCCCGCACGAAAACACAGTTCGGCATAATCCAGCGTCAGGCCGTGATTGTCGGGTTCTGCCTGGCGCGCCGCCTGCAGCAGCGCCAGGGCCTGTTGCACCTCGCCCGCCGCGCACAGTTCACGGGCCTGCGCGCGCTGCGTGTCGGAGGCGCGTTCCACGTAACGGTCCAGCAGAATACGCAGCGTACTCTCGGTCTGCGCACCGAGTATTTCCTCCACCATCCCGCCGTTGCGGTACAGGCGCATAGTGGGCAGGCTGCGGATATTGTGCGCGCGCGCCAGTTCGCGCTGTTCATCGGTGTTGACCTTGGCCAGCGCGAAACCGCCGCTATAGTCCTCGACCAGTTTTTTCAGGACCGGCATCTGCATCTGGCAGGGGCCGCACCAGTCGGCCCAGTAGTCGACCAGCACCGGCAGCGCCCGCGAGCGCGCGGTGACCAGCGTCTCGAATGATTCATCAGTTACATCAGTTATCAGCGGTAACTCGTTCATAATATTAATTATAAAGGCTGATTAATCGGTGCCGACAGCGGATTGTAACCCATCCAGCCAGACCAGTTCATGACAGGCGGTAAACAGCAGCCCGGCCCGGACCGTGTGTTGCGGCCAGAGGCGTGTGGCGGCCCGGGCGTAACAGTCCAGTTGCGCGCGGTAGCCAGCGGCCAGCTGCTGAATACCGGTGCTGCCTGCATGCCGGTGCGACTTGTAGTCGATCACCAGGACGCTGTCGTCCCTGACCACCAGGCGATCGACCACACCGTAGACCATGCGATCGCCGGTCAGGTACTGCACCGGCGCTTCGTTGAATGCCCTGGTATACCGCGCGGGATCGAACAGCAATGCCAGGTCGGGATGTGCAACGGTCTCACGTGCCTCGTTCCACCACGCCTGCATTTCCGCATCGTCTTCACTGCGTTGCAGCCGGTTGGCGATCGCAGTGTACAGGGCGTCGGTTTGCGCTGCGTCCGTACGCGTCAGGTGATCGAGCATCAGGTGCAGGGCGATGCCGCGTTCACGCCCGTCCACGTCGGTGTGAGACTGTTCACTGGCAAGTGCCAGCCGGCTCGGCGCAATCGGCAGATCGAGTGCTGCCGTCCTGACCGGCCGGGCCAGCGCCGGATCAACCGGGATGCTGTCTTCGTGGTCGGGAATGACCGCGTCCGGCTGCACGCGCGTGCCCGAACTGATGCAGGGATGACCGTCGCCGCTGCGCGTGCAGGCGGCCATGGCATTTTCGAGCCGGCCGTACCAGCCCGTGTTGCCGGCATTCGGTTTCGCGCTGCCGGATATGAACAGGTACTGGCGCGCACGGGTCAGTGCAACGTACAGCAGGTTGGCGTCCTCGCAGCGCTGTGCTGCGGCCCGGGCATCCAGCAGCTGCTGCGTGCGGCTGTCGCGATTGCTGTTGCGCGCCGCGAGCACGATCAGCTCCGGACGTTCGGCATCGTCCGGCCAGGCCACGCAGCCACTCCAGGCGCTGCGGTCCTTCGGCACGATGGCCGCGTCGGCGAGAAAGACGACCGGCGCTTCCAGGCCCTTGGCCGCATGCACGGTCATCAGCCGTACCCGGTCACCGTGACTGTCTTCCGGTGCGCTTTCGTCCGGCTGGTCCTGGTCGGACTCGCGCAGGCGTGCCAGCAGGTCCAGGAAACGGGGCAGGCTGGGATAGCGTCCGTTGTCGAGCTCCAGCGCCAGCTCGATGAAACGGGTGAAGCTGGCGCGGATACGCGGCTGCAGCGTAGCGGGGAAGGCGGCCTCGTAACGCTGCACGACTTCACCCTCGTGGAAGATGCGGTCGAGCAGGTCATGCACCGGTAATTGCCCGGCCAGCAGCCGCCAGCGCGCGAGCAGGCCGTGAATGTCCTGCCAGGGCTGTGCGCCGGTCCCGGCAAGCTGTTCCAGGCGCGCATACCAGTGGCTGCTGTTGTCGCACAGTGCCAACAGCTGCTCGCTGTCGAGATCGAACAGCGGCGAGCGCAGCGCCTGCGCCAGCGCGAGATTGTCATAGGGCGAGATCAGGCCGGTGAGCAGCGCCACCAGGTCGCGCACCTCGAGGTTCTCCAGCAGCAGCCCGCGGCTGGCGCCGAGGCAGGGGATGCCGGCCTCGCGCAGCGCCTGTTCGCAGGCCCCGGCATGGGTGCGCTGGCGCAGCAGGATCATGATGTCGCCGTAACGCAGGGGGCGGACCTTCCCGTCCCGCTGCACCGTGGCGCCTGCCGCGCGCAGGCGCAGGATGGTGCCTGCGATGGCCCGGCCTTCGTCGAGGTAAGCTGCTGCGGCGTCGGTAACACGGGGCTCGTGCAGCGGGTTGCGCAGTTCGATTGCTGCGGTGGAGGGTATGTCGTGCCTGTCATCGTCTTGCGTGCCCGTGAACAGCGGCAGCAGTTCAACGTAGCCGTATACGTCGGGCAGATGCGTGTCATGCGGCTCGAAGTCGGCCAGCAAACCCTGCATGTCCGCCTGTGAAAAGACCCGGTTGACGCATTCCATGACGGCCTGCGCCGAGCGCCGCGAATGATTGAGCGGATAGCGGCGCGCGTTACGATGTTGCTCGAGCCAGCCGGACGCCGTTTCCAGCAGGGTCGGGTTGGCGCGCCGGAAACTGTAGATGGACTGTTTGCGGTCACCGACCAGGAATACCGAGCGCTGGCGTCCGGCGTCGCCGGCGGCCAGTTCTTCCAGCAAGGGCAGCAACAGCCGCCACTGCGTGGGATTGGTGTCCTGAAACTCGTCGACCAGCAGGTGGTCGATGCGCGCGTCGAGCTTGTACTGCACCCAGCTGGCCTGTGCACTGCGATTGAGCAGTTCGCAGGCCAGCCATTCCAGGTCGGCGAAATCGAACACCCGCTGCTCACGCTTGATGCGCTGATAGTGCTCGAGCAGGGCGCTGCCGGTACGGTACCAGGCCGCATTGAGCGCGAGACTGTTCCTGCGCGCGATGGCGTCGCGCAGTGCCAGCAGTTCCGCGCAGCCTGCTTTATGCAGTGACAGGAAACGTTCCTCGCGCTCCGGTCCCAGGCGCCTTTGCTGGGTCGGGGTGGACTTGCGTTTGCGCGGATCCCCTGTTTTGGTTAGCCAGGCATCGGCAATTACATCCATGTATTCACGGCCGGACACTTCGTTTTCCAGTGCGCCTTCGATGTGTGCGGCAAGCTTGCCGTCGCCTGGTGTGTTGTCTCTCAGCAGGCCTGCAAAGGCCTTGTGTCGTGCGCGTTGTATGTCGTCCGGGTAGCCGGCCAGCGGGTCTGCATCCGGATCGATATCGAGGAATGCCGTGAGTGACGCCACGGCAAAGTCCGGCGGATTGTCCTTGCCGGAAGTCCATGCCCACCAGTCGCTGCGCTGTGCAAGGAAGGAGCGCAGTGCCTGTTGTGCGCTGTCGAGACTGTCGCAGCCCGTGGCGAGCCGGTCGAGTGCCCGCGTGACCGGGTGGTCGGGCGCGCGCGTGGATTCGGCCAGCAGTGCGTCGTAGGCGGCCTGTTCCAGCTGGCCGGTTTTTTCCACCACCTCGAAGCCGGGGGCAACGCCGGCCTCCAGCGGGAAGCGTTGCAGCAGGTCCTGGCAAAAGGCGTGAAAGGTGGTGCAGCGCAGGCGGCGCGGGCTGCACAGTACGGCTTCATAGAGCTGCGCGGCCCGCTGCGGAGTGTCGGATTCCGGCTCGATGCCGGCCTGTTGCAACAGTTCAACAAGTTTGTCCGGACCGGCGCAGGCCAGTTCATGCAGCCGCTCCATGATGCGCAGCTCCATTTCGGCGGCCGCCTTGCGCGTAAAGGTGACGGCCAGGATGCTGTCGGCGCTGGCGCCGGCCAGCAGCAGGCGCAGCACGCGGGTAACCAGCAGCCAGGTCTTGCCGGTCCCGGCCGACGCGTGCACGCTGGCATCCCGGTGCGGATCGGTGGCTGCCAGTGACGGATTGTCGCTCACGGGTCGGGCCACGACTGTTTGCGGCACAGGCCGTCCATTTCGCAGTAGCGGCACGTGTCCGCGTCACCCCACGCCGGCAGCGGGATGCCGGCGGCGATTTCATCCAGCACGGTTTCAAGTCGTACCAGGACCGCCTGTGACAGGTCTGCCAGTGCGCTACCTCCCAGCCGGCTGCCGGTCCTGACGGTGTTCCGGTTGTTGATTCTGCCGAGCTGTATGTATTGCACGGCGGCCGGCACGGTTTCCTCCAGCAGTGCGTAGGAGGGCAGTTGTACCGCCTCGCCGCTGTCGACCTCGGCCTGTTTCGGCGCCGCACCGGTCTTGTAGTCGCTGACCTGTGCGCCGTGCAGCCCGCTGTCGACGCGGTCGATGCGGCCGACCAGCAACTGCCCCCCGGCGAGCCTGCGCTCACCTGTGCGTTCGCCGGCCTCGAAACGCCATTCGGCCTGCTGGCCGATCAGCCAGTCGATGTAGTGTTCGACCAGCGCCAGCCAGCGCCGCAGCCAGGCGCGATGCTCGAAATTGTCCTCCAGCTCGCGGTCAAAGACCTGTCGGGAGACCTGCTCGAGTTGTTTTATGGCGGTATCACGCTGTGCGCCGGTCAGCGGTTGCGGCAGTGGCGCCGGGTAACCGTCCCTGCCGGCGTGGAACACCTCCAGCACCTCGTGCACCAGCGTGCCGTACTCGGCCTTCTCCAGTGCCCGTTTGACTTCCTCGCGTGCTTTCAGTCGCAGGCCGCTGGTGGCAAAGAAGCGGTACGGGCAGTCAATCAGTGTCGCATGTGCGCTGACCGACAGTTCGCCCGGTATTGCCGCGGCGGGCAGTTGCACCCGCGGTTGCCGGGCAGGCCGTGGTGCCGCCAGCGGGTGGTGTCCACGCACGCGGGTCAAGGGGTGATCGAGCAGTGTCGCCAGTGCCGTATCCTGCAGGTCATGTTGCCAGGCCAGCGCATGAAACACCTCGATGCGTGCCAGCCAGGGGCTCGGCGTGCGCAGTTCGCCGTCCTGTTCCCGGTGCCAGGTGAGTAATACCCGCGGCGCGCTTTCCAGCAGGGTACGGAAATGTTCCAGTTGCTGCCGCTGGCGCTCCGGCCAGGCCGGCAGGCCGAGTTCGCGTCGCACGCGGTCATTGAAAAACGGTGAACGGGCCGGCGCCGGCGGCAGGTACTCGGTATCGCAGGCACCGACCACGATGCCGGCAAAGCGGCCAAGCCGGGCCTGCTGCAGGTTCAGCAGCCATACCGGGCTGTGCCCGGAGGCGGGACGGAAGTCATGCCGTTCGAGCGCACTGCCGAGCCAGGCGCGGAACGTGCTCCAGTCCATGCGCAGTTCGCTGTACCGGGCGGCATCGTGCAGCAGGCGCCATTCCTGCTGGATGCGCTGGCCGGCCGGATCGTTGTCGAATGCCTGCCACATGCCGAGTTCCACCAGGCTGGACTGCAGGCATTGCAGTAAAAATCCCGGAGAGTGTTCACCCTTGAGACAGGGATAGAGCGGGTCGGCGGCATGCTCGAGCCGGTTGAGCAGCTGGTGCAGTTGTGCGGCGCTTTCCCTGCTCCAGCGGGTCTCGTAGTGCTGCAGGCGTGAATTGATGTGCTGCCGGTAGCGTTGCAGGCCGCGTGCGATATTCTCGCGCCGCACGATGTCGGTCTCGAAACGAAACACGCAGTTGTCGAGCGTGTCACGGTCCATGTCAGGCAGGGTGAACGGTGACTTCAGTGTGTCCAGCAGGGGTTCGTGCGCAAAGTCTTCCTCGATGCTCTGCAGCCAGCGCTCCAGCGCGGCGGCGGCACGGGTGGTGGACAGTGCCCAGCCACCCGGGTCCTGCAGGGTGATGCCGGCGCGTTCCAGCAGTGCGCGCACGCGCCGGCCAAGCCGCCGGTCCTCGCTGACCACGGCAAGCGGCTGGTGACCGTGCAGCAGCCACTGGCGTACCTGCAGGTCGATCGCGCGTGCCTCCTGTTCTGCGGAACCGGCAGCGAAACTGTGCAGGCGTCCCGCCAGTGGTGCGTCCGGGTATGTGTTGCGCGCGGCGTTTGCGCGGGTCTGCAGCGGATCCCCGTGCTCGCTGAAGATGCTGTCAAGGGTGCTGCCGGCAGCCTGCTCCGGGCTGTCCGCCTGCACAGCCGTGGCGAGCAGCTGCTGCCACACGGGATGAACCGACTGCGCTCCGTCCATTGCCCGGTGCAGCAGTAATTGTCCGTTGCCGGCCGACAGCACCGCGTCGATCCATTCGGCCTCGGCCCCGGTCGGCGCATCGATACCGACGAAGTAGATATGGCGGGTGTGCGGCCGATCGCACAGCGTGGCGAGTTGCAGCAACTGTGCCGCGCCGGGGTCGAGCAGGTCTTCGGCCTGTAATTGCACGTGCCAGGCCTGCCACAGCCGCTGCACGATACGGGCCTCGCGGTCGAACGGCTCCGGCGGCGTACCGGCGAGGCCGTACGCGGATTGCAGGCGCCGGCGGAAATCGTCGAGTCCGGCGTCGACGGGTATACGGTGCAGGGTGAGTTCGTCGAACAGCGTGATCAGGCTGTCCGCCAGCGTCCACGGGTCCTGTTCGCCGAACACGTCGGGGTGCTGCCGGATGGCATCGACCAGCAGCAGTTCGCGGCGTGCACGACCGGGCACCGGTTTAGCCAGCGGAACCTGTTCGGCCAGCCATTGTTCCGTTGTGCCGATGGCCGGGCCGAGCAGTGCTGTGTGTCCGGCTGCCGTTGCGGCGTCCAGCAGATGGTGGCGCAGGTCGCTGGCAAACAGCAGCTCGGGCAGCAGCACCACACAACCGCTCAGGTCGGGCAGTGTGATTGCCTGCGCAACGATATGACGGGCCGCGCTTGCCAGCAGGTCATCGCTGTGTGGAAACAGGACGACGGCTGCCGCTGGATTCATGTGTTCCGGTTAACGATGTACAGAGGGGTCAGCGTTCCAGGTATTGCAGCTTGTCCGGCTTGTCTTTCCACTCATCGGCGTCGGCCGGTGCGTCCTTCATTTGTGTGATGACCGGCCAGTCGCGGGCGAGCTCGGCATTCAGTTCCAGGAAATGCTCCTGTCCAGCGGGCAGGTCGCCCTCGTCGAAGATGGCATTGATCGGGCATTCGGGTTCGCACAGGGTGCAGTCGATACACTCGTCCGGATCGATAACGAGGAAATTCGGGCCCTCGTGAAAGCAGTCCACCGGGCACACCTCCACGCAGTCCGTTAATTTACACTTGATGCAGTTTTCAGTCACAACGAAGGTCATGCAGTTCTCCAGTCAGCGGTATCGCGGTCGAGCGAATGACGATCATATCCCCGGTGTATCCTGATTGTCATAAAGGTATTGTAAGCTACTGATAATCAGCACATACAGGGCAGACAGCCAGTTATTGACTGTGCAGTATACCTGTAAACCGTACAGATTATGAATGCAGCGACTGGCGCAGCTTTGCCTGCAGCTCATACAGTGCCTGCAGTGCTTCCCGGGGGGACAGGCTGTCGGGATCGAGCTGCTCCAGGCGGTCGATGACCGGCTGGTGCTCCGTGGCCTGGAACAGCGGCATCTGCGGTGTCACGGACATGCCGCGGTCCGGGCTTGCCTCCAGTTCCTGCAGGCGTTGCTGCGCCTGGCGGATGACCGTTGCCGGCACGCCGGCGAGGGCGGCGACGTGCAGGCCGTAGCTGCGATCGGCAGGGCCCGGCTGGACGGCGTGCAGAAACACGATGCGGTCCTCGTATTCGGTGGCGTCGAGATGGACGTTGACGATGCCGTCCTGCTGCTCGGGCAATTGCGTCAGCTCGAAGTAGTGGGTGGCAAACAGCGTGCTGGCGCGCACGCGCGTGGCGAGATCGACCGCACAGGCCCAGGCCAGTGACAGTCCGTCGTAGGTGCTGGTGCCCCGCCCGATCTCGTCCATCAGCACCAGGCTGTGGGTGGTCGCGTTGTGCAGGATGTTGGCGGTCTCGGTCATCTCGACCATGAAGGTCGAGCGCCCGCCGGCCAGGTCATCGGCGGCACCGATGCGCGAGAAGATCCGGTCCACCGTGCCGATACGGGCGGACTCCGCGGGTACGAAACAGCCGATATGCGCCAGCAGCACGATCAGGGCGGTCTGCCGCATGTAGGTCGATTTGCCGCCCATATTGGGGCCGGTGATGATCAGCATGCGGCGCGTGTCATCGAGTTGCGTGTCATTCGGGATGAAGGCATCGTCCATGATCTGCTCGACCACCAGGTGGCGTCCGCGGCGGATGTCGATACCGTTGCCCTCGACGAACTCCGGGCGATGCAGCTGCAGGCTGATGCTGCGCTCGGCGAAGTTGGCCAGCACATCGAGTTCCGACAGTGCGGCGGCCAGCCGAGACAGCGGTTCCAGCTGGTCGATGAGCTTGTCCAGCAGGTCGTTGTAGAGCGCTTTCTCCAGTGCCAGTGCGCGTTCATGTGCGCTCAGGACCTTGTCCTCGTGTGCCTTGAGTTCGGGCGTGATGTAGCGTTCGACCGCCTTCAGGGTCTGGCGACGCTGGTAGTTGTCCGGGACGCGCTCGGCGTGCAGCCGGCTGACCTCGATGTAGTAGCCGTGCACGCGGTTGTAACGGATCTTCAGGTTGCCGATGCCGGTGCGTTCACGTTCGGCCTGTTCCATCTCCGTCAGGACCCGGTCACCGTGTTCACTCAATTCGCGGAGTTCGTCGAGGTCGGCCGCATAACCCGCGGCGATCACGCCGCCATCACGCAGCAGTACCGGCGGGGTTTCCCGGATAGCGCACTGCAGCAGGGCATGGGTCCCGGCATGTCTGTCGAGTTCCGCGGACAACTGGCGAATCAGCGGGTCCGCGATGGACGACAGCTGCGCGTCCAGGTCGGGCAGCAGCGCGAGGCTGTCGCGCAGGCCGGACAGGTCGCGCGGGCGTGCCGATTTGAGTGCGATGCGGGACAGGATGCGCTCGATGTCTGCGCAGCCACGCAGGCTCGCGTTGATGCCGGTATGGCAATCGCTGTCGATGAGGGCGCCGGTGCACTGCAGGCGTTGCTCCAGCACCGCCTGGTCGCGCAGCGGCCGATGAATCCAGCGTCGCAGCAGGCGGCCGCCCATCGCCGTGGCGGTACGGTCGAGGACACCGACCAGCGTGTGCCGCGGATTGCCGGAGGTGGCTTGTTCCAGTTCGAGGTTGCGCCGGGTCGCTGCGTCCAGTACCAGGCTGTCGCTGCGGTTTTCAACCGACAGGCTGCGGATGTGCGGCAGGGCGGTGCGCTGGGTATTGGCCACGTATTGCAGCAGCCCGCCGGCCGCGCCGATGGCCGCCGGCAGTGCCTCGCAGCCGAAACCGGCCAGGTCACGGGTGCCGAACTGCTCATGCAGCTGGCGCCGTGCGCTGTCGGTTTCGAACAGCCAGGCCGGCTGGCTGCGCAGACGGGTGTCCGCAGCCAGTTCCGGCGGCAGGGCGACGGCCTCGTTGACGATGATCTCCGCCGGTTGCAGTCGCTGGATTTCACCCAGCAGCGCCTCGCTCGTGGTGACTTGCTGTACGCAGAAGCGGCCCGCCGAGAGATCCAGTGCCGCCAGTCCCCAGTCGCTGTCCAGCCGGTGCACGGCCAGCAGCAGGTTGTCCTGGCGGTCATTCAGCAGGGCCTCCTCGGTCAGGGTGCCGGGGGTGACGATCCGCACCACCTCGCGCCTGACCGGTCCCTTGCCGGCGCCGACAGCACCCACCTGCTCGCAGATCGCAACCGATTCACCCTGGCGCACCAGCCGGCCGAGGTACTGGTCGATGGCGTGCACCGGGACACCGGCCATGGGGATGGCCTCGCCGTTGCTCTTGCCGCGCGAAGTTAAAGTAATATCGAGGAGACCGGCCGCACGCTTTGCATCTGCATAGAAAAGTTCGTAGAAATCGCCCATGCGATAGAACAGCAGGATGTCGGGGTGCTCGGCCTTGATACCCAGGTACTGCTGCATCATGGGGGTGTGCGCGGCGGTCATGGCGGGGGAGTTTACCGCAACCGTGAAATATTGCGCAGCGTTCTGTGTGATGCCGCTGGCCGAAAAAATGTGGGGTCATTCCCGCCCCCCGCCTTCGCGGTGACAGGCTCCGGCGGGAATCCAGCCGGTCAGTCTGCAGATAGGCATAAACATACCGCAGATGGGCATAAAAATGCCGCTGGCCGAAAAAATGTGGGGTCATTCCCGCGCAGGCGGGAATCCAGCCTGTCAGGCTACAGATAGGCATAAACATACCGCAGATGGGCATACAAATGCCGCTGGCCGAAAAAATATGGGGTCATTCCCGCGCAGGCGGGAATCCAGCCTGTCAGTCTACAGATGACGTTAGAGATTACTGAATGCTTTCATGAATTTTGAATTACCGATCTGATTTGATGGTTGTTGGCGATTTTATGACTGGATTCCCGCCTCCGCGGGAATGACAATGCGTTGGGCGGGAATGGCAATGCGTTGGGCGGGAATGGCAATGCGTTGGGCGGGAATGACAATGCGTTGGGCGGGAATGGCAATGCGTTGGGCGGGAATGACAATGCGTTGGGCGGGAATGACTATGCGGATTTCCAGGGAGGGTTCCTTATGATTAGCAAAGCCAGGTGCAGGCAGACACTATGTCCGACTTTATAGAAATATCAGAAAAGCTCGCCAAGTTATTGCTGGACAAGAAGAAGCAACTGGCCGTTGCCGAGTCCTGTACCGGTGGCTGGCTGGCCAAGTGCCTGACCGATA
>Ga0265303_10000704_pt1 | contig 19471 bp, 16 predicted proteins | sample Helome_2_FD_192494 | JGI IMG/M metagenome (GOLD analysis project Ga0265303, IMG submission 192494) | Marine sediment microbial communities from subtidal zone of North Sea - Hel_20160317 (Illumina Assembly) | ecosystem: Environmental > Aquatic > Marine > Subtidal zone > Sediment ... | reverse complement strand
GATTTTTTTTTTTAGTCCTTTCTTTTCTCCCGATTATTTGTAAAAAAGGAGTGCAAAAGTACAATTAAAATGTTGTTTTACAAAGTAGTGTAAGGGAAGGTTTAAAATGAGGGTCTAGAATTACATATTTCTTGGTAAAATCGACAGGTATTTTGTAACTTCGGGTTCACAAATTAATAACTATTAAATTAAATAAAAATGAGTGTAAAAGCAAAATATCAGGCAGTCCTCAGTTTAGGTGAACAATTGGGAATAAAAGATGGTGATGTGGTTGAAGCAGAAGGCGTTTTAAAGATTAAAGGAGAAGCCCATACCCAATATGAAAAAGATCTAATTTGGGATAAAATAAAAGAAATTGGCGGTGAACACGCCTCAGATATAAAGGCCAATATTACTGTAGGTGATGGCTCTGTATATCATCGTCATGTTGTGAAAAGCGGGGATTCTCTAAGCAAAATAGCAAAGCACTATTATGGTGACCCAATGAAATATAAACAGATTTTTAGTGCGAATACAAATATTCTTAGTAACCCGGATATAATTCATCCAGATCAGGTATTGATAATCCCTAACAATTAGTTATCTAATTTATATAAAAAAAAGAACGCTTAAAAAGCGTTCTTTTTTTGTTTTTCAATAACCTGCAGCGCGTGATAATGGACTCGTTCAAACTGTTCCTTTAAGCCCATATCGCTATTGTCAAATTCAATAGCATCCTCAGCCTTCAACAAAGGTGAGTTTGCCCTGTTTGAATCTATATAATCACGCTCACGAACATTTTTAAGCACCTCCTCGAAAGTTACCTTTTCTCCTTTTGAAATCAATTCCTTATATCGCCTAGACGCCCTTATATGAGGAGAAGCGGTCATAAATATTTTAAATTCTGCATTTGGAAAAACGACGGTTCCTATATCCCTGCCATCCATAACTATCCCTTTATCAATACCCATTTTTCTTTGCATGCTTACCAATTTTTCTCTTACCTCGGGGATTATCGAAATTTTGCTAACCTGTTCGGAAACACGCATACTTCTTATTTCCTGCTCCACATTTTTCCCGTTGAGAAACATTTCTGAAAAGTCTAATTCCTTGTTTAATTGAAATTTTAGATTCGCTTTTGGAAGGAGGTCGATAAGCTTAGCTTGGTCAATAATTTCGTTGACAATACATTTATTTTCCCATGCAAATAGGGTAATCGCCCTGTACATGGCACCTGTGTCTACATAATTATAATTTAAAGCACTGGCCAATTCTTTGGCAATAGTACTTTTTCCCGTTGATGAATAGCCGTCAATTGCAATAGTAATCTTTCCCATATGTTAAAAGTAGAGAGAAATGAGTAAAAGCCAAACTAAAAAAGACCTCTTTGCTTAATTCTAAACATGAAAGGACAATTTAGCATCATGAATATTGGCTATAACTTCTTGGCATTTTTTACTTTTTGGTCAGTAATGGCCTCATCTATTACCTCGCTCATATCCGTTACATAATGAAAAGTTAGACCTTTTAAGTATTCTTCCTTTATTTCGAGGATATCTTTTCTGTTCTCCTCTGATAGTATTATCTCCTTTATCCTGGCTCTTTTAGCTGCAAGTATTTTTTCTTTTATACCACCTACGGGTAAAACTTTACCTCTTAAGGTTATTTCACCTGTCATAGCCAGGCTTTTTTTGACCTTTTTCTGAGCAAATAAAGAAACTAGTGAGGTAAGCATAGTAATGCCCGCACTTGGACCATCTTTGGGTGTTGCTCCTTCCGGCACGTGAATATGAACATTATACTTTTCAAAAACTTCTGGATCTATACCAAAACTATCTGCATTGGATTTTATATACTCCATTGCAATGGTAGCAGATTCCTTCATGACTTTACCTAAGTTCCCCGTTATATTGAGTGTGCCTTTTCCTTTAGACAAAATAGATTCAATAAAAAGAATATCACCACCAACACTGGTCCAGGCCAATCCGGTAACAACTCCGGCTACATCATTATTTTCGTATTTATCGCGTTCCATCCTGGCTGGACCCAATACCTTTTCAACATCATCATTGCTAATCTTCATATTATATGACTCCTCAATGGCAATAGATTTAGCTGCATATCGGACCATTTTTGCTATTTGTTTTTCCAGACCACGAACACCGGATTCGCGGGTATATCCCTCAACAATTTTTTCCAGCTGACGTTTCCCAATTTTTAAATCTTTCGATGATAGTCCATGTTCTTTAAGTTGTTTTGGTAGCAAATGTCGTTTGGCAATTTCCACTTTTTCTTCAATGGTATACCCGGTTACATTTATTATCTCCATTCTATCGCGCAAGGCAGGCTGAATCGTAGATAGATTATTAGCTGTTGCAATAAACATGACTTTAGAAAGATCATATCCAAGTTCAAGAAAATTATCATGGAAATCATTGTTTTGCTCAGGATCTAAAACCTCTAACATAGCTGAAGATGGGTCACCCTGATGACTAGCCCCTAATTTATCTATTTCATCTAAAATGAAGACCGGGTTTGAAGTCCCTGCTTTTTTAACACTTTGTAAAATCCTGCCGGGCATGGCCCCTATATAGGTTTTACGATGACCTCTGATTTCCGCCTCGTCTCGCAAACCACCTAAAGACATGCGTACATATTCCCTGCCTAATGCTTCAGCCACCGATTTACCCAGGGAAGTCTTTCCAACCCCAGGAGGTCCATAAAGACAGAGAATTGGAGATTTCATATCATTTCGCAGTTTAAGAACCGCTAAATATTCGATTATTCTTTGCTTTACATCTTCAAGACCATAATGGTCCCTGTCTAAAATTTTCTGAGCCCTCTTAAGATCAAATTTATCCTTGGAATATTCATTCCATGGCAAATCCAGAAATAAATCCAAATAATTCCTTTGTATGGAATACTCAGCCACTTGTGGGTTCATACGTTTCATTTTGGCCAATTCCTTTTCAAAATGTTCAGCCACTTTCTTATCCCATTTTTTATTCTTGGATTTGGCTTGCATTTCATCAACTTCCTCATCATAAGAAACACCACCAAGTTCTTCCTGAATAGTTTTCATTTGCTGATGTAAAAAATACTCACGCTGCTGCTGGTCCATATCACTTCGTACCCTGGATTGAATATCTTTCTGAAGTTTCAATTTCTGCAGTTCAACATTCATATATTTCAATGTGGCGAGTGCCCTGTTTTGCAGATTAGGAATCTCTAATAAGTCTTGCTTATCTTTTACATCGAGATTAAGATTGGAAGAAACAAAGTTTATCAGGAAAGAATTACTTTCTATGTTCTTTATAGCAAAGGAAGCTTCACTTGGGATGTTTGGATTATTTTTGATGATTTTTAATGCCAGTTCCTTTATTGAATCAATGATAGCCAGAAATTCCTGATTTCCAGGTGAGGGTCTTGCTTCATCTGCTTCTCGAATTGTAGCTGTCATATAAGGATTCTCCGTAAGTACCTCCGCTATTTCAAATCGTTTTTTACCCTGTATTATTACTGTCGTATTACCATCAGGCATTTTTAATACCCGTAAAATTCTGGCTACAGTACCTAAAACATTAATATCCTTAATCCCAGGGTTTTCAGTCTCCTCATCTTTTTGAGAAACAACACCTATGACCTTCGATCCTTTATTAGCATCCTTAATCAAATTTATTGAGGTATCCCTTCCCGCCGTAATTGGTATTACTACACCAGGAAACAATACGGTATTTCGAAGAGGTAAAATAGGCAAAACCTCTGGTAAGCTTTCATTATTCATTTCCTCTTCATCCTCAGGAGTTAATAATGGTATTAATTCAGAATCTTCATCAATTCCTTGTAACGTCATATTGTCAAATTTTGAATAATTGGAATATCCCATAGCGTTTTATTCGGTCATTCTGTCATTTTAGGACAGGTTTTCTATTATTGTGCTCCACATATACTTTATTAGACGACACGCCTTTAGTCGGAAAATACCGTGAATACACGCTTTTCTACTTCTTTAGGACAATTCTTGTGCCAACAAATGGATATTTTTCCAAAAAAAGTGTAACATTCATTAAATTATTAAATCTTTTATATAAAGCATTTACTTTTTGAGCCAAAATAAAGTACATACTGAAGCCTTGTTACAATTGTGTCTGGAAGGTAGGCAAAGTGCACAAGTGGAAATTTACAATCGCTATTACAAAGCCATGTTTAACACGGCATATAGGATAGTAAAAGACAGTGCGGAAGCTGAAGATGTTATGCAGGAATCGTTTTTAAATGCTTTTACGAAACTGTATACGTTTAAAGGGGATGTTACTTTCGGTGCCTGGTTAAAGCGTATAGTTATTAACAAAAGCATCTACCATTACAGAAAACAGCAGAAAAAGAAAGAGGTAGGATTAGATGAAATATTGTACAAGGTCGAAGATAATGATGGAATTTCTGAGGATCATGGGAGTACAGAACGAATGGCTCAAAAAGTACTCGAAACCATGAAACAATTGAAAGATAATTACAGAATTTCTTTGACCTTACATCTAATTGAAGGTTATGACTACGAAGAGATTAGTTCAATTATGGATATAAGTTATGCGAATTGCAGGACTACGATATCAAGAGCGAAAGAAAGTTTAAGAAAAAAAATGATAAATGCTTAATTATGAAAGAAGATCGAATAGAGGAAATGTTTAAAAGCCTGCAAGGCTCTTTTGATACAAAAGAACCAGAGACAGGTCATGAGCAAAGATTCCTGAAGAAGTTGAGCAATGAAAATGGTGTAGTAAGATTAATCCCTAAAAAGAATAGTTGGTGGAGACCATTATCAATAGCAGCTTCCATAATGTTGCTTTTCGCAGTTGGGGCTTCGCTTTATACTAATCAACCATCCATTGATGAACAGCTGGCTGAAATTTCTCCGGAAGCTTCGCAAACTCAGTTTTACTTTGCCAGCCTTATTGAAGACCAAATAAATGAACTGGAGAGTGAAAGCACACCTGAAACTAAGAAATTAGTGGATGACGCTATGTTGCAATTAAATAAACTGGAAATAAACTATAAGAAACTTGAACAAGATCTGCTTAATGGTGGAAATAGTAAACAAATACTGAGTGCTATGATTACAAATTACTCAACCCGAATAGATTTACTTCAAGAGGTTATGGACAAAATAGAAAATATTAAAACTTTTAAAAATTACGATGATGAAAACATTACTATTTAAATATACATTAATTGCACTTCTGGCTCTTCCGGTTATGGCCCTTGCCAATAATGGGGATTTAAAAGGCAAATATACCAAGGAGAAAACCATTAAGAAGGAATATGATGTTAATTCAGATGCCTTGCTAAAAATTAGCAATAGTTACGGAAATATTACTTTGAGTTCCTGGAACGAGAATAGAGTGGTAATAGAAGTTCTTATTAAAACCAGCGGTAATAACGAGTCTAAAGTACAGGAAAAGCTTGATAAAATTACGGTAGATTTTGAAGCCAGCAGTGATATGGTTTCCGCAAAAACTATTTTTAATAAAAATAAAGGAAGCTGGGATTGGAATTGGGGGAAGAGCAACAATGTGAACATGCAAATAAACTATACTATTAAACTTCCTGTAAAAAACAGTGTCCATCTAAATAATGACTATGGGAATATAATGCTGGACCGGATTGATGGCCATGCGAAAATTAGTTGTGATTACGGAAGGTTAGAAATAGGTGAACTACACGGAAGGAATAATGAATTAAAATTCGATTACACATCCAAATCTACTATTGAATATGTAAACAGTGCTAAGATTTCTGCCGATTATTCGGGGTTTACCATACAAAAAGCGGGAAGTTTATATGTCAGTGCCGATTATACAAATGCTGCAATCGGACAAATGGAAAATTTAGAATACACCAGTGATTATGGCAAATTGGAAGTAGATGAAGCAAACAATGTACAGGGAAATGGCGACTACATAAACGTTAAGTTGGGTACCATTCACGGGAATGTGGACATTAATGCAGATTACGGTTCTGTGGGCATAGCTAATATGGCTCAGGATGCTGGAAATGTTTCAATCCGAACAGATTATACGGGCATCAAAATAGGTTATGATCCTATGTATAATTTTAATTTTGAAATTTCCACCGAATATGCCGGTGTTAGCGGGAAAGATGATTTTGATATCAGTATAAGTAAAGAGAAATCCACCGAGCGTTATTACAAAGGATTTTACGGTAATGCAGGTAGCGAAAATATGATCTCCATATCGAGTGATTATGGAAGTATTACTTTCTCTAAAAATTAAACAAAACACTTAATATTAAACACTAACAACTTAAACATTTTATCATGAAGAAAATAATAACTCTCGGAATAGCCATATGCACGATTGCCGTCACAAATGCCCAGAAAATAAAGGGAAACGGCAATGTAGTAACCATTGAACGATCTACTGACGATTACGATGCGATTGCCGTGTCTGGATGGTTTGATGTAATTCTCGTTGATGGGCAAGAAGGAAAATTAAGTCTTGAAGGAGAGGAAAATTTGCTTGAACATATTAAAACTGAGGTGAAGGAGGGTAAATTGGTAATCAAAGTAAAAAAAGGTTATAACCTTCAACCTTCTTCCTGGAAAAAGGATGGTGGCATTTATGTAACCGTTCCGGTCGAGAGTGTTAGCGAAGTTTCCCTATCAGGTTCAGGTGATATAGTTGGTAAAAAAACCATTTCCGCTTCAGAATTTAGCACAAGAATGTCTGGCTCCGGAGATATAACACTGGATATAGAGTCTAAAACGGTTAGCGCGTCAATGTCTGGTTCCGGAGATATCAATTTAAGTGGTAGTACAGAAGTATTTGATATTCAAATTTCGGGCTCCGGTGACATAAGGGCTTATGACCTTATAGCCGATACTGTAGATGCAAGTATTTCAGGATCTGCCGATATTAAAGTAACGGCTAATAAAATGCTGAAGGCAAGAGTATCTGGCTCCGGAGATATTCATTATCGCGGAGATGCAACAAAAATAGATAGTAAAATTTCGGGCTCCGGAGATATTACCAAGGGATAGAATTACATCAAAAAACGAACAACAATCATACCCTGGCGGAAACGTCAGGGTTTTTATTTACCCTGGACAGTAAAAACAATCCGCTAAGAAAAAAAAGTCCCAGGAATATGGTTGCATTTCTCATGCTTCCGGTAAACTGAGCAACAAACCCGTACAAAAAAGTGCCAATTACAATCCCCAGTTTTTCCGCAACATCGTAAAAACTAAAAAAAGAAGCTGTATCGGTTGTTTCAGGGATAAACTTGGAATAGGTAGATCTCGACAATGCCTGTATACCGCCCATGACAATTCCCACATAACCTGCAGCAATATAGAAATCGGTTGGAGTAATTAAGAAATACGCATATATACAGATAAATACCCATAATATATTAATGACCATAAGCGTTTTTATATTTCCAAATCTTTTTGACGCTCTTGCAGTCATAGTTGCTCCAAATATAGCTACCAACTGAATCACCAGAATGCTGACAATTAATCCTGTGGTACGTTCACTATCTGAACCCCAGTTAATCTCCTGTTCTCCAAAATAAGTGGCAATCAACATAACTGTCTGAACAGCCATACTATATACAAAAAATGCAAGCAGATATCGTTTTAGTTTTACCTCATCCCCTAATTGATGCCATACTCCTTTTAACTCCTTAAATCCATTGAAAATAATATTTTTACGAACCCCGGTCCGCTTAACCCCTTGAGGCAGGTAATAGAAGCTATATTGACTGAATAAAATCCACCAAATACCCACTGTGACGAATGAATATTTCATGGCTTTAATCTCTGCTACTTCAGATGCATCGCTCTCTATCCCAAAAATATCTGGTTTCATTACCATGGCCAGGTTTAATAGAAGTAAAATAACGCTTCCTATATAACCCATGGAGAATCCTTTGGCACTTATTTTATCCTGTTGTTCCGGGAAGGCAATATCCGGGAGGTAGGAATTATTAATTGCAAAACTTACCCAGAAGCCTACAAGACCAAAAAAGTAGCAGACCAGGCCTAAATAAATATTTTCTAATGAAAACCAGTATAGCCCTATACAGGAAATTCCACCGAGATAACAAAAAAATTTCATAAAGATTTTCTTATTACCTAAATAATCTGCAATACCTGATATTAGTGGAGTGATTAAAGCAATGAATAAAAAAGCTGCTGATGTAAGATAACTTATTAATGGAGCTCTGGCAATTTCACCGCCAAAAACCGATACTTTCTCAATCTCTGCAACTCTAAACAAGGCTCCATAAAAAATTGGAAAAATGGCGGAAGCAATTACCAGGCTATATACAGAATTAGCCCAATCATAAAATGCCCAGGCATTTAATAGTTTCTTACTCCCTTTTATTGCAAAAGTTCTGGCCATAAAATATAAAAACTGCTCACTATGAGCAGTTTCGAATATACAACTATTAGAGGAATCAATATTTTAAATAGCCTATTGAAATGAAGTTACGCCAAACTTCTGAGCTTCCTGTTTTGCCAAAGGAGCCCATTGGGTTAAATTCGCAATCCTGGTCTCATTAGAAGGGTGGGTACTTAAAAATTCCGGTGGTGCATTACCTCCTGCATTTGCCTTCATTCGTTTCCACAATTCAGCGGCCTCATCCGGATTATAACCGGCAATGGCCATAATCTGAAGCCCTATTCTATCCGCTTCTGTTTCATGACTACGGCTAAAAGGTAGCATAAGTCCAACAGAAGTACCAATACCATATGCCTGATTAAATATATTCAATGATTTTTGATTCTGGATCGCAATATTTCCGGCTACAGCTCCAAGTTGTTGCAAAGTGCCCGCACTCAACCGCTGTGCACCATGGTCTGCCAGGGCATGAGCCACTTCATGGCCCATTACAACAGCAACTCCGGTTTCTCCCTGGCATATAGGAAGAATTCCGGTATAAAAAACAATCTTTCCACCAGGCATGCACCAGGCATTTATAAGTGTGTCTTTTACTAAATTATATTCCCAACGGTAATCCTTTAGATAACCCGGATATCCATTTGAAGATAACCATCTTTCAGAGGCAGAAGAAATTCGCTGCCCTACCTTTGTAATCATTTTTGCCTCAGAAGTGTTTTCCAGGACATTATTTTTGCCAATAAAATCATCGTATTCTGCAAAGGCCATTGGAAAAATCTGACTGTTGGGATAAAAGTTCAATACTTTTTGTCCTGTAAATGGATTTACTTTACAAGAGGCAATTCCCAATAATAATATGGATACCAGTAAAAACTTTTTAGTGCTCATTTTATTGATTATCAAGTATTAAAATACAAAATATTTATTTCCCTATGATGTGCAACACCGTAAATTCTTTTGTTACATGTATTGTATTATTACCATTTGGCTTTAATTCTGTAATCGGAACTATTTCATTATCTATCTCTATTTCTTTAATATTAAATGGTAAATCAATCAGATTAATTTTAAATGAGTTGTATGAAGTAATAAAAGCCCCATTTTTAAACTGCTGGATTATCAATTCATTTTTCTTACCATTCAGCTTAAAATTCCTTAAGCTATAATTTCCTTTGGTGTAATCATAACCATCCTGTTCATCCTCATAAACTGAGGAATTTTCAATACCAAACTTAAAGTAAACATCCAGGATTAATTCTTCTATAACTTTTTCACCAACATACTGCTGGACAGGGTATTTGGGAATTATTGCTCCTTCTTTTATAAAAATTGGGATTTTATCAATATCCGCCGCCACCCATTTCTCCATTCCTCCATCTATAACCTCACCAGTCCAAAAGTTATGCCATTTTCCTTTAGGGATATACATTCTTCTTCCCAATGCGTTGGGTTCCTGTATTGGACAGACTAATATTTGATCCCCAAATATAAACTCATCAGTTCTAAAATGAGTTTGCAAATCTTCCTGATCATAATATACCAAGGGTTTAAGCATAGGTATGTTATCCTTAGAATATTTCCAGAACATAGTATACAGATAAGGAAGAAGTTGGTACCTTAATTCAATAAACTTCCTTACTATATTAGTCACTTCCTTATCAAATGACCAGGGTTCCTGATCCCCGTGGTCTCCGCTGGAGTGCACCCGAAAAAAAGGATGAAAGACACCCAGTTGTATCCATCTGGCAAAAAGTTCTCCGTTTGGTTGCTCTGCAAACCCACCTATGTCTGAACCAGTAAAGGACATACCACTCATGCACATTCTTTGCACTTGTACATTGGCAATCCACAAGTGTTCCCAGGTAGCAACATTATCACCTGTCCAGGTAGAGCTATAACGCTGTGCCCCTGCATATGCCGCCCTTGTTATAACAAAAGGACGTTTGGGGTATACATATTTTTTAACGCCTTCATAAGTCGCCCTTACCATTTGAGTGCCATAAATATTATGAGCCTTTCTATGACTACAGCGATGACCATCAAAATCATGCCTGGTATCTAAAGGAGCTGTTTTAGATGGAACTTCCATTATCGCAGGTTCATTCATATCATTCCATACGGCATGGACCCCCGTTTCTGCCATTAGTTCTTTATAGAGTCCTGCCCACCATTTTCTAACCTTTGGATTCGTAAAATCAGGAAAACTACATGCTCCCGGCCAAACTTTACCGCGCATTATAGGGCCATCTCCCCTTTTACAGAAATAATCATTCTTCATGGCTTCCTGATAAATCCAATAGTCCTTATCTACCTTTATTCCTGGATCTATCATGACCACAGTTTTAAAGCCGTCTTCATATAGATCCTGTATCATGGCCTTAGGATCAGGAAATTTTTTCTTATCCCAGGTAAAACATCGAAATCCATCCATATAATCTATATCGAGATAGATAGCATCACAGGGAATTTTAAGGGATCTGAATTTCGCGGCAATTTTCTTAACATTGCTCTCCGGAAAATAACTCCATTTAGATTGATGAAAGCCCAATGCCCAAAGTGGGGGAATTTCCGGTGTGCCTGTTAAATCTGTATATGCTCTTACCACTTTTGACATCTCAGGGCCATAAAAAAAATAGTAATTCATTTCCCCACCGTCTGCCCAAAAACTAGTTATATTTCGTCTTTCATGAGCAAAATCGAAATGAGTTTCGAAGGTATTGTCAAAAAATATCCCGTATGCAATATTATTTTGAAGTCCAATATAAAAAGGAATTGCCTTATACAACGGATCCTGATCTTTAGTATATGCATATGAATCTGTAACCCAATTGCTTACCCTTTTCCCTTTTAGATTGGAGTGTGTGGCCTTATCGCCCATTCCGTAAAAGCTTTCGGCAGTTTGAGTGATTTTGCTCATCTTTACCGAATTACCGCCAAATTCGTAATTTTCCTCCCAGTGAAAACCAAGTTCATCCTCATTAATAATTTTCCCTTCTAAATCTGAAATCTGGGTTCTCATTGTCTTTTTATCAACCAGAACAGTAATCTTAGAAGTACTTATTAAATATTCTGTTTTGGTTTCTTTGGATTCAAGCTTGTTATAACCCCTGCTGGCATCGGGACTTATTGCATATGAAAAATCTGGTTGAAAAACTTCCTCTGTAGCATATCTGAATCGTATAGCACTATTGCGGAGTACCGTTATCTCGAGAACAACGCCATTCTTTGAAGTAAAATAAAATTTATCTGAATCGCGCTTAAATTCTACTATGCGGTTGGGGTACAAATTGCCTTTGTATTCTATTTCAGTATTAGTGATCATAAAGGGTGATTTTAAAGACGCACAAAAAAAAGACTTTAACTTTTAAAAGAAAAACCATATTGCAACCAATTATAAACTATAACGTTATAGTTGTGCAGATTTATTGGAAAACGACCATCCCAAGTGGCGGAATTGTAATTTCAACAGAAGTTTTATGACCATGCCATGGTGTTTTGGAAACTTTTATACCGGTATTTTTACTTCCGCTTCCACCATATTTTTTGGCATCACTATTAAAAACCTCCTTTAAAGTTCTCTTTTTTGGAATTCCTATTCGGTATCCTTCTCTTGTGACCGGAGTGAAATTACAGGCTATAATTAGGTCATTTTTAGGCTCGTGACCGCGGCGGATATATGTAAGTACAGAATTGTCATAATCTCCGTAATCAATCCACTGAAATCCTTCAGGGCTGAATTGTTTTTCATAAAGGGCAGGTGATGAACGATAAAGCTTATTTAGGTCTTTTACCAACTCCTGAATACCAGAGTGAAAATCATATTTTAACAAATGCCAATCGAGGCTATGCTGATAATTCCATTCGGATGACTGTCCAAACTCTGCCCCCATAAATATGAGATTAGTACCGGGGTGAGTAAACATATATCCATAAAGCAATCTTAAATTAGCGAATTTTTGCCATTCATCTCCCGGCATTTTATATAATAAAGACTGCTTTCCATAAACTACCTCATCATGAGAAAAAGGCAGCATGAAGTTTTCAGTAAAGGCATAGGTCATGCTAAATGTAAGGTCATTTTGGTGATGCATTCTGTAAATAGGCTCTTTTTTAAAGTATTCAAGGGTATCATGCATCCAACCCATCATCCACTTCATACCAAATCCCAGTCCGCCTATACTAACAGGCTTTGAAACCATGGAAAAGGAAGTTGATTCCTCTGCAATGGTTTGAATTCCCTTAAAACTGCTATACACCTCCTGATTGAGTTCGCGTATAAAAGATATAGCTTCAAGATTCTCATTGTTGCCATAAATATTTGGTTCCCACTCCCCTTCTTCACGAGAATAATCCAAATATAACATTGAGGCAACCGCATCAACACGGAGACCATCTGCATGATACTGATCTAACCAAAAATTGGCATTACTTATAAGAAATGCACGAACTTCATTTCTGCCATAATTAAATATTAAACTTTTCCAATCGGGATGATATCCTTTTCTTCTGTCGGGGTTCTCATATAGGGAGGAACCATCAAAAAATCCTAACCCATGGGCATCTTCAGGAAAATGGGAAGGTACCCAATCCAGGATGACCCCAATATCATTTTGATGAAGTTTATCAACCAGGAATTTAAAATCTTCTGGTTTACCAAATCTGGACGTAGGGGCGAAATAGCCCGTAAGCTGATAGCCCCATGAAGGATCATAGGGATATTCCATAATAGGCATGAATTCTACGTGTGTAAAATTCATTTCCTTTAAGTATTTGACCAGATCTTCTGCCAGATCTACATAAGACATAAATTTATCCTCCTTAGTACGTTTCCAGGATCCAAGATGAACTTCATATACCGAATACGGTTTGTCTAAACCATTTTTGGTTTCACGTGTATCCATCCAATTCTTATCCTTCCATTTATAAGTATTATCCCATACTACAGAGGCTGTATTCGGTGGATGTTGACAATATCTTGCAAAAGGATCTGCTTTCTCCGTTTTAATATCGTTATTATGTGAATGTATTTTATACTTATACATAGCACCTTGCTCTACTCCAGGAATAAACCCTTCCCAAATACCGCTTTCGTCCCATCTTACATTTAGCTGATGTTCACCTTCTACCCAGTAATTAAAATCCCCTATTACAGAAACCGATTTAGCTGTAGGTGCCCAAACAGCAAAATATGTACCCTTCTTGCCCTCATGTTTCACAGGATGTGAACCCAAATGATTATAAAGCCGGTAATGCTTACCAGATTTAAAAAGATTGATATCAAAGTCCGATAATAAGCTATAGGGAATTACACTGCCCATAATTATGTTGTTAGTTAGGTTCGTTAATAATACTCATAATACCCTGTAAAGGTATTACCGCCCATCTGGGTCTTGAATTCATTTCATATCCTAATTCGTAAACTGCCTTTTCAAGCATACAATACTCCAAAAGAAATATTCGCTCCTGGCGATAACCGATATTTATATTCTGTTCCTGTATAAGGCTGGCATAGGTCTCCAGAAAGACTCCAATAAAATAACGATACAGAATCTCCCCTGCCAGAAAAAGATCTTCCTGTGAATATGCATATTCCTCCATATGGTTGAAAATTGTTGCATAAACCGCGTAATGAAATGACCTGAAAAGACCTGCTATATCTTTTAAAGGCGGCTGCTTTACCTTCCTGTCTCTAATTGTGCTTTCTGGCTCTCCTTCAAAATCAAGCAAATAAAAATCATCCTCCTGAACCAATACTTGTCCGAGGTGATAATCTCCGTGAACACGAATCCTTTCTCCTTTGAGTTTGGTCCAGTCAAAGGTTACAAAGCGTTTTCTAATCTCATTTTTCCGATCCAAAAACTCTTTGGCCAGGTCGAGCGATAAACCTTCCAAACGATGAAGGTTATTTTCAACAGTATTTAACCTATTTTGAAATTGGTAGAGCAATCTATTCTTTAACCATACCTCGTAATCTCCATTAAAATGAGTGGGTGTGAATGCAGTGTCTTCAAATTCTGACCCTAATGCAATATGCATCTCAGCAGTTCTCTGTGCAAGTACCTGAAGTTTTAGGAAAATATTCAATCCGGCCCAATCAATAATTTCAGGTGGAACATCTCTTATATTTAACCTTTCAAACAATTCCGTTCGAGGTAACTGGTGAACGTTTATCCCTTTATATTCAAGGTTACTAAAGATTTTATGTAATTCTTTCAACATAAAATCCCACGCATCTCCCTGATTAGGAACCATTTCCTGCATTAATGCAATGGTAACGTTTACATTATCTGCGTCCAGGATGCTTATGCTACCCTGATATGCCGGTGTATTTTTGTACCCTTTGCGCTCCGAAAGGAACTGACTCATTTCAAAATCGGGATTTTTATCTGCATATATCCTTCTAAAGAACTTAATAACAGATTTATCATTGATTATTACCGAAGTATTACTCTGTTCAAGACCCATAAAACGTGATGATTCATAAACAGTATCATGAAATTCAAGGCTTTTATGGTACCTCACGCGGGTAGTATCATTTGGTTCTGCGTTGACAATACGCTCAAAAACTAACTTCCTGAAAGCTTCAAGGTTTATCGCATCTATTATAAAACCCTCTTGTCCGTTAATACTTAATGGCAGAATTCTTTCCTTTTCAGCAAAATTCTCGTCTGTAACAAACGCAATGGGTAAAAAATAGTGCTGGTAAAATGCTTCTTCAAAGTTCACTTCGAGCAATAACCCATAATATATTTCACCCTTCTGCTGTATCCTGAAGTATTCCCGAAGTTCTATATATTTTAGTTTACTCGCTTTACCTCCATACCATCTTTGCTTTACCACATAGGCCTCAAGGACATCAGAAAGAAATACTTTGATAAATTTCTTATCATCCAATAAATTTTCCCAGGCTACATTAAATGAGTAGGGAGGCTGTAGTATAGAGTCCTGTTTTTTCTTGGACATTTTTAATTTTTAATGTGAAACAAATGAAATGGTAATGCAGGGTGTAATTCTACAAAATTCCACTCGTCATACCAAATATAACTATTGTCCGTGACAAGATCATTTATTGTAATTCCCTGTTCAATGCTAAGGGATAAGTCGCTAAGGGGAAGTTGTAACATTCCTCGTTGTGAATAATGTGAGTCCAGGTTAATAATAACCAAAACTTCATCCGATTTATCTTCGTTCCATTTATAGAATGCCAAAAGATGGTGATTCTCTATATTACAAAACCTGATATTGTTGGTTTGTTGTAATGCTTCATGATTTTTCCTGGCCTGGTTTAAACGAGTAATAATTAGGCTTAATTTATTTTTAACAGACCAATCCCAAAATTTCACCTCATATTTTTCTGAATTCAGATACTCTTCTTTTCCTGGCATGGCATCAGAAATCATATACTCAAAAACAGGACCGTATATTCCAATATTGCCACATAAAGTTGCCGCCAGAGCATAACGCGCAATATGCATAGCTTCATTGGCCCCCTGCAGATGATATGGGTTAATATCCGGCGTGTTAGGCCAAAAATTAGGACGGTAATACTCCTTCATTTCTGTTTGGGTAAGCTCAAGCATATATTCTATAATTTCGTGCTTGTGAACCCTCCACGTAAAATAAGTGTATGACTGTGAAAATCCCTGCTTGGCCAACTGCTGCATCACCTTAGGTCTGGAAAAGGCTTCCGCTAAAAAAAGTACATCGGGATGTTTCTTTTTAACCTCAGCAATTAACCAATTCCAAAAATAATATGGTTTAGTATGAGGATTGTCTACCCGAAATATTTGTACTCCCAGTCCAACCCATTTTAGTGTCACCGCCAACAGTTCTGACCAAAGTTCTTTAAATGCCGGAGATTCAAAATGGAAGTTTACTATATCCTGATATTTTTTAGGTGGATTCTCGGCATACTGTATAGTACCGTCCGGTCTTTTTCTGAACCATTCCGGATTACTGGATATGTAGGGGTGATCTGGGGCTGCCTGAAAAGCCAGATCCAATGCAATTTCCAGATCCAGTTCTTTAGCTTTTTTCATAAGACTTTTAAAGTCTTCCTCGGTACCTAGTTCCGGATGTATTTCCTTATGTCCTCCGAGCTTAGAACCTATTGCCCATGGTACCCCGGAATCTCCTTCCTGGGCATTTGTAGTATTGTTTTTTCCTTTTCTGTTTACTTCACCAATTGGGTGTATTGGAGGGAAATAAAGCACATCGAAGCCCATGTCAGCTATTTTTGGCAGTAAAGCCTTGCAATCATTAAAAGTTCCATGTTTACCATTTACAGGGGAAGATGACCTTGGAAAAAATTCGTACCAGGTACTGAAATTTGCTTTAAGCCTGTCCACATAAACCTGAAGGTCCTCACTGGTATTAGCTAAAACACGATTTGGATATTTAACAAATAGCTTATGTAGTTTATCTGAAATAGCCTGTTTAACAACATTTTCATATAAATCTTCATTTTGAAAAGATTCAATTAAATCATCTATATACTTCTTATCAGCAGAATTTATCTTATTTGACAAGGTTTGCAAATGTTGAACACCGTCTAGAAGTTCACTGTTAACGTGCTGATCATCCTTTAGCTTTGCCTCGATTCCATGCTGCCAATTTTGCGCATGATCTACCCAAGCCGAAATTCTGTAAATATAATAGCCCTGCTTGAGCACTTTAAAGGAAACCCTATGGACATCTTCGCCAAGGTGTTCCATGCGTGCAGTTTTAAATGATTTCTCGGATGAGTGTTTGTATTGTAGTTCTGCCTGGATTATATCATGTCCATCTCCTATAACATCAGCATATACAGTAACAGAATCTCCAACAACTCGCTTAATAAAAAAAGCTCCACATTGAAGCTGAGGATTTATATTTTCAATTACAACACGTTGTTGTCTTAACTTCATAATTTGTTAGTTGGGTTTTGCTAAAAATAGGAAATTATCTGAAATACAGCCTCTCAAAGACCCAATTTTTACCGAATTAAGACACAATATAACGGCTTGACCTATTTTTGGAACGCTTTTTGTTTTCAGGGTTAAGAGAATATGTAAAATTCTAAAGAATTAATAATCGGACTTAAAGTATTAATCGTTAAATATTTACTATTATGAAAAATATCACACTAAAATTTGTTGCATTTTTAACCCTGTTTATTTGTTCCTGTGAAGGGCCGGTAGGACCTCCTGGACCTCCTGGACCTCCCGGTTTTGATGGTGAGGATGGGATTAATATTTTGGGTCAGGTACTTGAAATTGAAGGTACTTTTGATGCCGGAAATAACTACTCTCTATTGTATGCATTTCCAGAAACCGTTGAGGTCTTTGAATCGGATGTAGTTTTGGTTTACTTACTTTGGGATGTCGCAGAAGATAGCAATGGTGAACCCTTAGATATATGGAGGCTTTTACCACAAACCCGAATTTTGGCTCAGGGTTTACTGCAATACAATTATGACTTTACTTTTCTGGATGTAAGCGTCTTTTTAGAATCAGATTTTGACCTTGGAACCCTTTCTCCCGGAGATACCGATAACCAGGTATTTAGAATAGCTATTGTGCCTGCTGAATTTGCCCAATCCTCTAAAATGGATACTTCAAATATTGAGGCAGTTATGAACAGCTTAAATATAAGGGAAATAGATATTAACAGAATACAATTGTAGTACAAGCCATAAATAAAAGAAAAAAATCCCTGCACTATTCCTGCAGGGATTTTTTTATGAAGTTATGCTTAACTTTGAAAGGTTTTGAATTCAAAACCGTCAAAAAAAAATTAGAAAAAGAAAAAATACCGTATTATGAAAAAGTATGTATGTATTATCCTGTTGATTTCTATGGGATGTAAAGGGGTTTCGCAAGAAAAAGAAGCGGTTATTGCGGAAAAGGAAGAACTAACAGAGACATTTGAAGTGGTTAAATCTGAACAGGAATGGCGTAAAGAACTTACAGACATGCAATTTTATATTCTCAGAAAGGCCGGAACTGAAAATCCAGGTTCCAGCAAGTTACTTAAAAACAAAATGGCAGGTACTTATGTCTGTGCCGGCTGTGGAACGGCTTTATTTAAAAGTGAAAACAAATTTGACTCTGGTAGTGGCTGGCCAAGTTTCGATAAGGAAATTGAGGGCAATGTAGCCTATGATGTGGATTACAAAATTGGATATAAAAGAACAGAAGAGCATTGTGCAGTTTGTGGTGGCCACCTGGGACATGTTTTTGAAGATGGCCCCCGCGAAACGACTGGTCTCAGACATTGTATAAACGGCGCCGCTCTGCGTTTTGTGCCCGACGAAAAATAGACCTCTTTCTGCTTAATTATAGATATACTATGAACTCGATAACGGAATGATAATAAATGAATTTACAGGCCGATTACTTGAAAAGTTTATTATTTGAATGTGAGCGCTACAAATCCCTTGGCGACAAAACCTTTATTCAACTCGATGATTCAGACATACATTGGAAATTTGAAAGCACTGGTAACAGTATTGCGGTAATAGTAAAACATTTATCGGGCAATATGCTTAGCAGGTGGACCAATTTCCTTACAGAGGATGGTGAAAAAATTTGGAGAAACAGAGATTCAGAATTTGAGGCAACGTACAAAACAAAAAAGGAAATGCTTTTAGCCTGGGAAACAGGTTGGAAGTGCTTTTTTGACGCCATTCAAGAAATAAATGAAGAGAATTTTGAGTATACAATCAATATCAGAAATGAACCCCACACAATTACGCAAGCCTTAAACCGGCAATTGGCCCATTATTCCTATCATATAGGTCAAATAGTGCTGCTGGGCAAGACTATAAAGGCTGAGAATTGGATATCTCTCTCAATACCAAAAGGCCAATCAAAGGCCTTTAACCGGGTAAAATTTAAGGATTAATTTAAGATTCTTAAGGAAGTCCAAAAGCTTTCAATTTGGTTTTGTAACTTTGCGACCTCATAAATCTGAATCAAAAAAAATACTGGAATGGGCAAATTCGATATTATTGTTTTAGGAAGTGGACCTGGAGGATATGTAACTGCAATAAGGGCATCACAACTTGGATTTAAAACGGCTATTGTTGA
>Ga0265303_10000703_pt1 | contig 19489 bp, 15 predicted proteins | sample Helome_2_FD_192494 | JGI IMG/M metagenome (GOLD analysis project Ga0265303, IMG submission 192494) | Marine sediment microbial communities from subtidal zone of North Sea - Hel_20160317 (Illumina Assembly) | ecosystem: Environmental > Aquatic > Marine > Subtidal zone > Sediment ... | reverse complement strand
ACTCTCCCCTGTAGACGAGCACAGTGTCTTTCATGGCACCTTGTAGTTGTTCTCTTATGCCGCAGCATACCCGATAATGCGCGCTCCCCGAAAACGCAAAATCAGGCAGTCCATGGCTCAGTACATCTACACTATGAATCGCGTCGCGAAGGTGGTCCCGCCGAAGCGGCACATCATTCGCGATATCTCCCTGTCGTTCTTCCCAGGCGCCAAGATCGGCGTGCTGGGGCTCAACGGATCGGGCAAATCGACGCTCATGCGCATCATGGCGGGCCTCGACACCGAAATCGACGGCGAAGCCCGGCCGCAGCCGGGCATCAACATCGGCTACCTGCCCCAGGAACCGGAGCTCAATCCCGAGAAGGACGTTCGCGGCAACGTGGAGGAAGGGCTCGGAGAGACCATGCAGCTGCTGGAGCGGTTCAACGAGATCAGCATGAAATTTGCGGAACCCATGAGCGACGACGAGATGAATACGTTGCTCGAGGAGCAGGGCAAGCTGCAGGACGCGATTGACGCGGCGGGCGGCTGGGAAGTCGATCGAAAGCTCGAGATCGCGGCCGATGCGCTGCGCTTGCCGCCCTGGGACGCCGATGTAACGAAGCTGTCGGGCGGCGAACGCCGTCGCGTAGCGCTGTGCCGCCTTCTGCTTTCGCAACCCGATATGCTGTTGCTCGACGAGCCGACCAATCACCTCGACGCCGAGTCGGTAGCCTGGCTCGAGCGATTCCTCGACGAGTACCCGAGCACCGTTATCGCTGTGACCCATGATCGCTACTTCCTCGACAATGTCGCGGGCTGGATCCTCGAGCTCGACCGCGGCCACGGTATTCCGTGGGAGGGCAACTACTCGTCCTGGCTCGAGCAGAAAGAAGCGAGGCTGCAACACGAAGAGGCCGCCGAGAAGGCGCGGCGGCGCGCCATGCAGCACGAGCTCGAATGGGTACGCAGCAATCCGAAAGGTCGCCAGGCCAAATCAAAAGCGCGCCTCCGGCAGTTCGAGGAAATATCGTCGTCGGCGTACCAGAAACGCAACGAGACCAACGAGATCTACATTCCGCCCGGACCCAGGCTCGGCGACGTTGTGCTAGAGGTCGAAAATCTCAGGAAGGGCTTCGGCGACAAGCTGCTTATCGACGGACTCAGCTTCCAGTTGCCGCCGGGCGGTATCGTCGGCGTTATCGGCCCCAACGGCGCGGGCAAGACGACAATGTTTCGAATGATAACGGGCGAAGAGAAACCCGACGCGGGTACGCTACGCCTCGGCGACACCGTGGAAATCGCGAGCGTCGACCAGTCGCGTGAAAGCCTCAACGACGAGAAGACAGTCTGGGAGGAAATCTCGGACGGACTCGACATGATCAAGGTCGGCAACTACGAAACCTCGTCACGCGCCTTCGTCGGACGCTTCAACTTCCGCGGCCAGGACCAACAAAAGAAGATCGGACTGCTATCGGGCGGTGAGCGCAACCGCGTGCATCTCGCGAAAATGCTGCGTTCCGGCGGCAACCTGCTGCTGCTCGACGAACCGACCAACGACCTCGACGTGGAAACCCTGCGGGCGCTCGAGGAAGCACTGCTGGAATTTCCGGGTTCGGCCATAGTGATCTCTCATGACCGATGGTTTCTGGATCGCATTGCGACCCACATCCTGGCTTTCGAGGGCAACAGCGAGGTTGTGTGGTTCTCGGGCAATTACGCGGACTACGAGGAGGACCGCAAACGTCGACTCGGCGCCGATGCGGCAAACCCGCACCGGATCAAGTATAAGAGACTGGATACCTGACACCGGAATAGACAATGGATGTTCTGCTTACTGCCAGCGCCGTATTCACTTTAGTCGCGCTGTACTTCCTGTTCGCGGTGTTCCGAAATGCACGGCGGCGGCGGCCGCTGCGTGCGACGGGCTCGTTGGCAGGGGGCGTGGCCTCCGGCGCTGTCGGTGGCGCGAGCATCCTGCTGGCATTCAGTTACTACGGCTACGGCCGCCTGGTCGACGAGGAGCGCGTGAGCCGCATCGAGTTCTCGCAGGCGGCGCCCGGCGAGTACGTCGCGCGCGTGATGATCGACGGTCAAAGTGACCGAATGTTCACGCTGCGCGGCGACGAATGGCAGATGGATGCCCGTGTCGTGAACTGGAAACCTCCGGCAACGATTCTCGGCCTCGATCCGATCTACCAGCTCGATCGCCTGAGCGGACGCTATTCCGACATCGAAGAGGAACGCACCTCGATGCGCACCGTGCATGCGCTTTCCGATGAGCTGGCGCTCGATGTGTGGCACGTCGCGCGGCGATTCCCGGTGCTGATGCCCGGCGTCGATGCGTACTACGGAACAGCAACCTATTTACCGATGGCGGACGGCGCGCGATTCGAGGTGACGCTGACGCGTACGGCGTTAATTGCCCGTCCCGTGAACGAAGCGGCGCGCGACGCTGTCGGCGAATGGGGCCAGTAGCGATTTCGAGATTATGTCAATCCCCGCAGGCAGGACATAATCTATGGTGCATACTCGATTTTCTGATTGAAAAACATGAATCTGCACTATAAGCAGAAGTGATAGTTCGAGCGATATGGCGATCGTAATAGACAAAGATCAGGGGATGGAACACCAGCTCGAAGAGCGAATCGGCCTCGAGTGTCCGTACTGCGGCGTGTACGCACACATGAGTCCGCAGTCAGTACCGAATGCAGCCTTCCTGCTGCGTGACAAGCCCAAGCATGTTGGCCTCGTCTACAAGTGCGATGCCTGCGACGCTCCCGTCTTCCTTCGTTTCGCGGTTCGCGAGTACAAGGAGAATCGCGTCGAGCTGTACCGCAACTTTATCGAGCTGGAGCGACCCAAAGAGCGATTTCCGTTTTCCTACCTGCCCAAGCACACCGAGGTGCTGTTTCGCGAAGCGCTGTCGTGCTACTCGAGCAACAATTTCAACGCGTTTGCATCGATGTGCCGCCGCGCATCGATCAGTGCGTTCAATGCACTTGGCGAGGGCGGCAAGCTCAGGGCCTTCGAAGAAGTCATGGTGGCGCAGGACATCGCGGGCATTGACGACGAGGCGTTTGCGCCGATCAAGTCCGTGTTATTCGGTTCGGGCCAGCACGAAGACCTGCCGCTCCTGAACCGCTCGCAGGCCGGCATCCTGCTCGAGGTACTCAAGGACATGTTCTACCAGTGCTTCGTGCGGCACGGAAAACTGGCGCGCGCGATCAAGGTCAGGCGCTTCTTCGTCTCGGAGACCGACAACGACTCGCTTCAGTCAGCCTGAAACGAAATGGAGTGAATGCCCTCGATGGGGTGGATATCGACGCGGGCGGCGTCCGCATCATAGAGAAACACGAACTGCCCCGTAGTACCGAGCAGAATTGTCGACTCGACAACCTGCCCTTCTCCAAACTCGACATCCACGTGCTTGCCTTCACCCGCCTCGGCGTTCGCAGCTCTGAAATCTGCAAAGATGTAAATGAACGAGAGCACCATCAGGACCGCGACAAAATTGTTGACGAAACGGTAGCGCGGCGACCCGTACCAGCTTAGCCATTTGCTCACTTCTTTGCGCTCCACGCGTCGGCTCGACGCGTTGTCGGTCAGGACGAGCAGAACCGCGAGAACAACAAGCGCCCACGTGAACGGCTCTTTGAGTGACGCCAGCAGGAAGTCGCCGATCTGCGCGTAATTGAAGACATTGATCCCGAAACGCCTGAAGTATGCCCACGAATAGAACATGCCTATGACCGAGGCCGCGACATAGAACGCTGACACGAGCAGGGCCGGATGCTCGCGCAGGAATGCGGCCAGCCAGGATTTCGGCGTATCAGTCATATTGTTATCCCATAGCAACGCGAACGTTACGGAACATGCGCATCCACGGCCCATCCTCTCCCCAATCGTCCGGATGCCAGGAGTTCTGCCGTGTAAGCGCCACTCGCTCGGGGTGCGGCATCATGATCGTGACGCGACCGTCCTCGTTGCTGAGGCCACAAATGCCGTCATGCGACCCGTTGGGATTCGCCGGGTACTTGTCTGCCACTTCGCCGTAATTGTCGACGTAGCGCAGCGCGACGGTGTAAGACGCGGCATAGCGGGCCGTGTCGTCATCGAATACGGCGCGCCCTTCACCGTGCGACGTGGCAATCGGCATGCGTGATCCGGCCATGCTCTGCAGGAACAACGACGGGCTCTCGACGACCTCCACGAGGCTCAGCCGGGCTTCGAACTGTTCGGACTTGTTCCTGAGAAATCGCGGCCAGTTCTCGGCACCGGGAATCAACTCCTTCAGGTGCGACAACATCTGGCAGCCGTTGCAGACGCCCAAGGCAAAAGTATCGTCGCGGTCGAAGAACTCGGCAAATTGGTCGCGTGTCCGCGAGTGGTACAGCACCGACTTGGCCCAGCCCCCGCCAGCGCCGAGCACGTCACCAAACGAAAATCCGCCGCAGGCCACGAGGCCCTGGTATTCGGACAGGCTATCCCGTCCGCTCAGCAAGTCACTCATGTGCACGTCAACGGCTGCAAATCCCGCACGCATGAACGCCGCCGCCATCTCGTTCTGGCTGTTGACGCCCTGCTCGCGCAGGATTGCGATGCGCGGCCGCGGTGACCCTCGGTAGGGCCGTGCAATGTCGTCGTTCGGGTCGAATCCGAGAACGACATTCAGTCCCGGGTCATCGTCATCGAGTAGGCGGTCGTATTCTTCCCTGGCCGTCGCCGGGTTATCGCGCAATTCCTGGATCCGGTAACTGAGCCCTGACCACTCGCGTTGCATCGTCGCGCGATCGAGTTCGAGCACCGTCTGTTCGCCACTGCGTACGATAAGCCGTGGCGCATCATCGACCCGCCCGATCGCCTGCGCGTCGATACCGTGGCGATCAAGCACCATCTGCACTTGCGTGAGTTTGCTTTTCGCCACCTGTACGGCAGCGCCGACCTCCTCGTTGAATAGCGTTTTCAACAACTCGATGCGCGATCCGTCGAGCGCCAGCGTTACGCCCAGCCTGCTGGCGAACATCATCTCGGCTACGCAGGCAAGCAAGCCGCCGTCGCTGCGATCGTGGTAAGCCAGTAGCATGCTGCGCGAACCGAGTTCCTGGACGGCCGCGAAGAATGCCTTGAGCAGACGCGAATCGTCGACGTCCGGCGAATCGCCACCCGTACGCCGATAAGCCTGTGCGAGACAGGATGTGCCCAGACGGTTCTTGCCGGCACCCAGGTCAAACAGCAACAAGTAGCTCGGCTCATCGCATTTGCGAAGCTGCGGCGTCAGGTGTGCGGTGACGTCGGTGACCGGCGCGAATGCTGAGACAATCAGCGACACGGGCGCCACGACCTGGTGCTCGCCTGCTTCGTCTTCCCAACGCGTGCGCATCGACATCGAATCCTTGCCGACCGGAATCGCAATGCCCAGCTCGCGGCACAGTTCCGCACCGACGGCTTTGACGGTGTCAAACAGGTTGGCGTCCTCGCCAGGATGCCCTGCCGCTGCCATCCAGTTGGCTGACAAGCGCACCTTGCTCAGCTGCTCGATGGGCGCTGCCGCAATATTCGTAATCGACTCGGCGACGGCCATGCGTCCCGATGCCGGCGCATTCGTGACGGCCAACGGCGTTCGCTCACCCATCGCCATGGCCTCGCCCGTGTTGCCGATAAAGCCAGAGGCCGTGATCGCAACGTCGCTGACCGGCACCTGCCAGGGACCGACGAGCTGGTCACGCGCGCTCAGTCCACCAACCGTACGGTCACCAATGTGAATCAGAAAAGACTTGTCGGCGACGGCCGGGAAGCGCAGCACGCGCAACGCGGCCTCCTCGAGTTCAATGCCATCGAGATCGAGCCTGGACTCAGGAATTGCGGCATGTTCGACCTTGCGTTCCATTTTCGGCGGATTGCCAAGCAGCATCTGCATGGGCATATCCACGATGCGATTATCGAAGTCGCGATCGCTCACGACGAGATTGCCATCGTCGGTCAGCTTGCCGACCACGGCAACCGGGCAGCGCTCACGTTCGCACAACGCTCGGAATTCGTCGATACGATCCTCTCCAACGATAAGCACGTATCGTTCCTGTGCTTCGTTGCACCAGATTCCCATGGGCGACATACCGGGCTCGGCATTGTCGACCTCGCGTAATTCGATTTTTGCGCCGCGCTGGCTGTGATCGACAGCCTCGGGAATCGCATTCGACAACCCGCCCGCGCCCACGTCGTGAATCAGCAGGATTGGGTTATCTCGGCCCATCTCCCAGCATCGATCGATCACTTCCTGCGCACGCCGTTCCATCTCCGGATTGCCGCGCTGCACTGACGCGAAGTCCAGGTCTTCACTCGAAGTGCCGCTGGCCAGTGATGATGCGGCACCGCCGCCGAGGCCGATCAGCATCGCAGGGCCACCGAGCACAACGACGGCCGCACCAACCGGCACCTCGATCTTCGTCGCGTGTTCGGCGCGCACGTTGCCGACACCACCGGCAATCATGATCGGCTTGTGATAGCCGCGAATCTCGTTCTCCGGCAAACCGGGATACGGACTCTCGAACGTGCGGAAATAACCCGCGAGGTTCGGCCGGCCGAATTCATTGTTGAAGGCTGCACCGCCGATCGGTCCCTCGATCATGATCTCGAGCGGCGTCGCCATGCGGTCGGGGTGCGGAAAATCGTCCTCCCAGGGCTGTGCGTAGCCCGGGATTCGCAGGTGCGAGACCGTGAATCCGGTCAGGCCCGCCTTGGGCTTCGCGCCCAGGCCCGTGGCACCCTCATCGCGAATTTCCCCACCCGACCCCGTTGCTGCTCCCGGAAACGGTGATATAGCAGTCGGGTGGTTGTGCGTCTCAACCTTCATGAGAATGTGTATGGGCTCGTCGACATAGGTGTACTCGCGATCCGCGGTCTGCGGCATGAGCCTCGCACCGTTCCAGCCCTCGATGACGGCGGCGTTATCGCTGTACGCGGACAGGACGCCTGCGGGCGTTTTTTCCGTCGTGGACTTGATCATGCCGAACAGACGCTCGTCCTGCTGTTCGCCGTCAATGGTCCAGGTCGCATTGAAAATCTTGTGTCGACAGTGCTCGGAATTCGCTTGCGCAAACATCATGAGTTCTGCGTCGGTCGGATCGCGATCGAGATCCCCGTAACAGGTCACGAGGTAGTCAATCTCACCATTGGACAATGCGAGGCCCAGTTCCGTGTTGGCCGCCACGAGCGCGTCGCGCCCCTGCTCCCGGAGGGGCACCGAAACCACGGGGCGGGGTGAATGATGAGCGAACAGCGCGGCCGCGTCCGCGACATCGTCGAACACGGCCTCGGTCATACGATCCGACACCAGGTGACCGAGCGCCAACACCTCCTGCGGCTCCACCCGCGTCGCGAATTTCAGGCCATAGCAGACGCCTCGTTCTATGCGCAGCACCTCGTGTATATCGCAGGCATTTGCGATGTCCGTGGCCTTGCTCGACCAGGGCGAAATCGTGCCGGGGCGCGGCACGACATAGAGTTTTTTCGCCGATCTCGCAAGTTTTCCGGGCTGGTCACCGTGCAGCAGCAGCGCATCGAGCCGCTTCCGGTGCTCCTTGTCGAGGTCGCTGCTGGTATCGACGAGGTAGACGAATCGCGCCTCGACCGCAGTGACGCGATCGTCGGCACCCTTAAGTGCGCGCGCCAGTTTGGCCAGGCGGAAATTGGACAGGGCTGACTGTCCCGGCAGTTCCAGCATTGTGTTGGGTCGGACCTTATTCAAGGGTGGTAGGCATGGAATCCGCGATGATACTAGAGCCCCCAGGTCCTAACCAGTTACTTGTTGCTGTCCCCTGGCGTGTAGACGGGCAACGGGAACTGCGCGACATTGCCGCCTTCGAGCTTGCTGATCTTGCTAACGCCCTGCTTCTCAACTTCGTCGATACGGATGATGGAGTGCATGGGCAGGTAGGTGCGCCGGACGTTCTCAAATTCCGACTTGATCTTCTCTTCTGACGGGTCGACGACCAGAGTCGTGCGTTCGCCGAAAACCAGTTCTTCGACTTCGACAAACCCGAATAATTCACCGTGGCCGACATGGCGGGCGTAGATCTCGTACACCTGCCCGTGGCTCATGAATACGACCTTGAATAGCTGCTTGTTACCCATTTGTGCCGCGCAGTTTACCGAAAACCCTGGCTTTTGGCCTGATTTCCCGAAAATCAACGCTTTGACTGGTTCCAGCCAGTGCGATTATGTGAACTGCTTGGCAGTCCATGTCATTGATTCCTTGCACAATTAGGCGGTAATCGAGAGGGATGTCATGCCGCTAACCCTGAAAATCGTCAGCGAACACAGTGACCTGGTCGGCGACGATGCCGAACGCGAGTTTCACGAACAAGGTGGAACCATTGGCCGTGCGCTGGAAAACGACTGGATTCTGCCCGATCCCGATCGCTACATCTCGGGCCGTCACGCCACGATCGACTACAAGGGTGGTATTTACTACCTCCTCGATACGAGCAGCAACGGCGTCTACATGAACGACGAGATGGAGCCCATCGGCAAGGGCAACCCCAGGCGCCTGTTCAACAGCGATCGCATGCGCATGGGCGATTTTGAGTTCACTATCACCGTCGACTCGGGCGAAAGCCTCGTTATGCCGGTCGACGACGAGCCACCTTCGGTTGCACCTGACAACATCGAGCAATTCGTCGACGAGGACGTGCTGCGTACCGGGATGCAGCTGCTGGACGAAGAGGAACTGACCGGGGACGACGAATTCCAGTCGGTCATGTTCGGCGAGGAACCGCCGGAGGAGGCCGATGAGGCACAGGATGAGTCGCAGGAGTCGCCACAAGTCGCGGCAAACGACGACGCGCCCGCAACGAAATCGGTCGATGTCTCTGCCGAGGACCTGTTCGACTCGTTCCTCGACGGGGTCGGCATCAGCCGCGCCGAACTGCATCCCTCGGTCCATCGTCCCGACATGATGTTGATGGCGGGCAAGGTACTGCGCGAGTTCGTCGAAGGAATTATCGCTCTTCTGTCCAGTCGCGCGAACCTCAAGAACGCGTTTCGCCTGGACCAGACCACCGTATTGCCGCGTCACAACAATCCGCTCAAGTTCTCCGAGAATTCGACGGACCTGGCCAAGCAACTCCTGATCGGCAGCGAAGGCGAATACCTGGGCGCGCGCGATGCGGTACGTGAAGTCTGTCGCGACCTGTTAAACCACCAGAACGCATTCCTCGATGCCATGAACAGCGCATTTATCGAATTTGCTGATCGATTCGATCCCGACGAACTTCAGGACGGCTTCGAACGGACAATGAGCGGCAGCAAGCTGCTGTCATTCATGAACAAGTCCAAGTACTGGGACCTGTACCGCGAGGTCTACCCGATTATCACCGAGAAAGGCGGAGGCCGTTTTCCGCAGATGTTCGGTGAAGAGTTCGTGAGAGCCTATGAGCGCCAGGTTGCCGAATACCAGCGCCATGATCGCGAGGGCGGGCCGGAGGGCGCCGCAACGCAGGCGGCCGACGATCCTGCGTTAATGGAAACGCAGAAACTCGACAACCCCGCGGCGCTCGCTGAACCTGTCTCCGAGGAATCGGCGTTCGAGACCGACGACATCATCGACAATCTTCCTGAAAGCGATGATGGCGTCGATCAGAGCTTCGTCGATGAACTCGACAACACCATGTCCGAGGCAATTCGCAAGGACCAGCTGAAAGCCTGAGTTATCAACTCCTGTTCTGGCGATTCTCGATCAGGTCGTCAACAACAGCCGGCTCTGCGAGCGTCGAGGTATCACCGAGATTTCCGAAATCATCCGCCGCGACCTTGCGCAGGATGCGCCGCATGATCTTGCCTGAGCGGGTCTTTGGCAGGCCCGGCGCCCACTGGATAAGATCCGGCTTTGCGATTGGCCCGATTTCCTTGCGGACCCAGGACTGCAGCTCGGCGCGCAGCTTATCGCTGCTCTCGATTCCCTCCATCAGCGTCACGTAGGCATAGATACCCTGGCCCTTGATCTCGTGCGGGTAACCCACGACGGCCGCCTCGGCCACGCTGTCGTGTGCGACCATGGCGCTCTCGACCTCGGCAGTACCCATGCGATGGCCCGACACGTTGAGCACGTCATCGACCCTGCCCGTAATCCAGTAGTAGCCGTCTTCGTCGCGACGAACGCCGTCGCCCGTGAAGTAACTGCCCTCGAACGTGGCAAAGTACGTATCGACGAATCGCTGGTGATCACCGTAAACCGTACGCATCTGGCCCGGCCAGCTGTCGGTAATGATCAGGTTGCCTTCCACGGCACCTTCCAGCTGATTGCCCTCGCCGTCGACGATTGCGGGCATGACGCCGAACAGGGGTTTCGATGCTGAACCCGGTTTCAGACCCGTGGCGCCAGGCAACGGAGTGATCAGAATGCCGCCTGTCTCCGTCTGCCACCAGGTGTCGACAATCGGGCAACGCCCGTCGCCAATGACCTGGTAGTACCACTCCCAGGCCTCCGGGTTGATCGGCTCGCCGACCGAGCCCAGCAGGCGCAAGCTCGCACGCGATGTCTTCTTGACGGGCTCGTCGCCTTCGCGCATCAGCGCGCGGATCGCGGTCGGCGCCGTGTAGCAGATATTGACGTCGTGCTTGTCGCAAACTTCCCAGAAGCGCGACGACGTCGGGTAATTCGGCACGCCCTCGAACATCAGTGTAATGGCGCCGTTTGCGAGCGGGCCGTACACGATGTAGGTGTGGCCCGTTACCCAGCCGACGTCAGCCGTGCACCAGTAGATATCGCCGGGGTGATAGTCGAACACGTACTCATGCGTCATTGCCGCGAATACCATGTAGCCGCCCGTCGTGTGCAGGACACCCTTGGGCTTTCCGGTCGAGCCTGAGGTATACAGGATGAACAGCGGATCCTCGGCACCCATTTCCTCGCAGGGGCAGTCGGCGTCTACGGTTTCCTCGGCTTCGTGCAGCCACACGTCACGGCCTTCAACCCAGCCGACGTCATTGCCCGTATTGCGCACGACAAGCACCTTCTCGAGCGTCTTGACTTCAGGATTCGAGGCTGCCGCATCAACGTTGGCCTTGAGCGGAACGACCTTGCCACCGCGCAGACCCTCGTCGGCCGTGACCACAATATTCGATTCACAGTCGACGATGCGGCCGGCGAGTGCGTCCGGCGAGAAACCGCCGAACACGACCGAGTGCACAGCACCGATGCGTGCGCAGGCCAGCATTGCGATCGCCGCCTCGGGAATCATCGGCATGTAGAGCGTCACGCGGTCGCCCTTTTTCGCACCCAGCGCCTTGAGTGAATTGGCAAACTTGCACACGCGTTCGTGCAGCTCGCGATACGTAATCTTGAGATCGCGTGACGGATCGTCGCCTTCCCAGATGATCGCGACGTCATCGCCCTTCGCCTCGAGATGACGATCGACGCAGTTGTAACAGGCATTGAGCGTACCGTCTTCGTACCAGCGAATGTGCAGGTCGTCCTTGGCGAACGAAACGTCTTTGACCTTAGTGAACGGTTTAATCCAGTCGATGCGACCGGCCTGCTCTTTCCAGAACCCTTCATTGTCTTCAACGGAGCGCTTGTAGACTTCGTCGTAGCCTGCCTCGTCGATGAGTGCTCGTTCCTTAACCGCTTCCGGAACCGGATAGAATTGCTCAGCCATAGTGTTTTGCCTTCCTGTTATCTAGCGTTCTAGACGCTTTGCCATTTTGAGTAATCGTTGCGCCTGAACGAGGTGCGGACGGTCGATCATCTGGCCGTCCATGCCAATCGTGCCCGCCCCGGGATTTTGCTCAAACAGTGCAACAATTCTCTCGGCACGTTCGATTTCAGCCCTGGACGGCACGAATGCGGCATTGATCACATCGACCTGGGCCGGGTGTATGGCGAGCATGCCGCTGAACCCGTCCCGGCGCGCATTTTGCGCATAGCGTAACAGTCCGTCCAGGTCGCGGAAGTCCGTATAGACCGTATCTATCGCTGCAACTTCCGCAGCCGCTGCGGCCAGCAGGCACATCGAGCGCGCCAGCTCGTAGGTGGGCAGCCAGTTGCCGGCTTCGTCCCGATTCGCGGCGGCGCCCAGCGCAGCACTCAGGTCTTCGGCACCCCAGGACAGGGCGCTGAGGCGCGGCGTGGCTCCGGTATACCCATGCAGGCTGAACAGCGCCTCGGGTCGCTCGGTGCAGAGCGCCAGGATGCCGGTCTGACCGGGTCTGATGCCGTGCTGTTGCTCGATCTCGTCGAGATGGCCCGCGAGGGCGATGGCATCTTCCGGGCCTCTCGGTTTCGGCAACACGATACCCGCGGGCACTGACGGCATCACGGCGGCAAGATCCGCAAGCGCGTGCTCGGTGTCCATCGGGTTGATGCGCACCCAGGCGTCCTCCCGGCCTTGCAGGTACTCGGCTGCGAGCCGCCGGGCCGCAGGCCTGGCATCTTCGGCAACAGCGTCTTCGAGGTCGAGAATCAGCGCGTCGGCACCGCAATCGCCCGCCTTTGCGAGTTTGCGCTCACTATCTGCCGGGACAAAAAGGAAGCTGCGGTTCACGCGGGTTTCCGCAGCATCAGGGCCGAGCGTTTGCACTCGCCGACGAGCTCGCCGTTCTGGTTGAACGCGCGATGCGCAAATATGACGATGCCGTTGTCCGGGCGCGACTTGCTGTCGCGCAGTTCGAGCACCTCGGTCTGGACGTGGATCGTGTCACCACAGAACAGCGGGTTGGGAAACTTGACCTCGTCGAAGCCAAGGTTCGCGACCGTCGTGCCGTTGGTCGTGTCGTTGACCGAGATGCCGACCATGAAGCTCAAAGTCAGGCAGCTGTTGACGAGCGGCTTGCCATACAGCGTCCCCTTCATGTACTCGGCATCGAGATGCAGCGCAGCGGGGTTGTGCGTCATCGTCGTCAGCAACACGTTGTCGGTCTCGGTGATCGTACGGTGGATCGGGTGATCGAAGGTCTGGCCGACGCTGAATTCCTCGAAATACAATCCGGGCATAGTTGGCTCACAGATGGGTACTGAGTATGCCAATTGTGCCAGCGCAGCTCACATCAATACAGTCGCCGAAAGTCGTAGGCACATTGTAATCGGGGGCATTCCTTGGATAATCAGGCGGCAGCAGGGCGACATGCACGGGTAAAGGAGCGGAAATGAAAATCACTCGACGAGAATTCACGCAGGCAAGCCTGGGCTCGATGGCCCTGGCCGGTTTTGGCGCGGGCAACGTCTGGGCGGGTCCGGAGCACATGATCAGGAATGCGATACCGTCGTCGGGTGAGGAACTGCCCATCGTGGGGCTCGGGACGAATCGCTACGGCGTAGATACGTCAGCGGAAGCACGCGCGCCACTCAAAGGAGCGTTAAAGCGATTTCACGAACTCGGCTGCACGGTCGTCGACACGGCGCCAATGTACCGCACGTCAGAGTCGGTCCTCGGCGAACTGATCGCCGATCTGGGTATTCGCGATGACCTGTTCCTCGCGACCAAGGCCGACAAGCAGGAAGGCGGCGCGGCGACCGCGGCACAGATGGAAGAATCCATGCGCCGGCTCAAGACCGACACGATCGATCTCATGCAGGTGCACAACCTCATCGGCTGGCGGGAAGCCCTGCCCGTCATGCGTGAGTGGAAACAGGAAGGCCGGATCCGTTACATCGGTATTACGACCTCGCGTTCCAGCCAGTACGGGGATTTCGAGGCAGTCATGCGCGACGAAGACCTCGATTTCGTGCAGATCAACTATTCACTCGAGCAACGTGAAGCGGCCGATCGGCTGCTGCCACTCGCCAAAGACCGCGGCATGGCCGTTATAATCAATCGCGCCTTTGGTGGCGGGCGAATCTTCAAGAAGGTCGGAGACCAGCCGGTTCCTGACTGGGCGAAGGCATTTGGTTGCGAAAGCTGGGCGCAATTTCTGCTCAAGTACGCGATCGGTCACCCGGTGGCGACGCTCAGCATCCCCGGCATGACCAAGCTGCATCATGTCGATGACAACGTCGGGGCCTCTCACGGCCGATTACCCACGGCCGAGGAGCGCCAGCGCCAGGAAGCCTTTTTCGATACGCTGTAATCAGCCCCCGGCTCGCTCGATCGCCTCGACGATCAGCTGCCTGGCCGTATCGGCGCCATGCCAGTCACCGATCTTCACCCACTTGCCGGGCTCGAGGTCCTTGTAGTGCTCGAAAAAGTGCTCGATCTGCTGCGTAGTGATTTCGGGCAGGTCTGAATAGTCCTGCACGTGATCGTAGCGCTTGGTCAGCGCATGCGAGGGTACCGCGATGACCTTTTCGTCCTGCCCGGCATTGTCCTCCATGATGAGCACGCCGACGGGTCTGACGTTGATTACGCAGCCCGGCACGAGCTCGCGTGTATTGACGACGAGGACATCGATCGGATCGCCGTCCTCGGACAGTGTGTGTGGCACAAAGCCGTAGTTGCCCGGGTATGACATGGGCGTGTACAGGAATCTATCGACGACGAGTGTTCCGGCGTCCTTGTCGAGTTCGTACTTGATGGGATGGCCACCGACCGGAACCTCGATAATGACATTGACATCATTGGGCGGCTGGTTGCCGATCTCGATCGCGTCGATACGCATGGCGCTAGCTCCTGGCTGCTTTGGAGGGCGGCGGCATTCTAACGCAAACCACTGCGCCGCGCGTGACGTCACACACGATTTCTCAGGAACGCCCGCTAGATCCTGACTTTCTGGCCCCGTTCGGCGATAAAGGCTGGTGCGCCGAGGTCCCTACGCAGCTTGCCGGCCAGGACTTTCTGCGCCCCGGGTTCCCCGTGGACAAGATAAACGGGCGGGCGGCCGCTAAATCCGCCATACCACTCGACCAGATCCTGCTGGTCTCCGTGCGCGGACAGGCCGCCTATCGTGTGTACATTGATGCGCACGCGATATTCGTCGCCGAACAGCCTGATCGTGTCCGCACCGTCCACGAGCCGCCGCCCGAGCGTCCCATAGGCCTGGAAGCCAACAATGACGAGATGACATTCGGGACGCCAGACGTTGTTTTTGAGATGGTGCAGTATGCGGCCGCCGCTGCACATGCCGCTGCCCGCAATGACAATGGCGCCCGACTGGATCTCGTTAATCGTCATCGACTCTTCGGGTGTTCGCGTTCGGAAGAAGTGCGGCAGGTCCGGCAGGCTGGAACCCGATTCAAACAGCTTCGCACCGTACAAGTCTCTGAACCGCGAATAGACTTCGGTCGCCTCGATGGCCATCGGACTGTCAAGAAAGATCTGCCAGTCGTCGAGGTTCCAGCGTTCGTAGTTTTCGGCCATCAGGTAAAGAAGGTCCTGCGTACGGCCTACCGTGAACGCAGGTATCAGGATATTGCCCTGCGCTGCACGCGCCGTTGCAAAAACGTCCGTGAGTTCTTCCATCGTTTCGCCGAAGGGTCTATGCAGCCGATCGCCATAGGTGCTCTCGAGCAACACACAATCTGCGTGGGATGGTTTCGCCGGCGGGTTCATCAACGGTGCATCGCGAAATCCGAGGTCGCCGCTGAAAACCAGGGTCTTGCGTTCGCCACCTTCTTCCAAGGTGAGCTCAACGATTGTCGAACCCAGGATATGGCCCGCGTCGAGAAAACGCAGCGTCACTCCCGGAACGACTTCGACGTCTTCCTCGTAAGCCGCGCTCTCGAATTGCTCGAGACATCGCTCGGCATCTTCCAGCGTGTACAGGGGCTTGATGAGGGCCTGGCCCTTCTGGCGCCGTTTGCGATTCTCCCATTCGGCGTCTTTTTCATTGAGGTAGCCGGAGTCGGGAAGCATGATTTCGCACAACGCCCTGGTGGCATTTTGAACGAATACCGGCCCCTCGTAGCCTTGGCTGACGAGGCGAGGAACACGCCCCGAGTGATCAATGTGCGCGTGACTCAGGATAACAGCGTCTATTTCGCCGATGTCGAATGGGAAGGCGTCGCGGTTGCGCTGCTCGTTCTCCTTGCCGCCCTGTACGAGCCCGCATTCGAGTAACACGGTATGCGTGGCCGTCCGAATCGCGTACAGGGAGCCGGTCACCTCCCCCGCCGCACCGAAAAACTCGATCTCAAATTTCATTGCAAGTGCAGCAACGCGTACCAGATAGCACCCATCGCCACACCGACAAGTACGGCGACCGTCGCTATGCCCTGCGGGTGACCCATGCCGATGAGCGTCTTCTGCATTTGCCAGGACGACACTTGAGTTGCGTTGGCGAGCCTTGGAAAGACCTTCGTCTCCAGCAGATCGTGAGAGTACAGCGTCATCTGCTGCTGCCCGAGGAATGCCGCCGCACCGCCGCCAGCTATGGCTGTGCGAGTGTAGGTCACCTTGTCGACAGGAACGCTGGTGTCGTTTCCTTTGTGATCGCGAAACGTGACGATATTGCCTTCGATCCCGAATGCCGAATTCGTGGTGCAGTGGTTTGCCCACAAGATGGGCAGAATTATCACAGTGACCATGAAAATGGGTAAGACCAGTTCGTGCGTGGCAACGCGCAGGTCGGTAACAATGATCACGTAGATGAGTATTGGAAGAATGGTCAACACCATGATGCTAGCCAGCCAGGCCATCAAGCGGAGCTTTCTGGCAATCTTCTCGTCCGGTTCAAACCAGGCCGGGCCTTGTGGCAGTTCCACCGACGATTCTGCTGGCTTTGTCTGTTCTTCAGGCGGTGACTCAGTCAGCAGCCCCTTGACCAACAACGCGACGATGATCAGGCCCAGCGCGACCAGCGCGAAGTACCCGATCGCCTGGAATTGCCAGCGCCGCTCAACGGACTCTACGACGAGTGCGCGCAGGCCAGATGAGTCCAGGTCGCCCACGCGAATACCATTAAAGAGCACGCGGTAAACGCGGTCGTTGTTCCAGTCGCTTACAAGCACCTCACCCTTGAACGGCACGAGAGCGATGGGGTCGGCGTCTTCGGGCAAGTCTACCCGAACCTTGAACTGCCACTGGTTGTCGAAAATATAAATACCGCCCTCGTTCATGCCAGATCGCATGTTGTTGACCCACCAGTCGTCGCCCACGCGCGCAATATGACTGGGCCAGACCTGCTGGTTGCGTGACGCTACCGCCGGGATCACGTCGACCGAGGCAATCTCGCGGCCGAAAGACTCAGTCTCGGGTGAGACGATGCGCACTTCATGATGGTTGGTATTAGCGACGTACAGGCGCCCATCGTGAACCAGGAGTTCGTTTGGAAACTTGTAACCGCTCTCCGAGTCCGCAAGGTGCTCGCCGTCGCCGGTGTACTTGCGCAGCACATGACGCGTCGTGTCGCTAACGTAAACCGCATCACCGCTCGGCGCGATGAACACGCTGTAAGCTGCATTGAAATCGATGCGACCCGAGCCGAAAGGACGGCACTCGGCGGATTCGAGTTTGCAACGATACAGCCCCGATTCGGAGGACGTGGCAACTGCCGGTTTTTCGTTCTGCAATCGCAGGAAGGCACGAACATTATCGAGGAATGTGCGTTCGTCCTTGCCGCGCCGCAACAGGATTTCGCCGTCTGGAAAGAAACTGATCGCCCCCAGCACGCGTTCGACACCCAGCGCGGTCAGGTCGTGTCTCTGGAGGAATTGTCCTTCGGCGTCATGTTCGAGCAGGTAGTTCTGCATTTGCACGTAAAGGTGGCCCGTCGGAGAAATGAGCAACTCGGCCGGTCCGCCGATCTCTTTGGCCTGGCCACTACTCCAGGCCCACACGCCGATGCAGACCAGCGTGGCGAAGATCACGAGAGCGGCAACTAACGGGTGTACTTTGGAGTTCACGGCACGCTACCCGCCATCGTTATTTTGCAGCAAGCAGTTCGGTCATGACGTAAGCCAGGTAGAAGCCCAGCACAAACATGCCTTCCCGCTTGCGGATGCCCTTATTGAGGAAGAAGGCCATCACGACCGTTGTCAACACAAACAGGAATACCAACTCCTGCTGCAACAGGTCTTCCTTGAAATCCAGGCCCGCAATCGCGGCCGCCACGCCAACCGGGACCAGCGTGTCAAAGACGTTACTGCCAAGCAGGTTGCCAACGGAGAGCATGACCCTCTTTTCCATCGCGGCGCCAAGAGAAATGGACAGCTCCGGCAGGCTGCTGCCCAGACCGATGATGACTATCGCGACAAAGGCCTGCTCGACGCCGAGAGTCTCGGCGACCCCGGTTGCTCCGTCGACCGTCAGTTCGGCGCTGAATCCGACAATCGCAAGACCCATGAGCAATCGAATTCCAGACATGCCGATGCCATTGACGGGTTCGAGTTCCTCTTCGAGCGGAATCTCCGTCGCCCCCTTGACGATGAAGTACAGGTAGCCCAGGTAGGCCGCGATCAGCACCCAACCCTCGAGACGCGTTACGTACCCGCTCCAGCCAACGACCCCGAGCAGCAATGCAGAGCCGAGCAGCGCCGTGCCCTGCTCGATGACGACTTTCCTCGGCAGGTGCAGGTGGTGAACAAGACCGGCGATACCCAGAACGAAGCCGATCTGGCCCAGCGTGCTCCCCAATGCGCTGCCGACGACAATGTCCGATGCTTGCCCGGCGTTGAGGTTCTTGATGCCCGCATCGACGGCGATCGCGAGCTCGGGCAGATCACTGCCAATAGACAGCACAACGACGCCGATGACGAACTCCGAGATACCGAGTCGCTCGGCGACAGAGACCGCTCCGCGGATAGTTGCCTTCGTGCCGAGCCAGAGACCTGCAAGACCGGCCAGTAGTGCGACGAACTCCATAGGCCGTGAATGTGCACGATTCGCCCATCGGCCGCAAATCGGAATGTCCGCAGTAGCGGTACGTACTTGGCGCTTGGCGCGGCCCGGCGCGCATTAGATTTTCCCTTGCGTTACCTATACCTTAGCGCAGCAACAACGGGGGAAAGACATGACCAACGCAGGCACACCGCCGCAATTGACAGGCAAGGCAATCGTACTGGGCGTCGTACTTTCGATCATCCTCGCCGGGGCGAATGCCTATCTCGGCCTGTTCGCAGGCATGACCGTGTCGGCGTCGATCCCGGCTGCTGTTATCTCGATGGCCGTGCTGAAGCTCTTCCGGGACTCCAATATTCTCGAGAACAACATCGTGCAGACCGCCGCCTCGGCAGGCGAGTCGCTCGCGATGGGAGCGATATTCACGCTGCCGGCGCTCGTTATCCTTGGCTATTGGGACGTATTCGACTACTGGTGGGTCACGGCGATCGCGGGTCTTGGCGGCTTGCTCGGCGTGCTATTCACGATTCCGCTCAGGCGCTCCCTTATCGTCGAACAACAACTCGCGTTCCCCGAAGGTAAAGCGACTGCGGAGGTACTCAAGGTCGGCCAGGGCGGATCGGAGGGTATCAAGTACCTGGCGATCGCGGCGGCCGTCGGAGCCACCATAAAATTCTGTACCACGGGCCTCAAAGCCTGGGCCGGTGCCGCGGCGGCCTCGCGCTTCGTGGGTCAGGACTCGATCGCCTACGTCGGCATGAATCTCTCACCGGCTCTTATCAGTGTTGGCTACATCGTCGGCC